>Ga0190363_1002093_pt1 | contig 11574 bp, 9 predicted proteins | sample 48721867_MG_FD_161272 | JGI IMG/M metagenome (GOLD analysis project Ga0190363, IMG submission 161272) | Hydrothermal vent microbial mat bacterial communities from Southern Trench, Guaymas Basin, Mexico - 4872-18-6-7_MG | ecosystem: Environmental > Aquatic > Marine > Hydrothermal vents > Microbial...
AAGACCACGTACGACGTAAACATAAAGATCTTGTAACAGTTATTATGAGGAAGATATTACACGAGGTAATGGCTCCAAGGAAAATAGAGGCCAAACAATACTTAGTTTGAGTTTAAAAATTACACAAAAATACACTACATCATACTTGATAATACATTCATATCCATATCGAACTCGTTATGTATCGAGCTTTACCTTGGATAATAAGTATCCCTTACCATAAGTATTGATTACCTCATCGGACTCTATTAGTTGATCTAGTAGATCCTCTATTATTAGCTTGTCATCCCTTTCATAGGGTAAACCGTACCCTCCACCACCAGCTGTTTCTATTACTACTTCGTCTCCATATTCTACCATAACGGTATCTTTGCTTCTCAACAATATCTTCTTCCCATTTCTCTTTACTACATAGTATCTTGCTGGTTTCCCTGGTTTTCCTCCAAGAATTCCATGTGGACTATACTTCACTCTTTCACCTATGACTGTTACTTTTGCTTGTGGTGCTAGGATTTTGAATGAACGTATAACGCCCATTCCTCCTCTCCATTTGCCTGCACCACCACTGCTAGGCCTTAGCTCGTAACGTGTGAATAGTAATGGGAGTTCATGTTCTATTACCTCTATGGGCGTGTTCATAGTATTGGTCATGTTGCAGTGTGTAGCGTTTACACCATCTAAACCTTTCCTACCACCATACCCGCCAGCTATTGTTTCATAGAAAGCCCATGTCTTCCCTTTCTCATAATCTACTCCACCTATTAATAGGTTGTTCATTGAACCACATGATCCTGCAGGGACTCTATCAGGTATAGCCTTTGCTAATGCTAGATACATTGTATCCACTATTCGTTGAGCGGTTTCAATACTAGCTCCTACGGGTGCTGGATAATGTGCATATACTATAGTTTTTGGTTTAGCTTTAATTTCTACTACTTGGTAGAACCCATCGTTTACTGGTAGTTCGGGATCTAGAATAGTCTTTAATGTAAATGTTGTTGAAGCTATAGTTACGCCGAATGGTGCATTAAGTGGTGCAGGAACTTGAGGCGAGGAACCTGTATAGTCCACTATAACTCTTTCCTCCTTCTTGATAATCCTTACATGGATTACCGCGTCGCCTTCAAAACCGGGATCTTCTAGGTAATCTTCAGCTTCTACATCGAAATCTGGTAGTTTTCTAACTCTATGAAGAGTTATCTTCCTAGAATAATCTATTATTTCGTTGAACGCCTTGACTGTTGTCTCATAACCATACTTATCCACTATGCTTAGTACTTGTTTTCTACCAGTATCCATTGCAGCTATTTGTGCTTTAAGATCACCAATTATAATATCAGGACTACGAACATTCGAGAGTATAAGTTCTAGTAAATCTCTTCTTAAACGTCCTCTTTCCATAACCTTTATAGGTGGTATTAATAGTCCTTCCTCTAAGACCTCTATTGAATCACTTGCTATACTCCCAGGTACCTTACCTCCTACATCAACATAGTGGGCTTTACTAGCAACATATCCCAACAATTCTCCATCATAATATATTGGCGCGATAGCTAGTACATCGTTTAAGTGTGTACCAGCTATGTACGGGTTATTTGTTATTAGAACATCTCCTTCCTCTAGCTTCAACCCCTTCTTAGTTATATATTTCAATGTCTCTTTTACTCCCCAGGCCATTGATCCGAGATGAGTTGGTATATGTTCTGCTTGGGCTAGTACTCTACCTTCTGAATCAAATATAGCACAGCTATGATCCATTCTCTCCTTAATGTTTGGAGAATACGCTGAGTTCCTTAACCTTATACCCATTTCCTCTGCAATATATTCTAAACTACGTGCTATTACCTCAATTGTTATCCTATCAGAACCCAATGTTTACACCCTTTCCAGTTCTATCATATCATAAATGTTTACCTTGAGAATCCATCTAGGCGGAACAACTATAGTTGAATCATATTCTTCTACAATGCATGGGCCTTCAACTATACTGCCAGGTCTAAGTTTATCCCTAAGATATACTGGTGTGGTTGTCCATTCTGTTTCTTCGAAATAGGCTTTCCTCATACTATATGCTTGGTCAACCTTAATGTTTTTCTCGTTATATGCTTTTGCTACTGCTATCTTAGGCTTCTCTACTAATCCTATGGCTGTTATCTTTACGTTAACAATTACTATATCTTCTTTACCAGCATCGTATCCATAGACGCTTCTATGCTTCTCTATGAATCTATGAGCTAAATAGTCTATAGTTTGAGGTAAGATGGGTCTTGGTACTTCTATTGTTAACTCATATGATTGTGAACGGTATCTTACATCAGCATATCTTAGGATTAGTATTCTTTCATTATCTAGTCCTTTTGATTTAAGATGTTTAAATGCTGTCTCTTCTATTGCATTATAAACTTCCTCTAATTCGTGTGCTATTACTTCATCAAGTCTCCTCATTAGTGACCTCTTGTACTCATAGCGGTAATCAGCTAGTAGTAGACCTAATGCTGAGAATAGTCCTGGAGTAATCGGTACTATTATCTTTTTTATACCCAGCTCTTCAGCTAGTTCAGCTGCATGCATTGGCCCTGCCCCACCATAGGCTATTAAGGTGAAGTCTCTTGGATCATAGCCTCTCTCAACTGTTACTATTCTTGCTGCACGAGCCATTTCCGTGTTTGCTATTCTTATTGCGCCATATGCTGCTTCCTCTAAACTCAAACCTGTTTTCTTTATTATTTTGTTGAATGCTTTTAAAGCCAGCTTCCTGGATAACTTTATTCTTCCACCAGCTAGTGTATCACCTAGTCTACCTAGTAGAAAGTTCGCATCAGTTATCGTAGGTTCGCTTCCCCCTCGGCCATAGCAAGCTGGCCCGGGTTCTGACCCAGCGCTTATGGGTCCTACACGTAGATGTCCTGCATCGTCAACCCATATTATTGTTCCTCCGCCAGCGGATACTTCAGCTAAATCAATATGGGGGTATCTTACAGGATAACCACTACCCTTAATGATTCTTCCTCTATGTACTTTTCCTCCAACTTCATATTCTGAGGTAACTGTAGGTCTACCATCTATTATTGTTGATACTTTAGCTGTTGTTCCACCCATATCAAAGCTTAAAACTTCTCTTAACTTCATAACTTGCGCTATAAAGGCTGAGGCTACTACACCTGCAGCAGGACCGGATTCTATTGTGGCAACTGGTAATCGTATAGCATCTTCTATGTCTGCGAAACCCCCGTCAGATTTCATTACAAGTAATTGTCCGCTAGATATACCTCTCCTTTCAACTTCTTCTACTAGGTTCCTAAGATATTTTGATATAATTGGCACGAGGACAGCATTAACAACAGTAGTGCTTGTTCTCTCATATTCACGATATTCAGGGTCGACCCGGCTACTTAATACTACTGGAATACCTGGAAGTTCTTCTCTTAATATCTTTTCAACTAGTTCTTCGTGTACTGGATTTGCATAGCTATGTAGTAGTGATACAGCTATGCTTTCAACACCTAGTTCTTTAAGCTTTTTAGCAAGTTTCTTAATTTCTACTGGATCTAAAGATTTAATGATCTTACCATCTGCTCCTATTCTTTCATCGACAGTAAATCTTAGTCTACGTGGTATTAGTGGTTTAGGTTTAGTGAAGAATACGTTGTAGAGTTCAGGTCTTCTTTGTCTACCCATCTCTATTACATCGCGGAATCCTTTAGTTGTAATTAAAGCTGTTTTAGGTATTGTTAAACCTACTTGACCTAAGAACAAGTTCGATCCAATAGTACTTGCATGTACTATTTCCTCGGCAACACATCCTGTTCTTGCTACAAGCTCCTCTAATCCGCGGATAACGCCTACTACAAGATTACTAGGTGTTGATAATACCTTTACCCTATAAATTTTCCCAGAACATTTGTCGTATCCAATTATGTCAGTGAATGTTCCTCCTACATCTACTCCTATACGTAGAACACACTCTTGTTTAGAAGAAGAATTTGTATTACTGCTTGTTAAACCTCACACCTATGCACCGCTCCTAGCCTATGATAAATACGGTATTTAAACTTAATTACTTATATAAGGCATTCCTCTCCCACTTAATTACAATTTTATTTAGAATAATTCTCTCATAATATAATACGAAGTTTAGAGTACTGACATAACATAACCTCTCATAGGGATATTCAAATATTAGGTAAGGAAGCTTAACATTCTACGAACTATATCATGGCGTCTATGGTGGTTTAGCGGAATGTCTATAAAATTAAATGAGTACAATGTCGTTTATAAGAGAGTCCATAGAGGCTATGTTAGAATTGCATTAGTTTTCCCTAGCACTTATCAAGCGAGTCTTAGTAGTCTTGGCTTTAACCTACTCTATTACTTATTGAATAGTTATGATGAGGTTTATGCTGAAAGATTTACCTATGATACTGGGGTACGTAGTATTGAAACAAATACGCCATTGAAGGAATTCGATGTCATCTTAGCTACATTACCTTACGAGTTAACTTATCCTTATTTCCTTAGAATACTCTATGACGCTAAGATACCTTTATTCGTAAAAGACCGTATAAATGAGAAGTATCCGTTGGTAATCGTAGGTGGTCCAGCAGTATCCGGTAATCCTGAACCATTGGCAGAATTTGTTGATATAGTTGTTATAGGTGATGCCGAACCAACGATACCAGTACTTGTAGGGAAATTAGTAGAACACATAGATAGACCTAGAGCGTTATTAGAAGAACTTCCTACCCATATAGGATTTTACATACCCTCCCTAGGTAAACATGAAGTACATAAAGCCTTAACCGAGAACCTTGATGAAGCATTCCACCCGATAAAACAGATACAGAACAAAGAAGTTGAACCAGTTTATGGTAGAGGGTTCATGGTGGAAGCTAGTCGTGGATGTAGCCGTATGTGTAGATTCTGTCTTGAAGGTCATGTGATGCTGCCTAAACGCGATAGAAGTTTTAATGTAATTAAAAAATTGGTTGATGAAGGATTAATTGCAAATAACGTTAATCGTGTAATATTCTATGCATTAAGTTTCTTCGATCATCCAGAGGCAAACAGGATATTGGAATACGTTGTGGAGGAAATAGGTATTGAAGCAAGCATACCTAGCTTAAGACCAGATACATTGAATGATGATAGACTTGAACTCATAGCAAGGGCAAAACAAAAAACATTAACCATAGCACCAGAAACACTAAGTCCCAAAATAGCGAAAATACTTGGCAAAGGATTCAGAGACTCATTCATAGAAGAACTGAGTATAAAGGCCCTAGATAGAGGATTCAAACTAAAATATTATTTCATTATAGGCGTACCGAACGAGACAATAAATGATGTAGAAGAAATACCTAAACTCGTAAACAATGTTGTATCTAAAGCTAAGATAAGGCAGCATGAAGCGATAAAGCTATCAGTAAATCCATTAATACCTAAGCCTCAAACCCCTCTTCAGGGCTTACCATTAGAAGACCCTCAAAGCATCAGTAGAAAGCTCAAGCTTATAGAGAAGAAGCTACCTAAACCTAAAGCAACTTTAGACTATTATTCACCTAAATGGGCTGTAGTGCAAACAGTAATAGCTCAAGCAGATCGTGATATAGCTAGAGTCTTAGCCCTATGGTCACAAACTGATATAGGCCTAGGTTCTTGGAGAAAGGTATTGAAGCAAACAGGGTATAGTATAAAACATGTGTTCCAGTATAGAGAGCCACCTTACCCGTGGAGTCATATTAAGATGAGAGTATCTCTGAGGACTAGCTAATATGGTTCAGATTACGATATAGAATAAATAGAATATTATGCTTTAGCTTAGATTGTTATTTTCTCTTCCACTCGTTCAAGACATGGTAATAGCTTGCTCCATTCATTATTATATGCTATTATACGTCCAGCAATGCTTATTCCAACCTGTCTACTGTTACCCATTTTCTTTACTATTATCTGTCCACGTATATTCTTAAGGAAGTCTATGAGCATGTGCCTAGCTACTTCAGTATTCTTACTACATAGGTATACGTATTGGTTAAGCGTTTTTACTACTAGCTCACTGCAATTACTATCTATTCTACCATAACTTGTACACGCAACTATACATGTATTGGTTAAGTAGTCTATTATTTCTAGTGGTAATTCTAGGTTCTTATATGAAGATAACAATATGCGGGCATAAGCATAAGGTATACCGCTTTCAGCTTCAACAACTATGAGCCTTGTGAGCCGTTTATGTAGCTCAAGGCTGTGAGTTGGTGTGCATACTGTAAGCGATGATATCATTGCTAAGAACTCGCCAGGGTCTCTTAGGTAATGATCATACAGTATACCTGCAAGAGCTTCATAATATTGTGGGCTACGTACATGTGTAAATAGTTTCTTGACAGCGTTACAATCAAGTGAGCCTGGCTCAGCTAATCTACGTTCAACTTCAACAGCCCAGGTATATGGATCTAATTCTACTCTAAATACTTGCCCCATCCTAGCTAGTAATATCGGTAATAGAATGATTACTGAGCCTATTATACCTATGCTTAGCGATAGAAGATATTCTCCGTATACTAATGATGAAATAGACAACACCAATAGCCCTGCTATGACAGGTACTATTATGCTCGATAGTATATTTGGATAGAGGAAACCTAATCTAGACCTATAGTAGTATAGGAATACAGCTGAGCCAACAAGTAAACTTAGACCTATAGTACCTAGGATTTCACTCAAATCTTACAGTACACCTCACATAATACAAGCATGGATAGAGTCTTATAGACCTTAATCCTCTGGCAATCTAAAGCCGCTTAAACGTATCTTACCCCACTGTTTAGCTGCCTCAATAAGCCATCCAGCAAGGATACGTGCAATCCTTCTACGTGCATCTTCTCCTCCAAGTTCAACGCCATATACTTCACGATAAGCTTCCCTAGCTATTTCAGGGTCGACTCTTAGCACATAATAATCTTCAAGAATATTTAGTAGACGCGTAAGTATGATACGTTCTTCCTCAATTAATCGTTCAATGAAGCGGAAATCATCTCTAGACAGCATGGATTTTTCAACAATATCCTCTCTACCACGTCTTCTCGCAATCTCCCAATAACGGAATAGAGGTTCATAATCACTTACGATACTACCATTACCAAGTAGTGGTAGTCGGCGTTTGCTTTCACTCAACTACTACACCAATAATGTTATCTAGGCTTTAAGGTAATTAAGGTTGTATGGATTATACCATAGATAGTCTAATGAATAGTGATGTAGTTGAATGAACTTTATGCTAAAATGGTCTTTTGCGTCATGTATGATTTAATTGTTCCTTTAAGTAGTCATATAGTGCTTTCAGTGTCGTGTTAAACAACTTGCTATTACCATTGGTATTTCTTTTATAATATTGTATTAATTCTTCTATACCCTCAACAAGATCTTCTAAGGCAATGGTATATGCTTCTTCTAACTCGTCATCACCTAGTATATGGAACAATCTTTGCATAGTTTCATCACTTGGATGCATTTGCCCGTTTACGTATTTTGATACTGCTGCAGGTGAAACACCTAATTCATCTGCTAGCTCACGTGCACTACGATTCCTTAGTGCTAACTCTATGATTCTTAATCTAGCTTCTTTACTTAGAAGATGAATGAACTTCACTACTCCCTACGCCCCTAATAAAATATCTTTTATACTCTAAGTGTGTGCCTAAATAACGGCTAGTACTCTTAAACTAGTTCGCTTAAGGTTGAATGAGATTTGAAGGCACTGGTTTTTCAGTATGATGCAAGAGTAGTAGATAAACCTCGTCCACCGGTATCCATGGAACACTTATTAATTAAAGTTCATGCTGTAGCGTTGGATGGGATAGAGAACGCTATTTATGGTAGCTTGTTATGGGTTGAGCCTGGAAGGATTTTAGGAGTAGAGGGTTATGGTAGAGTTGAATTATTAGGTGTTGATGCTGACACCGTCTTCTCAGGAAAACTTGTAGCAGGGTACCCTAAGACTATGAAAGGTATTCCTGGAGTAGATTATGATGGTTGGGCTGCAGAATATACTAGTCAACCTAGTAGTGGTGTTGGCTTGTTACCAGATGATATAGATGATATTATTGCCGCAGCTACAGTGGGATCCGGTAGTATAGCACTCTATGTTGCAGAAAAGAGTGTTGGCAAGAATTTACTAATAATAGGTTCAGGGTATACAGGAGTACTAGCCGCATACTTTGCTCGACATGCAGTTAACATAGGACTAGTAGGAAATGTAGGGAAAGGCCTACGAGGTATAATTAGAGGATTCGTCAACTCCATATACAATTATAGCAAGCTTAAGGAGCTTAAGGGGGAATGGGATATAGTATTTCTTTCAAGTCTTGATGCTAGAGCTAGAATGTATATACGTGGACTTTATGGTACGACGTCAGTAATAGTTCATCCGTGGCTTGAGCTATTATCTACTAGCATAAGAGGGTTAGCACGTATAGAAGTTGCTGGTTGGACCAGAATAGGTGAAGCATATCAAGAGCTAAGAAGAGTAGATGAAGATCTTAGGAAAGAACTTACTGCTATAGTAGATAGTTTTGAAGCAGCATTACCGGTACCAAGAGCTAAGGTAATAGTTAGATTAGTAAAAGAGGAAGGATAGAATTTATGTAGGATTACTTTAATCTAGCTCTTACCTAGTTCTTCCTTTATTACTTGTCCTAGTCTCTTAATACCCTCCTCTATCTTCTCTGGTGTAGGGTAGCTGTAGTTTAATCTCATGGTGTTCCTACCACTGCCATCTACAAAGAATGATTGTCCCGGTACGTATACTACTCCTCTCTCAAGTGCTTTAGGTAGCATGGCCTTAGTGTCTATTTTCTCTGGTAGATATGCAAATACGAACAATCCTCCTACGGGCTTGGTCCATCTAGAGTCTTTGGGGAAGTATTCTTCAAGAGCTTGTAACATAACGTTCTTTTTCATACGGTAAAGTTCCTTAATCCTAGGTAAGTGTCTATCAATTATATCTCTGCGTAGAGCTTCTGCTACGATGAATTGGTTAAGTGTTGGTGTGTGTAGATCCATGCTCTGTTTTGCTCTTTCAAATATACTTATGAGTTCATTCTCAGCTACAATCCATCCTATACGTAGACCTGGCGACAGTATTTTGCTTATGGTCGAGATGTAGATTACTCTACCTTCACGGTCCATTGCTTTAAGATGCTTGAATGGTATAGGCTCGAAGAGGAAGTGACTATAGGGATCATCTTCAATTACTAGGAAATCATATTTTTCAGCTAGTTCTAGCAAGTGTTTACGTCTCTCAATACTCATTGTAACTCCGCTTGGATTCTGTGCTGTAGGCACTGTGTAGACAAACTTCACTCTCTTTCCTGAAGAGTAAATTTCCTTTAATTTTTCTTCCAATACCTCGGTTTTCATACCTTCATCGTCTAATGGTATACCTACAAAGTTTGGCTGATATATTTTAAATACATTTATAGCTGCAAGATATGTGGGTAGTTCAACTATAATTATATCTCCTGGATCTATTAGTGTACGAGCCATTATATCAAGGGCTTGCTGGCTACCTGTTGTAACTAGTATGTTGTCTGGTAAAGCATTTATCATGAACTTGGCCATAAACTTGCTAAGAGCTTCACGAAGTACTCGTGCACCTTGGGTTGTTCCATATTGTAACGCCATTTCGCCATACTCACGTATAACATACGATGCTATTTCGGCTATCTCCTCTTTGGGAAAGCTTTGGGGATCTGGTAGTCCTCCTGCGAGACTTATTATATCACGTGATTCAACAACTTTAAGGAGTTCCCTAATCTCAGAAGCTTTCATAAGACTTGTACGTTTAGCATAGAATCTGGTGAACCCTTCCTTTGACACAGTACTAACCCGATATGTTTTCTATATCCTAGGAGGTATATTATTATTTGTGTTAAGGGTGGGATAACAATACCCATGTGAATTAGGTATTCAATAAGGTCTAGATTTTAGGCTTTATACGTATAGGTATAAGGTGTATGCCGTCACATGATTTAGCAGTAAACCATTCCTTTCCAGTTAGTCCTTCGCGGCAAACAGCATACTCCATACCATGTCTTTTGGCCTCCTCTATTACAGGTTTAAGTAACTTCTTCCGTTTCTCTAAGGGTAAGTACCAGTAACCATGAGTCCATGTTCCCTCAACACGGTATAAACGTCTGAGTTTATCAGATATTTCAGGAAAGCCTTCCATCATACGTTTAAGGTTATCAGGTCTAGCCTTATACGTTGAGGTTACAATGAACTTAACACCAATACTAGCAAGTACATCTATAAGTTCACGTATATCCCTTACATCATCGTTTAAGTACGGTATTATCGGGTCAACTCTAACGCCAACTGGTATACCACCTTCTATTAGACGTTCAATAGCTTTGATTCTATCCCTAGGTATAGGAGCACCAGGTTCAAGTCTACGTGCAAGATTTTCATCTAAAGTAGTAATGGTAATCGTAACAGCTACATTACCTTTGGACAATAAGTCTATGTCTCTGACAACAATGTCACTTTTAGTTACTATGAGTACCCTGTATCCTCTAGGCACTAGAACTTCTGAGACCCTACGTGTAAGGTTATAGTCCTTTTCTTCTGGTGGATATGGGTCACTACTATTACTCATACTTATAGGTACTTGTGGATTAGCTCTTTCAAGATCTAGTAATAGACGATTAATTAAGTTCTTCTTGGGCGTACTCTTACGTACACGAATATAGCTCGTAGCGTAACAGTAAAGGCATTGATGACTACAACCAGTATACGGCTGAAGACTATACTTAAATGAGCAAGTACAAAGTTTACTTCTCCAAGGATCAAATACTGAGATTATATGGCCACGTCCAATATAGGGGCTTTTTCTATTCCTAATCATGTTATGTGGTCACCTATTAGCTTTATTATTGACATACACTATTTGATCAGTACGAACCTCTGCATCAATTTAATGGATTATGTATCGTGATTAATATTAAGCTTTAGAATAGTTGATTCATTACGCTTTAAGTCTTTGCACTAACATCATGTTCCTTATATGCTGCTTCTGAACGTTTTATCAATTCATCGATTTCCTTCTCTTGAATTCTTTCAAGTAGTACCATGTTTACTCTTCCAGTACTGCCTATAGGTGTTTTAGAGAAGTCAAACATTATATTTACGGGTTTCTTTAGCTTGGCTTTAATCCAATCGTTAAAGGCTGATATAATATCCTCGTACTTTAGTTTTAATCGTGGCTCTGTTCTCATAACTAACACTAAATCACTAGGTTCCCAAATCCAAGGATCAATTATTCCACCTAGTTCTAGTGCTTTGAACATACTTGCTAGGTCATCGTACAAGGATGGATTTGTTCCTAAAAGACAAGCTGCTATCCATATCTTAGAATCCTTAAGTCTTGATGCTATATTTAAAAATGGTGAATTATTGCTTACAATGGTAGCTACTAATTCACCTAGCACATCAAATCCTCCTATAATATCTCCATTAATACTTAGTCCACGTAATCTCGTAAGCTTATCGTGGCTAACAATTATTATGGCATCTACA
>Ga0190363_1002094_pt1 | contig 11572 bp, 5 predicted proteins | sample 48721867_MG_FD_161272 | JGI IMG/M metagenome (GOLD analysis project Ga0190363, IMG submission 161272) | Hydrothermal vent microbial mat bacterial communities from Southern Trench, Guaymas Basin, Mexico - 4872-18-6-7_MG | ecosystem: Environmental > Aquatic > Marine > Hydrothermal vents > Microbial...
AACGTGGGAAAGTCATTCTTTTCACACCGGTGGCATTTGTTATGAATACGAAATCCATGAAAGCCTTCCCCGAGCTTTAGGCTATAATATCGATGGTTGTCACGCCTGTGACTGGGCGGCGGGACTAGGGCAATATTTTATAGGAGGAGGTTACATCTATAATCCAAGCCCCACCTCACTAGTAGTTATAGGTACAACAAAAGTGGGAGGAATGCTTGCTTTTGAACCTTTCTACATATCATTGGGAAAAAATAATCCTATAGGCAGAGCATTTTTTGATTGGATGACCGATCGTTTAAAAAGCGATGAAGAGAGAGATTTTATTATTGGATGGCACTACGGAATGACTATCATCGGAGATCCCCTTGTTTGTTTCCTAAAGGTTCCTGGAAAATCAAACAATCTTTTTGAAGTTCTTCCCCCTGTTGATTTCCGTGGGGAGAAAGTAGAAAATCGATCATTACTTATGAAAGAAACAATTCACACTTTTTCCTGGAAACCAAATTCTGATAATAACCCTGATAGAATTTATTTATACCGTCTTTATGAAGTAAAATTAAATAGCCTTGATCTGATCGCTGAAATCCCCCCCTCTAAGACTACTTACTTTCGTCGAGGAGTTGAAGACAGAGAATATTTATACGCTCTGTGTAGCGTAGATACTAACAATAGAGAATCTAATTTCTCATTCACCATAATTAAATGAGACGAAATAGTTAAATAATTTTTTTCTAAATAAAGTTTAATTCATTGAAAGAGCATGGTGCAAACCAGTATCTTCTGATCTTAATAGCGGTTTTCTTTCTTTCTTTTACCCATCTTTCATTTGAAATTTTCCTCACTCGTATCTTATCCATGACTTTAACTTATCATTTTGTTTTCTTCGCCATATCTTTAGCAATGCTGGGAACCGGGCTGGGAGGTCTTGTTACCCACTTCTGTGTAAGAAACAATAAGAGTTTTTATATAATGGGTGGTTTTGCTTTTCTCTATACTCTTTCACTCCCATTAACGACTCTTCTATTTACTACTTTAAGCAAAACATTTTTAATTAATACACCTTCCTTAATTGCCTTTGTATTTTTTTTCCCTTTTCTATTTATAGGAGCTCTCTTTTCTGGAATATTTAGAATCTTTTCTGAGAGAAGTGCATTTATTTATGGCTCTGATTTAGCTGGGGCGGCTTTGGGGTCAATTGGGGTCATATTCATGGGCAACCTTCTGGGGATAATTCATACTGGGGTAATTATTATTGTAATAGCACTTTTGAGTAGCTTAATCATTATGACTTCTTTTTCCAAACCACATAAATATTTAGTCTCAGGGACACTCCTATTTACCCTGGTAATTCTAATCGCATTTGCTCTTACTTACAATCCTTCTTTTCTAATCCATAAATTCTTTACAATATCAAATCCCGCCAAAGAAATTTACCAAACTCTCCAACACTCTTCTCTAAAAGGAAAATTAATTAGAACCATATGGAGTTCTTTCGGCCGAACTGACGTTGTCCAGTTTGAGACTCGACCTAATATGATGCATATTTACATTGATGGGACAGCTGGTTCTCCAATGTATTATTTCTCAGGAAATATTAATAATCCAGGAGAACCAGCACAAAAATTACTTTCTAATTTTTCAGGAAACATACCTTTAACTTATCTTGATGAAAATGAAAAAGATACAGCTCTAATCATTGGTCCAGGTGGAGGGAGAGATGTTCTGCTTGCCCTTCTTCATAAATTTAAAAAAATTACGGCGGTAGAAGTTAATAAAGATATATTAGAAGTACTTAGAGAGTTCTCTTGGTTTAATGGAGGAATTATTGAAAAATTTGAAAATATTCAATTTGTTCATGACGAAGGCAGAAGTTTCTTACATCGACAAAATGAAAGATACGATTTAATAATGCTAAGCCTTCCGATTACTGCTTCCATAAGAACTTTAGATGCTTTTTCGCTCACTGAAAATTACCTATTCACGACCGATTCAATTCAAGACTATTTAAATCATTTAACCCCGGAGGGACAAGTAGTTGTTGTTTGTCATGGAGATTTTGAAATTGCTCGTCTTTTTTCACTGGTGTTGACTAATTTTTCCCGACAAGGAATCTCAATTCCCCAAGGAATGAAACACATCGTCATGATAAAGTCTCCCAGTTATCCCGTCTTTATTTTAAAAAATCAACCCTTTTCTCCATCTAGAATAAAAAAATTATTAGCTAACTCAATTTCTTTAAAGATAGATTTGAACAATTCCTATTTTCCCTATTTCATGGCCAACGAAAGATCGATTTTTACGGCTTTAGCTAAAGGCAAAATTTCTTTGGTTTCTTATATCAAAAAAATAGAAGAACAAGGATTAGATATATCTCCAGTCACCGATAATAATCCTTTCTTCTATAAATACCAAAAAGGACTTCCCCCTAACATTTTAAATATTTTCATCATCGGAATCGTAATTTTCATCCCTACTTTAATAGCCCTTACCTTTTTTATTAATAAATCTCTTTTAAACAATAAAAAAGAGAGAATAAATCAACCGTTCTTTTATCTCAGCAGTATTATCCTTCTTTTCTTTTTAATCGGGATCGGATTTATAATGATTGAGGTCTCGTTAATTCAAAAGTTTATTTTGTTTCTTGGCCAACCTGTAAATTCCATGGCCATTACTCTTTTTTCACTTCTTCTCGGGACAGGCCTTGGTAGTTTTCTATCTAGAAAAATATCTTCCTTTTCCATCCCTAAAGCTATTTATATATCTTCAATGGTCACTTTTTGTCTAACTCTAGTAATTCTCTTATCTTCTCCTGTTCTTTTCGAGTCTTTTCTAAGCTTGCCTTTTCTAATAAGAATTCTGATTACATCTCTAATATTATTACCTCTAGGAATAGGAATGGGATTTTGCTTTCCTTTGGGCATTAAACTCCTTTCGAACTTAGAATTCAAGCAATTGATTCCCTGGGTATGGGCTATAAATGGAATATCATCTGTCCTAGGTTCTTCCTTGACCTTAATTGTCGCCATTAAGAGAGGCTTTAGTTATTCTTTATGGGGAGGGGCTCTGTGTTACTTTCTAATATTTCTTATTTTCTTTAATTTTAGAGATCAAAGACAAAAAAGAAATAATAAAGCCCCTTTTTCAATCTGACTTTGATTGACCCATACAATATGGAAGAGAATCAACGAAATAAAAAATGGAAAAATCAGGAATAACTAATAATTGACTATTTTTTTAAAAATTAGGCTTCGTTCCTAAGTAATGTGTAACAAAATCGAAATAAATGCGGAAGAGAAGGTCAAAACGACATTTAAGATTCAGCCTTTCAGAACCCTCCCCACAAATGAATCCGCCTGCTTCGGGCGTCGAGAATGTATTAAGCATGAGGGAATTAGACTTTTATAACTCATATTAACAAAAAGAAAGGCTTTGATTGATCAGGTGCCCTTTCGAAGGCGCCGAAAAGGGCAGGGCGAAGGAATGACGTAAAATCTCAACCGAATAGGAGACATTGTCCTTCACCTTAATGGAGCAACTCATTCCTGTTCCTTGGGGACAAAGCAAAAAATTAAAAGCGTAAATATAAAATTCTAATATTTATTACAATATTATTTTTTTACAATATTCTATTCCTCCTTAAATTGATGTTATAGCTATGTTAATAGAAAAAAAGAGAGGACCATAAGGTCCCCTCTTTTCAGTTTCTAACTAACTTATCAGAAAGAGAACCTAACTGATAACTGGAATCTTCTCGTCAGACCAGAAATTCCGGTAATTTTTTTATAAGTACCACTGATAGCATAAGTGCCTTCACTGGTATTGTTGTCCACTGGCATCCACGTTCCACCTGGATTTTGGTCAACATCAATGTAATGGTGACCGAGAGCATTAAATATATCTACATACACTCCTAACCGCCCCAGATTAGGGATTATAAAATACTTTTCCAATCGCAAGTCCAAATTCTGCCAATCATAATATCTTCTTGTTCCTTGAAGCTCTAGATTAACCCAGTATGTACTATAAACATCTACATTATTAGCCGCAGCCCAACCTGATGGGGGAACAACAGTAACACCTCGTGCCCAGGGGGTCCCACTGCTATACTGGTAATAAAATGATCCAAGGATACCCAAGGGCAAGTTGAAGGATCCAAAGAGTTTAATAACAATTGGTCGGTCTTCGTTTGTTCGGCCGCCATTATTTACGAACCAGTTGGCATCGTCCGCCGCACCTGATGTAGCATGGATATCACCATATCCACCATGAATATTACCCCATGTTTTAGAGTAATTTACAGATCCTCCAAGTTGCCATCCATTTGACATTCTTTTTTCAAAACTCAATTCAAATGCCCAATATTTCCTGAATGCTTCCGGAACATTCTGAACTTGATAAATCCAGTTTCTTGGAGCGTCATTTGATAGGAACCACATGTTTACCGTCGTAGACGGAAAGTCATCTCCTACGGCAGGCACTGTAGTTGTAAAAGGAATCCAGTATTTATTCCCTGGCGATTCATGAGGATTATACCAATATTCGCCAGTCTCAATGTCATATGGAACGTCATCAATAATATTTTTCTTGTGCTTATAGAGAAAACTCAAGCCTATCTTGAAATCACGAACAATTTCTTGATCAAGGCCAATAACAAATTGGTTATCATAAGGAGCTTTGATTCCTTCGCCAATTCCAATCAGCCAATTCTCTCTCAACATTCCAGTCGGAGTTCCCCAGCTAGGAATAAAGGCATAGCTATCCAATCCAAGAGGGTCTGGCCGACCATTTCCGTTATCATCCCACCAGCTAAAATAATAGTAATGAAAACGCAGGGGATGGACTCTCTCGAAGATGGACACGTAAATATTATCACTATATTTTCCCCAATGAAGCTTTAAAGCCGTTTTTCCATTTCCAAAAACATCATAAGTTATTCCGATCCTTGGATCCCATGTAAACCATTTTATTATACCGTCAACTCCTTCTTGGCGAATCTCATCATAGGGATTAATTCCATAGACCGGTTTGAGAAAAACTTCTCCCAACTGATAAGCAATATCTCCACCGGTTCTATTCTTATATACCTCAGGAATATTACCTTTAACATGGTCAAAACGAATTCCTAGATTAACAGTTAATCGATTGTTAAAAGTGACAGAGTCCTGGAGGTAACCTCCATATTTGAAAAATTCACCCTGGGCCATATTTCCTTCTTTGGTTGTTCCAAAAACAGCTAGACCCAACCAGCCATCTCCCCAAGTTCGAGTCCCGTACAAAGATCGGTAATAATAAGGGCTTCCATTATACCAAGGCCACCAGATAGGATTTTCTTTCCAGACTGCCCAACTATCTCCCCCAAATAACATTTCAAATCCAACTTTGAGCTCATGATCTCCACCCATTAAATTGTCCAGAAAGCGAGTTAGACCTACTGAAAATTGTTTTTTCGGTCTTCCGGTCCACTCGTTTGGTCTGTAACCAGTCCCAAAATAATAGCCAGTATAATAATCATACATATAGGGAACAGTAGTTAATTCAGGCCTAACCAACGTTAACATGGCATCAACTTTAGTATAACCACCTCTTACTTCAAGGTAGGTATTAGAATCAATCAACCAAGTTAAGACTCCGGTAGCTGCATAATTAGCCCAGGGATCATCATGATAATGACAATCAAACGGCATATTCCATCCTGATGCCCTTGTGTTCCGGTAAGTTTGTCGAGCATTGCCCATCAAAGCTAATTTAACGGACTTCGACAATTGAAAAGTCAATTTCATAAAAGCGCCCCAGTTATGGCTCTTCCGATGAAAAGTATCATAATAAGTTCCATCATAGGGAGAAGTAAAGGGAATAAATCCCGTATTATACTTATCAGCACCGTATCGTCCATTGAGATAAAACCAGATTCTATCTTTAATAATCGGTCCCCCGAAGTTCCCAGAAAAATCATAATCATAAATTGGTGCATTTGGTTTGGACAGCCCTAAAGCAGTCAGTTCTTCTTGAGGCAACACAATAGTTGTTAAATCTTCATTAATGAAATATGACTGGACCATTCCCGAAAATTCGTTACCTCCTGATTTGGTGACAACATTAACATAAGCGCCAGAGGTCCCACCTACTTCGGCAGGCATTCCTCCGGTCACGATTTCAACTTCCTCAAACAAATTAAAATCAATAGGAATGTCGAGCTGTTGTTGACAAGGGTCATTGGCATTTAGTCCATCTATACGGTAAGTATTATTAGCAGCAGTTCCTCCTTTAACATTCGTAGAGCTTACTGTGCCTGGGGTTAAAGTTATTACCGATTGTAAGCTTCTTCCGATAGGAATATTTTGAATCAAATCAGACTTATAAATTTGTTGAGTCTTTGAGGACTTAACATCAACCACCGGAGCTTCGCCGACTACCGTGATTTCTTCAGCCAGAGTTTCAGGACTCATGGTTATATTTACACTGATGGTCATTCCTAAGCGAACTTCTACATTCTCCAGCGTTGCAGTTTTAAAACCAGGCAATTCGGCAGTAACAGTATATTTTCCAGGTGGAAGAAGAAGAATTCTAAAAGTCCCGTTTTCTCTGGTTACATCGGTTGCTTGCCCCATCAAAGAAGGACCTTTAACCGTAATGGCAACTCCCGGTAAAGGCGCTCCTTCATTATCTTTAACTATTCCCCTTATTGAGCCAGTTTCTTGGCTCGATATCTGCGCATAAAGAAAAGAAGAAATGAAGAGGACAATTATTCCAATTACCGTAAATTTTTGTTTTGAAATCATTATTACCTCCTCTCATTTAATTTTCTTATTCCCTGAAATGTCAAATTAAATTATCTACTTATCTACGCTTTTTAAAATTCACCTCCTTTCAATGTTTTTTAACCTCAATTTTGCTAATTGATCTCAAAATTTTACTCAAAATGAAAATTACATTTTTATTTTTTTATCTGAAAGTCAACTTTTACAATTGAAAAAGATTCCCCTTCTTTAAATAGAAAACAGAATCTTTCTCTTATCTTCAACCCTAAATCCCCTTTTTTAGTCATTACTCCCTTTCATTTTTAATAATAGGAAAATCAGTATTTCAAATTTAATATATGATATCTGAAATATCTAATTAAACTATCCTTTTTTAAAATTACAAAAAAAAACCTCACATGTCAAGGTAAATACCCAAAATGTAAGCATCTTTTTTTTCGGGGTTGAAGAGAGGAGAGGCTCACCTTAAACTGTGAATGGAAAAAACACTAACACAGGAGGTGAGCCATGAAGGAAATAAGTTTTTCCTTCCAAGTAAAGATACCATTAAAGAGGAGGAATGTCCACTGGATAGAGGGGGAGTTATTGAAGATAAGGGAAGAGGTTTTTTTAGAGATATTGTTGTAGCCCGAAGATTTAAAAAGAGAGGAATGAGCTGGTTGAGACAATATGCTAATCCACTTCTCAAATTAAGACTCTTAAAACTCAATGGAGATTGGGAAACTTATTGGAATGAGCGTCAAGAACAATTCGCCCAATATGCTAATTAACTTCTACCCCGAAAAAAAAGATGCTTCCTTTTGGGACTTTTTCCTTGACATAAACAGATGGAATGGAAAAAAATTCTCAGTCAAGAATAAGTAAAAAAACATCAACAAAAATGGGAGGCCTTGATGAAAACAAAAATAATGAGAGATGGAAAGACGAAAAATAAAATCTCAAAAACAAAAAACATCACCATAGCCTTTGTCCTTCTCTTCTTGATCTGGGGCGCCCGAATAACCGCTGCTGATATCTCTTCTTTACCCTCAAAATTCTTTAAAAATTTCACTTTTCGCAATTTAGGGCCTTATCGTACCGGTGCCTGGATAACTGATTTTGCTGTGCCTGAATCTCCTCCTTTAGCTCATTTATATACTTTTTATGTTGCCACTCGGCATGGGGGAGTGTGGAAAACCACCAATAATGGCACGACCTTTGAGCCCATTTTTGACGAGGTGGGACCTTTGCCCATCGGGGATATTGCTGTAGCTCCCTCCAATCCGAATATAATCTGGGTCGGAACCGGTGAACAAGCTAATGCCCGAAGTTCACATGCTGGCAATGGAGTCTACCGATCTCTTGATGGCGGGCGCACATGGGAACACCTAGGATTGGAAGAAACTCATCATATTGCCCGCATTATCATCCATCCTCAGAATCCTGATCTCGTCTATGTGGCGGCCATGGGTCATCTTTTTACTTCCAACCCTGAGCGAGGAGTATACAAGACTGAAGACGGAGGTAAATCCTGGCAAAAAGTTCTTTATGTAAACGAAAATGTCGGAGCTATCGATTTAGTCATCAATCGCCAAAATCCTAATATCCTTTATGCGGCCATGTACGAAAAATACCGATATCCCTGGCATTTTGAAGCTGGCGGACCAGGAAGTGGAATTTATAAAACTACCGATGGAGGACGAACCTGGCGAAGGCTTACCGGCGGTCTTCCCACCGGTAAAATTGGCCGTATTGGACTGGATATTTTCCAGAAAAATCCTTCTATCCTCTATGCGGTCATCGAGAATGTTAATCTTCGGCCCCCAACAGATGAAGAGGCTCGTTGGGACCGAGAGCGAGGTTTAAATCCCCAACCTCGCCCCATTGGTGGCGAAATCTATCGGAGTGAAGATGGAGGAGAAACATGGTTGAAGATGAACTCCCCTCAAGATAATATTGGGGGAAAAGCAGCTTATTCTTTTAACCAGATTAGAATCGATCCCAGTAATGACCAACGTTTATTTGTGACCGGAATCTGTTTGGCTAGCTCGGAGGATGGAGGGCGAACTTGGCACGATGTTGATTGGCCTCCTCGGAAGAGATTCCGCAATGCCTTTGGGGATGTTCGGGCCTTGTGGATAGACCCTCAGAATCCCCAACGAATGCTTTTCGGCAGCGATGGCGGTGTTTATCAAACCTATGACGGGGGAAAAACATGTGATTTTTACGACAACCTCCCCATAAGTGAAATTTACGCCGTCGGGGTAGACAATGAAATTCCCTACAATATTTATGTCGGACTTCAAGATCACGAATCATGGAAGGGCCCCTCTAACAGTTGGTCGGGGCAAGTGACTATATCCGACTGGAAAACAATTGGTGCTCAAGATGGAATGTATAATGTTGTTGATATAACCGATAGTCGATGGCTGTACAATACTTTTCAGTTTGGAGGACATCATCGAGTCGACCAAAAACTTGGCCTCCGAACCCCAATTATCCCGCGGCGTGGGGAGAATAAGGCTCCTTATCGATTTAATTGGACTCCCCCTCTCCTCATCTCTCCTCATAATCCGATGATCATTTATACCGGAGCTCAGGTTCTTCTTCGCTCCTTAGATCGAGGTGATCATTGGCAAGAAATAAGCCCTGACTTGACCACTAATGATCAAGAAAAAATAGCTGGTCAAGGTCATATAACTTACTGCACCATTACCACCATCTCCGAATCTCCTCTCCAACCCGGCTTAATCTGGGTGGGAACCGATGATGGTCTAGTTTGGGTAACCACCGATGGAGGAGCCAATTGGAAAGAAGTCACCTCTAATTTGGTTCAGGCAGGAGCACCTCATGATTATTGGGTCAGTCGGGTAGTGGCTTCGGCTCATGATAAAAAGATTGCTTATGTATTAAAATCTGGCTTCCGTCGCGACGATTTCCGGGTCTTTGTTTATCGTACTGAAGATCTGGGCCAAACTTGGCAAGCTTTGGGGTCAAACCTCCCTCCTGGGCCGGCTAATGCTTTGGTGGAAAGCGATAAAAATCCATCTCTTCTTTTTTTGGGCACTGACTCCGGTCTCTATCTTAGCTTGAACCGCGGCCAGTCCTGGACAAAAATAAAAGCCAACATGCCCAAATTTCCCATCGTTTCCGACTTGATTATCCACCCGCGAGAAAAGGATTTAATCGTGGCCACCTATGGCCGAGGTGTTTACCTAACTAATATAGCTCCTCTCGAAGAATTAACCTCAGACATTATAGACCAAGAGATCTATTTTTTCTCTATTCAACCTGAATACCAACTCATGGCCCATACTTTCGGTGGTAATTATCATCTTCAGGGGAACCGGCACTTAAGCACCCCCAACGAACCTAACGCTCTAAGTTTTTGGTATTACTTAAAAGAAAAAATCCCCGGAAAGGTTAAATTCCAAGTTAAAACTTTGGAAGGAGAGATTATTTGGGAAGGAGAAGGACCAGCTGAGGCTGGACTCCATCGGGTTCTCTGGAACATGCGCCAAAGGTCTGACTCTCAAACAAGAGGCTGGTTCCGAAGAGAAATGGTCGAACCAGGCACTTACCTAGTCATCATGGAAGCAGGAGGCAAAACTTTTAAGCGAAAAGCAAGCATCAGGGGAAGAGTCAGCTGGCAGGTAGGGCCTGTAACTCATATCCTGAAGTGGACTGACCAACACTAGAGTTGATAGGTGTCAAATACCTGAGCATTTTTAATGTCCAAATTCTTTTGTTTAACGAGGTCAAAACTTTCAGTAAATGTCTGTATCAGTGTTCTTCTTTGGCCATGTTTACCTTGATGGGTGCGACTATTATTGTAATGATCCATCCATTCGCAAAAATCTTACTGCAGCTCATTTAACCTGTTCTAGTCATAAATTGAAAAAGAGAAAAAAGATTGATTCAAGAACAACCAAAAAGGGTAGACACATGAGTGGATTTGATTTTAAGGCTGTCCTGAGAGTTGTGTTTTCTGCATAATTGTGATGATTTTCCCTTATAAAGATAGACTTTTCTCCAACCTCCCTGAGGAAAAGAACTCGTGCATTGGAGCGGATCTCTCCACCGTTGAAATCAGCTTCAATTTTTTTGCCAGAAATGCCTTTAAAAAGAAGCAAGTGCTTGGTACAATCTTTCAGGGCTGTTTCCTTGTCTTTTTTGTTCTAACGTATTATATATCAATACGTTAAGAAAGGAAACAGCTTTTTTTTATGAATTATCCAGGTTACCATAAATAATCTTTTATTATCACCGGATTATATGTATTTTATTGACCGGAGGGTAAGGAAACTCAACTCCACGTTCAGTAACAATTACTCCATCATGCATTAAGACGTATAAATGTTTTCCCTTACCCCATTTAGGAACAGGCATATGAACCATGTATTCAAAAGCAAATGTATGATAGAGAGGGATTTTTAGATCTCTTATCCAATCTGGGCCCAAGGGAGAAATCCTGGGAGCTTCTGTCTGGAGCACTTCTTTTCCCATAGCATGCAAATCGATGTGAACCTGAGTTTTTCTAGGATCAGCTTTTTTATCATATCTATCTTTATCTATGTAAATATAACCTGCTTCTTCCAATCGGCGAATTAAGATATTAAGTGTTTCTCCTGCGGTTCGACCCACCTTGATGTTTTTACGAAAGATCTCCCGTACTCGTAGAGCATGCTTAAATACTTCTTGAACTTCCGGAGGAGGAGCTGTCTCTCCTTGCCGAAGAACATAAGCCAGCCCAGATATATGGGCAGAATAGCTTCCTGAGCGTGCACCACATATTAAACCAACAAGATCACCCCTCTGGATGATATAGTCATTGT
>Ga0190363_1002097_pt1 | contig 11553 bp, 16 predicted proteins | sample 48721867_MG_FD_161272 | JGI IMG/M metagenome (GOLD analysis project Ga0190363, IMG submission 161272) | Hydrothermal vent microbial mat bacterial communities from Southern Trench, Guaymas Basin, Mexico - 4872-18-6-7_MG | ecosystem: Environmental > Aquatic > Marine > Hydrothermal vents >...
TCCTGCTTTGAGGCGTCCTGGAAGATTTGATAGAGAGATTGAAATTGGTGTTCCAGACAGAGACGGTAGAAGGGAGATTTTGCAAATTCATACCCGCGGCATGCCTTTGGCGGAAGACGTAAATTTAGATGAATTGGCTGAGAGAACCCATGGCTTTGTGGGAGCAGATTTAGCAGCACTATGCAGAGAAGCAGCAATGCATACATTAAGACGTATTCTTCCCGATATAAATCTTGATGAACCAGAAATACCGCCTGAAGTATTATCTAAATTGAAGGTTACTAAGAAAGATTTTGAAGAAGCATTAAAGATGGTAGAGCCCTCAGCATTAAGAGAAGTAATGCTAGAAATCCCTACAGTGACTTGGGATGATGTAGGTGGACTTGAAGATGTGAAGAAATCGCTAAGGGAAACTGTGGAATGGCCATTAAAACATCCAGAAGCTTTTAGAAAGCTTGGAATACGGCCACCAAAAGGCATACTTCTTTTTGGTCCCCCTGGCTGTGGAAAAACATTGTTAGCAAAAGCAGTTGCAAACGAAAGTGGTGCGAACTTTATAGCAGTTAGAGGCCCAGAAATATTCTCAAAATGGGTAGGTGAATCTGAGAAAGCAATAAGAGAAATATTTAGGAAAGCTAGACAAGCCGCGCCATGCATAATATTCTTTGATGAACTTGATGCAATAGCGCCTAGGCGAGGCCTTTGGGAAGGAACAAGAGTACATGAAAATGTCGTAAATCAGTTGTTAAGTGAAATAGATGGACTAGTCGAACTGAGAGGAGTAGTAATTATAGGAGCTACAAATCGTCCTGATATAGTTGATCCCGCACTTTTAAGACCTGGAAGATTTGATAGACTATTACTTGTGCCGCCACCAGACAGAAATGCAAGATATGAGATTTTCCGAGTACATACAAGAAACATGCCTCTTGCAGACGATGTAGACCTGAAAATACTGGCAGATAAAACCGAAGGGTATAGTGGAGCCGATATAGAAGCTGTGTGTAGGGAAGCTGGAATGTCCGCTATGAGAGAAAGTCCAGATGTAGATAAAGTTCATATGCGACACTTTGAACAAGCATTAAAAATGATAAGACCCAGCATAACGCCAGAGCTTATGAAACAATACAAGGCTGTTGCCGAACAATTAATGGGCGCCAGGGTAAAACTAGACACAAGCTACCTTGCATAACCATTTTAACATGTCTTAAGGTTTTAATTTATTTAGTATTACAATTCTCTTTAAGTCTTGGTGCTCTTGTGTCCCCCTAAAACGTTGCAAGTAGCTGTATAAAACATGGCAGGTTCAAAAGTTTATTAATAAGTCAGATTAAGAACACTTGTTAGATTTGTGTATAGTATTGTCATATGGGAGCGATAAAGCCATGTTTTTTATGTATTTTATTGGAACTGCTGGAAGCGGTAAGTCAACATTAACAGCAAGTTTTGCTGAATGGTTGAAAGATCACGAGTTAGATGCGATAACAGTTAATTTAGATCCCGGAGTTCGAAATTTGCCCTATACGCCAGATGTAGATGCGAGAGATTATATTAAAGTAGAGGATGTTATGCTTAATTTTGATTTAGGTCCAAATGGAGCACTTATTGCAAGTGTTGACATGTTAACAGGGAAAATAGATAAGATAAAGGAAGAAATCGAGGAATTAAAGCCGGAGTACGTTTTAATTGATACTCCAGGTCAAATGGAACTTTTTGCATATAGAAGCGCTGGGCCCCTTATAGTTTCTGCATTAGGTGGTGAAAATCAAGCATCAATATACTTAGTTGACCCGATTCTTGCTAAAAATCCTTATGGATACGTGTCAGTTCTTTTGTTGGGCATTTCGGTGGAGTATCGTTTTCAGATACCCCAGGTATATGTTTTATCCAAATCAGATTTGTTAGAGGAAAAAGAAAAACAAAAAATACTTGGATGGTCAGAAGACTTCTATAAGCTAGCTGAAACCATCGATCGGGAATTTTCCGGTTTGAGAAGAGAAATGAGTTTAAAGATTCTCGGTATATTAAATGAAATGGGTAGGCCAGGAGAACTCATTCCAGTTTCTGCCGCTAGGAACGAGGGACTAGATGATTTATATGCAATATTGCAGCGTATATATGCTGGAGGAGAAGATTTTTAGCCTTCAGATAAGATGTAAAAGGTTCTTTATCTTAATTAAACAAAGACACAGTAAAAAAGATTTTATGCCTTATGATGAAACTACTATTAACTAACCAAGTGGAAATCGCACAGCTAAAAATAAATATTGATTGCAATTCAATCTTTACAGTGCCTTAGGGGTGAAAAGTGTGAATAAGGTTAGGGAAATAATTGAAAAAGCGCGAATGGAGAATAGATCTTATTTGCTCGAAAACGAGGCAAAGACCATCATTAGGGAGTACGGAATTCCTGTGACTAGATTTGAAGTTGCTAGAACCGTGGATGAAGCTGTGGAATATGCGGAGAAAATAGGATACCCGGTAGTTTTAAAGATCATTTCTCCTGATGTAATTCACAAAAGTGATGTTGGAGGAGTGATGATTAATCTTAAAGATGAAAATGAGGTGAAAAAAGCCTACGAGGATATAATTAATAATGTTAGAAAACATAAGAGTGATGCAAGGATTATTGGTGTTTTAGTGCAGGAATATGCACCTGAACCGATTGCTGAGGTTATTGTAGGAATGACTAAGGATCCACAGTTCGGTCCCGCTATAATGTTTGGTTTAGGTGGTATCTTTGTTGAAGTGTTTAAGGATGTAAGTTTTCGAATTGCTCCACTTACGGAATATGATGCTAGAGAAATGATCACGGAAATTAAAAGTTACCCTATTCTTACAGGGATTAGAGGTAGAAAACCTGTGGATATTAACGAACTAGTCAATATTATTTTAAAAGTGTCAAAACTTGTCACAGAACATCCAGAAATCGATCAATTAGATTTAAACCCTATATTTGCATATGATAAAGGCGCATTAACTGTAGATGCACGTATAATATTATCGTTATCTTCTTAGTTAGGAGGATATTGGATGAAACTTACATCTCTTCTCGGTAAAAAAGTGTACAGTATTCTAGGTAAATACATTGGAACTGTTGTCGACGTTATGATTGATTTAAGAAAAAAAGAAGTCGCGAAAATCGATGTAAGTGCTAAGTCATTGAACGGCAAACAGAGGATATTAATACCATATCGTTGGCTCTACACAGTTGAAGACATTATTTTAGTTAAGGAAGACAATGTGTAATTTAAGTGAGCGTTATCGTCCAAATCTTCGTTGTCGTTGCTGATAGGTTCTTATGGCACGCCATAAATCTATTTTTCTAATTGCAGGCCAATAAACATCTAGGAAATAGAATTCAGAATACGCTGATTGCCAGAGAAGAAAACCTGAGAGTCTTTCTTCGCCAGATGTACGAATAATGAGATCTGGATCTGGCAAACCTGCAGTGTATAAATGTTTCTCAACAAGGTTTTCATCTATTAGTTCAGGATTAAGCTTTCCTTCTGCTACCATTTTTGCAATTTTTCTGAACGCGTCAACTATTTCGGCGCGTCCACCATATCCTATTGCAACGTTTAAGAAATATTTGTTATACGATTTAGTTTCTTCTTCTGCTTTCCTTATGATATCACGTAAATCTTTGGGCAACAAGTGTAACCTTCCTATAGCTTTTACTCTAACTTGATGTTTATGAATTCGAGGATCTGTAAGAACTTCTTCAAATTTTTGTTTTGCTAGTCTCATTATTTCTTCTACTTCTCTTTTATTACGGTTGAAGTTTTCTGTACTAAAAACATAGAGAGTTACAACCTTTATTCCTGCTTCCCAACACCATTCTAAGAAATCTTTTACTTTTTCAGCACCTATTTTATGTCCATTCCATGTTTCTAGTCCTAGTTGTCTTGCATAACGTCTATTTCCGTCCAGAATTACGCCAATATGTTTTGGTTTTTCACCTTGCTTTATTTGTCTCCATAATAACCACTCATAAAGTTTGTATATTGGTGCAAGTATACGCATATGTTTCCCCTAGCTTTAATTAATACTATTCTTAAATCATTTTTGATATTTTTTCTGCTGCTTGTTTCATGTAGTGAAAAATCAAGCCCAATTTTGCTTGTTTTCTTGCTGTCACAGTTAACACAGCACTTGGTCCAGCGCTCATTGTAACTATATATCCCTCTTTACCTTTAACGAATATTTGTTCTAGCTCTCCTTTTCCTAGCTCTGATGCAGCTCTTTCTCCTAGAGATAACATAGCTGCTGTCATAGCAGCTACTCGGGTTTCATCTACGTCGGTGGGTAACGCTGAGGCAATTGGCAGTCCTTCTATGCTAACGATTGCAGCAGCCTCTATATCGGGTACCGTAGCTTCAAGATCCTTAAGTACGTCTTCTAAGGTTTCACTACTCGACTCGGACATGGTTGTCACCTTGTTTGCAGCTTATTTTAGACCACTAATTTAATAATTACATAAGTTGTGTATTTTATGTCATGGTTTTTAAATTGTAGAGTTTTCTTAATAAAACTTCCCTAGCAATTGCTTGGAAAGCTCTTTTTATACCTATTCCTTTTGTTGCAATTGTTTCATATATGGGTACATCCATGGTTGCAATATTAAGTTTCTCTAAAATTTCTTCTTTATCTGCAGCATTTGGCAGATCTCTTTTGTTAATCATTATCACTAGTGGAACCTCTGTTCCGAGACGATCTTTTAATAATTCCTTCAATTCTTCCATACTTTCCTCATTTGCATCAAGCTGTGAAGGGTCTGAATCAGCTACAAAAATTATACCGTCTACTCCTTGTAAAATTATTTTTCGTTGATGTTTGTGTCTTTTTTGACCCGCTACTGTGTAAACATCAAATATTACGTCACCACTAGCTGATAACGGTGTATAGTCAAAGTATAACGTTCTCCCAGTAGGGTCCTCAATAGAGGTAAATCCACCTTTCGATAACCCTGATACATTACTATATATCCATCTGAGCGAAGTGGTTTTTCCTGATAAAGAAGGCCCCCAGAATATGATTTTAAAATGTACTCTTCCATCTTTGTCCTTTTTCAATGCTCTAACGCTCCCAAAAAAGTGTTAAAATTCTTCCAATTTGTCTAATGCTGATTTTAGTTTCTCACGTGTCTTTTCTTCTGTTGCTGGCAGTGTAGTTTGTTCAGAAAGAAATTCGTCTAGAACCTTTTCGAGTTCTGTGGCTGCTCTTTTCATTAATAACCGCACCATTCCTATGTTTACATCGGAATCCGTTATTACGCACAGTACTCCTTTTCCACAGCTTGCAGCAAAGATTTTTCCTTGTTCAAATTCCGAAGTTACTAACATTAGCTCCCCTATGTCCAAGTTTTTTCCTTGTTCTTCGCTTGCAACAAAGACAGCGCTTGCGATAGCTCCTATTCCGTCTATATCCACTGGGTAATAGGAAAATTTTGATGCATGCGCAATTGTAAGTCCTGTTCTATCTACAAGAATAACTTTCCTGATTCCACTTTCACTCTTAATGAGGTCGCTGAGGATTTTCTCAAATAATTTAACATCTATCATAATTTACACCTTCACAATAAACAATTTAACATTATCGTAAAACTACTAAAATGTAATCTTTTTCGGGCGCTATGAGTAACTCTTTTTTTGATGCATCAACTGTTAGAAAGTTAAGTTTGCCGGTTCCTAACTCATTAATTATTTTCTTTGCTTTATCAACAATTGATGTAACAAATGCTGCTATTTTTTCTGTTTCATCAGAACTTAGCGTGGAACTTAACGGTATTCCCTCAGCGCTCGTAATTACAACTCCTTTGACTCCTTTGTGGCTAGATAATCTTTCTATAGTATCTTTTATCCATTTCTGACTAATCATATTACTTCCCTTAATCGTTTATGCTCACAAAAATATCATATTAACTTTCTTTTAAACCTTAGTGTGGGAATTAAAATTTTTTAATAAATTCCGATGTTTAAAAGAAGCGTGACTAAGGGGTTAATTTAAATATAACTAGCCGCTAATAAACTATATGTCTTATTTACGGGAAGTGAAGAGAATGCATGATGTAGAAAGAATTAGGAAAATGCTCTTGAAATTAATGGATGAAATAACCGCTATTGAAGGTATAATTGCGATTTCAAGAGATGGAAGTATCATTTCCTCTGAATCTATCTCTAGAAGCCCAAGTGAAACCACATTAATGAAACTTGCAAAGACCGTCCAAGAACTAGATAATCTGAGTAGGGAATTAGGTAAGGGTATGATTAAAGAAGTCCATTTAGTTGGTGATGAAGGCTACGTTATAATTGCTTCATCGCCTACTCTGTCTCTTATAGCTCTCGCTGGTTTAGATGCTAGAGCACAACTTGGTTTAATAATGATGAATTTACGGAAAATTCTTGATATATTAGCATAGTTATTTTTAATCTTTTTGTTTCTTGTTTTTATATCGCTCATAAAATTATAAGACAAGCGAGTAATGTTATATACGTAGTATTATTTGCTTTTATTGAATTAGCATACCCGTGGTATAGGTTCTCCATACGGCTTTTCAAGTACTCTTACTCCACCTACTATAGTTTTGAGGAAAACATACCTAGGTTTCTCCTTTTTAACTTCTCCTATGATCTGCGCATCCTTTCCGTACTTAGTTTTTCTTATTGCTTCCAAGACTTCTTCAGCGTATTCAGCATTTACCCCGATTACTGCTTTTCCTTCGTTTGTAACTTCAAGAGGGTCAATCCCCAGCATTTCAGCAGCTGCCCTGACTTCCTCCTTAACAGGTATCGATTCTTCATCTATCCAGATGGAAACATTTGATTTCTCTGCTAGGTCGTTTAATGCTGATGCTAGTCCCCCTCTTGTTGGATCTTTCATTGCTGTTATTCCTCCAACGTTTAATGCCGCCTCTATCGTTTCCCATATCGGAGCTACATCCGATTTAAGTTCGGTTTCAAAGTCTAATCCTTCTCTAACTGCTAGCAGTGCTATGCCATGATCCCCTAAGGTTCCAGTTACGATAATTTTATCTCCAGGTTTGAGACCAGCATCGCTTATAACTTGTCCTTTTTTAGCTAAACCTATCCCAGAAGTTGCTATCACCAATTTATCTATGTGGTTTCTCGGCATTACTTTCGTATCACCGGCAATTACAGCTACATTTACCTCTTCAGCTACTTTTGCCATCGAATTTAATATTTTTTCAAGATCATTGATTGAGAACCCTTCTTCTACTATTAATGCAGTAGTTATTGCTATTGGTTTAGCTCCCATTACGGCTAGATCGTTTATTGTTCCAGAAACAGCTAGGGTGCCAATATCTCCGCCTGGAAAGAAGAGAGGGTCTACCGTATGACCATCAGCTGTGACAACTATTTCGTAATTGTCTAGTGGAATTGTTGCTCCATCATCTAAATCATCCAAACCTAAGCCACCAACGGCTCTCTTTTTGAATTTGGGTACTATTATTTGTTTTATCAGCAGCTCCATTAATGTTCCGCCAGCACCATGTGATAATTCAATGGTTTTTTCCATGTGTTGTCGCCTCCTTTCTGCATAGGATTGCTGAGATAAATTTATAAATTTGTTCTCAAAGGTCTAAATGCTGAGTATGCAGAGGGTGATCTTCGTTGGTAATATGGCATGGAAGGTCGCGTCGACTACCAACTGGAGCTAGGAGAAAGAAATTTAGAAAAAAGAGAAAGTATGAAATGGGTCGTGATCCGGCTGAAACTATCTTAGGTCCAGACAAGAGAAAAATTATTAGGACACGTGGAGGAAACACTAAGGTAAAATTGTTATCCAGTGAGTATGCTAATGTCACCGATCCAAAAAGTGGAATTACTAAGAAAATGAGGATCATCGACGTAGTAAAGAATCCAGCAAATATAGATTACTCTCGCAGAGGAGTAATAACTAAGGGAGCAATCATAAAGACTGAGATAGGAACAGCTAAAGTAACAAGCCGCCCCGGCCAGAACGGGATTATAAATGCGGTATTAATTAAAGAGGAATAAAGTAAAATTTTATTTAATCCATTTACAAGATATGTTCCTATCTTAACTTTTATTGAGGAGGTTATTTATGCGTAAAAAGGGAAACTATATCATTTTGTGGTCAGCTTACTTTGATAAAAAACTGTCAAGAAGCCAAGGAAGACGAGTTCCCTTAAGATTCAGCGTTGAAAATCCTTCGCTCACAGAAATAGATAAAGCTGCTCGAAAACTTGGTTTTAAAACTATAGTTGAACCTAATAAAAGATATCCAAAGGATTGGTGGAATTATAAGGGAAGGATTTTAATAGAAGTTGGTAAAGAAAAATTAAAGAAGACTTTGATTCTTAAAAAAATCGGGAAAACATTGAAAGAGTTTAAGGCTCAATAAATTTAATTGCAACCATCTTTAGGAGCAAGCTTCTTTAATAAGACAAAAACATTTAGATAAGTGTGTAACCTGTTCAGAAAATATGCAGGAGGATGATTATTGAAACGATTAGGAAAAGTTTCCCATGTGTCTTCTCATAAAATGCTCATTTTGAAATCGGAATTTGCTCCTAGAATTGGTGATACCGTTGTTACAAAAAATTTAACCGAAATAGGAAAAGTTTCCGATGTTTTTGGTCCGGTTTCAGAACCATATGTGGCTGTTAAACCTAAAGATCGGACAAATTTGGATAGCTTGATCGGACAAATTCTTTACATTCTTTCATCTCCTAAAAAAATCAAAAAAGTTAAACTCAGGAGGAAAACGTTTGACAAAAAAAGAACAAAAAATAAGATGTCCCGAATGCGGGGAAATTGAGTTAATAAAGGATTATGAAAGAGCAGAACTCATATGTACAAATTGTGGCCTTGTAATTAAGGAAAAAATGATGGATTTCGGACCTGAATGGCGAGTTTTTGACAAGGAACAAACAAAAGAGAGAATACGTGTTGGTGCACCAGCAACATACACCATACACGACAAAGGATTAACAACTATGATAGGCTGGAAGGATAGAGATGTATACGGAAGAAATTTGCCGCCAATAAAGCGAGCCCAGATACATAGGCTACGTAAGCTTCAAAGGCGTTTATCTGTTTCCGATGTTATCGAAAGAAATCTCATTTTTGCATTATCAGAATTGAACAGAATGGCATCACATCTAGGTTTGCCAAAAAATGTTAAGGAATCAGCAGCCGTTATTTATAGAAAGGCTGTTGAGTTGAATTTAATTAAGGGACGTTCTATCGAGGAAGTCGCAGCAGCTGCAATTTATGCGGCATGTCGGCAGTGCAAAATTCCCATTACACTTGACGAGATTTCAGAGGTTTCAAGGATAAAAAAGAAGAATCTAGGTAGGAATTATAGATTCTTGGCAAAAGAACTCCATATGTTATTTCCTCCAGCTAATCCCATCGATTATGTTCCTAAGTTTGCCTCTGAACTTGGCCTTTCAAGTAAAGTACAAAATATGGCAATAAACATAATCAAACAAGCTAGTGTAAAGGGCATAACCTTTGGTAAAGGCCCAAAAAGTATTGCCGCGGCTGCGATATATATTGCTGGAATACTTATGGAAGAGAGAAGGACACAAAAACAAATTGCAGAAGTTGCGCATGTAACGGAGGTTACGATTAGGAACCGATATAAGGAACTCGTTGAAAAATTAGATTTGAAAACACTACAAAATGTGGCATGGGAATGAGCATGGAAGAAGAGGCATATGAACTTATTAAACGTGCAGGAGAAAAAGGTGTCTTACAAAGTGAATTATGGAAAATACTAAAAACAAATAGCCGAGAAGGGTCGCGAATAGCTACCAAATTGGAAAATAAGGGGCTAATTAGAAGAGAGAGAGTCCTTTATAAGGGAAGATGGACGTTTAAATTGATTCCAGTTAAGACTGAAACAAAAGAAGTACAGTGGACAACTTTGGACGGATGTCCATGCTTTACGTGTCCTAATATCAGAGAATGTAAGCTTGGGAGCGCAATCACGCCAGCAATGTGTAAAAATTTAACGGAATGGATAAAGAAACTGATAAAAAAGAGTTCTACTTAGTTTTAACCATTAAAATTAAAGGCTATTATGTACATTTCTGCGCTTTCCTTACGGGATGCTTCAGGTTTTGTTACTTTAACCATTTTAAAAAAAGCTCTAACCTTATCTAAATAATTATTGAAGAGATCTCCTTGAAAAACTTTTACAACAAATTTTCCGCCCTTTCTAAGGACCTTTCTAGCTATCTTTAGAGAAGTTTCAGCCAGATATATTTGCCTAGCATGATCAAGTTCCCAAATACCACTTACATTAGGTGAACAATCACTCAAAACAAGGTCTATCTTACCATTAGCTACTTTAACAATTTTCTCTAAAGTCTCTTCACGAGTTATATCTCCTCGAATGAAGTACACGTTGGGGAGAGGAGCAATTTCAACCAGGTCAACACCGATAATTAGGCCGTCATTCCCTATTCTGCTTAGAGAATACTGTAACCAACCGCCCGGCGCACAACATAGATCCAGAACTTTTTTAACTCCTTTGAAGATCTTAAATTTTTTGTCTAATTGCTCAAGCTTATAGGCAGCTCTAGATCTTAATCCTTCAAGCTTAGCTTTTCTATAGTAAAAATCTCTTCTTCTCTTTTTTAACCAATCCTTACCCAACAAGTTCACCTCTTTACAAACTTAACTTTAACATTAATTCTTTTCGATTGCCTTAACAGTTTCCAACAACTCCTTACGAGACGCATTTGTTTTTATTCCATAAGGGCAAAAATGCGTTTCATAAGCATTAAATCCTCTTTCTTTTAATTTTTCTATCAAAATCGCTTTAGGAGGTACATGAACTTTAGCTTCCTTACAAACTTTATGAACATCGTGATAAAAAATTGGTGCATCAGCTTCTCCAAAAATTTTCTCCACAAATTTTAGAGCATACCTCCTAGTGTAAAAGTCCGATTTTTCGAGTACTGTGAGCATACTTCTGCAAAACTCTTTTTCCAGTATTTTATCTGTCCAAAGCGGGCCTCCCAGTTCAATTTTAGTAGATCCGCAAACTCTGCACACATTCGGTAAAGAACCTACAATTTCTCTTAAAACTTCTCTGTGATTACAATTAAAACAGTGTAACACATATCCTAATTTTTCAACACTTTTATTTGCGTTTTTTGCACCCCGGCTAGTTCTTAGGAATATTCTTAGGTGATGTTCATTGAAGTAGGAGAAAACCGGCTCGATACCTATATCATATTTTGCTGCTTCCATTGCAACGTGACTTATGAGAATTCTCACAGCTAACTCGTGAGAATATTCTGTTCTTAAGGGTTTACTATGATATTTTCTATAACATGCCTCAGGATATACCCCACATAAGGTTGCTGTGTCTGTAGCTGTAATGCATAAGAACCCGTTTTTAGCTCTTAAGACTTTAAATGCTGCATCCAAAAATTGTACAGGTGAACCATACGGATCTATATCTACAACATCAAATTGTGAACCATGTGCAGAGAGTCTACACATTAACGAAGAGGCTTCTTCATTATAAGCTTCTACTTTACTTTCTACG
>Ga0190363_1002098_pt1 | contig 11552 bp, 12 predicted proteins | sample 48721867_MG_FD_161272 | JGI IMG/M metagenome (GOLD analysis project Ga0190363, IMG submission 161272) | Hydrothermal vent microbial mat bacterial communities from Southern Trench, Guaymas Basin, Mexico - 4872-18-6-7_MG | ecosystem: Environmental > Aquatic > Marine > Hydrothermal vents >...
TGTAGCCGACGATCTGGTTAAAGAGGGTGGACTTTCCCACGTTGGGCCTTCCCACTATGGCCACCAGGGGCTTCATCCCTTGGGATCTTAGCCCAATCCCCTCCCTTAGTCCACCTCAGGTGTTTCGATATTTTCCCTTGCATTTTTTTTCGGCAGAAGGTATATAAAAAGAGAAATTTTTCACATCAGGAGGTCTGAATTGAAGTTTGCCAAGGTTCCTGAGGCAACTATTAGAAGGTTATCCACTTATGCCCGATATCTTAAAGAACTGGAGGAGAGGGGGGATACGGTGGTCTCCTCGGCCCAGCTGGCCGCTGCCTGTGGGGTCAATGCGGCCCAGGTGCGGAAGGACCTCGCCTACTTCGGGGAGTTCGGGATAAGGGGCGTAGGTTATTACGTGAAGGACCTCTATGAGGACATCAAGGGCATCTTGGGGCTCAACAGGGAGTGGCGCCTGGCGATCATCGGGATAGGGAACCTGGGAACCTCACTGCTGAGTTTCAAGGACTTCCTCAAGGAGAACTACAAGATAGTGGCTGCCTTCGACATCAAGCCAGCCGAGGTGGTGGGGAGGGTTTCGGAAAAGATGGGCAAACCCGTGGAGATCCTTCATGTGGACCGCCTCAAGGAGGTGGCTAAGGAGCGAAAGATAGATATCGCCATCATAACCACCCCGGCCTCAGAGGCCCAGAAGGTGGCGGATCAGGTGGTGGAGGCTAATATCCGCGGGATCCTCAACTTTACCCCTACTCAACTGAAGGTCCCCAAGGGCTATCTGGTGAAAAACGTTTACTTCACCACCATTCTGGATAACCTCGTCTACCTCCTTCAGTCCCGCAGGCGATGAAAGTGAGGGCAAGGATAAGGGTGGAGGGCCTGGTGCAGGGGGTCTTCTTCCGTTACAACACCCAGAGGGAGGCCCACCGCCTCGGGGTGAAGGGGTGGGTGCGGAACCTCCCCGATGGAAGTGTGGAGTGCGTGGCTGAAGGAGATGAGGAAAGGGTGAAGGAGCTCATCCAGTGGTGTCATCATGGTCCTCCTGGGGCGAGGGTGGAGCGGGTAAAGGTGCAGTGGGAGGAGTACCGAGGAGATCTGAAGGGGTTCGAGATCCGTTACTGAAAGGGAGGGGCCTTCTTTATCTTTCCCACGGTCTCCTTGAAGGCCTTCTCGTAAATCTTTATCCTTTCGCCCGCATCGATCGCCTTCTGTCCCAAGACCTTCAGTATTTCCCCTCCTCCGAAGTAAATGAAGAGAAACGAAAGGATGATCCCCACCATGAGACCCAGAAAGAATTTCCTCATTGACCTCTCCTCTCGACTTTAATCGTTTCAAAAAATAATAGGCCAAAAAGGGATTATTTTTCAATCACATTTTCTTCAAAAGATGAAATTTTCGATCTTTATCGTTGACATCCCCTATCCATTGTTTTAAAAACTCATGACCAAAAGCAAAAGGTGGACCATGAATCGGAGAGACGAGGGGTTCTGGCAGAAGGAGGAGCGTTTTTCTCCTGAGGAGAGGGAGGAGCTGCTTTCAGAGAGGTTAAGGAAGTTCGTGAGGTACGCTTACGAGCGCTCCCGCACCTTCCGCAGACGCCTCGAGCAGAAAGGGATATCCCCTGAGGAAATCAGGGGACTTGAGGACCTGGAGAAGCTTCCCCTGATCAGGAAGGAGGACCTCACCGAGGAGCAGAGGAGGGAGAAACCCTTCGGCGGTTTTGAGGCGGTGCCGGCTAAGGAGGCGGGCCGCATCTACATAAACCCGGGGTTGATATTTCAGCCGCTGGAGGGGGAGGAGGTGGTGAAGGGGTGGGCCGAGGCCCTCTTTGCCGCCGGGGTCCGGCAGGGGGACATCGTACAGAACACCTTCAATTATCATCTCTGGCCCTTCGCCTTCACCTTGGATCGAGCCCTTCGGCTCCTGGGCGCCACCGTGGTCCCGGCAGGGGTGGGGAATACCGCTATGCAGATAAACATAATGAGGACCCTCGGGGCCAAGGCATTTGTCGGCACTCCCAGTTTTCTTATGACCCTGGCCGAGAGGGCGGAGGCGATGGGGGTCGCCCCTGAGGAGATCGGCCTGGAAGTGGGATTTGTCACCGCGGAGATGCTGCCCGAGGGGCTGAGGGGGCGGCTCGAGGAGAAATGGGGGATGAGGATCTCCCAGGGGTACGGAACGGTATTCACGGGGTGCCTCGGCTATGAATGTCCTGAGAGGTCGGGCCTGCACGTCCCTGAGGGGGTGATCGTGGAGGTGGTGGACCCCCAGACAGGAAAGGCGGTTCCCCCTGGTGCGGTGGGGGAGATAGTGGCCACCTCCTTCGATCCCTCCTTCCCTATGATCAGATTTGCCACCGGGGACCTCTCCCTGCTCCTGAGGGAGCCCTGCCCCTGTGGACGCACCTCCTGGAGGCTCAAGAAGATCCTGGGGCGGGTCGATCAGGCGACGAAGGTCAAGGGGACCTTTATCCACCCCTGGCAGACTGATGAGGTAGCCTCCCAGTTCCCCGAAGTCTTCAAGTATCAGGTGATCATAACCAGGGTGGGCTACACCGACAGGATGACCTTCGTGGCCGAGGTGAGGGACGAGACCGTGGACAAGGAAAAGCTCAGGAGGAGGATCGAGCGGGCGATAAAGGAGACCCTGACCATAAGGGGGGAGGTGGAGATAGTCCCCGCAGGGTCCATCCCTGATTGGCATCCCAAGATCATGGACAAGCGCCAGTGGGAGTGAAGGAGAAGATAAAGATAGGAGGGGTGATGCAGAGCGAGGGGAGGGCCCTGCTGAGGGTCCTCTCGGTACCCGATCGGCCAGGGGTGGCCAGTACTCTCTTGAGCGTCCTGGGACAGAACGGGATAAACATCGAGTTCCTGGTGGAGGGGGTCGACATAGAGGGATGCGGTAACTTCTCCATCTGCATAGACCAGAAGGACTTGGATGCCGCCCTTGGGGTGCTGGGGACGGTCAAGGAGAGGATAGAGGCCAAAGGGATTTCTTACCTGCCGGATGTGGCGGTCCTGAGCGTCTTTGGCCCCCACCTGAGGGAGAAGCCGAAGGTGCCAGGGGTGATGTTCAGCGCCCTGGCCAGTTGCGGGATAAACGTGATCGCTATAAGCACCTCCATCTCCAGCGTCTCCTGCGTGATCGAGGCTGCCTATCTGGATGACGCTATAAGGGCATTGCAGGAGGCCTTCGATATCCCTTTTGTCCAGGTGAAAAAGAGGCCGAAGGACTATTAAGGGAGCTATCCTTCCTGGAATCGGGGCAAAAGAACGGTGAAGGTGGTCCCCTTTCCCTCCTCGCTCTCCACGGTGATGGAACCGAGGTGGGCGTCGACGATGCTCTTCACGATGGAAAGTCCCAGCCCCGTCCCCACGATCCCCCTGGTTTTCTCCGATTTCACCCGGTAGAACTTGTCGAAGATCCTGGGCAAATCCTCCTTGGGGATTCCGATCCCGGTATCGCTCACCGTGGCCTTCACATAATCCCCCTCTCCCCTCACCTCCACCCTGACCTTACCCCCCGAAGGAGTATACTTTATGGCGTTGCTCACCAAGTTGGTGAAGACTCCCTCTAAGTTGTCCCGGTCGCCCAGCACAGGAGGGACGGGTGCAGAGGCCTCAAAGCTGAGGGCGATCTCCTTTTTCTGGGCCTCCCCCTCCATCATCTCGATCACCCGCTTGACCACCTCCTCCACCTGCAAGGGCTCCTTCTTCTGCACCGCCATCCCCGCATCTATCCTCGAGAGCTCAAGGAGATCACCGATAAGCTGTAAAAGCCCTTTCGTCCGCTCCTTGGCCCTCGAGAGGAGGTGACGCTGTTTCTCGGTCAGCTCCCCTGCCAGTCCTTCAAGGATCAGGGTTATGTTCTGCTCGATGGCCGAAAGGGGGGATCGAAGCTCATGGGATACCATGGCGATGAACTCCCCCTTCATCCTGTCAAGCTCCAGCAGATGGCTCATGTCCTGAAGGACGGTGACCGTCCCCAGGACCTCTCCCTCTTCGCTCTTCACCGCTGCCGTATGGGCCCTTATCAGGGTATCGTTCCTCTGGATCTCCTGGGAGATGGTGGCCACCTCAGGGTTCTGCTGTCTCAGGACCCCATCCACCGCCTCAACGAGCTTCTCCTCCCCGATCGCTTCTCTCAGGGGTTTTCCCACCTGGGCTTCCGCCTCGATTCCCAAGAGCCTTCCCGCAGCGGGGTTGGTCAGGACCACCCTTCCCTCCTTATCGGTCACCAGGACCCCATCGGCCATACAGTTGATGATGGTCCTCACCTTGCTTTTCTCGGTGGCCACGTCCCTGAGGGTGCGGGCTGCTTCTGCCTTAAGGCGCTCTGCCTCCCGCTCGAGCCTCCTCTTCTCTAAGGCCCTCCTGACCACTAAGCGGAGCTGATCGGGGGTGAAGGGCTTAGGGATGAAGTCATAGGCGCCCTTCTTCATCGCCTCCACCGCGGAGTCCACGGTGGCGTATCCCGTTATCACGATGAGGGGAAGGGAGGGTTCGATCTGAAGGGCCCTCTCTAAGACCTCCATGCCGCTGAGCCCCGGCATCTTCAAGTCGAGCAGAACCGCATCTATGGAACGGGAGGCCCCCTCGATCGCCTCAAGCCCCTCCTCCCCCCCCGAGGCCGTAATCACCTCAAGGCCTTCCTTCGAGAGGATCCTCTTACATCCCTCCCGGATCACGGCCTCATCGTCGATCACCAGCACCTTGCCCTTTGACTCCAAATTTCCGCCCCTGTTCACTTGCTGAGCAAGGCCTCTATCCTCTTCACCAGCTCTTCGGGCTCCACGGGCTTATCTATGTAGTCGTCGGCCTCTGTCTCCATCCCCATCTGCTGGGTGTAACGGGTGGTGGGGATCTTGGAGACCACCGCCGTCAGGAGCAATATGGGGATGGAGCTGTACTTGGGATCCCCTTTGAGTTCCTTGCATACCTGGTAACCGTCCTTGTCGGGCATCATCACGTCGAGGACGATCAGATCGGGGTTCTCCGTTTTGGCCTTCTCCAGGCCCTCGATCCCCCCATAGGCAGCCGCCACCTCGTAGCCCTTGCTCTCCAGGATGGTGGATACGGCCTCCACCAGATCAGGATCATCGTCTACGATCAGGATCTTCTTCGCCATTTTTCCCCTCCTTTCGTATGTTTTTAGCATCAGCCTCCTTCTTCTGGGTTTAAGGACTACCCTCTCTTCCTCCATATCGAGGACGATTCCCCAGGCCTGCATCGTCTTCGCCCCGATGATCACCTCCTCCGTCAGGGCGTCTTCTGCCACTAAAAATTCATCGCTAAGCCGTTCCCCCTCGAGAGAGAACTCCAAATGGACCACCTTCTGGATTAAGAGCTTTTCCCCTTCCTTGGCCGCCTCAAACTCCATCGGCTCAGGGAGGCTGTCCACTATTCCCAGTTCTTCCGCAAGTTCTGCTCGCACAAAGGAATAGGTCGCTCCTGTGTCGAAGAGGGCCTCCCTTTCCGCTGAACCCTTTGATCCCCTAAGCCTTATCCGCTCTACCAGTACTCCCATCTATTCGCCCTCTTGTGCCATTTTACTAAACATCAGGCCTGGGCAGCAATCCAGCCCCTTCGGCTATCTCCCTCACCTTCTCCTCCCATTCGATGGCCATGATGTGAACTCCTCTTATCCCCTCCATCTCCTTCAACCTCTGGATCGTCTCGATGCAGATCTTTATCCCCTCCTCGGGCTGCTTCTCCTTGGGGACTCCCTTCAGCCTGGTGATGATCTCCTCTGGCACGTCCATCCCCGGGACCATCTTCTGCATGTATCTGGCCATCCCCACCGACTTCATCGGGGTGACCCCTGCGAGGATATAGACCTTCTCGTGAAGACCCATATCCACCACCTGTTTCATCCACTCCTCGAATCGCTTCAGGTTGTAAATACACTGGGTCTGGATGAACTGGGCCCCGGCAGCCACCTTCTTGGCGAGCCTCAGGGCCCTTATCTCGAAGGGATCGGCAAAGGGATTGGCCGCAGCGCCGATGAAGAGCCTCGGGGGCTTGGTCAGTTCCTCCCCGCTTAAGAATTTCCCCTCATCCCGCATCTTCTTCACCGTCATGATGAGCTGGATGGAGTCGAGGTCGTAGACGTTCTTCGCTTGGGGGTGGTCGCCGAAACGCTGATGGTCCCCGGAGAGGCAGAGGATGTTGTTTATCCCTAAGGCAGCTGCCCCCAGGATGTCGCTCTGGATGGCGATTCTGTTCCGGTCCCTGGTCACCATCTGCAGGATGGGATCAAAGCCCATCTCTTTCAGGATCAGACAAGAGGAGAGACTTGACATCCTCACCACCGAGGTCTGGCAGTCGGTCACGTTGACGGCGTCCACCACTCCCTTGAGCAGTTCCCCCTTCCTCCTTATCGCTTCGGGGTCTGCCCCCCGGGGCGGGCCGCACTCCGATGTCACGGCAAAGTGTCCGGCTCGCAAGACCTTCTCTAAGCGGCTCTCGGTGTTCATCTCCTCAAATCCTCCCTGATGATCTTTCTCGGCCCACCGTCACGACTCGTGGACCAGTCCTTGGGCGGGTTGTTCTCCAAGTAGCGCTTGGGAAACTCCCCTAAGGCCTTGAGGCGATCGATGATCAGCTGCCAACCGCAGGGGACCTCCGGGTTTATTTCGCACTTCCCGTTGGTAGACCCGCCACAGGGGCCGTTAAGCAGACTCTTGGAGCAGCGGGTTATGGGACATATCCCCCCGGTTAAGTGAAGGACGCACTGACCACAGCCCTGACACCTCTCCGACCATATCCCCTGCTCTTCTGCCCCTCCCATGAAGAAGGTATTGAGCCCGGGCAGGGCGGGGATCCTCGGATAGTGCTCCGCCATGTATTGGACCCCCACGCCACAGGCGATGGAGAGGATGGCCTGATACTCGCCTACAAACCCCCGGATCTGCTCCACATATTCGGGATCGCATTGCCGCTCAAGGGTTACCTCCCTTATCTCGATATCCCTCCCCTCGGCCTTCCGCGCCGTCCTTATGGCCGAGGCAAGAAACTGGACCTCCTTCTCTCCCCCTGCTGCGCAGACCGCCACGCACCCCTTACAGCCCACGAGGATGATCTTCTCATAGTCCTTTATCATCTCCAGGATCTCCTCTAAGGGCTTCTGTTCTGCGACGATCATCTTACACCTCCCTTCCAGAGCCCGTCTTTACAGGGCTCGGGCCAAGCTCCCGAACCTTCTCCGTCATCTCCCTGGCTATCTCTACGAACCTGGAACCCATGGCAGCGGAGAGGTTGTACATCTGGAGCCTTTCAGGGTTTATGCCTATTTTGGCCAGGATCTCCTTCACGTACTGGACCCTCTTTTTCGCCCGGAGGTTCCCCACTAAGTAATGGCACTCCCCCTCCAGGCACCCGGCGACATACACCCCATCCACCCCCTCCTCAAAGGCTTTGATGAGGTGCACTGTATCCACTCTGCCCGTACAGGGGACCCTTATCAGCTTCACATTGGGGGGATAATCGGCCCTCATCGAACCTGCCAGGTCCGCTGCCGAGTAAGCTCAGTGTTCGCAACAGAAGGCAAGGATCTGCGGTTCAAAGGACATCTCACACCCTCCCCATTAAGGCCCTCGTCTTGGCAAAGAGCTGCTCGTCCCGGTAGTGCTGAAGCTGGATCGCCTTCTGGGGGCACTCGGCCGCACAGTTCCCGCAGCCGCGGCAGCGGGCCGGGTCGATCACCGAGTAGCCGTCCTCGCAGATATAGGGGACCTGATAGGGGCATGCCCTGACACATATGAGGCAGGCGGCGCAGGCCTCAGGGTCCACCCTCGCCACCACCCCTCCGACCTCTATCTCGTCCTTCGCCAGCAGGGTGCAGGCCCTGGCCACCGCTGCCTGGGCCTGAGAGATGGTCTCGTCTATCAGCTTGGGGTAGTGGGCGATGCCCGCCATGTAAATGCCGTCGCTGGAGAAATCCACAGGGCGAAGTTTCATGTGGGCCTCGAGGTAAAAGCCCTCAAGGGTCCTCTGGACCTTGAACATGGCGGCCAGCTCCTCGTTCTCCGTGGGCACTACCGCCGTGCTGAGGACCAGGAGGTCGGTCTCTATTATCAGATCTCTCCTTAAGGCTTCATCCCAGACCCGCAAGGAGAGCCCCTCTCCCTTGGAGGTCACCTCGGGAGGCCTCTCAGGGGTGTAGCGGATGAAGACCACCCCCTTCCTCCTTGCCTCAGTGTAGTAGCGCTCCAGGAGCCCGTAGCTTCGGATGTCCCGGTAGAGGATATGGACATCGGGGGCGGGGTTCAGTTCCTTCAGCTTCAGGGCGTTCTTTATGGCCGTGGGGCAGCATATCCGGCTGCAGTAGGGTCGCTCCTCGTTCCTGGAGCCAACGCACTGGATCATCACGACCCGCCTTATCCTCCCGGGGTCTATCTCCCCCGAGGCGAGCTTCTCCTCCAGTTCCATCTGGGTGAGCACCGAAGGGTGCTCACCGTAGAGGTACTCGGTGGGCTTCAATTCCTCCCCTCCTGTGGCGAGGACCGTGACCCCGTGCTCGAGCTTCCTGTAGGTCATGGCCGGGGCGATCATCACTCCAGTGGAGAAGTTCCCCTGGACCCCCTCATGGTCCACCACCTCGGCGTTGGTGATAACCTGGATGGCGGGATGAGAGGTGACCTTCGAGATCATCTCCTCCAGAAGGGCCTGGGGGTCCTCCCCCGAGAGGGTGAAGCGGAGGCGTCGCAGATTCCCCCCTAAGGTCGCCTCCCTCTCCACCAAGAAGACCTCAAACCCCTGCTCGGCAAAGCTCAGGGCGGCGGTCATCCCGGCAAGTCCCCCTCCCACCACTAAGGCCCTCTTCCTTACCGGCAGCCGCTCCTTCTTCAGGGGCTCAAGCAGAAGGGCGTTGGCCACCGCCATCCTCACTAAGTCCTTCGCCTTCTCCGTGGCCCGCTCCCTGTCCTTCATGTGAACCCAGGAGCACTGATCACGAATATTGGCCATCTCGAAGAGGTAGGGGTTCAGCCCTGCCTCCCTCAGGGTTTGGCGGAAGAGGGGCTCATGGGTCCTCGGGGAGCAGGAGGCGACCACCACCCGGTTGAGCCGCTCTTCCTTTATCACCCTCTTGAGCTTCTCCTGGGCATCTTGGCTGCAGGCGAAGAGGGTGTCCTCCGCATAGACCACGTGGGGGAGTCCCTTTGCGTAATCCCTTACCGCCTCCACGTCCACCACCCCGGCGATGTTTATCCCGCAGTGGCACACTATGACCCCGATCCTCGGCTCCTCAGCGGAGATATCCCTCTCGGGAGGATACTCCTGGGGCTCTATCAGCTCACCCCTTACAGGGGCAAGGGGCGCCTGGGCGCAGGCGGCCGCTCCGCTCGCCTGGGCCACCGTCTCGGGGATGTCCTTGGGCCCCTGGAAGACCCCACAGACATAAACCCCCTTGCGAGAGGTGGAAAGGGGCGAGAAGGTGGCGGTAGAGCAGAAGCCCGAAGGGTCAAGCTCCACCCCGATCCTCCTTGCCATTTCCTTGGCTTCCTCCGAGGGCCCGATCCCCACCGAGAGGACCAGGAGATCGAAGTCCTCCTCCCTCATCCTTCCCCCCTCATCCAGATACTGGACAAGGAGGTTCCTGCTCTGAGGGTCTTCGGTCACCCGGGAGACCAGGGAGCGGACGAACCTTACCCCGTGCTCCTCCTCTGCCCGCTCGAAGTAGGCGTCAAACCCCTTGCCGAAGGCCCTGACATCTATGTAGAAGATGGTGGGTTCTATCTCCGGGAGGTGCTCCTTGGCGATGATCGCCTCCTTTATCGCGTACATGCAGCAGACCGAGGAGCAGTAATCGTTCCCCAGGCTGGTGTTGCGGGAGCCCACGCACTGGATCCAGGCGATCTTCCGGGGGTGCTCACCATCGGAGGGACGGCGGATTTCCCCCTGGAAAGGGCCTGAGGCAGAAAGCATCCTCTCGAACTCCAGGCTGCTCACCACGTTCTGATACCTGCCGTAGCCGTACTCCCCCTTGAGCCGTGGATCCAGGGTCTCGTATCCCGGGGCGAGGATGACCGCCCCCACCTCTATCTCCAAGACCTGATCCTGCTGCTCGTAATCTATCGCCCCTGCCGGACACACCTTCTCGCATACCCGACACTTGCCCTTGAGAAAGTAAGTGCATATCTCCCTGTCTATGACCGGGACGTTGGGGATGGCCTGGGGGTAAGGGACGTAGATCGCTTTCCTCTGCCCCAGCCCCTGGTCGAACTCGCTGGGGGCCTTCCTCGGGCACTTCTCCTGGCAGGTGCCACAGCCGGTGCAGAGGTCCTCCCTCACATAGCGGGCCCGCTTGAGCACCTTCGCCTCGAAGGCCCCCTCTTCTCCCTCAAGGGAAAGGAGCTCGGAGTAGGTGAGGAGCTCTATATTTGGGTGCCTCCCGCACTCCACGAGCTTCGGGGAGAGGATGCACATGGAGCAGTCGTTGGTGGGGAAGGTCTTGTCGAGCTGGGCCATCCTGCCGCCGATGGCAGGGGAGCTCTCCACTAAGTAGACCCTGTATCCGGCCTCGGCCAGATCTAGGGAGGCCTGTATCCCCCCGATCCCGCCCCCCACCACCATCACCGCCCCGACCTTTTTGTTCGCCTCAGCCATCTTCTTTATCTTTACCCCTTCACCTCAAAGGGTATCCTGTTTCTGTCGATGCCCAGGTTCTGGGCCTCCATCCCCATGGAGAGGCCGAGGAGCTGGGGATAGAGGATCGCGGGGAGGAGGCCAGCGGAGGAGACCATCCCCTGGACGGCGTCAAACTGCAGGTAACAATAGGGGCAGGCCACACATAACCCCTCTGCCTCGGCCCTCCGGGCGTCCTCTACCTTGGCCCTCATCAGGGCCGAGGAAAGCTCATCGTTTGTCCCCCAGAGGGGGGCACCGCAGCAGTCAAGCCTCTTCCCCCAGGGGACGCTCTCCGCCCCGGTGAGCTCCACCAAGCGGTCGAAGAGGGAGGGGGAGAAGGGGTCGTCGAACTCGGTGACCTTGCTCGGCCTCAGGACATGGCATCCGTAATGGGTGGCGACCTTCAATCCCTCCAAGGGCCTCCTCACCTTTTCCCTTATCCTCTCCTCCCCCACATCGTGGTAGAGGACCTGAAGGATGTGTTTCACCTCCACCTTCCCCTCATAGCTCAGGCCCTCCCTCCTCAAGATGGCGTTCACCTCCTCTCTTAAGGGGGAATTCTCCTCGAGGAGGTATTGGGCCTTCTTCAGGGTGCCGAAGCAGCACTGACAGAGGATCATGAGGTCAAGCCCCCTGGAGGAGGCCAGGGCGAGGTTTCTCGCCGAAAGGAGGAGGAAGCCCTTCTGGTCGGTGTTTCTCACCGGGTAGCCACAACAGTTGAACTCCTTTATGTCCTTAAGCCCCACTCCCAGCTCCTGGAAGACGGCCCTTGTGGCCTCCTCGTACTGGGGCACCCGGGCTGCAATGTTACATCCTATAAAGAGGGCATATCTCATCCCGATCCCCTCAACTGGGCTGCGGCCATCCCCTTAAGCTCATAGAACACATCGGTTATCTGGACCCCCTGGGGGCACTGCTCCTGAC
>Ga0190363_1002100_pt1 | contig 11547 bp, 12 predicted proteins | sample 48721867_MG_FD_161272 | JGI IMG/M metagenome (GOLD analysis project Ga0190363, IMG submission 161272) | Hydrothermal vent microbial mat bacterial communities from Southern Trench, Guaymas Basin, Mexico - 4872-18-6-7_MG | ecosystem: Environmental > Aquatic > Marine > Hydrothermal vents >...
GTTATGCGCCCATCTTTATATGCCTTGTTTGGGTGTTTTAGCCATCTATTACCGTGAATGTCTGAAATGCTCAGAACATACTTTGACCCAATGTTATCTACAACCGCAATATTTTTCCGTTTGATCAGTTCTTGTTCATCCATACCTATCATCGATGCGTAAACCTCCGTGGCCCGTTTGTGATCTAATTCATAAACTGTCCTTCCCTCAGCCTTTGTTACAAAGGCGCTCTTCTCTGTGGGGTACCAGCCGTGCACGCTGATGGAATCTGTTTTACAGTCCAGGGCGAACAAAGCTATGAGAATGCTGTCTGTATAAACCTCTCCGTTATAGAACTGATACGTTTCCTTATACCTCAGATTATCACCACTGCCACCACCGAGAATTGGACACCTCGTTCCAAAGACCTCGAAGATTCCCTTCAATGCGTTCTCTTCCTGTTCGCTGAGGGAATCTGGAAAAACGAATGCAAAGAATAGATTCAATCTGAGTATGTCCCCAACAGTTGTTCCATGTGATATGGTTTTGGAAAAATCGTGCTCCAGATCATTTAATGCCATTTCAGCTGCCATCCTCCCGGCTTTAACCCCATCTTTTTTTAGATTTCTTCCAATCCCGACTCCAACACTTATATGATCCGATTTTATTGCCATCGCAACAACGGTATTTTCTGTCATACCATGTTTTGATATCTCCCCGCATGTAGAACAACCGATTATCTTCGTCTTTTCGGTGAATTCCTTCCTGAAATATTTGAAGAATTTTTTTGGGTCTATATGTGTTGATGAGAATATGAGTATGAATCCAGGCTCTTCAATCTCTTTTTTTATATCCCTCCCGAGTTTTTCTGCCAGTTTCTTCTCCTCCCTCAGATCCGAATACACTACAGTGCTTTGAATGTTTGCACGTCCACTTGGTATGTACCACAATTTGGCCATACCGATCCTCTTGAAGTCTATGAGACCCCTGGCCCTCATAACCTCGAGATGCTTGGCTACCGTTATTCTGCTCTTGCCGATGTTTTTTGAGATTTCTGTACTGGATGCTCCGAAATTCAATCTACGGAGATAATTCAGTATATCCTTCTCTATGTCCATCTTGTTATATCTCCTGTTTGTGAAATAAATTTTTTATTTATATAGAAGTAATCGTTAATATATTATGGAATTGTTAAACAATAATATATATCTGGATTGATAAACTATAAAATGATTAAAGCAAGCCCTTATGTAATAAGAAATATGTCCCGGGTACTGGAGAAAAAGGATCTGATCGAAACCAGGGAGGTATTCGAGAAATTCCTGACGAGATACAAAGATGACAGGGAACTTCAAAGGATCTGCGACGACTTCATGGAGTATATCTCCACGAGGGACCGGGAGATACTGAGCAGGATAAGATCCAGATTGGAGAAGCTGAGAGACACCCGCAGACTGGAGAGTAGTGGCGGTACAGGGCTTTGGTACGGGAATAGACGCTCGGGTATAATGCAATGGGTTGTGGTGATGTGAGAATCAATATGTCTTAGCAATCCTTATCTCCCTTCCAGGGTTATTGCAGATTATACATTTCATTGGATTTTTATCTGTACACAGAATGCTAGCATATTCTTCAATCTTCTCTGCACACTCTTTTTTGTTACACCAGCCGACTGATATAATGCCCTTCCCCACGTAATTTTCAATATCTTTTAAACTCTTGGCTTTGAATAACCTCTTTTCAAATTCCCTTTCTGCTCTCTTTCTTAGATTCCTGGAGATATCGTCAAATATATTTTCAATCTTCTCGATCTCTCTAAATTCTATCTGTGATTTCTCCCCGGTATCCCTCCTAACAACAGTTATCTTCTTCTCTTTCAGATCCCTCGGACCTATCTCCAGCCTTACCGGGACACCCTTCATCTCCCAGTGATAGAACTTCGCGCCAGGTCTTTCTTCTCCATCATCTATCTCTGCCCTCACCCCAATGGATTCCAGTTTCTCTTTGGCTCTCTTTGCATATTCCAGAATTTTTTCGGTATCCGATTCCTTGAAGACTATCGGGATAATTATTACCTGCAGTGGGGCAATCTTCGGGGGCAGAATTAGACCTCTATCGTCTCCATGGATGCAGATTACTGCCGCCAGGAGCCTACCGAAGCTGGGGCCATAAGATGTCTGATAGACATATTCATGCTCCCCCGTCTCGGTTTCATATTTAATATCAAAGACCTCGGAGAAGTTCTGTCCAAGATTATGCATAGTTGCTATCTGCAGGGTTCTTCCGTCCGGCATTAACGTATCGAAGGCATAGGTATCAACTGCCCCGGGAAAACGGTCCCACTCGGGTCTTTTATTTATAATGAAAGGGATGCATAGCAGATCCCTGATTAATTTAGTGTAGATCTTTTGAATCTCTTTTATGTTCCTCTCGGCATCCTTCTCATCTACGTGGGCGGAATGCCCCTCATTCCACAGGAACTCCCTTCCACGAATTAAAGGTCTGGTATGTTTTGTCTCATACCTGTAGACCGCACAGCTCTGATAAACCTTTAACGGCAAATCTGTGTGGGATCTGATCCAGAGCCCGAACATCTCATATATTGGGGTTTCCGATGTGGGTCTCAATGCAAGCCTTCTCTCCAGTTCATTCTTCCCGGCGAGAGTTACCCAGAAGACCTGTTCCTCAAAACCAGCTATGTGCTTCGTTTCCTTCCTCAAAGTGTCTTCCGAAATCAGAACCGGAAAAAGCGTTGGTTCATGATTGCTTTCTTCTAACATCCTCTCGAGATATCTCTGCATCTCCCGGATGATGAACAATCCCCATTTTCTATAGACGGGCATACCCTTTATCGGGTATCTGGAATCCACGATCTCGGCATCCTCAAGGACCCTGTGATACCACTCCGAGAGGTTTCTCTTTTTAAGCATCTTCTTCACGTATTTGATTCCCTTTCTTTTCGCCAACGTTTTCTTTTCTAAAGAAAAGGCTGTTCGCTATCCTCTTGGCCACATTGGGTTTTTCCGTTATGATCAGGGTGGGCATTTTTGCTTTATCTATCTATCCGTATAAATCACGGAGTGATCTCTTTCTTTTCGCCAGCGTTTTCTTTTCTAAAGAAAAGGCTGCTGTGATACCACTCCGAGAGGTTTCTCTTTTTAAGCATCTTCTTCACGTATCAAACTTTAGAAAAGTTTGATTAAAAATTTAACCGGGTATATGACAGCTAACAACCACTAAATAGATATTTTACTCTATCTCTAAAAATCAATTGTATTAAAGCCCGGGCTTTACTAATATTTAATTTCTTAATCCATATTCTCTTATCATCCAAATTTTGGAGGTGCCAGAATGCTTGCGGTAGTGACTGGGATTCCGGGGACCGGAAAGACAACCGTTGCTACGAGGGCAATGGACATGCTCCGAGATGAGGGAATTGCATATGAAATGGTGACATATGGTGATGTCATGATCGATATTGCAAAATCGAGAAAGATAGTTGAAGACAGGGATGATATGCGAAAATTGGACCCAGATACACAGAGGGAGATTCAGGAGTTGGCCGCCAAGAGGATTTCGGAGATGGGTGGCAATATCTTAGTTGATACTCACTGTAGTATAAGTACCCCAAAGGGGTATCTCCCCGGGCTTCCGGAATGGGTCCTGAGAAAATTGAAACCAGATTGCATTATACTTATCGAAGCAAAACCAGAAGAGATCGCAGAGAGGAGAGCTGGTGATAAAGGGAGAAACAGGGACAGGGAAATGGAAGAAATGATAGAATTACATCAGATGGTGAACAGAAGCTTTGCTGCAGCTTACTCCGTATTTACGGGGGCAACTGTGAGGGTTATAAATAATCCACAGGGGAAGATAGATGAGGCCGCAAGGGAGATGGTGGAGGTTTTAAAGTAGGATGATCGAAATTACCGAGGCAGGATATATAATAGCGATAATATCCATGGGGCTTGCAATTATGAGCGCACTGGTGAGGAAAGCAGTATTAGATCAGGATAAGATGAGGGAGACAAAAGAGAAATTAAAAAAGTATCAGGAGGAGATGAAGAAAGCGACAAAATCGGGGGATACAAAAAGGCTTCAGGAGAGCCAGGCGGAGATGATGAAGCTTACGATGGAAAATTTAAAGCATTCATTTAGGCCCATGCTCATTACATTCGTTCCATTCATACTGGTTTTCACGTGGTTGAAGGATCAATACGGTTCAGCGGGTACCGTGGTCTCCTTATTTGGCTTCAATCTGGGATGGTTCTGGTGGTACCTCATCTGTGCCATGACCGTTTCATTAATTATAAATAAACTCTTAAAGGTGAGCTAAATGGTCGCGCCAAGATATAGGTCAAGATCCAAGAAGAGAAGGCAGGTGAGAACCCCCGGGGGGAAGACAGTAACCCATTACAAAAGGAAAAAACCAAAAAGACATCACTGCGGGAGATGTGGAAAGCCCCTTTCCGGGGTACCGAATTATATCCCCTCGAAGATGAGGAAACTCAATAAGAGCAAGAAGATTCCGGAAAGACCATATGCTGGGGTTCTATGTAATGAATGCGTTGAAAGGCTCTTCAGGTATAAAACGAGATTTGAGGCAAAGTTTAAGTACCCGGAACTTAAAGATCTGGATTTAAAGAGGGATCTGACCATAGAGAGATTTTTACCCTCAAACTGGTGGGATGGCCTGCAGAAGGGGAAGTAAATTATTGGAAGGCTTAGATAAAATCAGCTCCTTGGCCTGAGGCCCCTTCTCGTTTCGTGCAGAATGGTGTTGTATAAGTCGATATCCTTTTTTGATATGTGATGAATCAATTGTCTGGCACACCAATCTGCCTGCTTCTTTCCTATCCTCGCATCCAGATGAGCCAAATACAGCGGTAGAGGGTAGCCATATTGCTTTGAACCCCTTGAGAGTTGTACTACGAGGGAGATGATCTTATCAAAATCGCGCTCCCAGTCGGGGACGTCAACCCGGAGAGGATTGGAGAGGTGTGTTGGTTGGACATAGACGGTTGGAAATGAGGCAATCAGGGTTGAGGTTAGTTTGTCATCGGATTCAAATCTCGACTGAGGGGTGAACTCAACGGTACGGTACATCTCATCCCCCCCCAATATGCGCAGAATGCAGGAATCTGTCATGAAGCGTGGGAATTTTATATCATATTTTATAGCCAGATAGTTTGAAAAGAGTCTGGATTTACTGTCTTCAGAAACACCGAGAACATGGACCGAATTTTTCTTACAGAGTTTCAGGAGCCGGACAAATTTTTTCCTGTATATGGGATATTCATCGCATTCTATGGGTCTTTTTCTGGCATTGACATACAATGAGCCATCCATAAATAGATACTCCGGATCTCGCTCCTCCACGCACCTCAGAGCAACGTCGAACTCCATCGCCCCCCTCAGGAGTTCAACCCTCTCCTTCGTATATTCATCATAATCGAGGATATTCATATCCAGATCCCTGATGAACTCATCGCCACCTCTCAGATTTTTGTCTAAGATCAGACCGGATGCCCTGATGAAATAGATTGCCGCCCCCAGGAGCTCTCTAATACCCTCCCCGCCATCGACGAAACACATCCTGGCATTTATCCCTTTTTTGGATAACTTTAACGGCAGGATCAAACCCTTGTCGGAGATCCTGTCCCTGATTCTATCAATCTGAAGCTTATAATTTCTGAGATCATCGAAGATCCTGTCCCTGCAACTTTCATATCGCTCTGACCAGAGTGAGTAGTGATCCATGTCTACCAATAGATATATTAACCTACGGCTTTTTATACCTTGACCATCCAAATATTCGAATATTTTCGACAGTTTTGATATAAATTCGATGAATCCCCAATTATTAAATCAGGGATGGAAAAGATTGAAACTGAACCGATCATAGAACTCAGAGATGTCTGGAAGATCTACAAAATGGGCAATGTAGAGGTTCCAGCATTGAGAGGACTTACTATGAAGGTATACCCACATGAGTTTGTAGCCATAATGGGACCCTCGGGATCTGGGAAGAGCACGGCAATGAACATGATAGGTTGCTTGGATGTACCCACCAGGGGGGAGGTCTATCTGGATGGGGAGGATGTATCCAGGCTTTCTGAATCTGATCTCGCACAGATTCGTGGAAGGAAAATCGGTTTCATATTCCAGACATTTAATCTAATGCCGAGATTAACCGCTCTGGAGAACGTGATGCTACCAATGACCTTTCAGGATATTCCAAGGTATGAGAGGGAGAGGAGGGCAAAGGAACTGCTGGAGGATGTTGGTTTGGGAGAACGGATATATCACAAGCCATCCGAGCTCTCGGGAGGGGAGCGGCAGAGGGTCGCTATAGCAAGGTCCCTGGCAAACAATCCCAGAGTTATTCTGGCCGATGAACCCACCGGAAACCTTGATTCAAAAATGGGGAGAGAGATAATGGAGATGTTATTAGAACTGCACAGCGGTAATGGGAAGACCATTGTCATGGTAACACACGATGAGAGCCTTTCAGGGTACGCCGATAGGATAATACATCTCAGGGATGGTAGGATAATAGAAGGAGGTATTTAAAATGAACGCGAAAAAAATTTTTGTTACGGGAATCTTGATTTTTTGTCTTCTGGGAACCGTAAATGGAAAATTCGCGGAGATAAGAATAGATTCCGTAACATGGGATCCTAGTTATATTGAAGCCGGCGATAGTGTCAGAGTATATGTTAAATTTCACAGACACCCCTCCGGCAAGGCGTTTCTGACCCCGCCACCGAAGGGGGAGGATGCTGGTATATTCTATATCGCGAGACTGGAACCCGTGGATGAATTGACTGAGAAGTATATCATTATTAAGAGAGATACAAAGAATGTTGGTCACTTATTTGTAGGGGAGAGCTGGACGACACCATTTGATATAAAGGTAAAGGAAAATGCGATTCCTATGTCCTATAAAATGAGATTCTCGATTATAGAGACGGATATAGAAGGCATTGAAGGAGATACGGTAAAATTTCTCGAGTTTGAGATTCCTGTTAAAGGCATTGTTAAATTTGATGTGGATTCCAGCAACAGATTAAGGCTGGGGAGCGTCGGTGATATAAACATAACGATTACCAATGAGGGCGGTGGCGATGCAAAACACGTCACGGTTAAATTGGATCTGAGTGATCCATTCACCCCGGCGAGAGCATCAGAGGAGTATGTCGGCGATTTCGAGGGGGGTGAACGCAAAGATGTAACATTTAAGGTCTCAGTAGACAGTAAAGCCGAACCAAAGGCGTACAAGATTCCGTTGACGATAAGATATATCGATGAGGATGGAATAGAAAAAGAGATAGATAAGGATATCGGGGTGCAGATAGATGCAATCCCCGACCTGACAATAGCCTTAGAGAGCGCAGATACCTTTACACGGGGAAGCACAGGCAAGGTATCGATAGAGGTGGTAAACGAGGGCTTTATTGATGCCAAGTTTGTAAAATTGACCCTTGAGCCAACCGATGACTACGAGGTGACCTCCATAAATGAGTTTTACATCGGGAATCTCGACTCGGACGATGTTGAAACAGAGGATTTCACTATAAAGATAAGCGATTCTGTGGATAAAGAGATAATTCCCCTGAAGGTTAAACTAGAGTACAGGGGTGAAGGGAATAACATAGGATACACGAAAGAGGACACAGTTAATATCAAGATTCTTTCAGAAGAGGATTACGCTACAAGACTTCAAGAGAATAAAACCTCTTCAATGATCATTTGGATTTTGATAGCGATACCGGTTATTTTCATCTCACTGTTGGTTTTGTGGTTTATCTACAAACTCTTTACCCTTGTTACCGGTTACATAAACAGGAAACTCTTTTCTAGATGATTTCCCGTATCTTTACTTCTTATGGAGGGGAAGATGATTGAGGATTATCTTAGGCTAGCAATAGATGGGATCATGCACAGGAAGCTTAGAAGCTGGCTGACTATGGTGGGGATCTTTGTGGGAATTATTGCTGTCGTTGCACTTATCTCCCTGGGTCAGGGGTTACAGAGGGTCATTGATGAACAGTTCGAGATGGTCGGCGGCGATAGAATCATTGTAACTCCCGGAAGGGGAGGAACACTTACCGGGGTTCCCAGGGGAAGCTTTGTCGCAGCTAAATTAGATAAAAGCGACCTCGACGTTATAGAGAAGGTGAGGGGTGTTGACTCAGCAGCAGGTATTATACTCGCAACCGGAAATGTGAAGGCAGATAACAAACGGAAACTTATCCCCATCTTTGGGGTACCAACTGATCCGAAATATCAAAAGCTGTTAAAACAGATTGACTTCTTTGCTGTGGATGAGGGAAGATACCTTAAAGAGGGTGATAGATACAAGGCGCAGGTGGGGGTTAGAACACGTGATTTCTTTGATGCCGACATTGATGTAGGGGATAAGATAGAGATCGAAGGAATAATGTTCGACATTGTAGGAAAGAACAAGAAGACAGGCAATCCTTTCCATGATAGTAAGATAACAATACCAATTGAGACTGCACAGGAGTTATTTAACAAGAGTGATGGATATTCTATGATTGAGGTTAAGGTTGAAAAGGGATCTGATGTGAGTGAGGTTGCTGAAAACATTAAAAAGAAGCTACGAAGGCATAGGGGTGTGAAGGAAGGCGAAGAGGATTTCACTGCCGAAACCCCTCAAAATATTGTGAGGGTATTTAAAGACGTCTTTAATCTGGTGACTGGTTTTCTGACAGGTATCGCCGCAATTTCCCTGCTTGTGGGGGGGATAGGGATTATGACTACAATGTATACCTCTGTCCTCGAGAGAACACATCAGATAGGCATAATGAAGGCTGTAGGTGCCAGAAATTCAGACATACTGCTGATATTCCTTATTGAGGCAGGAATGCTCGGTCTTGTTGGGGGAGTAATAGGGGTAATACTTGGTTTACTTCTGAGCAAATTCGCAGAATATCTCGTTGTGAATTATGGTGGCATAGATATCTTCAGGGTACACGCCGGCCCCGAACTTATCATAGGTACTTTGTTATTTTCATTCCTTGTTGGTTGTTTTTCGGGTTATCTGCCGGCCAGAAGGGCATCAAAAATGCACCCCGTGGAGGCTTTGAGAAAATGATTGCGGATTTTTTCACACTCTCGATTAGGAGTATAGGGGGCAGGGGGATCAGGAGCTGGCTGACCATGCTTGGGATCTTTGTGGGGATAGCGGCTATTGTATCATTAATTTCCTTGGGAGAGGGCCTGAAGGATGCCCTAAATGAACAGTTTGAATTGTTGGGTAAGGATACAGTTTATGTGATCCCTGGGGGGGTGGCCGAAATGCTTTCCGGTAGAACGGTATCACTAAATGACCACGATATTGAGGTGATAGAAGATGTGCGCGGCGTTGAACAAGTGGGGAGTATAGTTGGCAAGTACACCGAGGTAAAATTCAAGGATGAAACAATATATGGCTTTGTTACGGGTATAGACCCGGGAACTCAGGAGATCGTACTGGAAAGTTCGGGAATAAGAGTCGTGAGGGGGCAGAAGAGATTCAGAGAGGGTGATAGGTACAAGGCTGCTGTGGGCTACGAGTACTGGGCTGGTAATGTCTTCGACAGGCCAGTGAGGATAGGTGATAGAATCAGCCTGAATGACAAAAAATTCGAGGTAGTCGGTGAGATGAGCAGGATAGGCAACCCGGATGATGATAAGCAGATCTATATCCCAATGAAGACGGCACAGGAGCTCTTCGACATCAGGGACGAATACATGCTGGGTATCGTGAAGGTTAGAGCAAACTATGAAACAGACGATGTCGCGGAGGACATAGAGGAAGCAATGAGGAGGGACAGGGGGCTTAAAAAGGGGGAGGAGGACTTCCAGGTCAAGAGTCTGAAGCAGATGATGGATGCTACCTCTCTTATTTTAGATGCTGCACAGTGGGTTGTTGTTGCAATAGCCTTAATCTCGCTCTTTGTGGGAGGCATAGGGATAATGAATACCATGTATACCTCTGTACTTGAAAGAACTCAGGAGATTGGTATCATGAAGGCCGTGGGGGCGAGAAACTCTGATATATTGCTTCTGTTTCTCATAGAGTCAGGCACTATTGGAATGGTTGGGGGTGCTGTGGGTTGTTTGATTGGAGTATTTATAAGTAAAGGTTTTGAGTATATTGCTGCAACGCAATTTGACATAGTTATGCTAAAGGCGAGCATCACCCCGGAGCTTATTCTCGGGGCTTTACTGTTTTCATTCATCGTGGGCTGTGTCTCAGGATTTCTCCCGGCAAGGCAGGCCTCTCAGCTAAGGCCAGTCGATGCATTGAGGTACGAGTAAAGAAAACAGACGGGAATTTAAGTGCTATCGAGCCTGCGAAGATAGCACATGTTTTGATCAAACTTTTCTTAAAAGTTTGGGCAGATCAAGAACCCAGTAAGTGTTAGATTAAATACCTCCTCCAGAATGCTTTTTGTACGTTAGATTTTTTGTCAGTAAAGCAGCTTGCATTATGTGAAAGACAACATAATATGCTCTTGAGGATGACGAGTTATTTTCTCAACAAATTGCTGGCAATGAAAACAAACCCCCGCCATTTATGGCAGGGTTGTTTATATTTAATTAAGAATTAAATTATCTTATGATATCTTTAACCTCCTTTAGCATTCTCGGGTTAATGGAAACTCTATCTGTGTGTTGGAGTATTAGATAACCCTCATTTATTAATTCCTTAACTGCTTGTTTTATATCCTTCATTACTCTCTTTTCTTTTGGCAATCCCTGCTGTAAATCTATTATAGCCATGTGTCTTCTTCCAATATATGTATGTCTGTAAAGTTTTCTGAGTATGTGAATTTTTAGTTCTTCCATAACGATATTAATTTTATAGAGATATATTTATATTTTATATATGATACTATATCAAAAATTTAATTCATAATATTAAATTTAAATACTTTGAATGACAATAATTAACGAATATGTGAAATGGAGGAAAAGTCTGCATTCAGAAGGGTTTTTGGAAACTCGCCAACAATAAGGGTTATAGACTTCCTGTTAGCTGAAAGAGGATTATATGACTATACTCTATCAGATATTTCTGAGAACTCAGGGGTTTCATGGTCAACCCTTCACAGAATATTCCCAAAATTGGTGGAGATGGGCATTGTAGAGCAAACAAGAACGATAGCTAATGCGAAGCTGTACAGACTTAATGAAAAAAATCCCCTTGTCCGTGAACTGATAAGGATTGATAATAAAATATCTGACTACTTTGTTCAAAAGGAACTGGAAAGACAGAAAGCTGAGTTAAAGAGTTCCGTTGTTTGAATTTGGTGGAATTCGGCAATCTGATTGATTTTGATTTAACGGCTGGAGGCATGAGAAGTAATCCTAAGGATTATCTCCCCGAAGGACGGAGTGACTGAAAAGAGCGAGGTCATAATCCTTGTTATGTCTCCCATTAGAGCAAAATCCAAAGGATTTTGAGTTGCGAGGCGGCCCTATTTGTTCTTTAGGCATAACAAAAGAAAGTGGCACCTGTTTTGATCAAACTTTTCTTAAAAGTTTGGTGGATGC
>Ga0190363_1002101_pt1 | contig 11545 bp, 5 predicted proteins | sample 48721867_MG_FD_161272 | JGI IMG/M metagenome (GOLD analysis project Ga0190363, IMG submission 161272) | Hydrothermal vent microbial mat bacterial communities from Southern Trench, Guaymas Basin, Mexico - 4872-18-6-7_MG | ecosystem: Environmental > Aquatic > Marine > Hydrothermal vents > Microbial...
AGCTAGGTTGAAGGAGATCGAAAGGAGATACTCCTCCCTCAGCAGGAAATCCCAGAGGCTTTCGGAACAGATAGAATCGGAGATGGATAAGAGGAGAGAGGTCGAAAGAGTATGCGGTGAGAAAAGGATCCAGCTTGCAACCATCAGGGAGAAGATACACAGCATAGAGGAATCGATCAAGTCGATGGAGGATGAACGCAGCAGGATAGGGGAGAGAATCGAGGAGTTGCGGGAGACGATCCGCTCCGCGGAGCAATCTTACGCTGAAATCGCTGAGAAAATCGAGGAGGAACAGCATAAGTTCCTACGTCTCGAACAGACCCTCTTCGATCTCAACGAACGAGCCGCAGCCCTCGGACGGGAAAAGGAGGAGTTGTTGGGGGAGATGGAGAAGGCCGAGCGTAGGCTCAGATACCTCAGGCGATCGATCTCATCGATTGAAGCGAGAAAGCATGAGCTGGACGTGACATACACCGAGCTCCAGATCCAAATGGATAACCTAAGAACCTCCGTGAGGGAGAGGTTCAATTTCCCCATCGAGGAGGCTCAGCCAGCTATGACGGAGCTCGAAGATGAGGAGCTGGGGAGGTTCATAGAGGAGATCAAGGATGAGATCCAGGGGATGGGAACTGTAAACCTGAAAGCGATAGAGGATCACAGGCAGCATAAGGAGAGGCTCGACTTCATGAAGAAACAGCGGGACGATCTGGTCGAGGCGAGGGATTCGATCTACAAGGTCATAAATAGGATCAACGCCACCTCAAGGAGGATATTCCTCGAATCCTTCAACGAGGTGAACGAGAACTTCAAAGGGGTGTTCAGGGAGCTCTTCGAGGGGGGAGAGGCCGAGCTGGTGTTGACGGGAGAGGATGTTCTGGAGTGCGGGGTTGAGATAATCGCCCATCCACCTGGCAAAAAGCCCGGGTCGATATCGATGCTCTCAGGGGGTGAAAGGGCGCTCGTTGCCATCGCCTTGCTCTTCGGGATCTTCAAGCTCAAACCCAGCCCATTCTGCATTCTGGATGAGGTCGACGCGGCTCTGGACGAGGCGAACGTGCTACGTTTTACAAGGCTCATAAAGGGCTTCTCCGAGAACACCCAGTTCATCATCATAACCCACAACAAGAGAACCATGGAGATAGCGGAGACGATGTACGGCGTGACGATGGAGAAAGCCGGGGTGTCGAAGTTGGTGTCCGTCAGATTTGCCGCCTAATGGGAACCACAGCTCACGCAGCTCATTTGCCGACTCGAATATAAAAGTTAAACCGCGGATCGAACTGAAAACGCTTACTGCGGGAGCGGATGAAACAGCGCGAACTTGTAACCTCCGCCTTCAGGAACGGCCCTCTGAGCGATATAGTTCGCGGTAACACCTCCGCCAATCGCAATAACGGCAGTATGATCCCGGCTTGGCCGTAGCAGTAACCGGTCTCGACCACCTTTGGATTTTTCAGGGTGGGCCAGGCGATCAATACGGAGCCGTTCCTCTCTATCCGCCTGTAACGAAGACGTAAATTCATCGCCTGATGATCTCTATCTTACGCGGTTCGACGTAAAGGAGCACCATACCTTTGGGCAGGACGAAATCGGTGTCCAGTATCTCCACCGATTCATCTTCCCCTTTGATCCTATCCGCTTTAATCTCGGCTTTGATCGATGAGATCTCGTCAAGCGAGAGATGATCCGGCACCTTTACCGTAATGGTCACCTTATTCCGAGCGAGCTTTATCCTGCCGTTTCCGCCCTTTATCTCCACGGGGACGGAGTTGATCCTGACCGAATTAACATACCATTGTCGCTGAGTCTGAGGCTGCATTGACGCCTTGAAGGGTATCTCCCTTTCGCTCTGCCAGGAGTAAAGCCACAATGCCGCTGCTATCAGGACGCAGGCCACCTTGATCTCCATGTTCCTGAAGATCTTCCCTTTCATCCCCGCTCCTCTCCCTCCTCCTTGGCCGGACGGAGGAGATACGAGCTGAGCATCCTTTCAAGTGTCAGAGGGTTGAGATCCTGATGTAGTTTGCCTTCGGCCGCCAATGAGATGATACCTTTGTCCTCTGAGACGACAACGGCGATCGCATCCGTGCTCCGGCTCAGTCCTATAGCGGCTCGATGTCTGTAGCCGAAGCCGATCTCCTCCTCCAAAAGATCCCTGGATATCGGAAGGATAACGCTTGAAGCAGCTATGCGAAGGTTGCGTATCACCACCGCCCCATCCCTCACCGGGCTCTCCGGCGAAAAGATCGTCAGAATCAGCTCCCATGTGACTAGAGAGTCCATCTTGATCCCTGATTCAACGAAGTAATCGAGCCCGTCCTCCCTCTCGAAGACGATAATCCCCCCGACGCCCGATTTAACCATCCGCTCGGCGGCCTTCGATACCTCCGAGATACATCTACCCAGATCTGTGTTTCCCCCTAGGATGGTCCATCTCTGCCCTAATCTGGAAAGGGCGCCTTTGAGTTCGGACTGAAAGAGTATGATAAAGGCTATCACTCCCCAGGTCCAGAACTTCCCCAGCAGCCAGGATGCAGCTCGCAGGTGGATGAGATTTGCCAGGAAGGAGATGATCGCCAATACGGCTATCCCCTTTATCGCCTGAGCGGCCTTTGTGCTTCGAAGCATCATGAAGAATTGATAAAGCACAAAGGAGACGAGAGAGATATCGATCAGTATGAGGATTACGCCCTTGACTACATTTAGCATGGCTTAAGGCGGCAGATGGCGTCCGTCATGGCGGCGACCCGTTTCATCTGTTTGACGTCATGAACCCTTACCACGTCGGCGCCGTTCGCAATCGAGATCGCCACGGTGGCCGCCGTCCCCTCCAGTCGCTCCTCCACAGGCAGATCGCCCAACGTTTTGCCTATGAAGGATTTGCGCGATGTGCCGATGAGAATCGGACATCCCAGCGATTTGAACTCCCTCAACCTGCGGAGTATCTCAAGGTTGTCCTCATATCTCTTGCCGAAACCGATTCCTGGATCGATCATGATCCTATCTCGATCGACGCCGCCTTGAAGGGCTACCTCGATCCTTTCATCCAGAAAGGAGTAGATCTCAGAGATAAGGTCATCATATTCGGGGGATACCTGCATGGTTTTAGGGGTACCCTTCATGTGCATCAACACCACGCCGACCTTTCCCCTTGCGGCCAAATCCACCATCTCGGGATCCCTAAGAGCGGTTATGTCGTTTATGATCGATGCGCCGGAATCTATCGCCTCTTCGGCAACTGAGGGCTTATACGTGTCGATGGATATAGGCAGATCGATTCTTCGGGAAATCTCCTTTATGACGGGGATCACCCTTCTTTTCTCCTCTTCCTCATCGACCGGATCGGCGCCCGGGCGAGAGGATTCACCGCCCACATCTATGATATCGGCTCCGTCCTCGGCCATTCGCTCGGCGTGCGCTACAGCATCATCAAGCTTGAAAAATCTGCCGCCGTCCGAAAAAGAGTCAGGCGTGACGTTTAGGACGCCCATTATGAGCGTCCTTTGGCCCAACGTTATCTCCCTTCCGGCGCAGTCTATGCATCTTCGGCCTTCAAATTCATAATTATCGATTGCCCTCCTGATCTCCTCAGACGCCCTCTTCAATCCAAAGGGTTGGATCGAAAGCTTTTTCAGGAACTCCTCCAACTGTTTCTTGGTTCCCATGACCAGGACGGTCGTTCTCTCCATCTCGAGCGTCAGGGTCTCCCTGGCGGTGGCGACCTCTCCCCCCAGCGAAAGCATCTCCTGTTTCATGATATTGGCGGCCGGGGTCCTAATCCCTTCGACCCTGACCAGATAATGGAGCCCTTTAGGCGTCATTATCCTGGTCCCGTAGATGGTCGCCCCGATCCTCTGTATCTCCCTTCTAATCTCATCTTCACGTTCAAGCTTCAGAACCCTTACCCTCATCGTTTCCTTCTGCCGGGCCGTTGAACTTTGCGGGTTGTGCCTCCTCAAGGCTCGGCCTCGGACCGAGGATCTCCTCGATCTCCTTGGCGTCGAGCACCTCCTTCTCCAACAGCGCTTCGGCCAGTCTTTTGAGCTTGTCCATGTTGTTTTGGATTATATCCTTCGCTCTGTCGTAACACTCATTTATTATCCGCTTCACCTCGTTATCTATCTCAAGTGCCGTTCGCTCGCTATAATCCTTATGTCTTGCCAACTCCTTGCCCAGGAAGATCTGTTCCTCCCGTTTGCCGAAGGTAACCGGTCCGAGCTTCTCGCTCATTCCCCATTCACACACCATGCTTCTAGCTAGCTCAGTTGCTCGTTCGAAATCGTCCTTTGCGCCCGTGGTCGGATCTCCAAATATCAGCTCCTCGGCGACGCGTCCCGCAAGGCGCGTGGTTATCTCAGCCAACAGATATCTCTTGCCGTAGTTGTGCCTCTCCTCCAATGGGAGCTTCTGCGTAACCCCGAGAGCTCTCCCTCGAGGGATGATACTGCATTTGTAGTTTGGATCTCCCTCGGGCAGCAGATGCGAGACCAAGGCATGGCCTGCCTCGTGATAAGCGATAACCCTTTTCTCCTTATCGCTTATCAGCATGCTTCTCCTTTCGGGGCCCATCATCACCTTGTCCTTGGCCTCCTCAAGGCATTCCATATCCACGAACTCCTTGTTCTTTCGGGCAGCTATGAGGGCCGCTTCGTTGACCATGTTCTCGATGTCGGCTCCGGAGAAGTAGGGCGTTCCTTTGGCCAGAGTTTCGATGTTATCCCAGACATCCGGTGCCGCTCTGACGTTCTTCAGGTGAATCTTGAAGATCTCAGCTCTACCCTTCACATCGGGCAGATCGACGACGATCTGTCTGTCGAACCTTCCAGGTCTTAACAATGCCGGATCGAGTATATCGGGCCGGTTCGTGGCCGCGATGACGATCACGCCTTCGGAGGAATCGAATCCGCTCATCTCGACGAGCAATTGGTTGAGCGTCTGTTCCCTCTCATCATGCCCCCCGCCGATGCCCGCTCCTCTGTATCTGCCGACGGCATCGAGTTCATCGATGAAGATGATGGCAGGTGCGTTCTTCCTGCCGGTTTCAAAGAGATCTCTCACACGACTGTTGTGAAGCAATATGGGTTTTTCACCGCCGAAGAACGCCTCATTTTCACACCCACATAGGTCATAGACATATCCATCATACGGCATAGCCACAACTTCCCTAACGATCGGGCTCTTCCATTGGTTGGGTATATCCGGCTCTTCATCCGCCAGCGGGTTGCATGTTTTTCCTATTATGAGCTTCCAGTATTTACCTCCAGGAAGCGGCTTACTTTTAATGATACGCCCTGGTTTTTGATTCATCTCCTGAATCCCAACGGCGATACCGTGCATTGAACACAACCATGCTAACTCGAGAATTAGCTGACGACTGGCGGAAGTAACGGAGAGTTTCCCCTCTTTGGTGGTATAGCCATCTCCGAGCACGTAACCTTCGAGGTACGACCTGAAATATTCGAACGGCAGATCCCATAGTATCTCAGGGATATGTTTGTTTCTGCTGCCGTTTCCACAAAGCGTGGCGAAAAACCTGCCGAGAGGAGCAGAATGATAGGTGATGCGTACCGTGTTATCCGTCGTCTCAGTAAGCTTCGGCTCCAGATTGAATATCTTTTTCACCAGGTGAATCAAATCGAGATGTAGTTCCGTCTCATGTTTGCCGAAGATGAATTCCACGAATTGGCCCGGGAACCTTCCCTCAGCGGTGTAATATCCCAGGAGCTTCATTAGAGCTGGTGTAACGGTCACCCTCTCCGGAAGGCCGATCTCAAAGGATCTATAGGTCAAAGGGCGTGGAGGCTTGAACGGCAGTGAGACCAACACATCACCGGGCTTAAGGTCACGCGTGGGTTTAGCTATAATACCGTTGCGGGTTCGGACGAACACGCTATGATCGCCCGTTGTTCTCACCTTACCTCCGAGATATCGGATCTCATAGATTTCATTTACCTTGTGGCGATATACCCCGTAGACACTCTTCCAGGCACTGCACCCGAAGAACCTTTTAGAAGATCCCTTAAACTTGGATTCTTTCTCCTCGAAACCTAAAGTTTGAACGCCCTTAACTGGAACGACAAATCCCTCTTCTCCATCCCGATAGAACTGGTCTACGAACTCGCCTATAGGCATCAACCTGGTATCCCGTTCCGATCGGATCAACACAGGGGTATCCCCTGTGACGGATGCACCTACACCTACAAACATCTCCACGAAATCGGAGCCGCTTATGCTGAAGAAGGGAACTCCGGCCTCGCCCGCCACAGCACGTGCGAGCAGGGTGTTGTGCGAGATAAATCCATTCGAAATAAAGGAATGATCGGTGGGAACGGTGAAATCGTAGACATCTGCATAACCATATTCGATAGATTGAACCGGGGAGAAAAACAGATCGATACTTGCCAATCGCGAGAGATATTCCACTTCATCCTTGCGAACTATATCTCTGAAGGCCCGCACGAATTCCTTTAGTGTATTGCGGGAAACGCGGCCTCGATCTCGCACTTTATCAATAAGCGCTGCCAATCGACTTGTGCTTCTTCCGGATAAGCTAAGCTCCTTCCAGCACTCAACGAGTATATCGCTGATGTTGTAAAATAGGTCCACATTTGTGTTGGTTCCAACGTTTGCCCTCTGCAGATATTCATCCATCAATTTCTGTTTACGCTTCAGCCTAAACCCGATCTCTCTGGCGAATTTGGGCAGATAAACGCCGGAGATGGTTATCTCATAAACCCTGTGCGGGTGGTTTCGGCCAACCTCGGATTTGACGCGAAGCTTGGGAACGATACCGATGTTCAACAACATCGCTGTTACTTGATCGGCCAACTTCCTGCTTGTCGTGCTGTAACCGAAGGCATACCGCTGGAAGTAACCGTCAGCGTCAAACAATCCCTGAAGGAACGATATCTGCACCTCTTTAGGAGCTTGTAGAACGGTGTCGGGAACTGATTTGTCATAGGAAAGCAGAGATGACATGCCAGCCCTTAACAAATCCTTCTTTAACCCCCATGAACAGACGAACGAAGTTATACCATCAGCCCTCAGGTGTACCGATAGCATATATCGCTCCGCCATAAACCGCCGGAAGAATTCCGCTATCTCCGCATCCTGAGTCGTTAACTCAACTCGGTTGCTTACGCTCATATTGCCATCGCCCGTCAGCAATCCCATCAGATAAGCCTGCTCCTCATCCACTTCGCTCGAATGGCCGAAGATTTGAGTGTTAAATTTAATCGCTATGATGTCCCCTTCTTTAAGCTCAGAAAGCGGCCGGAATTCCAACCTCCCATCCTCGTTCATCACGATGATGGGGTGTTCCGGAGTACCTTCAATCGTCATCCCCTGTTTCAGCGTAATCCGGATCGTAGGTTGTTTCCCAAGATGATACCAGTGCGACGCCCGATTAACTTTGGGTTTCAACGTATTCAGGTCTATCGTAGGAAGATAAGCCCCTTCAACCATATTTGTATGGGGATCAACCCAGAAATACCTCGGAATATCCTGTATCTCAATTAGACCTTTATTGGTAAGAATGAGGGTATCACCTACGACGCATTTCCCTGTGCCGGGGGGACCGACCAGAAGCACGCCTTTTGGTATCCTTCCGCCGAGGCGCTGATATTTCTTCGGATCTCTGAGGAAATCCACTACCTCTCGTAGCTCCTCCTTCGCCTCCTCGCATCCGGCCACGTCATCGAAGGTTTTCTTCGGATGCGATTCGCTGAACCTCTTGGCCCTGCTCTTGCCGAAGGAGAGGGCCTTGTTTCCCGCCCCCTGCATCTGTCTGGAGATGAAGATCATGACGGCTATAAACAACACCACAGGGAGAAGACCGCTGAGGAGCATCGTCAGCCACTGAGGGAAGTGCGAGGAAGGCTCTATGTAGAAGGTCACACCGTATTTCAACAGCTCCTCCTCAAGCGGATAGTTGGAGAACGGATCCCTCGGTATCCTGAACCTCTCAAACGGCCTGGACTCTATGACCTGCCTTCCCTGAACGGGGAGATACTGCGGTTCAGTGAACTCCCCCTCGATCCACTCCTTGCCTATATATACCCTCGCTACCTTCCCCTGCTCGATGAGCTTATGAAATTCACTGAAGGGAAGGTTATCGTATGTCTGAGCTTTTTGAGGTCTAAGTATCTGATAGGATGCGAAGACGAGAATAGATACCAGAATGAGCCAAACAAGCATCCCTCTGGCATTTCTGTTCACGTGAAATCCCCTCACAATCCTGATAAGAAATTACAGTTTCAGTATACCATACCAGATCATCGGTAGCAAGGTTAATTTGAACCACCGATTTTCACCACCTCGCAGACCTCCCCCTTGCTTTCGAACTCCTCCAAGATCTCCTCCACGAAGGTTCGCCTCCTCATAAATGAGCTGATCGATGGGGTGGTTATGTAAAGCCTTTCCCTCGCCCTCGTCAGCGCCACATACCAGATCCGCCTCTCCTCCCTCAGCTGCTTTTCCCTCTCGATCTCTGAATGGTTTTTCACCCCGATCTCATCGTATATGCTCAGGAACCTACCCTTAGAATCAACATATGGTTCCAATTTAAAGGGTTTCCGACCTCCCACCTTAGCGTTTATCAGCAGGCCGTCTCCCTCATCGAACATCAATTTCGGCACTCTGGGCAGCGCGGGGAAGATCCTCTCCTTGGCGTTGACCACGAAAACCACGTCGAACTCCAACCCTTTGGCCTGGTGAACGGTCATGATCCGCACCACCTCCTCCATCTCCACCTCAGCCTCTTCCTCTCCGATCTCCCTTTCGATGGAAAACTGGATGTAACTGATGAAATCCTCAAGCCTCTGCCATCCGCCGACTGCCGTCCGACGTTGGATGTTTTTGGCCTCAAATCTTCCGGCCAGATACAGGATCTTCCGTAGATTAGCGGCCACCCTGATCGATTCGCTCTTCGGGAGCTTTTCCAACAGCAGATTATATCCGCTCAACTCGATAACCCACTTAGCGATCCGATATATTGAGGTGTTCCCTTCCCTCACCAGCCGGCTGAGGTCGATCAGCCTGTGTCGAAGCCTTATAAGTCGCTCGGCGATATCCCGTCCGAACTCCTCATTCAACCTCTCAGCGTTGGAGATAGCCTGGAAGAAAGAGTCAGGGTCGATCGTCCTGAGCCTGTATATCGATTCGTCGTTTAAGTTCACAGCAGGGGATCTAAGCGCCCTGACCATGGCCTGATCGTCCTCCGGATCGAGGCAGAGCTTCAAATAGCAAACTATATCCTTGATCTCCTCCCTGTCATAGAACCCCACACCTCCGACGGTCAGGTATGGGATCTGCTCCCTCCTTAAGGCGTCTTCATAGGCTTTGGCATGTTTCACGCTTCGCATGAGTATGGCGATCTCGCTCGGTTTGACACCCTCCGTCATCAGATCCCGGATAGATAGAGCGACGAACTCCGCCTCGGTGTGTCTGTCGGGCGCTATGACGAGCTGGACCCGAGGTTGATGGGCGTAACCCCTGAGCTCCGGCTCAAGCTTAACGGCCTTTCGGGCGAAGTCGGGGTCGAGCGTTATGGAGTGGTGGGCAACCTCGAGAATCTCGCCACAGGATCTGTAGTTTTTGGTGATATCCAGCGATCTTCCTCCCCACTCCTCGGCCCGAAAATCCTCGACGTTCTCCACCCTTGCATCGCGCCAGCCGTAGATGGACTGCTTATCATCGCCCACCACTGTCACGTTAGACATCCTCTCATCGGCCGCCAGCAGCTTTAGCAGCTTGAATTGCGCCTCGTTGGTATCCTGGAACTCATCCACCAGAATGTATCTGAACTGAGATCTGTATCTTCCTCTTATCCGATCGTTTTCCAAGAGCAGATCGTACGCCCTGAAGATGAGATCGGCGAAGTCAAGCCTGTCCTCCTCTGCCAGCTTCCGTTGGTACTCGCTATAGATCAGGTATATCACCTCCTCCATCTCCCTCTCATATCTCAGCTGATCCTCCACGGATTCGAGCCTTCTGAGCAACGCACGTCGGCTTTGGGCCGGTATCTCCTCCAGGAGGTGCGATTCGCGCAGCCTCTGTAATCTCTCCCTGAAGCTGTTTCTCCCCGAAGCCGACATCCTCTTGAAATCCTCGGGGGATATCAATCTATCCTTGAGGTGCAGGATGAAATTGAAGAGGTGCCTGTAAAACAGATCGGTATCGGTGAAATCGATATTGGGGTATTCCTCCGGGCTGAAGGGTATACGGAGGTTAAATAGGTCATCCACCACGTGATGGAAGAACAGCCTTGCCTCCAGCTCGTCCATAACCTCAAACTCCGGATCCAGCCCCGCCTCGAAGGCGTTTTCCCTAAGCACCCTTCCGCAGAAGGAGTGGAAGGTGCTGACCCAAAGCCCCGTGAAATCCAGCGGGTTCTTTATGATCCCCTCCTCCCTTGCCAACCTGATGATCCTGCTCGCCATCTCATCGGCTGCTTTGTTGGTGAAGGTCAGCGCGAGGATATTGCGCGGTTTGAGATCAGGATGGTCTTTCAGAAGTCGAACGAACCGGTATGTGAGTATGGTGGTCTTGCCCGTCCCGGCCCCGGCGATCACCTTCAGAGGTGAATCGATCGGATGTGTTATGGCCTCTTGTTGTTGGGGATTAGGTTTGAGCCTCATGATTTTTCACGATTATCTTGATGAATCTACCCGGCTCATCGGAAATCCTTTTCAGAGCATCTGGGACCTTATCTATGCTTACAACTTCGGTTATAAGCGGTTTAACGTTCACCTTGCCGTCGGCTATCATCTCCATCGCCAGCATGAATTCACCGGCGCTGTTTCTGGAGCCCAATAGGTCGATCTCCTTTCTTATGAGAGAGGCTGTCTCTATGGGGATCTCCCCCTTAGCCCATCCGATCATGGATATTCTGGCCGCGTGTGATACGGCTGATATCGCCGAGAGCAACGCCTGAGGCGCTCCTGATGCCTCTATAGCCACAGGAGGTTTCAAATCGAGCCTTGAAACCTCCTCAGGTTTGATCGCCCGTTCTGCTCCCAGCTTGATGGCGAGCTTTCTCCTGCTTTCAAGCGGTTCGACCAGGATAGGTCTTGCGCCCATCGCTTTAGCTGCCTGGATGACCAACTGTCCTATCTGTCCTCCGCCGAAGATGAGCACGTGTTCATCCTTCCGCACTTTCGCCCTGCGTAGACCATGCAATGCTATGGAAAGCGGCTCGATCATCACCATCTCCTCCCAGCTTTCGATCCCCTCGATCTTATATAGGAGATCAACGGGATGGGCGACCAACTCCGACATACCCCCGTCCACATGTACCCCTCTGACCTTGAGGTTTTCACAGCAGTTCGTCCTGCCGATCGAACATGGATAACACTCCCCACAGTATAGATACGGCTCAACTATAACCTTATCCCCGGGTCTTATACCTCTATCGTTTTCCGGGCACTCCAGCACCTCGCCCACTATTTCATGTCCTATCACCCTGGGATATGAGACCAGGGGATTAACCCCTCTGTAAGCGGCGATATCCGAGCCGCATATTCCGGCGGCTTTCACCTTTATAAGG
>Ga0190363_1002102_pt1 | contig 11545 bp, 11 predicted proteins | sample 48721867_MG_FD_161272 | JGI IMG/M metagenome (GOLD analysis project Ga0190363, IMG submission 161272) | Hydrothermal vent microbial mat bacterial communities from Southern Trench, Guaymas Basin, Mexico - 4872-18-6-7_MG | ecosystem: Environmental > Aquatic > Marine > Hydrothermal vents >...
CGTGAAGGGTTAATTTATCCCCCCATTTCTGTTTTATACGAGCGGGATCCATGCATTCAGGTTGTATAGGATTTAGTATTTGGACGCCTATTTTAACTAAGTCGTCTATGATAGGCTCTATATATCCATCGCTGTGGAAAAATATGTAAACACCGTTTCTCGAGTAGCTCTTTATTTCATAAATTAGTTTTTCCATGCGTGGCTTGAAGAATTTCTTCCAGATTAAGGGCGAAATCATCATTGTCGTTTGCATACCGAAGTCGTCTGCAAGTCTGATAATATCTACGCCTAAGTCTATGAAGTTCTTCGAAACTCTTATCTTATAGTCGAGCAGTCTATCCAGTAACTTATTGACAAAATTGACGTTCCTATATAAATCTCTCATGAGCCTATTGAATCCTCTAAGAGCCCATGCCTGTTCGAAAAGCCCCATTCCTGTTCCAGCGCTTATAACATACTTGTCTCCTTTCTCTTTGACTATTTCTTTGGCTTTAGCGTATCTTGAGGGATCGTCGGGATCTGGGAATTCATAGCTGTCGATATCTATTTCCGATAAAGGATGGTAAACATATCTCCAATGTAATCTATCCGAAGTCGCCTCGTAATGAGCCCCCCACTCGTCTTCGTACAAGTTCTCGCCGAGCTGTTTAAGATAACGTTCGAAAGGAGGACCCGCGAATACCGCTTTCTTTTTAAAATCTTCAGAGACACCGACTCTTACGAGTCTAAAGTCTATTCCGAGATACTCGAGGATTGCTTCTCTATCTTTCATATCTAGGTATTTTTCAAGTCCAACCCAGATATCCGGGCGGAACGGGTCCATAGCTTGATCAAGCGGGACTCTATCCGGTTCTTCGTGTTCAACGGCTTTAAATACTCTTTCTCTATGATCCATATCTTCACCCTTCAAGATTCTAAACCTAGCAATCTTTTGCAGATTTTTACAGCGTCTATGGCGTCTCTACCATAGCCGTCTGCTCCAATCTCTTTAGCATATTTTTCTGTTACTGCCGCGCCACCAACGATTACTTTCACTTTATCTCTAATTCCTTCATTTTCTAATGCATCTATAACGTTTTTCATCTCGCCAATAGTTGAAGTTAACAACGCGGACATACCAATTATATCGGGATTATATTTTTTAACAGCTTCTATAAACTTTTCCGGAGGCACATCTACTCCCAGATCTATTACTTCAAACCCAGCTATCCTAAGCATAGTTTCAACGATGTTTTTACCGATATCATGTAAGTCTCCTTTAACAGTCCCCAACACAACTACGCCGAGTTTTTTATCGATCTCTCCTTTGCCCAATTTAGGCAATATCACCTCGTTCATTATTTCTTTAAAAAAGTCGCCGGAAACTATAAGTTCTGATAGAAAAAACTCTCCTTCTTCGAATTTTTTACCAACAATGTCCATGGCGGGTCTTAATGCTTTTTCTATCACTTCTAGAGGATCTATTCCATCATCTTCAATAGCTTTTCTAACAAATTCTTTTGTACTATCAAATTCGAATTCTAGAAAACTATTCTTTATCTTCTCTAATATCTCTTTTCTGGACAAGGAAATCACCGAGTATTAGCTGGTGATTTTGCTATTTCCCAGTATTCGGGAGGTGTATAAAAAATTGCCGCAAGCGCTCCATAAATTCCCACATCGTCTCCAAGCTGAGTTAATACTATCCTCGGTTCTCTATTTAGAGTATACCTCCCTAAATGCTTCCTAATGGGCTTCAATACTAGCTCTGGATTATTAATTGCTATAGCCCCTCCTACGATTATCAGCTCGGGATCATAAACAGTCACGACATTTGCAAATCCTATTGCATTAAGTCTACCAACATGCTCTACTATTTGAAGAGCCAGTTTATCTCCCTGGTGTGCTTTTTGAAATATCATTTTAGTATCTGCAGTTCCATCTATTATTCTATTAAAAAGCTCTTTTGAAGCAGAAGTCTCACACTTAACTTTCCCCTCTTCTATTAAAAGTCTAGCATATTTAGGCAAATTGCTTCCGGAACAATAAGCTTCCCAATGTCCAGGACCTCCGCAACCACATATAAGCCTACCTTCGTAATCAATCACTATATGTCCAATTTCATGTGCATTGCCGTCTTTACCTAGTAGAAGATGTCCATTTACTATGACACCACCGCCGATACCAGTGCTAAGCGTAATATAGACAAGATTGTTTACGTTTCTACCCTGGCCGAAATGTTTTTCTCCCCAAACAGCAGCTACGCAATCGTTAAATAACACTACGGGGAGTCTATACTTCTCTTCTAAAGGTTTTACCAGTTCTATCCTCTTAATATTGATATTAGCAGTTCCTATAATCGCGCCTTCTTGAAGATTTAAAGGTCCTATACTACCAATCCCTATGCCCCGTATTTTCTCTGACACGCCATTTATCAACTCGTCAATGATTTCGATGAGGAGATTGCTTATAGTATAGCAGTCGCCTTCCTTAGGAGTAAATACGACTTTTTTCCTGTATATATTGCCTTTTCTATCTCCTATTCCTACTCTAATTTTTGTAGCTCCTATATCTATTCCTATAGCCAGATCTTCAGACAAACTACTCACCAGGTCATGTTTATTATTTTCCTTATCAGTAGTAGTAATTTTATACTATTCTTTTACCGAATTCTTTATATAAAGTTAAGGGAAAATGCATAAATATTCAAGATTATTATTTCTAGGTGATGAGCGAAGTAAAACTAGGTCTTTTGGGGGCAGGCTTCGTCTCAGAATTTTACATGCAAGGCTTAATGCACGTACCTGGGCAAAAGGTTAAAATTGTCTATTCAAGAACTGAAAAGAGAGCAAAGAGCTTCGCGCAGAAATGGCACATTGATAATTGGACGACAGATATTCATAAAGTTTTAGAAGATCCGGAAGTAGATTTAGTGATAATAGGCTTGCCTAATTTCCTCCATAAAGATGCAGCTGTTCTAGCCGCAAAAGCTAGTAAGAATGTAGTATGCACCAAGCCTCTAGCTCGAAACGCTCAGGAAGCAAAAGAAATGCTAGACGCCGTGAAGAAAGCTGGAGTTATCCATGGCTATGCGGAAACCGAGGTATTCTCTCCGGCCGTAATGAAAGCAAGGGAAATCATTGAAAAAGGAGCTATAGGCGAGCCTTTCTGGGTGAGATCTAGAGAGGCTCACTTCGGACCTCATAGCCCATGGTTCTGGGATGTAGAGAAATCTGGTGGAGGAGCATTACTCGACATGGGATGTCACTGTATAGAAGCTGCGAGATATTTCTTTGGGAAAGAAAACAAAGTTTTAGAAGTAATGGCATGGGGAAGTACAATAGTCCATAAAGATAAAACAAAGGGAGAAGATAACGCCATTCTAATTATGAAATTTGAAAATGATAAAGTAGGGCAGACGGAAGTTAGCTGGTCATCTAGAGGAGGATTAGACTTAAGAAATGAAATTTATGGTACTATGGGAGTAATATTCACCGACGTAACTAGGGGGACCGCAGTTAAGGCGTTTACGTTGAAAGGAGCAGGCTATGTGCTTGAAAAATTTGAAAGCGATACTGGTTGGATATTTCCAGTAGTTGACGAAGCCAGGATATACGGGTATCACGAGGAAATGTTACACTTCGTTAATTGTGTCAAAAAAGGAGAAATGCCTCGTGAAACTTTCGAAGATGGATACATAGTTAACGTTATACTTGACACAGCTTACAAATCTATGAAAAGCGGAAAATGGGAAAAAGTAGTTTTATAGCTTAAACAATATAACTTAATTTTTATTTTATTTTTATCATATACAGAGAAAAACATTTAGTCATAAAATTCTATGATTCAAAACTCTATATAAATTATTGTGTCACAAAATTTATATAATAGCTATTTTTAAATAATTTTCGATTAACATGAGCCGAAATGCTTTATTTGCAATAGTTATTATCGCCATTCTAATTGTCGGCTTAGGCATCTGGTATGCAACTCGTCCTCCAACGCCTACCGTAAAAAAGGTCACACTTACAATAGCATCTCCCGAGTGGACTCCTGGAAAAGTTATAGAACAATACTCGAAAGAAGAATTTACAGAATATGCTAAACAATATGGTTATGAAGTAGAAATAAGATTTGACTATAGTCCATGGGGAACCTATTATCAGAGGCTAAGTAGCGTCTTTGCAGCTCACAGCTCTGAAATTGATTTAGCCTTTTCAGATAGCCAATGGATTGGAGAATTTGCCGAGGGAGGGCACATAATCAAAATTAACGATTTCTTAGATAAGAACCCTGATCTTAAGAAAGCTTTACTAGAGGATACGTTAGAAAATATACTCCTCTACTACTGCGTTTATCCGAGAAGAGGAATAAGCGTAGATGAAGTTGTCGATCTCGCAAAACAAGGTAAAGTTGATATATGGGGTATACCCGGTACAGCAGATTCTAACCACCCACTATTCTATAGAAAAGACTTATTTACTCATCCTGAAGAAAGAGCTGCATTCAAGGCAAAATATGGTTATGATCTACCGCAAACATATGAGGATTGGAAGAAAGTAGACTGGGTACAAGTAAGAGATTTTGCAGAATTCTTTACACGCAAGAAAGGAGAGAAACTTGCAGGAGAAGTTCTTGAAGAAGACTTTTATGGAATAGTTTTAATCAACGCTAAAGATTACGACTACATATCATGCTTCTTCCTAGACGTATTCTGGAGCTGGGGAGCTGAACTTTGGGATGAGGAAACAATGACAGCCGAGGGATATGTTAACAGTCCTCAGGCAAAGGAAGCGGCTAGATTCTACATGGAACTGGTTAAATATATGCCCCCAGGCGCTCCATCAATAGATTACGACGCTTTAATCACCACATTTGCAGAAGGAAGAGCCGCAATGACTTCGTTGTGGAGTTCTATGGCAGGAATATTCTTCGATCCTTCAGCTTCTAAAGTTGCAGACAAAATTGGAGTAGCAGTAATGCCCCATCACAATGGTGTACGATACACTGTTCTAGGAGGACAACCACTAGTAGTTTCAGCGTATAGTAAGAATCAAGAAGTAGCTCTCCTATACTTAAAGTGGTTCTACTCCGATGATGTTCAAAAGAAACTTGCCTTAGATCTAGGCTTTACCGCTAGAAAGTCGATTCTCAACACTCCCGAGTTTATGAACTCTCATCCATGGACCCAGGCATATGTTGAAAACGCTAAGTATGCAAAGGACTTCTGGAACATACCGTTATACTCTAAGTTGCTAGAGGCACAGCAGGAAATACTAAACGCTATGGTTGCGGGCCAGATACCGCCCGATGAAGCAATGGATTTAATAGCTCAGAGACATGAAGAAATATTGAAGGAAGCTAAGGGAGGTTAAAATACACCTTAACTGGTGGTTAAAATGAAACGTAAAACCCTTACCTGGTTTTTTGTTATTCCCGCCATTCTTTACCTTTTTATAATTAATCTCTTTCCCTTATTATGGGCTCTCGGTTTAAGTTTTTTTAAATATAATTTGTTAACTGAAAGAACTCCCAAGTTCGTGGGAGTAGATAATTATGGGCAATTATTTAATGATCCAAATGTATGGCTTAGAATGCAGATAACAGGAAAATTTATACTAATATCGCTGCCATTACAGTTCATCCTGGGTACTTTGATAGCCTTCCTACTTTACACAGAGCTTTATGGTCGAAGACTGTTGCTGACGTTGTTCCTGATACCTTTGTTAATAGCGCCAGTTGCTTCAGCACTATTTTTCAGATTTCTTCTCGATGCTAACTTCGGCTTGGTCAATTGGGTTCTTTCAGAGCTGTTTGGTTGGAAGATTTACTGGCTAGGGTCGGAGAAGGTGCCCATACTCGGAGTAGAATATGCTCTCTTAACCGTCGCGCTTGTAGAAACGTGGATTTGGACTCCATTCATAACGTTAATGGTGACTGCAGGATTGTCAACCATTCCTAAAAGCGTTCTCGAACAAGCTAGCATCGACAATATCTCTCTCCTAGATAAATTCAGATACATAGTTTTCCCATATATAAAGCCTATTCTCGGCCTAGCCCTTATTTTGAGAGCAATGGATGCTTTCAAAACATTCGATACTATATACGTTTTAACGGCTGGAGGCCCGGGAGTTTCCACGGAGATAATTACATTTTATATTTATAAGCTAGCTTTTCAAGGTTGGGATTTCGGCTCGGCGTCAGCACTATCCTTTGGAATTTTAGTTATCATACTATATCTTACAACTATTTTCCTTGATTATTTCATATTCAAGGGTGAGGAAGAATGAATGTGAAAAAAATTTTTTGGACAATAATAGCGTTCATTATCGTAGGCATATACATATTTCCAGTATACTGGATTTACCTCACAGCTTTTAAAGACAGAGCTACGCTATTTGAGCTACCACCTAAATTCATTTTCACACCTGTATGGGATAACTTCGATGAATTGATGAGATACAATGCGTTACAGGCCGTGGTAAACTCGGTAATAGTGACAAGCATTAGCATACTGGTTTCACTCCTTATAGGCTTCCTGGCAGCATACGGGCTTTCAAGGTATAAGTATCCGGGCAAGAATCTGATGCTGTTTTATATTATATCGACGAGAATGATGCCCCCCATCGTCTTCATCATCCCAATCTATATGATGTTCAGCTATTTAGGAATGAAAGGAACGTATTTGTCTATGATATTGTTCTATATTGGAGTAACATTGCCGTTCGCCGTATGGATGTCTAAAACTTTTATAGATGAAATATCTATTGAAATAGATCAAGCCGCACAACTAGACGGCTTCACCACTATCGACTTCTTTAGGAAAATATTGATCCCCATGATAGCCCCAGGTCTGGTCGCCGTACTTGTATTCTCCCTTATAACGGTTTGGAACGAATTCCTTATGGCTAATATTCTATCAGATCCGTTCACTAGGCCAGCTTCAGTGGCCTTAGCTAATATTAGAGGTGAGAGAGGTTTTAACTGGGGCAGGGTTGCAGCGCTAGAGCTAATCTATACTATACCAGTCATTATTCTTATATTTCTAATTCAGAAATATCTAGTGAGAGGATTAACGCTTGGTGTAGTTCGATGACTACTATTCAAGAGTATAGGAGCGAATCTGAAAGTGAAAGCTCGATTGCCGTAGAACTGAGGAATTTAAAAGTAGTTTTAGGTAAAAAAGTAGTATTCGAAGATTTGAATATGAGCTTTGAAAGAGGTAGATTAACCGTAGTTCTAGGCCCTCCTGGAGCTGGAAAGACGACGCTACTCAAGACAATCGCTGGCTTTATCGATCCCGTAGAGGGAGAAGTTGTTATAGAAGGGAGAGTAGTTAACGACGTGCCGCCTTCACAACGGAATGTATCTATGGTTTTTCAAACTCTTGCCCTTTACCCTCATATGACGGTTTACGAGAACATAGCTACGCCTCTTTCTACTCGCGGATTTAGCAAGGAAGAAATAGATGAAAAAGTACAGAGTTTAGCTAAACTGTTAAAGATAACTCATACTCTAGATAGGAAACCGGAGACTCTTAGTGGTGGAGAATATCAGCGAGTTGCTATTGCTAAATGTTTGATAAAAGATGCACAGGTATATCTCATGGACGAGCCTTTCATTAATCTAGATCTTAAAATTAGAAGCGAGTTGAGAGATGAAATTAAAAGACTGGCTGAAACTTTGAAGAAAACTATGATATTTGCCACGCCAGATCCCTCCGAGGCTTTAGCCCTTGGAGAAAAGATTTACGTCTTTATGGAGGGTAAGATAGTGCAATTTGGTCAAGGAGTAGAGCTTTATAAAATGCCGAAATCTTTAGAAGTTGCTACTTACGTTGGTGAAGGTTTATTTAACATATTTAAAGGCGAGATTTTACGGAAAGGTAGTAATGTGACTTTCGCTACGGAGGATTTCTCGGCAAAGATACCTCCTGATATTCTCGCCGATGTGCCTAGCGAGGGAAAATACACGCTAGTTATCAGACCTGAAGATATTAAGCCTAGAAGATTTGCCGAGGATAGCTACGAATTTTTAGTAAAAGGTAAAGTTTATACGGTTGAAGTTTTAGGCGGCGACACGCTGGTATATTATGAGCTTGACTCGGGGGCCATTGTAAAATCACTAGTTAATACTATTTATCGTCCAAGTACTGGCGTTGAAGAAGAACTATATTTCGATCCTGGCGAAGTTCTCGTTTTTAATGAAAAAGGAGTTCCGGTGATGAAATGGAGCAAGTCTATTTAGAAAATATAAGCAAGAGCTTTGGTAAAACTGTAGCTGTAAAAGATTTAACGTTAAAAGTTATGAAAGGAGAATTTGTAGCAATTCTAGGCCCTAGCGGTTGCGGAAAAACAACTACGCTTAGAATAATCGCAGGTTTAGAGAAACCCGATAAAGGGAGAGTTTTCATTGCTGGGAGAGATGTTACCAACCTACCGCCTGGGAAAAGGAGAATAGCTATGGTTTTCCAGTTTTATGCTCTCTATCCTACGACGGTCTATGAAAACATAGCTCTGCCCTTGAAAAGACACATGAGTAAAGCTGAAATAAAGAAAAGAGTCAAAGAAGTAGCAGAGATTTTAGAAATAAGTCATTTACTAAACGTCCACGTAAATAAGCTAACTATATTTGAAAAGCAAAAAGTAGCTCTTGCAAGAGCAATCGCGAAAGAAGCCGATGTCTATCTGTTAGACGAACCTCTAACTCTGCTAGACCCTGTTTCTAGAATAAAGATGCGCCACGAATTTAAGAGAATACAAAAAGAATTTACGGGAACTTTCATATACGTAACTCACGACCAGTTCGAAGCCATGTCTCTGGCAGATAGGATAGCTATAATGAATGCAGGAGTTCTACAACAGGAAGGCACTCCTGAAGAAGTCTACTTCAGTCCGAAAAATACGTTTGTTGCCACATTCGTTGGAGAACCAGGCATGAATCTTGTAGAAGCTACAGTACTCGATTGTAATGACTTTTTAAAGCTTAAGCTAGGAGATAATATCATAAGCTTGCCTATCGAGACACGGTATAAAGAATACTTTAGTAAAGTTAGAGAAGTTTTAATAGGCTTTAGACCTGAACACGTGATCTTCGGCAGTAATACCGGTTTACCTCTAAAAGGAAGAATCCTGTTCAAGGAATTCCTCGGATACAGGTCTCTTATACATATAGATTTAGGCTCGGAACGAAGCATTATAGCAGTTGTCAATAAACTATCTCAGTTCATGAAATTGAATAAAGACGATATTGTCGAGCTAAGCATAAGACCGGACAACATATTGTTATTCTCGAAAGAGGGGGTTAGACTATGAATATTAGACAGGGGATCTACTGGTTTTTCACGTTAATCGGAGCTATATCATTAGTATTTCTAATGCAGTGGTTTAACTTTGACTTGTATAAAATCTCATTCTACGCGCTCATGATAACAGTCTTCGTGCTTACAGTAAACTCCTTAGTACCCCGCGAGAAACCGACTTTAAAAGATATCGTAAAGGTTGTAGTAGCCATAGCGATAGTTCTAATAGTCTTTATAGTTGCCTCAATAGGACTTATCTTTCTAATTACCTAAGAGAAATACTTCGTTGAAAATGTAAATAAAAATCTGATAAAGATCAAAACTAATAATATCTCTTTCTTGCACCATCGAAATATATAAAATAAAGTTCCAAAATATTCATAGTGATTATCATGCCGCTTAAAATCGGATTTATAGGAGGAGGATTTGTAGCTAAGTTTCATGTAAGAGCTTGGCAAGGAGTTCGTGATTCAGAAATTACTGCCGTATACTCGCCCTCCGGAAGAGGCGCGAGAGAAACCGCTGAACTTGCTAAGCAACTAGACGTGGGAAATCCGAAAGTGTATACTGATCTCCATGAATTCTTATCCGACCCGAATATTGATGCTGTTTGGGTTTTATCGCCTAACTATACTAGAGTGGACGTTGCAAAGGCTATTTATGAAGAAGTTACTCAGGGAAGGAGTAAGATAAAAGCTGTAGCCTTCGAAAAACCTTTAGCACGTAATTTATCGGAAGCTTATAAAATAGTTGATTATATAGAGAAAGCGGGATTACTGCACGGTTATTTAGAAAACCAAGTTTTCAGTCCTTCTGTAGTTAGAGGCAAGGAACTTGCCTGGCGTAGAGGAGCGGCTATTAGCGGTCGTCCCTACCTGGCTAGAGCAGCTGAAGAACATGGAGGACCTCATAGTCCATGGTTCTGGCATCCCTACTACTCTGGAGGAGGAGTTTTACTAGATATGGGATGTCACAGTGTTGAAGCTGGAAGATACATGCTGTATAATCCGCAGAAAGGTAAAGAAGATTTAAAACCTATTGAAGTAATTGGATATACGGCCTGTCTTAAATGGAAGAGACCTGAGTATATTGAAAAGCTTAAAAACATGACAAACGGATTTGTCGACTATTCTAAGCTATATGCTGAAGACTATGCTAGGATAATCGTTAACTATGAAACAAGCGACGGTCTTGTAGTAACTTCTGAATCTTCTAACGCTTGGAGCTTTATTGGTCCTGGACTTCGACTAACCTTTGAATTATTTGGACCAGAGTACTATGTACAGATAAATACTTTACAACCAGAACTTTACGTATTCTTTAGTAGAGAAGTTAAAGGCCCGGCTGGCGAGGATCTCGTCGAGAAACAAGCTGCCGAGCAAGGACTGATGCCTGCACTACCGGATGAGACTTTTACATATGGATATACATGGGAGAATAATCAGATGGTTAAAGCTTTCTTAGCTGGCAGGAATGCTCCTGAAAACCTTTATGATGGAGTATTGGTGATGGAACTTCTAATGGCAGCTTATAAATCTGCTGAAGAAAAGAGGATAATAAAACTTCCAGATCCATCTTTAAAGGAGTACCTGCCATTGCCATTTAGAATAGCATCTAAATTTGTTAAATAATCTTTTTTATTTCAGTTAGAATATAAAAATAAAATAAGGAATTCTATTCTGATTTTAAAAGATTTTTCCATCTTAATTCACGTCCTTCGAAGAAATCAATAAGCATCTGCTGAGCCTTATATAACGGAATATCGTAGCCCATTAGAAACTCGTTATTTTTAACATTTTCATACCTTATATCATACAGGAATTGAGAATATCTCGTAAATTCTATAAATGTACCAGCCTGATCTCGGAACCCGATTATTTCCGGAATACCATCCGGAGGATTTTGCGGGGATATCTTTAGGTTTTCTAGCAGAGTTAAAGCTTCTTGCAGTGTAATAATACCTTTATCTAGTACATTTTCAAAGCCTAAAGGTTGGTAATACCAAGATATTTCCCTCTTTTTCTCAGTTGAAACATCGATCACCGATCCACAATAGTCGCATTTAACGAATTTTTGTCCTTGAGAAGGAGTTAGAGGAGCCCCACAAACAGGGCATTTGAAAGGCTTCAAAGATGCCATTCATGCACCTATCCAAGATTTAAATCTAAAAATCTAAACTCCTTATTAACTTTTTCTAACTAATCCCGAATGCCAAATATTGCAGGATCTACTCTCATAAGGCTTATATTAACAATATATAATTTT
>Ga0190363_1002103_pt1 | contig 11542 bp, 7 predicted proteins | sample 48721867_MG_FD_161272 | JGI IMG/M metagenome (GOLD analysis project Ga0190363, IMG submission 161272) | Hydrothermal vent microbial mat bacterial communities from Southern Trench, Guaymas Basin, Mexico - 4872-18-6-7_MG | ecosystem: Environmental > Aquatic > Marine > Hydrothermal vents > Microbial...
TTGGGATTGCCTGCAGCGAGGACCGAGGCTCTAGCATTTAGTCTAGCAACTATACCTGCCTTAGCTATGCTTACCGTCCCCTGCTCCATGGCCTCATGAATAGCTACCCTATCTTCATCCCTCATCTTATCTATCTCGTCTATACAGACGATACCTCCATCAGCGAGAACCATAGCTCCTGCTTCAAGGAAGTACTCACCCGTCTGCTTATCCTTAATTACAGTAGCAGTAAGTCCAGCGGCAGACGAACCTTTACCTGTAGTGTAGATTCCTCTAGGAGCTATTCTTGCAGTATACTGCAGTATCTGACTATTGTGGAGAAGCATTAAGCCTAGCCCGCCAGCGAAGTTTTCATTATCCTCTACTGAGATGTCATAAACGTACTCGTTATGTTCAGGCTCAACATCAGTTATCCTTACCTTTGATATCGATTTAATGACATCCCAGAACACATACTCATTATTTACTAAGTTACTGAAGCGACTAATTAACACTTGAGCATGATCAGCATTAAATTTATTTACTAAAGGCTTAAGTCTTTCTATAATGCGTTTACAGTACCTCCTGCCAGCATGGCCTCTGTAGACTTTACCCCTTATTTCAGCAGCGAGGCTACGAAGCGGATGATTACGACTGTTCATGCCCAGCATGCTCGTTAAGGAGGAAACATATGTAGGTACGGGAACTCTATCTACGATATCGATTGTGGCCTCGACGTACCTCTCTATAACAGATGCCTTGTGCCTGCTCTCCAGTTTAACCACATTCTTTATCCTGGCGTCCGAGATGAATATGGTATAGTATGTTAGTCTATACCCGTTATAGGCTGTCGTTTTATGTCTTATAGTATGTGTGATTCCTAGAAGCGATAATAAGAGGGATATGCCTTGAGCTAATCTGTTACTCGTAACTGTAATTGAGACCTCTCCACGCCACTTCTTTCCATTTTTAACCTTCGGCGGTATTAATGTTCCGTCGCTGTCTATCAGGCCGGATATCACTCCTGATATGAAGTCTGCGGGTGCACTATACGTAAACTCAGGTATTATCTTATACCTAGTGAGATACCCTTTCTTTCCTACATGCGTGATATCAACGTATAAATTATTCTTGAACCACTCAACAGTTTCTGAATCATCAACTACAACTCTCCATAATGGTCTCTTAGGCGATTTTTTGACATATATCTTAGCTCCTACACTAAACTTACTTTCTATGCATTTAGCAAGCTTTATAGCTATGTTACGGTCTGAAGTCACAATTTCTATTCTTTCCCCTGATGATGTTTTGGCTATTGTTCCATCTCCTATGAAGTACCCTATTAGGTATCCAAATTCATTGTCTAAAGTAGCTTTCTTCTTACCTACTGGGACTTCTTGTATAGGTAAGTAATTAGTTGGTAGCGGCACACGCTTGAGTATCGGTATTAAGAGCTTATTCTTAAATGCTTCGCTAGGTTTAACAGGCTTAAGCTTTTCACCATCAAACGCAACTAAGCTATGATCTTCAGTAACCACTGTCATACGTCCTGTTTTTGTTTTTATGACTAATACTTCGCGAGGTGCTTTATGCCTGATTAAAGCCCTTACTCTCTTAACCTCTGTCTGTAGTGTTAGCGGCGAGATTGACACCGTATATAGTTCTTCACCTATTTCGTCAAGATTAAGTACTTCAGTGTCATCTGATTTTCTTACGCGGCTTCCGTACCTCCTCATGTACTCGTCAATTATCCTTCCGATAGGTTCGAACTTTATTTTACCTGTTTTGCTAAAGAGTAGTATAGGTTCACTATAGCATAAACTCTTAGCCGTGCCTGGATCTCCTAAGAGGAGAACATGGATGTCTCCTCTTATTTTCGTCCCGTCAGGTGCTATTTTAGGTACACCGCCGAAGAGAAGTAGCGCGACAGCTTCCTTTATGTCCCACATTCCATAAATGGTTGGCGCGATGCTCGCTATTATCTTCCTTCTAATTAGCGGATCCTTACTTAGTTCTCTTATCTTCTCCTCATCCTCAGGACTAAGCTTTAGCTCCTCCAAGAACCTTTGTGCAACTATTAAGTTATTTGCCTCAATAAATACGGAGAAAACAGGTTTAGTGCTTCTCTTGGAACCTTTGGAAAGCCTTACTATACCCACAACTGATACTCTATCGCCAGGTCTGGCGACGTCAACTATATCATCAGTTAAGACAACTTCAACAGAGCGTGGAATCTGTCCTGCAGGCACCTCCTCGGGCCTTTCCTGTACGACAATTAACTGCCAGTCCCTGTATTTTGACTTCTCTATCAACAGCTTAAAGCTGCCTCTAGTCAACCTACCTTTCCCAACTCCTTCTTCCTCTAATGATGTAATGCATATAGGGCAGTAGGTAGGTTTTTCCAATTCATCACCTAATTCTTCACTAGGGCTCGGGGGCCACTCAAACTCGTGTTGCTCGCCACTAGGCAGGGTGTGCAGGTACACAGCCTTAAATAGCTTCTGACGAGGTGGTGTTGCCCTTACAATGATCCCTTCAATAAGTACAAGCTTATTTATGTGGTCGCTGCGGATCCCTCTTATTGGTGTCGTCTTTATCCAGCCATTTAATCTAGGGTAAAACCTGTACACTTTTTGTGCGTAGTCGGGGTTCTCTTGCCTAACTAATTCCTTAATACTTTCTGAGAAGGCTTGCAGCGCTGTATCTGGGTCTTCCTCTATTACATCAATTAAGTGTGGGTCATAGTTAATGAGGTCTTCGTAATCAATGAGAAGTGACTTGCGTTCTTTAATTATCATCTCACGTATTCTGTCTCTATACTTAAAGTTACCTTTAGAATCCTTGAACGTTCTTAGGAAGTCAGTAAATAGCAGCTGAAGTGATTGGATCTTACTTTCTTCGCTTTCTTCAAGGCTCAAAACATCGTTATTCGCGTTGTACATCTCCTAAAACCTCCTTAAACCACGTGCTAACCAGGTTCTTTGTGTGGTTGAACAAGATCTTCTCTTCGAGCAGGAGCTGCTCTTCAAACTCTTCCAGCTTGCCGCCAAGTAAAGCTACTTGAATTATCTTGTTCATTCTAATGCTTATTATGTCCTTTAAATCAGCCTCTACCTTAATCGTTGCTAGTAGCTCTTTAGCGTTTACCCGTCCTTCACTAACTCGACTTTTTAACTTCTTATACAGGTCTCTAGCTTCTAAGTAGAATCTCTCCCTTAAGCTCTGGAATTTACCTCGAGGCAGTCCACGCTCCACTATTAAATACTTAGCAAGCTCTACCTCACTAAGCGGGGTTTCTCTTACTTCAACAAATCCTTTCTTCTCGAGACTCTTAGCTAGCCATAGAGGAAGAAACGCTTCTTCACCACGATTAAATGTTTCCCAACCACCTTCGGTTCTAATTCTACCTAAGTCACGCAGTACCGCTACTCTCACTGGAGATAGAAGGTGGTATATATTAGCAAGTACAATATTTCCTTTAATCATCCCCCACACCTAACCTCCTTATTGCTTCACCACATATATAAGAAAGCTAATAAGACGAAGGAAGAATTATTTAGAGGTTCTACTGTCATTAGCTAAGTAGAGTAATAATACCTTAAGTTACTACAATAAGTCAAAATAGCTTATTAAGCACTGAAAAGCGAGGTATTACGGATGAAGTGAGGCAGCCGTCTGATCAAGTGATGAAGGCTCGTGTTTCTGACCATTATCTACTAAACAATTCAACCTACTAGTTAATCTTGAAGTTGTAATATATTGTTGTGTGTCAGAATACACCGAAATAATGACTAAGATAGTAGGGCTCTGGAGGGCCGTGTGGCGGGCCCGCCGGGATTTGAACCCGGGACCTACGGGTTAAGAGCCTCGGCTTCCCTTCGGCAAGGATCCGCCGCTCTACCTGGCTGAGCTACGGGCCCTTTCCTTGAGAATTAGGAAGTTAAGGGTTTTTAAGCATTGCTTAAGGCAGTGTTTGAAGTATTGAAGACTAGCTGAGAAGTCAGCCAATCAACCCCTCATCACTACATAGCTTTTAGGTTCAGACTACGTCGGCTTCATCACTTGACCTTCCGTCCATATGTAACTTTGTAATGTTCTTATTATGTATACTCACTATGGTGCACTTCAATTAAAAAGACGTGTATATGGCGGTACAGTTCTACTTGATGAAATCAGGGGGTTCGTAAAGATCTATTATGGGTACTACTATGTATCCTGCTTTCGTTCCTTTAGAAAACTCTATTGTTTCACCTGAAACGTCAGTCTTTATGAGTACGTAGTTTTTATCTTTAGGTATCTCCTCTCTAGTATCAACGTAATAGTAGAAGAGCGGGATACCGTAAAGTTTATAGTAATCTCTAAATACCGCCATGATACCATAGATAGTGTTTCCGCTATCTACGTACCTGATAATGTAGGTCGCCTGACCTAATGCGATGCTCGAAGCCGCCATTCTTGCTAAGTCAGCGAATGATTTGACTCTAATTTTAATAGCTTTCTGCACTCCTTCAATAGTCATGTGCGGCCCCAACGCTTATAACAGTACAGCGCATTTTATAAGCTTATACTTCTGTTCAAGAAACATTAGTGTTGTTGGCAGGATTTTCGGGGAAAACATTAATTTTTTGCGTGCTATTCACTAGTTGGTGAAACATAACTTGCTAAGTGTAGAAATAAGGTGGCATGGCAGGGGAGGGCAAGGTGTTTGGACAGCAAGTAACATCCTAGCAGAGGCGGCAATTAGGGAAGGTAAGCACGCGCAGTCATTTCCCACATTCGGGCCAGAGAGAATGGGAGCTCCAATAATGGCCTTTACTAGAATAAGCGAAGGTGTGATAGAGGTACATTCAGGAGTGTATGAGCCTGATATAGTTGTTGTACTGGACCCAACGCTTCTGGGAACCATAAATGTTCTTGAGGGTCTAAAAAGAGGCGGTCTATTAGTACTCAACTATAAAAGCAGTAGTATCGAGGAGTTGACGCATCTATTAGGCAGCGAATTGAGAAACTACAAGACGTACGTAGTTCCAGCAACTGAAATAGCTGTTAAGGTACTTGGTAGAGGCATAACCAACACTGCAATGCTTGGTGCGCTAGTGAAGGCATCTCCTATAGTGAAGCTTGAAACAATATTTGATGTTGTTAAGGAGCGCTTCAGAGGGCCTATAGCAGAGAAGAATGTCGAGGTTATTAAGGCAGCATATGAAGAAACAAGGGGGGTGGCTTAGGGATGAGCAAGCTTAAGGGATGGCGTGAGCTTCCAATAGGTACACTTCCATTAAAGTTCTCAACGGAATTCAAGACAGGTGATTGGAGAACCTTCAAACCTGTGATAGATCAAGGTAAGTGTGTTAAGTGCTTGCTATGCTGGATTTACTGTCCAGAGATGTCGATAATATGGGATGGCACTAAAGTTGCAGTAAACTATGACTTCTGTAAAGGGTGTGGTATATGTGCACACGAGTGTCCCGTAAAAGCTATTTCAATGGTGCCTGAGAGGTGATGGGGTGTGGCGTCTGAAAAAGCTAAAGGAGTAATAATGGGGTTAAATGGAGATGAGGCTGTGGCGTGGGCGGTCAAGCAGTGTAATGTTGATGTGGTTGCTGCTTACCCGATAACGCCTCAAACAATAATTGTTGAGAGGTTCTCGGAGTTTGTAGCTAATGGTGAAGTAGATACTGAGTTTGTTCCAGTAGAGAGTGAGCACTCAGCATTAAGTGCTTGCGTTGGCGCAGCTGCTGCTGGAGCAAGAGCCTTTACAGCTACGGCATCGCAGGGTCTGGCTCTCATGTGGGAGATACTCTACATAGCTTCAGGTTTGAGGCTGCCGATAGTAATGGCTATTGTTAATAGAGCTCTCTCAGCACCAATAAACATCCACTGTGATCATAGCGATACTATGGGAGCTAGGGATTCAGGGTGGATTCAGCTGTATGTAGAGGATTCTCAGGAAGCATACGACACTGTCATTCAGGCATTCAGAATAGCAGAACATCCAGACGTGCTACTGCCCGTCATGGTCAATCTTGACGGATTCTTCCTGAGCCACACACTTCAGGACGTTCACATACTTCCTGATGAAGTGGTTAAGAAGTTTGTAGGTGTCAGGGAACCAATTAAAGTTAAGGTACCATACCTCAATAATAAGGAGGTTCCATTAATGCTAGACGGCGAGACGCCAATAACACTAGGACCCCTGGACCTCCAGGATTACTACTTCGAGCATAAGATGCCTCAAATAGTTGCTATGGAGAATGCTAAGAAAGTAATTAAGGAGGTAAATGAGGAATTCGCTGAGATAAGCGGTAGGAAGTATGGCAATGGTCTCACAGTACCCTATGCTCTTGAAGACGCTGATGTGGCAATAGTGCTGCTTGGGTCAGCAGCAGGTACAGTAAGGTATGTAGCAAGAAAGCTTAGGGAGAACGGTTATAAGGTAGGCGTGCTGAGAATAAGAGCATTTAGACCATTTCCGATAGAGGATATAATTGAGAAACTAAGAAATGTTAAGGTAGTTTGTGTTATGGATCGAGCCGTATCATTTGGTGCTTATGGTGGTCCGTTATTCATGGAGATAAGGTCAGCATTCTATGATATAGGGGAGAAGCCCATAATACTTAATTACATATATGGTCTAGGTGGCAGAGATCTACCGCCTTCAACAATTAAGAACATATTCATGGAGCTACTTGACATTGCTAAGACAGGTCAGGTTAGGGAATTAATTAAGTATGTAGGGGTGAGAGAATGAGCTCAGCCATAAATATTAGGGAATTAGCTAAAAAAGAACCAAAGTTGTTGCCAGGTCACAGATTATGTGCTGGGTGTGCAGCACCTGTAATAGTTAAGCTAGTATTACTTGCTGCTGAAGGACCGACAATAATAGTCAATGCTACAGGATGTTTGGAAGTAGCAACAACAATATTCCCGTATACTTCATGGAAAGTTCCATGGATTCACAATGCGTTCGAAAATGCGGCATCAACAGCAGCAGGGATTGATGCAGCAATTAAGGCGCTGAAGAGGAGGGGTGTCTTTAAGCATGATAGAGTTAACATAATAGCGTTTGCAGGTGATGGAGGTACGTACGATATAGGCCTTCAGGCACTGAGCGGTGCTATTGAAAGAGGACACAACTTCCTCTACATACTGTACGATAATGAAGCATACATGAATACAGGAATTCAGAGGAGTGGCGGAACACCAATGGGTGCAGCAACAACCACAAGTCCGGCAGGGAAGGTTATTCCAGGTAAGCTACAGCATAAGAAGCCGATCGCTGATATAGTAGTAGCGCACAAGGCACCATATGTAGCTACAGCTACGCCAGCGCACTGGATGGACCTGCTAAGAAAAGTCAAGAAAGCACTGAGTATTGAGGGACCGAAATTCCTTCACGTCCTATCGCCCTGTCCACGAGGATGGCGTCATGACCCGAGCATAACCATGGAGATAGCGAAAATAGCTGTTGATACATGCTACTTCCCGCTCTGGGAATATGAGAAAGGAACATGGAGATTGACAGACAGGAGCTTAGCTATAGCTAAGAACCCGCAGCTAAAGAAACCCGTAGAGGAATTCCTGAAGATTCAGGGCAGGTTCAGGCACTTACTACGACCAGAGAATAAGCACGTGGTTGAGAAGCTGCAAGAGTATGTTGATGCCGTGTGGAATGACCTCCTAAAGAGGGCAGGACTCAAGTAAACTTTCCTCCTTTTTACTTAAAGCGAATTGCTGATTTCATGTGAAGGTGGACTATTACCTTACTATTTCCTTTAATATCTTAGAGTAGAGTTTTGTCATTGTTTTCTTTTCTATTCTATCCAATTTAGGTATCTCAATCTCAAATACATTAGGCTCAAAGGATGATATTTCGTCAGCTATGCTACCATCCCTTCTAACAATGAATGTTGGCTGATGAATTGCCTCAGCAACATAACCCCCGATGCTGATCACTGGGGTTGAGTTTTCCTTAGCACGAACAGCTGAAATAGCAATGGTGAGGTCCGGCGGTCTTTCAGTAAGTACAGGCGGCTGTATGGATATGAACGCGTCACAGCCTTTAAAGAGACACAATCTGCATATTTCAGGAACTTCTATGTCATCTAGTATCAGAATGCATAAATTAACACCATTTATTGTTATTAAGTCTAGATCTGTCCCTCCACTTACTACATCGTTAATAGGCTTGAGCTTCCTACCTTTAATAATGGGTCCACCAATAGGTGGAAGTATCGCACTCATCATGTAGAGTTTATTACCGGCTCTGCGAAGTATTGGTGACAATATTATGTGTTTCCTCGTCTTTAAGGCTAAATTGCCTAACCGTGTGAGTAAGCTCCCTAAGTAATGCCTATAACTCCCGTACTTTCTCTTGCCTATCAGAACGTCTCGAATAGGATTCACAGGCGTTGATACTAGGACAGCATCAACTTTAGTTTCACTGAGGCTGCTTAATGTTGTTGAAAGAGTCATCAAGTACTCCTTTGTGCTAGTACCCAGGTCTGTATGTATCACGCCTAGTGATATAGTATTTTGAGTCACTACTCAACACCAGGAATCAAGTTATTTTGGCTCAGCTCCCTATTTAATTCTCTGATAAGTTCTTTATAATCAACGGATCCTTCTTCTACAGCCTTCATCTTCCTCTCAAGAATTCTTGTCCGCTCTTCGCTAACTAGTTCGCTGTACCTTTCAGTGAGGTACTCATAGACCTTCTTGCCTAGCAGCAACGGAACTATGCCTCGCTTAGTGGTCTTCTCGAAGGTAACGTAGCCTCTCTTAAAGAGCGTATCGATTATCTTTGCATATGTACTTGGTCTTCCTATTTCACGCTCCTTCATTAACTTAATAATAGATGCCTGTGTATGAAGAGGCTTCTCATGCCTCTCTCTTACTTCAAACTCGCCTTCTTTAAACGAGTAGGTCCCTGGCTTGACAGGTCTCTTTAGGGCGATATATGAGTAGAATCTTAGAAATCCATCAAACAGTGTTTCCACGTAAACTTCTGCGTCCTTTGACCCTAATTCCACTTCCTTACCATTCTTTAATCTAGCCTTAGCTACTGCCCTGAAGATGAGCTTCTTGACCTTGGCAGGCTTCGACTGAGATGCTATGAATCTTCTAAATATTAGGTCATAGACTCTGTAGTGCGCCTTAGTTAAGGGCCTTACAGGCTCTATGACGCCCTCACTTATTAAACTACGTAAGGTATTAGCATCTATAGGTCTTGTAGGTCTTATGGCTTCATGAGCTCCTCCAGCCCCCCACGTTCTTGGACTATAATACTTGTCAAACTCGTCGCCTACCTGCTCCTTAAGATATTCCCTCGCAACTGCAATACCTACCTCTGAGACCCTGGTGCTATCAGTTCTATGGTATGTTATGAATCCTAGCTCGAATAAATCCTGAAGTATCTGCATTGCCTTAGGAGCAGGTATTTTGAGAATAGAGCTTATGTCAGCAAGCGCTGAATCCGTAGTGTATGGCGGGAGCGGATTTAGTTCGCTCACCTCTTCTTTAATTTCAGGGATGCTTACTTGAACTTCAGCTATGGATTTAGGTCCAAGCCTCAACTCTTTTCGTAGTTCGTCAGGCACCGGAATGTCAAGGCGCGTACCATCAATGTCTACAATAACATACAGTCTCTTGGACTTTATATGCTCCTCATACGCCTGTATAATCCATCCAAGAACAGGTGTTTGAACCCTACCTGCACTTAAGTTCCTGTACTCTAGCGGATTTTCAGCACACAAGCTTAGATACCACTTAATACTTTCTTTATCGCTTGATGCCGACATTATCTCCTTGCAGAATTTCTGCCAGAATTCGGTCTGAAGTAGTCGAGAAAGTGAAAAACCTAGCCACCGGTCCTCAATCCTCCTAACTAGCTGCGCTCTCACTAAGTTTAAGTCAACTTCTCTGGGGTTATTAACTGCATTGATAATAGCGCGCTTTGTTACCTCATGAAATTCTATCCTCTTTACGTTACTATTCACTGGAAGTACCGTATTCACTATATCAAATGCTATCTTTTCTCCTTCAGTATCAGGGTCTGTTCCAACAAGAACCTCGTCGACTTCTAAGGCTACATCGCGTATTGCGTCAATGGTTACCTTAGCATCGAATATATTTGGAGAACCGCAGACCGGACACTTAAGAGCTCCTCCATGAAATTCCACAGTAAATTGATGTCCCTTATCTAAACATCTCTTTAAAGTAGTGTATATCGGTATGAATGTTACCTCCTTCTCTCTGCTTAGGTAGGCTACACCGTAAATGTTGGGTACGTCAGACACGTCTGTTATTAGGTCATATATGTGACCGCCACTTGCTGTTATTAAGAGCGTATAATTACCTAAGTTAACCTCATATACGCGTAACCTACCATACTCTCTTACACTAGGTCTACCAAAGAATCTAGCTATTGTTCTAGCTTTATTAGGTGACTCAACTACTAGCAAAGCTGTCTTTAATTCAAGCAGTTTACCCTTCCTAGTTAGCAGCTCCTTAGGTACCTTCCCTTCTTTTAGCCCCCTAATTATGCTGCGATCTAAATCTATCTCCTCAATCACTTTCTTTAGATTGATGCTCTCTAACGGTGCGAAGCTGAAGTCCTCGATGATCCACTTAAGCCTTCTTTCTAAACCTTTCAGTAATCTCTCGTCATCCACTATGACTATTGAAAGTCCTTTGCTGATTCCTCCTAAGTAAAGCCTTGAAGTCCTACCACTAGCCTGAATGTACGTTGGGGCATCAGGTATTAGTACATAGAGCTCTCCTTCCTCTTCGATAACAGCTACTTCAGGATTTTGCTTAATAGCATTAAGTACGTCTTCTTTTTTAGTAAGTTCCTTCAGTAAACTTAGTGCCTCAAGAAATTCACGCTCAAATGTGGATTCAGGTTCTCTTTCTCCTCTGATTACTTCGTCAATCCTTTGAAGCGCGAAGCTACCTAATCTACGAAGGGTTCTCCGAATTCTAACTATGTACCTATCTATCTTTCTCTTTAGTTTGTCGTCATCCAAAGCATCTCGGACAAGAGGTAAAAGTCTAAGGACGTCCTGAGGTTTTACTTCCTTAAGCCTTAGCCCTATCTTATGTCTCGGAATGCCAATGAAAATGGCGTACCTTATTATTTCGGGAAGATCAATACCTCTAACGAGAACGCCGTAGTAAGTAGCTACACCGACAAGTACGCTTAACTCTCCTGCTACGAACGCATCTATAGCCTTAATGTTCTTGCTGTGCATCGCCTCGGCAGATACTCCTGCCTTCCTTAGTTCTTCAGCAACTTGCTCAGCATACTCTCTGCCTGCATCTATAGGTACGTATATCAGTCCTCCGTTACCTAGTGCCCTCACGAGCTTTATCACTTCCTCTACTGGGTCACCCTCAGGCTTTAAGTAGCAGTCAGCAATGTTTCTTATGAATTCAGGTCTAGCACCTATTTCGAAGCCCATCAATTCCTTAAAGAGCTTAACTCTAGTGCCTCTGGGGTTGCCTGTAGCTGAAGCTATTACTACTATCTTACCTAGCCTCTTTCTCTTTTTCTCTAGTGACT
>Ga0190363_1002104_pt1 | contig 11540 bp, 13 predicted proteins | sample 48721867_MG_FD_161272 | JGI IMG/M metagenome (GOLD analysis project Ga0190363, IMG submission 161272) | Hydrothermal vent microbial mat bacterial communities from Southern Trench, Guaymas Basin, Mexico - 4872-18-6-7_MG | ecosystem: Environmental > Aquatic > Marine > Hydrothermal vents >...
CGGATTGAGGCCGTTACAGGGGAAGCAGCCGTAAAATATGTCCAAGAAAAAGAACGTCTTTGGCAAAATTTAGCCTCTCTTTTAAAGGCAAAACCAAAGGATATTTTGTTAAAAATAGAACATCTCTTGCAACAGAATAAACAAATGGAAAAGGAAATTACTGTCTTAAAGTCACGATTAGTTAGTAGACAGTCTGAAGAAATATTAAAAGGAGTAAAGAAGATAAATGGCATCTCTGTTTTGGCCACCGAAGTCCCAAATACAGATATGGAAACATTAAGGCAAATGGGAGACAAGTTAAGGGACAAATTAAAAAGTGGAGTTATTGTTTTGGGAACCCGTACCGATAGTAAGGCCCTGTTATTGGCCATAGTGACCCAAGATTTAACTCCAAAGATTCAGGCCAATGAAATTATAAAAAACATTGTGCATTTTATTGATGGGGGTGGGGGTGGAAAACCAGAAATGGCTCAAGCCGGTGGGAAAAAACCAAAGAGGTTAAAGCAAGCCCTAGAAGGAGTCTATAAAATCATTGCTAATTTACAAAACTAATCTGATTTAAATCCAAAATCCCTGATTGATTTTTGGACAAAGCCATTTTATAACAACTCCTCTAACTCTCTGTGTATCTTTTGACTTGGCTTTTATCCTTGGCTTATTTTTCAGAAAATATAAAAACAGCTATGATAGAATACAAAAAATTTGTAAGCCCTCAGGCAGTGACAAATACACTCACAGAGATAGAAAATAAACTTGCCGAATCAAATGAATTAAGCAAGGAAATAGATGAGATTATTAAGTGTAAATTGAAGGTTTGAACCCCAATTCCCGCTCAAGACAGGCTTCAATAGCATGTCGAATATGTGATTTCTTCATCTTATATTCTGTAAACTGTAATAAAAAGGACGAGCCATAACACCTCAATTCAGCGGCGTGTAACCCCGTCCGCTGGAATGATTTGTTAGGTTTTACGGGAAATATTTATAAATCTCTTTCCGATGTAAAATCCGAACAAAAATTAAAGTATTACTCTCAATTTCTAATCCTATCCTACAGTCTCCTATCCTTATTCTCTAAAAATTCTTTTCACTCCGCAACTTCTTTAAATCTCCTTTAAAATTTCTCAATTCATTAATCTCTTCTAAATCTTTAATTATCTTTCTAAGCTCTTCTAAAACATTCTTATCTTTTATCTTCTTCAAGTCTCTTTTAAAGCTATTTTCAAACTTTAAGTCCATTTTCAATTATATCCATAATTTCATTTTTACTGACAAATTCATTCTTTCTTCCCTCTTCAATAGCTTTACTTAGTGCAATATCTTCTATAACTTCCTCTACAATCTCCTTAAAAAATTCCCGTTTCTCTGTAAAAAGCTTAAAAATTATTTCTTCTAATAGTTGTTTAAGTTCCTGCTCTTTTAAAATTATTTCCATCTCGTTCCTCTATAAATTTCGTTTTAATTTTGGCACTTTTCAAAAATTTTTCAACCCAACGACTGAGGTCAGCAGCGAGCGGGAAGCGAGTCCGCTGCACCGATTGGTTAGATGTTATTTAATCAGAAAAAGGAATCTTTGCCCTGGAGACGCAAAATGTTTAATAGCCCTAAACCGCAGAGAAGGAGGATTTGAAAGATATAAGGGTGAAGAAGCAGCCATTGTGGGAATTGTGGATTGCGGTGAATGTGAAGGAAATAGAAATAGGGCTTTGCTCAGCTTTGGTCTACTTAAGATGCAACTTGCAGCCTTAAATGAGACTGTAGATGCTATCCATGTAGGAACTTGCATTATGAACTTTTGTCCCCGAAAGGACCATATTTTGGAAGCTTTAAAGGAAAAAGCAGGAGTAGAGATTATAGAAGGAACTCATAAATATATGCCACCCACTATATTTTAGCTTTTTATACTGCCTATGAGGAATTAAAGACATAATTTAAAATAGACCCTGCTGTCCCTTAGTTATCTTTATATGAAGGTGTTGGTAAGCAGTAGAGGTGGCAATACGCCCCCGGGGAGTGCGTTGTAAATAGCCTTTTTGCACTAGATAAGGTTCATAAACTTCAGAAATAGTATCTTTCTCTTCTCCAATCGCTGCTGCTAAGGCGTCGATTCCTACTGGTCCTCCATTAAACTTCTCAATAATAGTCCGGAGAATTTTTCTATCCAGACAATCCAGCCCACATTTATCTATATCCATAAATTCTAGGGCCTCATCAGCAACCCGTTGGGTGATAACCCCATCTGCTTTGATTTGAGCAAAATCCCGCACTCTTTTTAAAAACCGCAAGGCGATTCTAGGAGTGCCTCGCGAACGGTTGGCAATTTCAGCAGCACCTTGGGGTTCAATTTTTACATTTAAACGCTTAGCAGCCTGAAGGATGATCTTTTGCAAATCTTCTGGAGTATAAAAATCAAGGTAAATAAAAACTCCAAATCTATCTCTTAATGGTGAAGTCAATAAACCTGTTCGGGTAGTAGCTCCCACTAAAGTAAAAGGTGATAAATCTATTTTAATAGTGCGAGCATTAGGTCCCTGACCAATAACCAAATCTAGCTTGAAATCTTCCATTGCAGGATATAAAATTTCTTCTATTACAGGATGTAAACGGTGGATTTCATCAATAAAAAGCACATCTTTAGGGTTTAAATTAGTCAAAATTGCTGCCAGGTCCCCTGGTTTTTCCAAAACTGGTCCGGCCGTGGCTCGTAAATTAACACCTAGTTCTTTAGAAATCAAATAAGCGAGAGTGGTTTTACCTAAGCCTGGTAAACCATGTAAAAGGACATGGTCTAATTCTTCCCCCCTGTTTTTGGCTGCCTCAATAAATACTTTTAGTTTTTCTTTAATTTCCTCTTGACCTAAAAACTCATCTAGAGAACGGGGGCGAAGCCCTATTTCCTCTTTAGCTTCTTTATCTCTGGCTAAAGGTTCTACTAAACGAACGTCATTCATAATTGCCTCAAGACTTCTTTAATCAAGTTTTCCAGACTGGGTGAGGAAGAAAATTGTTTTAGCGCCTTTTGTAAGGCACTCACTGCCTCTTGCTTTTGATAACCAAGATTTAGTAAGGCTGAAAGGGCACTGTTCCACATAGTATCATCAATTTTTTCTTCTTTAACTGACTTGGTTTTTTTCTTCCAGGTATCTCTTAATTCTAATAACACCTTTTGGGCCATCTTATGGCCAATTCCAGGTATGGCCTTAAGGCGGCGAATGTTACCTTCTAGGATAATATCTCCAAATTCAGATGGAGAAATACGGGACAAGACATTTAAGGCCAATTTGGGACCAATTCCAGAGACCCCAATCAATTTGGCAAAAAATTCCTTTTCTTCCAAGGAGGAAAATCCATATAATTTCAAAAAATTTTCTTTTAAATAGGTATATACATGGAGCTGAACCTTCTCTCCTGGTTGCGGTAAATCAGAAAACGTGCTCAAAGATACCTCTATTTGATAACCTACCCCATTAGTTAGGACCACAATATAGCTAGGTAGTTTTAAAAATAAGATTCCTTCTAAATAACCAATCATAGGCGTAAATGCTGTAAATGACACAAAGCTACACCTAATGCGTCTGCTGCGTGCTGACCAGGTGTTTCTTTTAGATTTAACAACCGCTGCACCATATTCTTCACTTGTTCTTTATGGGCCAAACCATATCCTACTACTGCCTGTTTTACCTTTAAAGGACTATAGGAAAAAACGGGTAAACCGCACCTTTCTGCCAAAAACACAACCACTCCCCTTACTTGACCTAAAGCAAGGGCGGTTTTGACATTGTTTGCCAGATAAATTTCTTCTATTATTACCTCATGAGGATGATATTTTTTTATAATTGCTTCTATTTGTTCATAAAAAACACACAATTTTTGTCCTACTGGTGCTTTTTTGGGTAAATGAATTTCTCCCCAACAAAGACAAGAGAAATCCCGACCATTCCGCTCCACTATGCCATAACCACTTTGCAATAAACCTAAATCTATACCTATGACCCGCATTAACCTGCTTCTGCCTCTAAAATTTCATCTGGAATGTCAAAATTGGCATAAACTTTTTGCACATCATCATGGTCTTCTAAGGCGTCCATAAGTTTCAATATACGTTCTGCTTGGTTTTTATCAGTAATCTTTACTACATTTTGGCAAATCATAGTGATTTCTGCCCTTTCATATTTTAAGCCTGCTTTATCAAAAAATTGTTTTATGTGTTCAAATTCCTCAGGGGCAGTAATCACCTCATACTCGTCTTCCTCTATCTTAATATCCTCTGCCCCTGCCTCAACAGCCACTTCCATCAATCTTTCTTCCTCTATCCCATCTTTGGCAAAGGCAATAACGCCCTTTTTTTCAAACATCCAAGAAACACAACCTGTCTCACCCAAATTTCCACCATATTTATTGAACAAGTATCTCAACTCACTTACTGTGCGGTTACGATTATCAGTGAGGGCAGAAATCAAAATAGCAATTCCCCCTGCTCCATAACCTTCATAGGAAACCTCTTCATAATAGCTTCCTTCTAATTCACCTGTTCCTTTTTTAATTGCCCGCTCTATATTCTCTTTAGGCATATTTTCTGCCTTGGCTGCTTCTATGGCGGCCCTTAACCGAGCGTTGCTATCAGGGTCTCCTCCTCCCAATCGTGCGGCCGTGATAATTTCCCTAATTAACTTGGTAAAAATCTTACCTCTTTTAACGTCTGTGGCTGCCTTCTTCCTCTTAATTTGTGCCCACTTGGAATGACCTGACATAACTAACCCCTATTTCTTTTTTAAACCAATTAAAAAAACCTCTCTACTCTTAGGACGTGAACTTTCTGGTTTAAACAGTTTAACAAAAGAAAAAATCTTTTTACATTCTATCAAAAATCCTTTGGTTTCTTTTCCCTCAAATAACTTACATACAAAATGACCACCTGGTTTAAGGAGGTCATGAGCAATGTTCAACGCCCTTTCTGCTAATTTAAACGAACGATAGGCATCGCCATCCTTATTACCTGTAGTCAAAGGAGCCAAATCACTTACTACTACATCAAAAAAAGGGGCTAATACTCTAGCCTCCTCCTGCTCCCATTTTAATACATCTCTTTGCCAAAAACGAACATGTGAAGGTAACGTTACCCATTTTAAAGGATTAATATCAATACCTAAAACTAATCCCTTTTTCTCCACTACTTTGGCAATATATTGCAACCATGAGCCCGGAGAAGCACCTAAATCTAAAACTTTGTTGCCTTTTTTAAAAAGGTGATAGCGTTTATCCATTTCTTGTAATTTATAGACAGAGCGGGCTACATAACCTTCTTTTTTTGCCTTTTTAAAAAAGGCATCCTTTACCGCATAAATCACATTTAATTTCTACCATATCTTTAAAAATTTGACAAACAGTTATGGATATTAATCTTCAAACTTGTTCAACATATATCTTATTCTTTAAAACATATACTAAATAGGCTTCACAATGATAGTTAGGGAAGATTTTTCTCAGAATAGTTTGATATTGTCTAACTTGCTGGATATATTCCTGTTCTCTTTCAGGATTTAACTGGGTCTTGTAATCAAGAACTACTATTTTATCTTTTAAAAGAACTACCCTGTCTGGTCTATAGGATTGAATTTTATCCTGGATAAACAAAAGGGGACACTCGGTTAATACCTTATTCTTTGAGAAAAAATAAGGTTGTAAATCAGGACAATTAAGCACCCTTAAAGCCCTATTTTCTATATCTTCGAAATCTGTTTTCGTTAGATAAAGCCCATATTTTTCTCTTGCTCTATCTATGGCTTTTTTCACATTGTCTTTTTTGCTTCTTAGCCATGACATCACATAATGAAAGGCTTCTCCAAAAACCTGTTCTAATTGAGGATGATTTAATACTATAAGCTCAGGGGTTTCTGTTTTAAATGGCCGTTGTAAATGGCTTATTTCAAAAGTAGATTGAAAATAATAAGAAGGTTTTTGAGGGGGTTTTGTTCGTGGCAAAATTTCTCCCTCTCTTTCCAAACATATTTCTGAGATGTTTTTTAGGGTATTTAAATCTAATTTTTTTCTTAAGGCCCTAACTACATAATTTAGCCAACAGTTTCTGGGTAATCGGTAATTTTTGCTGGGTTGACCTATCATCATCAAGATAGACTTGGCACGGGTTGAGGCCACATAAAAAAGATTTAGCTCATCTCTTAAGTGTGTTTCTTCAGCATATGCCTTTACTTCTTTTAAAGTAGGGCTAAGTGCTGCTTCATTCTTATCGGGTTTAATATAAATACCTTCAAGTTTCATGCTCTCAGGGCTATATTTAAAGATGAGTTTGTCCTTATTTTTTAAACAGTCATAGCCCATTTCTGGTAAGATAACAGCTTCAAACTCCAATCCCTTGGCCTTATGTATAGTCATGATTTGAACTGCATCCGCCATAGCCTCCTTTGCTTGGGATAGATACTCTTTTTTTTCATTAACATAATTTAAAAATTCCCGTAGGCTCCTAATATTGTTTTTTTCAAATTCATAAGCAATATCTAAAAGTGCCAATAAGTTTTCTCTATCGGGATAGATACTAAAAAGGTTAAATATCTCATAAATTTCTTTTAATAACTGAGGTAAGGGCACCAAATCTACCTTTTGCCAAATTTGTTTGACCTTTTCTTCTATAGCTGCAGGCAAGGCAGATAATAACGGCCTTTTGCTTAAAGCAAGACGGTGTATTTCTTTAGGAGAAAGGTTGATAGCCTTAAGGAATGTGAATAACTCAATTTCTTGTTGAGGGTCATCTAAAAAATGTAAAAGGGCTAATACTGTTCGTGCAGCCGGGGCCAAAACCAATTGCACCTGAGTTTCTGTGCCACAGGGAATATTTTTTGCCTTTAAAATAGGAAGGAATTTATCTGTAGTGCTGCTTTTGCGGACTAAAATAGCGATGTCTTTATAAGATAGACCAGCTCTCTTTAATTGCTGAATTTTTTTTGAGATGAACTCCCCTAAATAACTATGCTGGTCATCGTCTGGAGACAATAGGGAAAGTTCAATATAAAAGGGTGAATCCTGGTTTTCCTCTGAGGGTTTTTGAGGATAAAAAGGAAATTTCTCATTTTCAGCTAAATCCTTAAACACTATATTGACAAAGTTTATAAGGCCTGCTGCGCTACGGAAGTTTATGGGAAGGGTTTTTTCTGTTATCCAGCCTGAAAAACGCCTTTTCACATAGTCAAATAAACCTACCTCTCCTCCACGAAATCTATAAATAGCCTGTTTTTTGTCCCCTACATAAAAAAAAGAACCTGCGGTATCTCTAGTTCCAATGCCTGCTATTAGTTCATTCACCAAAGGCTCTAAAACTTGCCATTGAATAACACTAGTATCTTGAAATTCGTCTAATAATAGATGTTTTACCCGTTTATCTAAACGATAATAAAAGAATTCTTTGTTTCTAGCCAGAAGTCCGTCTTTGACTAATAAGTTATAAGTGAGACCTGCCAAATCCGAAAAGGTGATACAATTTTCACGCTTTTTAATAGTCTCAAAACAATGATAAAAACGGTGATAGAGACGGAGCAAAAGCCCTACTTGCCATTTATTCCCTTGTTCTACATATTCCATAATGGTTTGCCTTAGTTTTTCAAAGCTAGATTCACAATCAGGTGGAAGATTTTTAAAGTATCCATGGTCATTAAGAGAGGATTTTGATAAGAAGTTTATTTTAAAAATTTCTTTAATATTTTTTCTTTCTTTAGCCTGTTTTAGTTTTTCTATCTCCTGCTGTGCACCCTTGTGTTTTAAGTGGGGAGTAAGGGTTTTAATAAAGCATTCAATGGCAGCAAATACCCTTTCTGTTTCTTTCAAGTCTGATAAATCTAAGGATAAATTTTCAAAATAGGTTTCTTCTATTTCCTGGTGGTGAATAAGACAAGTAGAAAAAAAATCTTTTAGCCAGGCACGAACATTGTAATCCCTTCTAGCCAACCCTAGACGGTATATTTCTAAAATGCCTTTTTTTAAATTTTTATCTTCATTAATTTCAGTGAAAAGTCTATCTAATGCCTCTTCAAACATAATTTTTTCTTTGGCTTCATCAGCAATTTCTACATCCAGACCAACACCTGTTTCAAAGGGAAAAAGACGGATAATACTAGAAAAAAAACTATCTAAGGTGCCAATCTCTAAGGCTGAAAAATCATTTAACAAGGCCTGATAAATCACCAGGGCCTTTTTTTGTAATTGTTTGGGTTCAATCTGAGGAGGTAAGATATTAACTATATCACTGTTTTTGGAGTTCTTTCCAAGGGTGATGCAATCTTTGAGCCATTTTAATAATCTCTCCTTCATTTCCTGGGCTGCCTTATTGGTAAAAGTAAGGGCCACAATTTCTTGAAAAACCTTTCTTAATTCTTCAGGATTGGTAATAGAGGATGATATTTGCCCAAGCAATAAATGGAGCAATCTTAAAGTGAGATTATAAGTTTTTCCTGTGCCTGCACTGGCCTCTAAGGCAATATGAAAATGGGGGTCATAAATTTCTGGATCCATGATGGCTTATTATTTAATATAAATAAACTGTGAATTTGTAAAGAAGAAAATAAATGTTAAAGTTTCCATATTAAGACATTTTATTCCTTTCAACCAACTCTACTTTTTATAAATAGGTTAGTGAAGTTAACCTTAAGGATATTTTGCGTGAGGTGTATGGTGGGGTTCAGCAGCATTAAAATGCAAAGCTATTAAAAATTGCGGATTTTGTGATGTGCTTTTACAAAATATTTCCCAATTGCTTTTGCAACCAATTGATTCTTTTTATTTTTAACTTCAGCTTCAGCTATACAAAATCCCATCTTTTTCTTAACAATATGGGCATTGACATATAAATTTTCTTGTGCTGGGGTATGAAACTCTATTTTAAACGATTTTGTATAACAAAGACCATAATTTATGGTAATAATTACAGCCATTGCTGTATCTGCTAACGATGCAATAGCCCCACCATGGATAATCCCATGGGGATTTGTTAGCTCTTTTTTATAAGGTAAAAACATTAAAATACCGTTTTCTTTTACTTGGATATTTTTCATTCCTAAAAGCTTTTTAAATTCGTCTTTGCCGTACCACCTGTGAATTTCTTCCAGAATATCTTGCATTCTTAAAAGCCTTTCAAATTCTTATACAATTTTATCAAAATTCTCATAAATTTGAATATTACATTGCAAATTTGGACACTTTTTATTTCACACTACTACCTCTTGGGAAATCTTGTAAATGTGAATATCATGTGATATATTTTTAATATGGCAGTGAAAGAGTTGAAAAAACTTTATAGGTTTTTTCAGCAGGCTGTTAGAAGTAGTTTTTATGACTTGGGCATTACAGCACCTGAGATTACATACTATATAGCAGAGGTTCTTACTGAGTTTGCCAGGACAGATAGTTTATACAAAATCAGAGATGCTCAAGGTGAAAAACTCACCACTATAGTTGATATGTTGCTTGAAGCCTCTATATCTTACAGAGAAAGAGAAATAAAAAAGCATATTGGTGATTATACACTCTTTATGAGTGGTATATTCAGGGAATATGTAGAGAGACGGGGTTTCTTAGGGTTTTATTTAGAAGAAGGTAGAAAGGCATATTTTTCTGTTTTTGATTTTAATAAATCCTTTCTTTTTTGGGAGTTGGCTAAGGATTTTGAGCTTTATTCTGGGGCCCTAGATTATATGAGAAAAACATTTTTTAAAGGCCTTAAAGGAAAAGACCCATTTTCAGATTTTGCCTATCAAATCTCAAAGTATATACATTAATCAGATGCATTTAACCCAACTTTCCTGGTTTTTGTCTGAAATTGCCCTAAATTGAGAAAAACGAAACATATTTTGAAGGTATAGCAGAGGGAAATGAAAAGTGAGCTATAATTTCAAAAAATAGAAAATCTTTATATATTTTTTTTGTTCTAAACTCCGTATTTGCAAAATACCAGCCAGGAAAGAAAGCTTTTTTTCTTCCTCTTTTTTTTCATAGTTAAATAAGGGAAATAAGTGATATGTTTCTCTCTCTTTATTCTTCTTATGGGTATATAATCCCCAAAACCAATTAGTATAGCTCTTCTGAGCATTTCTTTCATGATAATAAATTCTTAAAATAGGTGCTATGTTTCTTTCAAAACCAGGGTGTTCAATGGGTAAAATAGCAGGAAAATAGGCTTTTATATGATTATTTTCTGCCTTATAATAATAAAAAGGCCAAAATCGGGCTAGCTTTAAAGTCTGGTTACCTGTCTTATCATATCGCCTTTCATAGCGGTCAAAAACCAGAAAAAAATCTGTCACAATAGTTTCTTTTTTACCCTGCTCTATTTGGTGTTTGTAAAGCGGGTAAAGCCAATAAGTGCTCTCCTTTTCTTTATCTTTTTCATGGATATAAAAGGGTAGAAACCTAAAGGCATAATAATCTTTCCCTTTTGACCATCCAAGTATGGGCCAAGGAAAATCATAGTGACGATATTCCTTATAATGGTGGACTCTAAAAAATGGCCATAAAAAGGTATAGGAATAACTAACAGGAGACTTATCAGAGATATAAAAGGGGAAGACAGAAAAATAGGTATGTGGTTCTGAGGTATTTAATTTTGTTTTTTGATAGAGAAAGATTGGCCATAAGAAAAAATACTTGGAAAATTCTCCCTGTTTACGGTCATAACCATAAACAGGAAAAAATTTAAAGGCCTTTCTTTTTTCTCCTTGATGATAGGTAAAAAGAGGCCATAAAAAATGATAGGTATGGAGGTCTGCCTTTTTAGAGGCAATGTAAAGAGGCCATAAAACAAATTTAATTTCATCTCTATCAAAGCGTTGTTTATATTTCCCATAAATAGGAAAGATACCCCCATACTTTTCACCAGTTTTAGTCTTTCCCCAAAATACAGGGAAATATTCTTTATAGCTTTCTCCTTGGTGTCTTTCTTCTTGATTTATCAAGGGAAGGAGTTGGAATCTTTTTCCCCAATTATCTCTCCTGTATCTTATCAAAGGATAAAGAATATCCCAGGAAAGGCCCTGTGGTGTCTTTTCATAAGAAAAAAGAGGACGGAAGGCAAAAGTTTTGAACTCAGGCCCTTTTTGGTATGAAAAAAAAGGACCTACGGCCTCAATGGATTTTGTCTCTTCTGAAACATAATAATTGAGTAAAGGAGATTGAGAGATTTCAGAAGATGCCTGAAGTGGTAAAAGCACCAGGATGCATAAAAAGAGGTATCTCATTATTATTTAGCAATACCCACGGCAGTGCCTATTACACTGAGTGGAGTTTGTTCCCTCACCGTAGTAGATGTTTCTCTAACATTACGTAATGTTTCTCTGGCCTCTTGGTAAAGGGTTTCATCATTAATAAATTTCCCTAGTGTACCTTCACCTTTTTCTACCTTGGTTATAATATTGTTTATCCTGTTAATAGTATCATTGGCTTGGTTATAAAGGCTTTCGTCCTTCCATAATTTCCCTATAGTGCCCTTTCCTGCCTTGATATCAGCCACTAAATCACTCAAATCATCTATTGTATTTTCTG
>Ga0190363_1002106_pt1 | contig 11535 bp, 12 predicted proteins | sample 48721867_MG_FD_161272 | JGI IMG/M metagenome (GOLD analysis project Ga0190363, IMG submission 161272) | Hydrothermal vent microbial mat bacterial communities from Southern Trench, Guaymas Basin, Mexico - 4872-18-6-7_MG | ecosystem: Environmental > Aquatic > Marine > Hydrothermal vents >...
CATTTTGCCATCTCCTGAATTTGCTTAATATCGCTCTCGCCTCTATCATGGTGAATGGGGCTCCACGACTGAGTACGGTCTCACGATATCGCTTCATATCCGCAGCGATATCCACAAATCGCCTATCCCGACTCAAAATCGCCTCCATTATCGGCAGTACTTCTGGCATTCTATCCACGTTGGAAAGCCACATATCCATCAGGGATGCAATTGTACCTCGTAAATCAGGTAGTTTATCCAGTATATACACCATCTTGAAACGCTTCCCCTTAACTAAGAGTTCGTCGTGAAATACAATGTCCGTTTCCATTTCCACATTCCTTATTCTTATTATATTACTTACTCTTATTCTCTTATTTTATCCTTATCACCCTGTACTTGTTCCTCATCTCTTTTGTTATGAATCCAAATCCACACCTGTTACCCACAATCTCGATTGCTATAAGCTTATCAGGATTCTTAAGGTTCACCTTCGGCTTACGACCGTATATCTTCTCCAGCAGGTCGTAGAAGTACCCGCCGACCTCTCTTTCCACAGCCTGGCTGGACACCTTATCCTTCATCCCGCGCCTCTCTACACGGAATCCAAAGGTGTCACCAGGGTCAAATTCATCTATATATCGCTCTATCCTCCTCTTTAATGTCTCTATTAAATTATCGGGAGAGACAAAGAACGCATCGTCAATGGGTATTACCCTGCTCAGATGTGCATACTTCTTGCCCTCTGCATCCTCCAGGAACTCCACTATGTCATTCACGTTCCCTATCAATACATCTCTGAATCCAGAGGGTTCAAAATCGCCATCCTCGCTCAGTTCCTCCAGTAACTCCTTCTCCATGTTCCTCTCCGCCACCACCAATACGTTCCAATTCTCCATCATTTCACATCCATAGATTTTTATTCATTGAGATAAAATAAATTTTGTCTTGTGTTGTGGTGTCTGTCTCAATGAGCAGAGCAGAGCGAGCAAGGGATTATGAAGCTTATGTTGAGCTGTGCAGTGTGGTACAGGAGATGGACGATTTTGTGGATGCGATAGTTGTGGAGGGAGTGCATGATAAGGAGGCGCTGGAGGCGCTGGGTGTGACGAAGGAGATAGCGATGTATTCAGCAGGATTCAGCTATGCGGGTTTCGTGGACTACTTGATGAGCAGGTACAGGCGCGTTACGATACTCACAGACTATGACAGAGCGGGAAAGAAGCTGAACCGGCGATTAACGGCAAGTCTGGAGCGCGAGGGTGTGAAAGTGGAGAACCGGTACAGAGAGAGGATAGGCAGGATATTGTGCGTTCGTGGTATCAGGAATATAGAATCAATAACATCACTGACGAAGAGGTTTTAGTTTCTCAAGCATCTCTCTCAGCTCATGGACGCTGAATTGTCCGGGAGCTACAGCCTCGTCTTCTATAAACCCATAAGTCAGGACTGAGCCATATAAAGGTGCTATTACACGCAAATGCCTTCCCCAGTCCCCCATTCCGATAGTGATCAATAGCTGACCCTGACCCTGATTAGCACTCGACACCTGATGTGTTAATTGAAGCAGGTTTAAAGTATCATGTGGTGTTCCTGGCGTGACAGCGATCTTTGCAATGCTACCGCCTGCGTTATACATGGCATCAATAAGCTCCAGGATATCGGCTGGGGCGGGCATACCGGAGAAATCGTGGAACGATAGAATAACAGGGATATCGTGCTTCTTTGCTTCCTCTATTATCTCGTCTCTGCCATCTGCGAGAAACTCAATGTCAACGGCATCCACCAGCCCGGTTGCCATTATACTGCGGAGAATCTCAATCCGTTCATCTTCGGTGCCTGTGAAAGAGCCGCCCTCTTCCCTTCTCCTGTTCGTTATGATTACAGGCATATTTAAGCTCGTAAGAAACTCCTTCACTTTCTCTATACTCCGCTCTTCAGGCTCTAAAAGGTCTATTCTAAGCTCTATTATCGCTGCACCACTCGCCTCCGCACGTGCTGCCGCATCTATTGAGAGCCGCTTCAGCACTGCTGCTATAACCGGTGCATGAGGATAACCCAGTTCCACATTGCCTATCTTCTTCAACATCATTAAATAAATATGGTATTGTTATTGTATTACTATTAAGTATCATTGATAGCCGGGGTGTGGTAGAGGTATCCCTTGGGACTGTGGATCCCAAGACCTGGGTTCGAATCCCAGCCCCGGCCTTCGATGAATCCACTTTTTTCAATACCTTGTGCAGTTCCTTTACTATTATTTTGAAAAAATATTCTAAATATTTTGAATAAATATTGAACATTTATACAAATAAATTGTAGAATTTCCGAAGATTTAAGAATTGATTTCCGTATATTTGTTAAATTAGTGAAGAGAGGAGGTGAGGAAGGGGTTTGAATTTTAGAGATATGAGAATTGGACAGAAGCTGTTTGCGGGTTTTGCTATTGTGTTACTGCTCACTGCAGCACTGGGAATAGTTGCAATTGTACAGATAAGAGCAATGCACACCCAGACGGGGGTGATGGAGAAAGCGTCAGAGCTGAAAACAGCTATGAATGAAGTCCGACAGCAGGAAAAGAACTATCTCTTACGTGGTGACCCTGACTATATTGACAGGGTCAATAGCGAGCTGGAGCATGTGAAGAAGGCGGCAACAGAGCTTGAATCGCGGGTTACACTCGGAGAGAACAAAGCGAAACTGGAAGAGATCAGGAGTACTATACCAGAGTACGAGAGTGCATTCAAAGAGCTTCAGCAACTGAAGAACGTGGGAGAAGACCAGCTGGCAACCTGCGAAGAGGATGCACATGCAATTGAGGACGCAATTAAAGATTCCTCTGCCGACCCGTTGACCAAAGAAGGATTATTAATGCAGTTGTCAGCCATAAGACGTGCAGAGAAGAATTTTTTGTTGCGTAATGACGACAGCTACGTCTCGGAAGTATTGGCAGGTATAAACAAACTGAAGGCAGATGCAGATACTGTTGATGCTAAAATCAGAACAGCAGCGGATGTGTATCTGAAGGATTTCAATGCCTATGTGAGTACCGCTCATGAGTTGCATAAACTCACAGCAACTGATGGTCCGCTTGTGCAGTCAGCACGGAAGATAGATGCAGCAGGCACTATTGTGCTCGCAAACGCAAAAGAAGCAGCAGAGAAGGCTGCATCAACTGCTAACGCGTTCGTGATAGCCTTTATCATCGCCGCAGTTGCTATCGGCATGGGAGTTGCAATCGCCATTACGCGGTCAATCACCGCCGCGGTGAATGAAGTGATGAGGGTATTGAAGGATTTCGCAGCAGGTAAACTCGGTAGCAGAGCAGAAGAGGCAAAAGCTTCCGGTGAATTACGCGATATGACCGTTACCCTGAACAGGTTCGGTGATACTCTCCAGGGTATCATTGCGGACATGGGTAAAGTAACAGGTAAGATGGCTGCTGGTGATTTGAGTGCAGATTTCACCGCCACAACTCCTGGTGATTTCAATGCGATTCGCGAGAACATCAACCGGGCTAATGCAAGTCTGTCTGACCTGATCAGCGAACTGAAGGGTGCAATAGATAATGTAGCATCAATAAGCAAAGAATCCGCAACATCCATCGAGCAGGTGAATTCTGGTATGCAACAGATAGCATCGGCATCACAACAGATAGCACGGGGCGCACAGGATACTTCAGCTACCCTCAACGAATCGGCAAAGGTGATCAAGGATACAAATGCATTGCTGCAACAGGTACAGTCCCATGCAGAGGAATCGAACAGGTTCGCAGTGGAGAGTGCAGAGAACGCTGAGGAGACGAATGAGATGGCAAAGAAATCAGCAGAGAAGATGCAAGAGATCCATGATTCTATCTCCAATGCGGTAGAAGTGGTAAGGAGCCTTGAGAGTTCAATAGAGCAGATAGGGAAGACAACAGAGATGATTGAGGGTATAGCAGATCAGACGAATCTGCTTGCACTGAACGCAGCGATAGAAGCCGCACGCGCGGGAGAGCACGGACGTGGGTTTGCAGTCGTTGCTGAGGAGGTGCGGGAACTTGCTGAGAACTCGAAGAAGTCAACTGCTGAGATAGATGCGATGATAAAGACCTTGAGGGGTGAGATGGATAAGGTTATGAACGCCATTGAGTTAGTGACAGAGCGTGCTGAAGCAGGTCGGGCTGACTTGGAGAAAGCAGTAGAGAGCGTAGAAAAGACCACGGAGATGATCGAGGACATAAAGAACCGAATGCAGCAGATCACAGAAGGCGCGAAGAGGGGTGCTGGTAGCATTGAAAAGCTATCAAGAGGTGTGGACGAGGTTGCGAGCTCAGCAGAGGAGATTGCATCATCATCAGAAGAGGCATCGTCTGCCGTGGAAGAGCAGACAGCGGCTGTGGAACAGTTCAGTACCGGTGTACAGAAGCTTGCTGAGATCTCTGAACAGGCGGCTGAGGCAATTACAAGTTTTAAATTGAGATAGGGGGTGATAATGATGGTAGGGAAAATGAGCCTTAAGATAATAGTAGAAAATACGAACGAGATGGGAGTTCCAGAGAACAAAAGTTATTATCAGAGCGAGCTTGAACACCTGCTAATGGAGATTCTATTGTCAATAGAGGAGCTGGTTCAAGTATCGCCGGGTCGGAGGATAGAATACATGACGAAGAAGAGAACGAATGGTAAGATCGTTGTGAATATGCAGATAGCGAGCGATGAATTAGAAGAGGAGATGCTTGTAGATGGGGTAGATGAAGTAGATGAAGATATGATATACGCCCGATGAAGAATGGGAGGTTAATGATTAGTGATGGTGGTGGACAGTGCCAATCGTGAGTCGGGGAATGAGAAAAGAATGAAAGAAGTAGGGGGAGTAAAAGTAAAAGGTCTGCAACAGCAACTGGTGGTCTTCAAGCTTTGCGGTGAGGATTTCGGGGTTGATATCATGCAAGTACGTGAGATAATAGGTAAAGAGTCAATTATTTCTGTTCCAAATGCTCCCCCGTTCGTTAAGGGTGTAATAAACCTCAGAGGGCAGATAACGACAATTATAGACCTGAAGGAGAAACTGGGACTCGAACTCAATGGTGAAAGCAAAGGTGAAAGCGAAAAAAGTGAAGAACGAGTAATCGTGGTTGAAGATGGTAGCAATACAGTGGGTATATTGGTGGACGCAGTGACAGAGGTGATGTATCTTGCGGAGAGTGAGATAGACGAGGTGCCACCGATGATCAAACAGAACATGGGGGCGGAATATCTTATGGGTGTGGGAAAGCTGCCTGATAGACTCCTCATACTGATAGACCTCAAACGTATACTCAACAGTAACAGTAATAGTAACAGTAGCAAAGAACGAGAGAGTGAGGAGATGAAAATACTAACATAAATAAGGATAAGGAGGAAAGATGCGATTCCTGTTGCCTGGCGAAACTGATTGGAGAGAAGGGACTCTGGTGCTTGAGAACGGCACTCTATATTTCTCAACCGGCGGGCTGAAGACACATACTCTCACTCTCCGCTGGATATCGAGGATAGGGAAGAGGAGTAAAGGAGATTATTCTATTCCGCTGAGTAGTATAAGGGATGTATTAAGAGAGGATGGTATCCTCAGGATAAAACACACCCGCAAATCGGGGACGGATACGGTGGAGGTGAAACTCACAGGAGAGGAGCAGGTTCTGAACGATGTGGAACGAGAGCTGGTATTGAAGCTCGATGCAGCCCGGTTCAATATCTACTTCACACATGCAGGCGAGGGCGGTGTACTCTCATTAGAGAAGAATATAGAACTGGAGAAAGGACTGCTGAAGATTTCAAACGATGCATTATGGATAATCGGACGCGACAGCCATAAGAGAATCGGCTGGGATGAGATAGTGAATGTGGAACAGAAGAAGCGAAGCATCTACAAGGGTACGGAATACAGTGCCATCTCCATTGACTACTTTAATGATAAAGGTAATCAGGTCGTATCCTCCATCGTCATCGCCAGAGGTAACACCATGGACATCCTGAAACGGCGTGTGACTGAATTACTGAATGCGTATAAGATGGATGAGAAGCTTTCCGATGCCGAGAATCAGATACTCACAATGATGTACGCCGGTGCATTAGACCTCAAACCTACAGCATTTGCTGCCACTGCGGAGGCGTTCGGGATGAGTGAATCCGAGCTGAAGAACATTCTGTCGCATTTGCGGGAGCTGGATATGGTGGATGCAGAGATGAAGGAACTGACACGAAAGGGCATTAAATATGTAGTTGATCTCTCAAAGGATGGCACCTTTGGTGGTTAGGCTTTAAGGATTAAGGAGGTGATAAAATGGCTAAGATTCTGGTCGTTGACGACGCCGCCTTTATGCGGTTGATGTTAAAGAATATTCTGGAATCAAATGGTCATGAAGTGGTTGGAGAAGCTGCGGACGGTGTGCAATCACTTGCAAAATACGAGCAATTGAAGCCCGACCTTGTGACAATGGATATCGTAATGCCCCAACTCGATGGTATCGAGGCTACAAGAGAGATCATACACAACTATCCTGATGCAAAGATAATCATGTGCACCGCAGTAGGACAGCAGGCGAAAGTGCTGGAAGCGATGAAAGCGGGTGCTAAGGGTTATATAATTAAGCCTTTCCAGGCTCCCAAGGTGGTGGAGGAGATAAACAAGGTGCTGAAAGCATGAAGAGTGCCGGGAATTATAAGAATAAGAACAAGAATAAGAACACAGACAGAGGGATAGTGGAGAATAAGGTTATAAGAGTACTTGTGGTTGATGATTCAGCATTCATGCGCATCCTTATCTCCGATATGCTCAATTCAGAGCCCGGGATAGAGGTTGTGGGAGTGGCGAAGGACGGTTTTGAAGCCATAGAGAAGACGAAGAGCCTATCGCCTGATGTAATAACGATGGACATGGAGATGCCCAGAATGAATGGTCTGGAAGCGTTGAAACGGATAATGGAAGAGAAGTTTACACCGGTGGTGATGCTGAGTGGTATCACAGCGAAGAACGCAGATATAACAGTAGAAGCACTGGCTAATGGTGCATTTGATTTCGTCCTGAAGCCTTCGGGAACGCTATCACTGGACATAGATAAGGTAAGAGAAGAGCTGATAGCGAAGATAAAGAGTGCATATAGTGCATACTATTATGATAAGGTTTTCTGGGAGCCGCATGAATATGTGGCAGAACCGGGTATGGCGGAACCGGGAAGAAGGAGCAGGAAGGTGGTCGTCATTGGGGCGTCAACTGGTGGTCCGAAATCACTGGTGGAAATCTTCTCTGCGTTACCTCCTATACCCGCCGGAATACTCGTAGTTCAGCACATGCCCCCTCACTTCACCAGGTCGCTTGCCGAACGATTGGATAAGCACTCGGAGCTGCAAGTCCGAGAAGCGGTGGAGGGTGACGAGATACGGGATGGCAAGGCACTCGTTGCTCCCGGCGATTTCCACATGACTGTGAATAACGATGGCAGGATACACCTGAACAGGGGTCCGCGGGTAAATGCTATCAGACCTTCTGTTGATGTCACCATGAAATCGGTAGCCATGACCTATGGATGCGATTCGCTTGGCGTTTTACTGACTGGCATGGGTAAAGACGGTGCGGAGGGAATGAAGGCGATAAAAGAACATGGAGGCAAGACAATCGCATGTGATGAACGAACTTCTATCATCTTCGGTATGCCCCGTGAGGCGATAAAACTCGGCTGTGTAGACAGGATTCTGCCTCTGGATGAGATTGCAGCGGCAATAACGGAGGAGGTAGTATGAGCTATGAGCACTGAGACTGATATGGATAGGGATATAGATGTAACGAGATACAGGGATGCATTTCTGGAGGAGACGAAAGAGCACTTACAAACACTTACAGAATCACTCATCGAACTTGAAAATGCCGATGATGCATCAGAGCAGGAGCTACTAAACAGGGCTTTTCGCGCTGCACATACCATCAAGGGTATGTCCGCTTCGATGGGGTTCAGGAATATGGAGCAAATGTGCCACTCACTGGAAGATATACTGGATGCACTGAGGAATGGCAACGGGAATGTAACACCTGATGTGATTGATTTATTACTGCGGTACACAACGAAGCTGGAAGAAGCGGTCACCAGAATTGAGGATACCGGGAATGACAATGGTAGTGCAAAGCGAGAAAAGAGAGGGTATGAGATAAGGGTGTTACTGGATAGGGCATGTGAATTCAGAGGTGTGAGAGGTTTCCTTGTATTAAAGAATCTCGAAGAGATTGGAGAGATTATAGAGACTGTACCATCACGTGAGGATATAGAAGATGGCAGGTTTGAATATGAATTCAGGGTTCTTCTCTCTACAGAAGATGGTGAGGAAGCGATAAAGGATGCTCTCAGTGCCATTGCGGAAATAAAGAATGTAGAGATATCAAAGCCAAATTTGAATTTAGAAAAAGAGCAGGGCTTGAAGGCAGGAGGTGATAAAGATAAGAACAAGGCTAAAAACAAGAATAAAGAATCAGGCATGAAGAGTCTCAGAATAAGTACGGACAAGCTGGATAAAGTGGTTAACCTTGTGGGTGAACTGGTGATAAACAAGAGCAGGCTTGCTCAACTGGGCACCGTGTACAAAATAGAGGAGCTGGACAGTACGATGGCAATAGTGGGGAGGACGATAAGTGACCTCCAATACGAGGTTACACAGATGCGGATGATACCCGTGGGATATGTCTTCAATCGTTTTCCAAAGCTCGTTCGAGATCTCTATCGCACATTGGGAAAGGAAATCGAGTTTGTGGTAGAAGGAAAGGAGATAGAACTCGATAAGACCATTCTGGAGGAGATAGCAGACCCCATAGTACACCTGATCAGGAACGCTGTGGACCATGGCATAGAAAGTCCGGAGGAACGCGAGAAGAAAGGGAAGAAGAGAAAGGGCACAATCAAGCTGAAGGCGAAGCGTGAAACTGCACATGTAATAATAAGTGTGGAGGATGACGGCAGAGGTATAGATGTAGCGAAACTGAGAGCCATTGCGGTTGCGAGAGGGCTGATAACAGCCGATGAAGCTGCCAGGCTCAGTGATGAAGAGGCTTTAAATCTCATCTTCATGCCCGGGTTCAGCACTGCGGAATCGACAACGGAGATATCAGGGCGAGGAGTGGGAATGGATGTGGTGAAAGCGAAAGTAGAGATGTTGAATGGTAGCGTGGAGATAAAAACGATGAAGAATGAGGGCACGCGGGTATTATTGAAGCTACCTCTTACCACTGCTATCATTCGTGCATTGATTGTGGAAGTATGCGGCAGGAAATTCGCCATTCCGTTATCAAATGTATGTGAGATCGCAGGCATTACACAGGCGGAGATGAAGAGCGTGACGGGCAAAGAGGTATTAATACTCCGTGACTCCGTTCTACCACTTTTTAGGCTTCATTCACTCTTCGGGCAGAAAATGGACGGAAAACGGCTCGTGGCGGTGGTAGTGGAGAGAGCGGAAGGGCGAATCGGTCTGGTGGTGGATGCAGCATTGGGGCAGCAGGAGATAGTGGTAAAACCGCCAGGCGAGCATTTGCAGAGTGTACTGGGACTTGGTGGCTTCACTATCACAGGAGATGGCAGTGTCATTCCAATACTGGATATATCCTCATTAAGTTTAAGGTCGGATGTGGGGCAATGAGAGAAAGAAGAGATATGCTGGAACTGAGCGCTTTTCAACGTGACGCACTGAACGAGCTTGGGAATATAGCATCATGTCATGCTGTGACTGCACTGGCGGAGATGATAGGCGTGACGATAGAGATAGCGGTGCCGAAAGTGGAAGTGGTGGCGATAGAGGAGCTACAGCGCTTGATAGACCAGGATAAGATAGTAGCAGGTATATTGGTGGAGCTTGAAGGGGACTTATCAGGCTATTTGCAGGTACTCTTTCCCGCACGTAGTGCTTTCACGCTTGTTGATATGCTCATGGGCAGAACGAACGGCGATACAAAGAGTATAGAGACAGATATGGAGCGATCGGCATTGATGGAGACGGGTAATATACTGGCATCTTCGTTCTGCAGTGCAATAGCAGACTTCTTCCACACAACGCTCATGCCCACACCTCCATCTTTTGCATTTGATATGATGGGTGCGATGGTGGAGAATGCGATAATCGCAGTTGCACAGATGCAGATGACAGACCAGATAATTCTATTCAGGTGTGACTTTAAAGATGAGAAAGAATTAACGATCCGTGGTTATATATTGATGTTTCCGAGTTTTGATGCGGTAAAGAGGATTCTATCAGTGCTTCAAGGGATGGTGGGAGATGGGGAAGGATAGTTATTACGTGGGTATAGGTGAGATGAAGGTGACACATAATCCGCATCAGTTGATAATAATGGGGCTCGGGTCCTGCATAGGGCTTGCACTCTATGACCGTAATGCGAAGGTTGGAGGGATGGCACACATAATGCTACCAGAAAGTGCAGGCAGATGTAGATGTAGCACGAAGCGGAGTTGCAAATTTGCAGATAGAGCGGTGCCAATACTGGTAGATGAAATGTTACAACACAATGCAGCTAAGAGCCGAATGGTAGCAAAGCTCGCTGGTGGTGCATCACTTTTCACAACGATGGACACATTACGAATAGGAGAAAAGAACGCGGAAATGGTGAAGGAGAAGCTGAGGCAGGAAGGTATAAAGGTGGTTGCGGAAGATACGGGCGGTAATTACGCACGAACCATCAAGCTTGACACCTGCACGGGGAGATTGAGCGTGAAGACGAAGGATGGGGTACGGGTTATATAATAATCCTCTAATTAAGTCAAATCTAATCTTCTCTTCTTCTGTTTCTGTCTCTGTCTCTGTTTCTGCTCATGCTTCTCACGCATTTTACCGCTATGGTCGCAGCGCCTACGCCATTGTCTATATTTACCACCGCCAATCCGGGCGAGCAGCTCTGTAACATGGATAGAAGCGCAGCAACACCCTTACCACCAAGACCATAGCCAACGGATGTTGGTACCCCTATCACAGGCACATCCACAAGGCTCGCCACCACCGAAGGTAATGCACCATCCATACCAGCAACCACGATTATCACTGCCACATTTGCCTCAATAAAGTGCTCAAGTGGCTCCGACAACCTGTGTATGCCCGCAATGCCCACATCATACGCCTTCAGCACTTCGCAACCACAAGCCTCAGCAACCATTCTTGCCTCCTCCGCAATCGGGATATCAGCAGTACCAGCCGCGATAAGACCTATTCTGCCAAATTTATGCCTGGAGAACTCATAGTCCGCTTTCTTCACCAGGATCATCTTCGCTAACCCGTTATGGTCAACCACAAAACCTTCTTTTCCTAATCGCGTCGCTATCTCCTCTGCAACATTATCATCCAGCACCCGGCTTATCAATGCGAAACCCTGCTCTCTCGCAAGTGTAATGGCAATTTCAATCACTTCATCACTCCTCTTACCCTCGGCGAGGATTATCTCCGGAATACCCGTTCTGTGTGCTCTATCGGTATCTACTCTGGCAAAGTCCCCTACCGCTCTTATACCTCTCAATTTCAGTGCCCTCGATGCCGCCTCTATGCTTAG
>Ga0190363_1002107_pt1 | contig 11531 bp, 12 predicted proteins | sample 48721867_MG_FD_161272 | JGI IMG/M metagenome (GOLD analysis project Ga0190363, IMG submission 161272) | Hydrothermal vent microbial mat bacterial communities from Southern Trench, Guaymas Basin, Mexico - 4872-18-6-7_MG | ecosystem: Environmental > Aquatic > Marine > Hydrothermal vents >...
TTATCTCATTCTCAGATGAGGCTACCTTAAAATAAAGAATCTCATAGCTTAAGTCTTCTCTTATCCCTATACAGAACAAAACTGGCTTTTTTCTTTTATTTTGAAAAGATTTTTTATGTATTTGGCATCTACAATTAGGAAAGAATAATCATCATTTATCTTTTTCTTTAAGAATTGATTAACTAAATTGTCTATTTTCTTTAAGATGTTTGATAGTGTTTCGTGGCTTATATTTGATTCAGAAAAGAAATTATAAAAGAATTGTGCTGTTTTTCTGGTGGAATGTCCATTTAGAAAGCAATTTAGTATAGCATAATCAAATTCATCCAATCTTCTTTGGTATCTTTTTAAAAGAGTAAATTTAACTGATTTTCTTGCCCGAGGAACTAAAAAATTATCAATTCTATCCTCTTTATGGGTACCAAGACTTCTTCTCCTATATCCATTCCTCTGACCTTCTCGTAATTCTGTGCATTGATAATATCCTGCTTTTAATATTGCTTCCAACTCCTTATTTAGACCATACTCTAACAATTCCTTTATCATTTGCTTTACTTTACTTCTTACATCCTCCCAGAATATCTCCTTTGGCAAAATATTCTTGACACCTGCCCATCTTAGTAGTAAATTCTTACCAGATTCAAAGTTTACTTCCTTCATGGCTATACACCTCCTTTCTCTTTAGGAGGGTATAGCCTTTTTTATTATCTTTGTCAATAAGAGTTTACACACAATATTTTACAGTGCCAATTTCGGTAGCGTTATGGGTTAACCCCTAAGGAGCTTGTTTTTTGAAATAAAATATGCTATAGTTATAAATGGAAAAAGGAGGTGACAAGATGAAAAGAATAATGAAAATAATAGGTATATTGTATGTATTTTTTTTATTTATCAATCTAAATTTATGGAGCCAAGTAACTTTAAAACAACAAGTTTCTTTGAAAGGTGAGCCTCTAATCAGTTCTTTTCTAAAAAAGGAGATAGCAACTGTAGTTTTTTCTACTCCTCAAGATGGTTTATTATATACCTATCGAGGTCTAATTAGTGGTTTTAATCATGATTTAACAGGGAAAAAGCTGGAAGGAAATGAGATAACTGCAATAAAATATACACAGACAGGGAAAGTTGTTATAAGGGGGACAAGTCTTGAAGGAAAGGAAAAATTGGAAAAGACTGCCTATTTAAATCTTAAAAAGGATATTATTGATTTATTAAAGAAAAATGCAGATATAGTTATCGAGAAAGATACAACTTATGGAGAAAAGGAGGAAGAAAATATTGGAGATTTAGATAATCCCAAAATTGTTGTGGTAAGAAATGCGCATCTTACGCTTAAGAAAAATTTTAAAGGTTACGGAGTGTTAATTTTTACAGGAAATGCAGGACGGTTTTATCGACTCTATATGTATGATAATGCTACCTGGTATGGATTGGTAATTTCTGATAGTGATAAAATAGGATTTTACTTGAGAGGAAGAATTATCCCTATCTATAGAGGGAAAAAAGTCTATAATCAATGCAAAATTTATAAAATAAGGATGTCAAAATATAAAATACTTTATGAAAGATATAAAAAGCTTTATGAAAGATATTGTAAAAAAACGTCTCGTTATAAAAGAAGATTTTTTAGCTGGCGTTGTCAGCTTTATAAAAGATATTATTTAATATACAAAAGATTATATGAAAAATATAAAAAACTTTATGAAAAATGTTCAGGAAAACCTGAAATTGGCAATCCTGCTGTTTTAGGAGCGGTATTGCTTGAAGGCAAAAAAGACTATCTCTATCTGTATGGAGCAAAGATTCTTTATTGTCAGGAAGTTATTAAAGAAAAGATTCACAAAAAATTAATTGAGGAAAGAATAGCTACACAAGAGGCTTTGCCTCTTAAGTTAGAAGAGTATAAAGAGAAAGAATAGATTAGATTCTTACTTTTATTTTGCGAAGTTCTTCTTTAATTTTTCCTTGATTTTCGAGAATTTTATTTAGTTTACTATCTAAATTATTTATTTCCTCATTCAATTTTTCTGTTATTTCTTTTAGTGATTTGATTACTTTTTGTAAATTTTCAATTTCTTTTTTAAGATCTCCAAAAATATCTTCCTCAGGCAGAATTACTCCTTCTTCATAAAATTTTTTTTCTATTTGTTGAGAAAAAGCTTTCAAGGAAGGGAAAATAAATAAAAATAATAGTGAAAATAAAACAAAGGTAGATTTGTATTTCATTAAAACAGTTTATCGATTTTATCGATTACACCTTCAATTACCCTCTTCAATCCTTCTGTTTCTTTTTCTTTAGCAGCTAATTCTTCCTGGAGCTTTTTACTTTCCTCTTCTTTTTTCTGAAGAAAAACTTTAAGTTCCTCAATTTTTTTATCCTTTTCTATTATCTCTTTTTTCAATTCCTTTATCTTTCCTTTACAACTTTCTGAAGACTTTTGAGGTTTTTTCTGAGAGAGTTGGTTAATTTGCTGCTTTAACTCAGCAATAGTCTTATCTTTTTCTTCTAATTCCTTAAGAAGTCTTTCTTTTTCTTTCTGAAGATTTAAAATTTTTTCTTTTAGATTATCTAATCGTTGGGCTTCTTTTTTAATTACCCTCTCTAACTGTGTTATTTTCTCTTCTAAATTTAAAGATTCTAAATCTTGGCTACGCAAAGAAAAAACAATTAAGTTAGTTAAAAGAAAAGCAAAAATAGATTTATGCATTACGCTAAAATTATACTTTTCTTAAATGAAGATGTCAATTGTTTAATTTCTTGGCGTAGCAAAATATTGTGTGTAAATTCTTACTACTATCTCAAAATATTAAATTTTTATTACGTCCAAAGATAGAGTAAAATCTTCGCATTTAACACTCATTTATTTATATACCTGAAGGCGTAATCCATCTGATAGATTCACAAAGTATAACTTACATATAAATTTACGACCGTGAACTTATATGCAAGTCATACTTTTTTTAAGATAAAGCTTTGTTTTTATATAAATTATTTCTATATTCTCCCACCAACTCTCAAGAAAAAGCTATACAAAAAGGCTGAATCTCTTTTATGCAATTTTTGGAAGATTAGACTCAGAATAAAGTAAAAATCTGTTTATTTTTTTAAAAATTTGATAGTCTTTCTTTTTTTAGAAATATTATCTCTTACTAAAATAAAAAGGAATATACAAAAAACTAAAAAAATATAAGAAAAATGAAATTTGCTTTTTTCAAAAGATACTATGCAAAATTTTAAATTAGGACTTTCGAACACCCAAGCTATTTTATTTTCATAAATCAGTCTCCATTTATATCTATCTTTAAAAAAATGAAGTCGGTAATCTTCTGGTTTTATCCAGATAATAATTTTGGACAAACCAAGATAAGGATAAGAAAAATTGCTTACTTCCGGAAGCATAAAATTTGATGTAGGTCTATTGCTAAGAGAAGCAAATAGCTCTCCCATAATGTTTATATTGGAACTAATAATATCACAAAACTTAGTATTCTTCCGTATAACTTTTATGATGGGAAGATAAAGCGAAGGATAAAAAATAGATCTTAGTTCTAAGAGTGAATACATATCTTTCTTAAAAAAATGGTAAAAAGTAGAATCTAAAAAATTTAAAACGGGTTTTTTATCTTTAAATCTAATAGTACTGTGACAAATTAAAAGATATACACAAATAAAACTAATAACAGCTCTTTTCTGAAAAGGCATTAATTTTTGCAGGATTGTTTCAATAAAAAGAGAGGAGAAAAAACAAAAGCCCAGTGCTCCTTGGGCAGAAAATAACCTATAAGGATAAGCGCAAAATAAGATAATACTACTAATCGTGTACCCTAAAAATATTAAAAAAATTTCATTATTCTTTCCTCTAATAAATATATTGACTATGCCTAATAAGCTTAATAATAAGATAAATATACTGAATTTAAGAAAATATTTAACTTCTCTAAAGAAATTAAATTTCAAATAATTTATATTTAAAAAAGAAAGATAGGAAAGTTCATGAATCAAGAAAGGAAGAAAAATAAAAATTGTCAAAGTTAAAACTTTTAATACCGAAAACCTATATTTTTTGGTAAATAATAAAAACAAGTAAGAAGTGAAAAACAGCCAAGGTATAACAGGATGAGTATAAAAGGAAAATATCAAAAATATTAAACTAGAAAGCCACTTACCTCTTTTTATCATAAAATACCAGCTTAATAAACCAAAGATTATTGCCAAATTAGCAGAGACATTTGCTGAAAGAGAAGCATAAAAAGAGAAGAAGCTACTCAGACTCAATACAGTTATAAAAGCAAATAACGTATTCTTCAACTTTTTCATACACCACCACAGAGTAAGGAAGAAAGCTCCCGGGATAAAAACCTCACTAATTTTTACTGAATTTAAATCATCAATACCTAACTTTTGCAAAAATACCAAAATTAAATGATAAAAAGGTGGATAAAGATAAGGACGACCATAAGGAGCATTATTCCAAAACTCCCAACCAACCCATCCTCCTGAAAGAATAAGACCATGCGCACAAGAGAGATGATAATATGCATCGGTATACTGGGGAAGATACTCAAATCTTGCAAAGGATAAAGCAAAGATAAAAATGACAATTCCCAGACTTAAATAGTCGATTTTTTCTAATTGCAATTATCAGACTATTCTAAGGTAACTAACTTTCTCTCAGTTATTACTTTAATTCTTTTTTTAATCTTTTTAATTCTTTCCTCAAGTGGAGGATGACTACTTAAGAAAACTATAGGATGGGTTTTCTCTTGTTTTTTTAATTTTTCCAGAAGAGTCAATGCGCCATAAGGATTAAAACCTGCTTTATAAGCATAATAAAGACCTAAGGAATCTGCTAAAAATTCATCCTGACGAGAATATCCTAAGGCAATTATTCTATAAATAATGCTTAACCCTCTTCTTAAATCCGCATATTTAGGTTTTCTTAAAGCAATGCTCAATAAAAACTCAACGCCTAAGGAAGCCTGGAACCTTTTTACTGGATGCCTCGCACAAATATGAGCAATTTCATGACCTAAGCAGAATGCAAGCTCATCTTTATTAGCAATATCAACCAGACCTTTATTAACAAAGACAAACCCTCCCGGTAAAGCAAAAGCATTAATTTCTTTATCCTCAAGAATATAGAAGTGATATTTTAAATAATTGCGTTGTGAGGCACGAGCAACTTTTTGCCCAATATCATTAACATACAAAATAAGTTCTTTATCCTGGCAGACTTTTTTTTCTCTTAAAATCTGGGAAGCTAAATTTTTTCCGATAAGAATTTCTGTATTTTCATCAATAAAATAAATCTCTTTTTTTCCTGTTGCAGGATTATAAATAGTCACACACCCAGAAAATATAAAAAACAAAAGAAGGGAAAATGCTCTGACCATTTTAATCTGAATCTAAAACAGTAATTTCTTCAGGTAAGTTAACAATAATTTCTGGGCCATTATACTTGCGAATCCTTCCTGTAACCTCAATCATTTTATTCTTATAGAAAACTACTGGGTCAATCCCTTCTTTTTTAAAATAATCCCAACTTTCTTTAAATATAACTACCGTAAAATCTCTCTTCCAGTCTTTACCAAAATTTAAAAAAATGCAATTTTGAGAGCGATACGTAGATAATACTTTTCCTCTAACTGTGCGTATCTGACCAATGAATTTATAGGCGGAGAAGGCATCAATTATCTTATAACTTCCCCACAATCCTTTTTTCTCTTGACGTGCTTTTTTCTGTAATTTAACAAATAAATCTACATATTTTATATTGGGAGGGCGCGTATAAAGAACAGCCAAACCTTCCTCAAGTAGCTTTGCATTTACAAATGTATTACCTACAAAAACATAACATAAAAGTCTTCCATATTCATCTATTCTTTTTACATCAAACTCAACTCTTATATATTTTCCTTCAACAAGTTTTTTGTTGTATTCTTTTGCTTCTTCAGCAAATGGAGCCGGATTATATACCCACCTGCCTTCTATTTTTTCCCTTATTTCAGGAGTATCTACCCCTATGTAACGCAAAGTTTTCCCATTTTCTAACCTTACTGTATCTCCATCAATAACTTCAACAACTTTTATATGAGAATAATCATATGAGAAAGAATAACCGAGAAGAAAAGAAGAAAGAAGAAAGAAGAAAAACTTTCTCACTCTAACTCTTTAACAATCTTAAAAAAGATTTTCTGGGCATAGTAAGGTTTGGGTAGAAGGTATTTTCGTGCTGCAACTTTAAGATATTGAGTCTTCTCATCCAAAGAATTTATCTTTATTACCAAATCAATGCCAGAAGCCTTCACTTTTATCCTTCCTTTGGACTCATCAGCTTCAATTATCTCTCCCTGAGGAATTTTCTTTATCACTGCCAAGGAAGTATCCCAAAGAGTGCGGTAATCGCAGCTAATTTCTCCCGCAGCAGAATCGCCACTTAAAAGATAACCACTTACAATACCTGTTCCTAAAATAATCGGAGCACATCCACTTAAAATGAAAATACCTACTAAAAATATTAACTCTTTCTTCATCTTAAAGAAAAATTTCTTAAAAAAAATTGTTTTAAGATTTCTTTTACTTTTTTTGTTTCTTTTGATAATCCCATCTTTGTATCTACTCTATAAGGTCTTATCCCTAAAATTAGTATATCAATTTTTTTCTCTATCTGCAAGTAGGAAAAAATATATTTTAAAGAAAAATTATGCGTGAAAGATAAATCTCCTTTTATTTGAGAAGGAGAGAAAACTTTAAATTTTGAGTTATCATCAAAAAGACAGCTATCCAATATTAAAACAAAATCATGTTTTTCTATCTTACTTAAATACTCCTCTATATTCAGCTCTGCTTCAATAACTTCCATCTTTAGTTTATCCTTTAGTTGTGAAGCTAAAACGGCTCCTCCTGCATCATCACCACAAATTGTGCTTCCTATTCCTATAATTAAAGGATTTTTTGCGGCTTCTAATTTTTCTTCAATTCTGGTTAACTGTTGATATTCTTCATCACTAAAAATGTGTATTTTCTCTTTTTCTAAATCTTTAATCAAACTATTTAAATCTCTAAATTGAAAACACCTCAGCCCTAATTTCCTTCCTTCTTCAATTAAATCCTGGCGGTCATCAATATAAATAACCTCCTCAGGTAGAAATCCTTCTTTAAATAACTCCTCATAGATTCTTTTTTCTGGCTTTACTGCTTTTATTTTGAAAGAAAGAAATAATTTGTCAAATAATAAAAATATCTCCTTCCACTGCTGATAAAGATAGTTAAAATGTAATTCATTTATATTAGAAATAAGATATACCGGATAAAGAAGTCTCAATCGTTTTACCAATTCTATAACTTCTTTATTAGGAGAAAAAATTTTACACCAGCTATCTATAAATTCAGAATAGCTTATTTTAGCTTTGAAACTTTCTTTAAATTTAAGATAAAAATCATATCCAGAAATCATTCCTTTCTCAAAATCCAAAGCGAAATCATCAAAAAACAAAGCATCAATTACACAATTTGGAGAAACGCCTAACTTATCCTTAATCTTTTCTAAAGCAAGAGGATAATCAAAATCAAACAATACTCTTCCCAAATCAAAAGCAAAAGCTCTTCTCATTTTAAAACCAAAGATAAAAATTAGAAGGGTTTAAGCTTCCTTTATATTTTTTAAAAGCTGCAGTCTTTCAGAAAATATCTTTTCTAATTCTTTTAAATCCTCCTCCTTTATAGAAAAATCTGTACAAAGAATATTTTCCTCTACTTGTTTTAGATTTCTCATCCCTATCAATATAGAAGTTATCCCTCTCTGATTATAAGTCCAATTTAAAATAAATTGAGTTAAAGTTTTCTTATATCGGGAAGCTATTTTTCCCAATTTTTCAATTATATATTTATTTATCTTAAACTTTTCTCCTTTTAACTCTGAATGATATTTTCTGCATAAATCATCCGGAATTTTTGAACCCTCCTTAAAAAATTTTCCCGTCAAAACCCCAGAGTCTAAAGAACCATAACTTATAATTGAGATTTTGTTCTCCAAACAGAAATCTATTATATCTTTTTCTATATCTCTTTTAAAAAAATTATAAGGAGGTTGCAAGACATGTAAAGGTGAGTATTTTAAAAATTCTTTCATTTGAACAACAGAAAAGTTACTTACCCCAATCAGCTTTACCCACTTCTTTTTATAAAACTCATACATTTGCTCTGCTACTTCTTTTGTATTCATATTTTTTGAAGGCCAGTGGACAAAATATATATCTATATAATCTGTTCTAAGCCTTCTTCTTGAAAGCTCTATTTCTTTTCTCATTCTTTCTTTTCTTAAATCAATAAATATTTTATTTTTATGCCAGTTTAAACCCAATTTAGTTGAAAGTATTATCTTCCCCCTCAATCTTTTTTTCTCCAAAAACTTCCCTATTAATTCTTCAGAATGCCCTCTTCCGTAGATGGGTGCAGTATCTATAAGATTTATTCCTTGCTCTATAGATTTTTCCAATACCAGAAAAGAATCCTCATCTTTCTGAGGCCCCCACCACCTATCATTGCCTAAAGCCCAAGTTCCCAGCCCTATTACCGAAACTTTAAAATCCCCCAGATTCCTATACTCCACAGTAAACCGGTTTTGATAATCCAAAAGGTTCTAAAGCTCTTTCAAGATTTTGATTTAAATAAGCAAAAACTATTCCATAATTAGTAATGGGAATATTTTGGGACTTTGCCTGATAAATTCGTGAAAGAAATTGTTTTCTATTCAGCATACACGAGCCACAGGAAATTATTAATTTATATTCAGATAAGTTTTCTGGAAAATCCTCACCAGCATAAACATCAAAATTAATCCCTCCCACTCTTTTTGATATCATATTGGGAATCTGAACTCTTCCTATATCATCACCTATAGGATGATGCGTGCAGGCTTCAGCTATCAAGATTTTATCACCCTGCCTCAGTTTCTCTATAGCATAAACACCTCTTGTTAATTCTTTCAGATCACCTTTATAACGAGAGAATAAAATAGAAAAAGTTGTGCAAGCAAAATCTAAAGGTAAAATCTTTATAACCTCATTAAAAATATGAGATTCGCAAATTACTAATTTTGGCTTTATATTTAAAGATTCCAAACAAGCCTTAAGGTTATCTTTCTCCAAAAGTAAACCCACTGCTTTAAAGTCCAATAATTCTCTTAAAACTTGCTCCTGAGGAAGCTTTATTCTTCCCTTTGGCATCTCAATATCCTTAGCAGCTACCAGAATCACTAAATCATTTTCATTTACTAAATCTGATACTAAAGCTTTTGGCTTTAACCACTCACTAGGTAAAATATCAATTATTTTTTCTTTTATTTTTGAAGTATTCTGCCAGCCTTTTTCTAACGCACAAATCTCAAGATAAGGGATATTTTTCTCCTCCAGACTTCTTCTTATTTCTTCTTCTGTATTTTTGATATCTATCTTGTTTAAAAGCACCAACAAAGGGATGTTAAACTCTTCCGCTTTCTTTATCACCTCTTCTTCATAATCTGTCCAGGTATCACATTCTGTAACTAAAATTATAAGATCTGCTTTTTTTAAGACTTTTAAGGTTTTTTTAACTCTTAAATCCCCCAATCTTCCTCTATCATCTAAACCAGCAGTATCTATTATATTCACCGGTCCTATTGGCAAAAGTTCTGCTCTTTTCTCTACTGGGTCTGTAGTGGTGCCAGGGATATCAGAAACTATAGAGACCTGCTGTTGAACTAAACAATTTAAAACAGAGGATTTACCCACATTTCTTCTTCCCAAAATTACCAGATGTAATCTTAATCCCCTTGGTGTCTTTCTAAACATTTTTTCACCCCCTTATTTTACTCAAAATTTTTCTTTCTTTAAAGTTCTCTTTTAAAGAATTGCCTTTCTCAAGTGAAACTTTCTTCCCTGCTTTCAGAATTATTCTCTTTGCTTCTTCTAAACTCACCTCTATTTTATTGTCATATATTTTATAATCTTTTCTATATTGTAAAGGAGTAAAATTGGGCATAATAACATTGCAGGCTATTCTCAATCCTAATATCTGAGCTTCCTGAAAACCTAAACTTCCCAAGCCTGTAGTAGCAGGCAGATGGGTATTTTTAGTCAAAATTCTTACTAAAGATAGAACTTTTAAAGTTAAAATTAAATCTCCTTTTCTAAATTTACCTAAGGGAGTATCTTTCTGAGGAATAAAAGGTCCTATTCCTGCCATATCAGGATCTAACTCTTCTAAAAACAAAATATCATCTGCTAAATCTTCTAAGGTTTGATAAGGAAGTCCCACTATCATTCCTGCTCCTATCTGAAAACCTATCTTTCTTAAATACTCCAAAATCTTTATCCTCTGCTTTAAAGATTGATAAGGATGTAAAAATTCATAAAGAGCCGGATTTATCGTTTCATGTTTTAATAAGTATCTATCTGCTCCTGCTTCCCTGAAAGCTAAATAATCCTCAAATGGTCTTTCTCCTATTGAAAGAGTTATAGCAATATCCTTTTTCTTTTTTATTCTGCTGATTATCCTGCAAATAGATTTTCTGGTATAGTAAAAATCATCTCCTGACTGAAAAACAACAGTCTTTATCCCTAAATCAGCTATTTTTAAGGCTAAATCTATAATCTTAGACTCTTTCATCCGATATCTTTTTAAATTTTTATTAGAACGTCTCAATCCACAATATAAACAATCCCGACAGCAAAAATTTGAAAATTCAATTATTCCCCGGATAAAAACTTCCTCGCCTACAAACTCTTTACATACAGAAGAGGAAATTTTAAAAAGTTCCTGAGGATCTTTTTTCCTTAAATATTCCAAAATTTTTATTTTATCCATTATTAAAAATATAAATCTCTTTCGCCTTTCTCTGTCCTTTCAAAATACTCCATAAATTGAGGAGAAAATTGGGGAATTTGTGTTTTTATCTCCTCTATTTCCTTTTTTATTAATTCCTCTCCGATTCTTTTTGTTTCCTCTTGGGAAAAATCATCTAACCACTCTTTAAAGGTTAAAACTGCATTAAGTTTACAGAACCATCTTTCTTTCCCTTTTCTTAATAATTCCATTATACGTTTACCTGTTCTCTGACACCTGTAACCAGCAGTACAGAATGAGGTAATAAATCCTTTTTTAGCTAAATCTTTTATTAGCTCATCTAAACTTCTTGTATCTGCTAATAAAAATTGTTGTTTCTCTGCTAATTGAATCTCTTCATCTTGAGAGTAACTTCCTATTCCTATTTTAGTTGAAGCATCTGTCTGAGTTATCCCTAAAAAGAAAGCCTCATCTCTGATCTCAACTGGTTCTCTTGCAGTTAAAATCAAACCTGTATAAGGAATACTTAACCTGATTAAAGTAATTATTTTTCTAAAATCCTCATCACTTACCTTATACTTTGCGTTCTCATAAAATTTAGTTTTAAAAGCAGGTCTTAATCGGGGAAAAGAGACTGTATGAGGTCCTATTCCAAAACAATTTTCTAATTCCTTAGCATGAGAAAGCAATGCCATTACCTCAAACC
>Ga0190363_1002108_pt1 | contig 11529 bp, 13 predicted proteins | sample 48721867_MG_FD_161272 | JGI IMG/M metagenome (GOLD analysis project Ga0190363, IMG submission 161272) | Hydrothermal vent microbial mat bacterial communities from Southern Trench, Guaymas Basin, Mexico - 4872-18-6-7_MG | ecosystem: Environmental > Aquatic > Marine > Hydrothermal vents >...
TCTTCCAATGCGTTATCATTACATATTTCATAATTATTTCCTCAAAATTATCAAGTTTTCACAATTATTTATAATTGTCTTTTTACATAGTTTTAAAGAGCCCTATCAGCAATCTTTGAGCTAAAGCTAATAAAGAAATTAGATTTCATTAATGTAGTTCAATTTTATTGTGTATTTTGCTAGTTAGTGTTATATCTTTGTTTTTGTTTTATTATTTGTATGAGGTTGTTTAGGGATATTGGTAAGCTTAGTCCTAAATATATTCCATCTAGGTTGCCTCATAGAGAGGAGGATATTTCTAAGTTGTTATCTTTTTTCCCAGAGGATATGTTTCTTCCCATTACTGTTCAGGTTGTTGGTCCAGCTGGATGCGGTAAGACTAGTGTTTCTATTCTCTCCGGGAAGAAGTTGTTTTCTGAGAGAGATGTTTATCCAATATATGTTAATTTGAAGATTGCTCAGAACAAGCATTTTATTTACAGTATGTTTATTCAAAGTTTGAGGAGGGATATTTCTACACGCAGCTTGAGTGCAGATGAAATTTTATATAAATTTCTGAAATATTTGGATAAAACTAATAGGAGGGTCCTTATAATACTTGATGAGATAGGATACTATGTTGGTACCAAGGATACGAGCATAATTTATGATATTACTCGACTCAACGAATTTCCTAATATTGATAAAATGAATGTTATTGGAGTTATACTTATTTCTAGAAATACTAATTGGCAGAAACTTTTGGATGAAAGTGAGAGAAGCAGTTTAGGACAACTAATACTGCAATTGAAGAAATATTCTAAAGAAGAATTGTTAGACATATTGGAGTACAGGTGTAGTGAAGCATTGAAGCCTGGAAAAATTAGTATAGATGTATTGGAATATATTGCTGATACAACTGTAAATGAAGCTGATTCGGATGTAAGATACGCGCTAGATATAATATATTATTCAGGGCTTCTCGCCGAACGGCGTGGAAGCCAAACAATTACATTCGAGCATGTAAGAGAAGTACTCTCAACTATTACGAGTCCAACCATTACTAACGAAGATTTAATGAACCTCAACGATACAGAGAGAAACGTGTTATTAGCTGTAGCCCTGGCCTTAAAGTCTAAGAAGGAAGCATATGTAAGTTTTACAGAAGTGTATAGTGAGTTTAAAGAAATATATTCAAAACCAAATCTAAAAAAACTTGAAAACAATCTCCAGTCCTTAGAAGATAAGGGGGTTATAGTTGTTCGAGGTTTTAAACGAATAGGATTAAATGTCCCCACCGAAAGACTGATACCATTTCTTGAAAGATTAATTGAAAGGATAAAGGAGACGTATTAGTAGCCTATTTTTCTATAAAATTCTTCTAATGCCTCTATAAACAGGCTATCTTTCCTTATCCTATATTTATTAAACAGCTCATCGTATTCTAATAGATTTAATCTAACAAGTTTATCTAAATATTCTCTAGAAATATGGATGCCTATTTCCTTCCTTATCTCGTATAGTGAAAGCCATTCATTAGATAGTAGTACCTTAAAAACTCTAAAGTTACCCCTGCATTTAAAAAATACTTCCTCAATAATATGCATAAAAATAGTTATTGAATGAAAACATATATCTTTAACCCCCTCCCCCTAGAAGTTAACTTCTCCAACATTTATATAGTATTGTCTAGGGAGATTAAATTGTGAGGGGTATGAGTATTAAGGATTTAAGATAAGCGGTGTAGGTAGGATAACATTCTTTAGTAATTTCGGTATGAGTAAATAATTTGCAGGATAGAAAAAGTTGACAGCTCCTCCAATTAAATAGTTATTTTAATATGTTATTATGTTATTTTAATTATTAAATAACATAATATTCATTAACAATATGATAAAGGCTTTATTGGTGAAAACTATATTTGTTGGGGCCCGTAGCCTAGAATGGATCATGGCGATGGCCTTCGGAGTAAAGCGATGAAAGCCATAGGTCGTGGGTTCAAGTCCCACCGGGCCCGTTAAATAAAGTATTTTATTCTGGATTTATCTTAATGAAGTGGGATTAAAAATGAAAATAGATTTTCCAATAATTTTAATAAATTTTAAAGCATACTATGAAGCAATGGGTAGACGAGGGCTAGAGCTAGCAAAGATTGCAGAAAAAGTTTATAAAGACTATAATGTAACGATTGCTGTAGCTCCCCAATATATTGATCTATCTTTAATTGCAAATGAAGTTGAAATCCCTGTCTTTGCCCAGCATGTAGAAGCATTTGATCCAGGCTCTCATACAGGTTTTATTACACTAGAAGCTATAAAAGAGGCCGGTGCAATCGGTACATTGTTAAATCATTCAGAACATAGATTGAGGATAGATATTATAGATGATATAGTGAAAAAGGCGAAAAAAGTAAATATTACTACTGTTGTTTGTGCAAATACCCCTGAGGTTAGCGCCGCTGTAGCGGCGCTAAATCCAGATATGATAGCAATAGAACCCCCTGAGCTTATAGGTACAGGAATACCCGTATCGAAAGCCAAGCCTGAGGTTATTACAAGAACCATTGAACTAGTTAGAAAAGTTAACCAGAAAGTAGTTATATTGACAGGAGCTGGGATAACGACGGGTGATGATGTAGTTGCAGCATTAAATCTAGGTACTCAGGGAGTCTTACTAGCTTCTGGTGTAGTTAAAGCAAAGGATAGAAGAAAGGCTTTAGAGAACCTAGTTAAGGCTATTCGGGGTAGAAAATAATTAGCTTTCCATATAAATTATTTTTACAATGTTTTTTCTAATTAATTCTTCTACTATTTTTTTGGGAAGAAATGCTATATCATTTTCCATGAATGGGCCTAAAATCTTTGTTTCAGAAATATTTATTTTAGAACATGATTTAAGAAATTTTATTAAAATCATATTTTCTTTACTTGACATTGGATAAGACTTATTTTCCTTTTTAGATATATCTTTTATTCGGAAAAAATTGTCTATTTCATTTCTTATCATCGTGAAAAATTTTTGTTCCTCTAGGGGTAATTTATCTATATTTATTTCCTCTCCCCTACGTATAAGAAAAAATATTTTTATTAACCGCATTAATAATAAGTCAATTACCACCTGCTTAACAAACTCTCTTTCTTTTCGCTTCATATTCTTTACTATATTATTATCCTGAAGTTCGGTCACAGCGAGCTTCAATATATATTCACGAATTCTTTCATAGAAATCTGGACGAATATCTATTAATTTTTCGCTAAGATTTTCTTGGATCCAATATTTTAAAAGCTCCCTAATCATATATAATTACCATCAATAAAATATACTTAAAAAAAGATTAAATAGTTTACTACCCGTGATTTAAGTATTATATAAGTAGATGCCGGGGGCGGGCTTCGAACCCGCGACCTCCGGATATCTTATATGATTATGAGTCCGGCGCCCTAACCACTCCAGTCTAACCCCTCTTTAGGTAGAAGTCTAGGCCACCCCGGCTCTATATATATTGTATAGGTAAAGTATATAAATAATTTTCCGTTATAGATTTGAGATAACGCGGTGAATTAATTGAGAATTCTTAGACATGTTTTAAGTCGTAAGGATAAAAAAATCATCTTAGAAAAAATAGGTAAATATATGAATATTTCAGATATTTTCCGCAACAAGGAATTATTAATTGAATTGGCTAGAATGAATAATATAAGAATATATATGATAAATGGTAAACCTTACTTTTATAGTACACCAAACACAGAAATAATTCCCACATTGATTCTATTTCTAGAAAGAGGGACATCCTTTCTTACAAATGTTGTGGTAGACATGGGTGCAGTACCTCATATATTAAATGGAGCTGATGTAATGATACCTGGAATAGTTGAAATTAACGGAGAACTGGGAAAAAATCAATTATGCATAATTGTTGATGAAAAATATCACAAACCGATTGCAGTAGGCAAAGCCATATTAGATAAAGAAAAAATATTTTCACAGAAACGTGGAAGGGCTATAAAAAATATTCATTACTATAACGATAAAATATGGAGAATTATTAAAGAGATCATGCGAAAACTCTAAGTATTTAGTGAACAGAAAAATTTAAAAGCCCATTATATAATTAATTTTATGGGCCCGTAGCTTAGTAAGGTAAAGCACCCGGCTCTTAGTAAAGAAGACACCGGGGGTTCGTGGGTTCAAGTCCCACCGGGCCCGTCCTCCCCCCGTAGCTCAGTGGAAGAGCATCCGGCTGTAGTATGCAAGGTGACTGGCCTAATATCGGCTTGGATGAAACCTGGTCAGCCGGAACGGAAACCGGAGGGTCGCCGGTTCAAATCCGGCCGGGGGGATTTATTTTTTATAGCTTTATTAGGGTTATTTGTATGGAAGAAGAAGAATGGGAAGAGTGGGAAGAAGAAGAATGGGAAGAGTGGGAAGAAGAAGAATGGGAAGAGGAATGGTGAAAAAAATTTGCGTCTCGCCGTTATCGACAGGGAACTTTGTAAGCCTAAGTATTGTAACAAGGAATGTATAAGATTTTGTCCATTGGTACGATCTAACGTTAATGCAATTTTTTACAGCGAAGAAAATGGTATTCCAATTATTAGTGAAAAACTGTGTACAGGATGTGGTATATGCGTTAAGAAATGTCCATTTAAGGCCATATCTATAGTAAATTTACCAGAGGAATTAGATAAACGAAGTATACATCGATATGGAATTAATGGATTTAAGTTATTTGGCTTACCTATTCCCCGCATCGGACAAGTAGTTGGTATAATTGGTAGGAACGGTACAGGTAAAACCACGGCCTTAAAGATACTTGCGGGAAAGATCGTGCCGAATCTTGGCGATATAAATAAAAAAAATGGAAATTGGAGTAAGGTCATAAGATTTTTTAGAGGGACCGCACTTCAACTCTACTTCGAGAAAATGATTGAAAACAAAATAAAAGTTGTTTATAAGCCGCAGGAAGTAGATAAAATACCTCTTATAATTAGCGATAAAGTAAGTGATATAATTGAAAGAGTAGGTGAAAGGGAAAAAATTATTAAAATTAAAAAAGCTCTTGAACTAGAAAATATTTGGAATAGGAGTACAAAAGCATTAAGTGGAGGAGAACTCCAAAAGTTAGCAATTGCCGTAGCCATGGTAAAACCAGCAGATGTATATTTGTTTGATGAACCATCCAGTTATCTAGATGTTCGAGGACGACTAATCATTGCTAAAGCTATAAGAAAATTGGTAAATAATGACCTTTTCGTAATCGTGGTTGAACATGATTTAGCTGTCTTAGATTATATTTCTGATTTAATTCACATAATCTTCGGGGAACCCGGAGTCTATGGAATAGTCTCTCTTCCACGAGTAGTTAGAGAAGGAATAAACGTATATTTGAACGGATATTTAAGAAAAGAAAATATAAGGATAAGAAAAGAAAAAATTGTTTTTAAACCTCCCTCCCATTTATATAAGAAGAAAAAAGAGGATATGCTTTTATCTTGGAGCAATATAGAAAAAAAGATAGGGCATTTCGAATTACGTGTAGATCCAGGTTCAGTTTACAGGGGAACAGTTGTCGGTATTCTAGGTCCAAATAGCATAGGTAAAACCACTTTTATAAAAATGTTAGCTGGCCTAATATCCCCAGATAATGGATATATCATATCCTCTAAATCTCTTACTCTAAGCTATAAACCTCAATTAATAACAAAATTTAGAAAAAATATTCTATTAAAAGACTTTCTAATACAATCTACTGGAAAAAAATATCTTACAAATAAAGACTATTCAATGATTATAAATCCCTTAGGATTAAACAAGCTTTTAGACAAAAATATGATAAATTTTAGTGGGGGGGAATTACAAGTTTCTATAATAGCTTCCTGTCTTTTAAAAGACGCAGATATATATTTGTTGGATGAACCAATGGCTTTTTTAGATGTTGAACAAAGATTAACTGTAGCAAGGATTTTAAAAAGAAAAATCGAGCAGGATAAAAAGACAGCATTTGTAGTTGAACATGATATTATTGCCCAAGATTTTCTATCTTCCTCTTTAATGGTTTTTCTCGGAGAACCAGGTAAAAGTGGACATGGATTTCCTCCAATGAAAATGAGAGATGGAATGAATATTTTTCTAAAGGAAATAAACATAACCTTTAGAAGGGATAAAGATACTGGTCGACCTCGTATTAATAGAGAAAACTCATGGTTAGATAGGTATCAGAAAAACGTTCTCCACGAATATTACTATATGAATTGATTACTACATCTATGTAGTAATATTTATGAAAACATTTAATAATCTCTTTGCCGCTATCATCTTGAGGGAAATTATATGAAAGTAACTATAAGTCTCATAAAAGCCGACATAGGAGGATGGGTTGGACATAGTACAGTTCACCCAAAACAAATGGAACTAGCGAAGAAAAAGTTAGAAGAAGCTAAGCAAACAGGATTAATATTAGATTATTTCGTGTTCCATTGTGGAGATGATCTACAATTATTGATGACGCATCAAAAGGGTGAGGAAAACCCAGAAATACATAAATTGGCATGGGATACATTTGTCGAAGTAACCAATAAGGTAAGTAAGTCATTAAAATTGTATGGAGCTGGGCAAGACCTACTTTCCGAAGCCTTTAGTGGTAATGTTCGTGGAATGGGACCAGGCGTAGCTGAAATGGAAATAGAAGAAAGGAAAAGTGAACCAATAATTGTTTTTGCAGCTGATAAGACAGCGCCTTCAGCCTGGAATTTTCCGTTATTTAAAATGTTTGCTGATCCATTTAATACTGCAGGGCTAGTTATAGACCCGAATATGCATCTAGGATTTAAATTTGAAGTAATGGATACCATTGAAAATAAAGTGGTCGTATTAAGTACTCCGGAAGAGATGTATGATTTACTTGCCCTTATAGGTTCTTATGAAAGATATGTTGTTAGAAGAGTTTGGAGAAAAGATGGGTTAATCGCGGCCTCGGCAAGCGTAACAAGATTAAGTTTAATAGCGGGAAAATATGTTGGAAAAGATGACCCAGTATTAATTGTAAGAGCCCAGCATGGTTTACCTGCGGTTGGAGAAATTCTGGAAGCCTTTTCTTTCCCACATTTAGTAGAAGGATGGATGCGTGGATCTCACAATGGTCCATTAATGCCTGTTTCATTAAAAAATGCTAAATGCACAAGGTTTGATGGCCCCCCCAGAGTAGTAGGACTGGGATTTCAATTACATGAAGGGATACTTGAAGGTCCCAACGACTTCTTTGATGACCCCGCCTTCGAATATACGAGAGAAAAAGCTATGGAAGTTGCTGACTATATACGTAGACATGGCCCCTTTGAGCCTCATAGACTTTCAGCAGAAGAAATGGAATACACTACGCTACCTGGAGTATTAGAAAAACTTAAAGATCGATTTAAGGAAGCAGAATAAGTTATCCTCTAATAATCTTTAAGATCGGATTAAAAATAATCTTTATTTTTTTCTTTTTTAAAGCTTAAATTTTTTATCAATAAAATAGATTTGATTAATTATTATTTTTAATCTGAAGCAGTTCGTATAATAGCTTTTCCAAATCTTTATCTCAAAATGATAATTAATCTTAATATCGCTTGGATACGGAAATTTAGATTTAATCTCTCTTATAATTCTCCATTATAATTTTCTCTCCCGTAATAATTATAGAATAATTAAAATTATTTATTTTAGGTAGAAATACAACTGCTGAAGATGCCTCAGGCATTCTTTTAATAAAATAAAGTGTTGATGAAAAAACCTTACCAATCCTATATTAGCTTCACTACTTATATAGAAAATATAAAACGATGCAAATCCGCTTGTTATTAAACTCAATGTCATATAGAATAAAATAAAAGCATGCTCCTCCACAATTCCTCTCATATTTTATCCCTTATTAATAATGTTACATTACCAATTAGTTTGTCTGAGAAAAATATATAACCATATATGATTTTAACGTTTCTGTAAGAATAAGGGTGTAAAAATTTAACATTTATATGAAAACATGATACAAAATTATCTAAAATATTGATCATTTCAGGGGCGTTAAAGAGCATATTTATTTTAATAACTAATAGTGTTAATATACATAAATTGATAAATAGTAGCAAGCTTTCCTCTATTAATCCGTTCATCATAAAATATACTGATAAACAGTATTAAATAAAATACAATTACTAATTAGATAACTAATTACGATTCCTTTAATTCTCTCCTATGATGATAGTCTGGAGAAAAGAAAACACAGGGGGTGCAATAAAAATATATTTTATTTGTCAATATTTTAAAAAATAGGTGATGATAATGAAAGAAATCGAGGAAAAGATTTCTCAGGCAATAAATATACTACAAAAAATTGCGGAAGATACAGGCGTTCCACGAAATATTCGTAGAGCTGCGAGTAGTTCTATAGAGATACTTAAAAATGAAAAAATAAGTCCTGGATTGAGAGCTGCTAATAGTATAAGTATATTAGATGAAATTTCTCAGGATCCGAATATGCCGCTTTTCGCCAGAACCGCGATTTGGCAAGCAATAAGTTTATTGGCACAGATAAGAGACTAATAAATTGTTTTTGTTTAAATCATTTACAAAAACGCTTAATATTTTTCATTAGAAAAGTTTGAAGAATATAATACATATCTTGTATTGATGTTCTGCCTAAACCCTTTATTCGTCTTATTTTTAAAATTATTTTAAGAAGATCTTCCTCAAAGAACCTTCTTTTAGGATAAAAGAATAGGAAAAAACTATCCTCTACAATGCTTCTTCTTTTTCTTCGTTCTGAGGAAAAAGTATATTTTACATCTATTTTTATTTTTAATTCTCTTATCTTATCAGAAGAAAAGAAAAGTATTCGATAATGATCTTTTAATAATTTATATTTATTATTATGAAGAATATATGCTTTAAATTCTCTATGCGCTCTATCTATGATGTTTAAAGACGGATGTATCATAAATATATAATCCTCATATTGATTGATTTGTATAAGAGAAAAAAGTAAAGATTTAAAGAAGCATGTAGGTTTTATTTCACTTAATTCGAATTCATATATTTTCCACATATACTTAAATTACTATTCGTGATATTAAAAATATTTAACTTCAAGGTTTAATACTTATCATTTATATATTTAAGTAGAATATAGGTTTAGAGGAAAACGATACGCTAATAAAATTGGGAGAATATGCAAAGAATTGACGTATTAGTTGTGGCTGAAAAATCTAAAGTGGCTAGAAAACTAGCTCTCTGTCTCTCTAAAGGTAATTTACAGACAAAAAGACTTTATGATGTTAATGTGTTTATATTTTTTAGAAAAAATGAAAAGTGGGGTATATTGGGATTAGCTGGACATATAATAAATTATGATTTTCCTAAAGAATGCAATAGGTGGAATAGTATTAATCCTAAGATGCTGTTTTCTATAGAACCTATAAAAGTTATTAGAAAAAATTGTATAAAATATGTGAATGTCTTAAAGGAACTAGGTCGTCATGCTAGATTAGTCATATTAGCCCTAGATGCTGATGTGGAAGGAGAAGGAATAGCATTTGAGGTTATAGAAATTATAAGAAAAATAAATCCTTACGTAGAGTTTAAACGTGCTCTATTTTCATCCTTAGAATGCAAGGAAATAGAAGACAGCTTCAATTCTCTTAGAGAACCTAATATCTATTTAGCTAGTAAAGTATATGCGAGGATGAAATTAGATTTAACTATAGGAGCAGCTTTTACACGTGCATTAACCTTAAGTGTTCAAAGAAGAAATAGTAAATTGCTTTCCGACGGCCATTTCTTAAGCTATGGCCCATGTCAAACCCCTGTACTCTATTTAGTTGTTAATCAAGCTTTAAAGAGAGAAAACTTTGTTGGAAAAAAATATTATGAACTTGAAGTGATGGTTGACATAAAGGGTTCTTCGATACGATTTATTTCGAAAAAGAGATTTGAAAAAATGGAAGAAGTGAAAAAGGTATATGAGCACCTTCAAACTGTAAAGATAGGTATTATCTCTTCCGCAGCTTATATCAAAAAATCTAAGTCTCCTCCAAAACCTTTAGATACTATTGAACTTGAACGTAGATGTAGTAAATTTTTAAACATAAGGTCTAAGAACACCTTAGATATAGCTGAAAGCTTATATAGAGATGGCATGATATCTTATCCTCGAACCGAAACAACAATTTACCCCAAATCTTTTAATTTTAAAAAAATTTTGGATAGACTTAAATTTGACAAACGCTATGGAGAGTATATTAGATTATACATAAAATATCCGTTATCTCCTACAAAGGGTAATAGTGATGATAAAGCTCATCCACCAATATATCCTATAAAATTAGTTGATAGAAAGATTATTGTAGACAAATATGGTTTAAAGGGATGGAAAATCTACGACTTAATATGTAGACATTTTCTAGCCACTTTATCTAACAGTGCTATTATAGAAAAACAAAAAATTGTATTGAAAATATCTGACCTATTATTTGAAGCAAACGGAATAAAAATTATTGATGAAGGCTACTGGAGAATATATCCATTTGAAAGAATGTTTGAGAAAAAACTACCTAAAGTAAAACCTGGAGAAAAAGCAATAATTTTAAAAATGAAAATATTAGAGAAAAAAACCTCACCTCCCCCCTTCCTCTCAGAAGCAAGTTTACTTAAACTTATGAAAGAATATGGTATTGGAACAGATGCTACAATGCAAGAACATATTAATACAAATATAAAGCGACGATATTTTTATATAGAAAATAAAAAATGTATACCTACTTCCTTAGGAAAAACCATTATAACTACTCTAAACAGTATCGTGCCAGAGCTTATAAGGCCTGAAGTTAGAGGAAACATGGAAAAGGCTCTCCGAAGAATAGTATATGAAAAAATTCCTCCCGAGATAATCATAGAGGAAGTTAAACAAAAATTTCTTAAATTTTATGAAAAAATGGAAGAAAGAGAAGAAACATTATCTAAACTTATAATAAACTCGCTCATAGAATTAGGAGAAAACGCCCTAAGAAATAAGGCTAATTTTAAAACAGCTAAAGAATTCTTTAAACAGTTTAGCTAAACTGGTAAACCTGAAATTATTTAAAATCAGTTCTATACCAAGCTATATTCCCATATTACCTACATATTATATTATTTTTCCCAAAATAACCTAAATATCTCTTCTCAGTTCCGAAATAATAGGTGAAAAAATGAGAATATATAAACATGCTAGAGCCATCAGAGCATTGCTACTAACTCTATTCATCTTCGCAGCTATACCACTCTTCTTTAAAGGATATGGTGCTTCAAATGACAAATACTATGCTAGAGTTGACTTTATAGTTGAAAGCGAAATAACCCAAAAAATTATGCTAAAAGAAAACACGATAAGAGAGATTGAAGCCCCTCCTTCACCCACCGGATATCAATTAAGCTATATGGAAATATCATCGAATACCGGATTTCCTAAAACAATTGTACCGATACTTTATGATAAAAAAAGCGAAATAAATGGAAAAGTCTTCTCACTGCTGT
>Ga0190363_1002109_pt1 | contig 11527 bp, 10 predicted proteins | sample 48721867_MG_FD_161272 | JGI IMG/M metagenome (GOLD analysis project Ga0190363, IMG submission 161272) | Hydrothermal vent microbial mat bacterial communities from Southern Trench, Guaymas Basin, Mexico - 4872-18-6-7_MG | ecosystem: Environmental > Aquatic > Marine > Hydrothermal vents >...
GCTCATTTTCACGGAGCTTTAGCCTAGATTTATTTCTAACCTTCCTTGAAAAGTTCTTTAAGTTTGGCTCATATCGAGAATCGAGTAAAGCTAAAAAATCTCTACTGGATTGGTTTCAATTCGGGGGCCGTGGTCTAGCTTGGCTATGATTCGCGGCTCGGGCCCGCGAGGTCCTGGGTTCAAATCCCAGCGGCCCCACATCCTCGCTTAAAGCTTCTTAACAAGGAATCTTTCTCCGCGATATTCAACTAGTCTTATCTTCTCCATTCTCAATAGGGTTTGTATCGTTTCTTCGGGGTTCAATCCTGCCTTTGATAACGATTCATATGCGTAGTTTATTCTCATCGGATGCACGGATAGTATTGATAACAGAGCCTCAATAGGATCTCCTGCTAAATGAAAACCCGGTCCCTCATATCCTGTTAACAATTCAATACGGCTGCGTCCCAGACTCTGCGCGAAAATCTCATGCGCTTTCACTAGGTTTTCTTCGCTTGCAGGCTTCACCCATTTCTCCGCTGGAGGTCTTGTAGGCACGGCGATGTACGCTTTATTCGGCTCAATCTCTAAAAGAAAACTTGCAATTCCTTCGATTTCCTTAGCATCAGTATTAATGCCCTCAATCAGCATAGTCTCCGTAATCAACACGCCTGAAAATTCCTTAGAAAATCTCCTAATGCCTTTTCTTATTTCGTCGAGATCTAGAAGTTTATGAGGCCTATTGATCTTCCTCCAGATTTTTTGAGAAAATGCGTCAACCTTTAGCGAGACTAGATCGAAAAGTGCTAAGTCTCGTTTAACATCACTTTTGAACAATAACGATGAATTGGTTAATATTGCTAGAGGAAGACCAAGTTCAGATTTCAGTAAAGATGCCTCTGCTCCTAGATTTTTGTCAAGTGTTGGCTCACCATCCGGAACGAAAGTTATGTAATTCGGTGGTTTGACGCATTTCTCGATTATGTTTAAAACCTCTTTCAAAATGAGGTTAGGATTATAGAAGCTCCTTCTCTCTATCGTTAGATTTTTTGTCCTGCCTATTTGGCAGTAAACGCAGGAATATGAGCAAAACTTAGATGGAATATTGTTTATCCCGAGTGATCTCCCCAATCTCCTCGAGGGCACTGGGCCGAATGCTAAATTCATGAAAGCCAGCGTTAAGTGAGAGTTTAGCTATAAATGTTTTCGCAGCATAGCCGATCAAAAGAGATATTAAGTGAAGTCCGATAAGTTTCGTGAAAAATGTTGATAGATACGCCGAGGGGCATGGATGATCTCCTGCCAAGCGAGATGGCTTTGAAGCGGAGAATAGAAGACGTAATTAGAGAGGTTTTCAAGCTCTATGGATATCTCGAGATAGAGACACCTACTGTAGAATACTATGAGCTATTCGCCGCCAAGTCCGGTGAAGAAATAAGGGAGAGAATGTTTGATTTCGAGGATAAGGCTGGAAGAAGACTAGTTTTAAGACCTGAGGTAACGGCATCCATCGCGAGAGTTGTCTCAACAAAACTTAAGGCATGGCCTCAGCCGCTCAGACTAGGATACATCGCAGACTGTTATCGATACGATGAACCGCAATGGGGAAGGAGGAGGAGATTCTGGCAAGGTGGATTCGAGTTATTTGGAAGCAAAAGCCCATTAGCCGACGCCGAAATACTACAAGTAAGCTATGAGGTATTTGAGAAAATAGGATTAAGAAAACAATTCTTCAAAGTTGGACACATCGGAATACTCAGAGAGATTCTAGGCTGCTATGGAATCGAAGAGGAAGATCAGAATAAAGTTCTATCAATGTTGGATAGAAAAATGAGGGATCAAGCGATAGCCTATATGGAAGAAAAAGGAGTTGAGAAAAACGCCATTAACGCCATTGAAAACTTGTTAACGCTCGAAGGGCAGGATCACGAGAAAATCTTCAAACGAGCTGAGGAGATATTGTCTCCTTGGGAGAAAGCTCGTAAATGCTTGGAAAATCTAATGGAAATAATTGAGATAGCTAAGGCGGGTGGAGTTAATGCGCCGATAATAGTTTCTCCAGGACTCGCTAGAGGACTTGAATATTATGATGGATTCATTTTCGAACAGGGTGTCGAAGGAGTTCAGATATCATTTAACGGCGGAGGACGCTATGATAGGCTGGTAGAGCTTTTCGGAGGAAAACCCACACCTGGAGTTGGCTGCGCGATAGGCATAACAAGAATCTTGCAATACCTTCTCGAGAAACTTCCAGAGAAGCCGAAGCCTCCTAGGCCGAAAACTCTGCTTATAGGTGTTCCAAACGTCTCAGGGAAATATATGGCGAAAGTGGCCTCAGAACTTAGAAGACTCGGAATCCCAGTCGAAGTAGAGGTTACTGGCAAAAGAGTTCCAACAGCAATAGAGTATGCTGTGAAAAATGGAATGAAGTTCGCAGTAATCATTGGGGAGAAGGAGGAACGCGAGGAAAAAATCTCAGTTAAAAATCTGGAAACCAAGATTCAAGTCGAGATAAGTTTACAGGATAAACATAGGATCATGGAGGTTTTTGAAAGGTCTTGAGCTTTATAAAGCCGCTAGCACAGCTCGAGGCAATAGCGATACTAGCAACGATAGCGATAATATCGCTAAAGTTCAAGCTTTTAGATCGAGACGGCGTTCTTGCATCTCTTCCAATAGGCTACATAATCTTAACAATGGCAAGCATTCAACACTTCATAATACTGTTAACGTTCTTCAGCGTCTCTGGAATAGCTACAAGGATTCGAGTTAAGCGAATAGGTAAAGCTCTTATCGAAAAAGATTGGATTAGAAGCTGGAGAAACGTCTTCGCGAACGGATTCACACCTACGCTAGCCGTAATCCTCGCCGCGATTGCTCCGAGCCAGAGAAGCCTCTTCGCCATTTCAGGATACTTGGGAGCTATTGGAACGGCGTTCGCAGACACCCTCGCAACCGAGATAGGATTACTATATCCGAAAAAGCCGAGACTCATAACAAATCTCAAGAAAGTTGAAAGAGGAACGCCGGGAGCGGTTTCTCCATACGGTTACTTGGGAGGCGCCCTCGCAGCGCTCATCATATGCTGCTTAGCATATGCGTTCGAATTTCAGAGCTCGGTCTTCCTAATTATAACATTTGCATCAAGCATTATTGGAATGACGGTCGACAGCGTACTTGGAGCAAGCATTCAAGCAAGATATAGATGCACCGTATGCGGAAAGCTTACTGAAAGCAGCCATCACTGCGGGCAGCCAGCCCGGAAAATAGCGGGAATCGGGGTAATCAATACTCATACAGTCAACCTGCTCTCAACGATGATTGGAGCCTTAACTGCCATAACGCTCACAATAACATGCACATAAAGCTGAGAGTTTAAGTAGAAGACCTAATTTCCTCAAAATGAGGGCCCGTGGCCTAGCTTGGATAAGGCGGCGGCCTCCTAAGCCGCAGATCGTGGGTTCAAATCCCACCGGGCCCGCATCTATGAACTTCATCAGCATGTTCATGCTTCCTAGATCTCTGAATTCTATTGCTTTTTGGGATGGTTCCCTATGATGAAGATCTTTGGGGATAAAGTTTTAAGAATATAGGCTCTATACCTGCTCAGAATGAGTTATCGCCGAGTCCCGCCCGAGAGCCCGTATTTCGTGTTTAGGCAAGGTACTCAAAGACTTAGATCTGAGGAAGTTAAAGCTGGAGGCGTTATAGTTGCTAGGGGTCTTTCCAATTTCATGAAGCCCGCGCTCGGCCCTAAAGGCGTGAATAAGCTTCTGATAACCGAATTAAAAGATGTCATAGTCACTAGGGATGGAGCGAGAATGCTGGAATCCATGAGCTTCAGTCATCCGATCGCTTGGCTTCTGCAGGACGCGGCTAAGAGTGTTGAGAAATCTGTTGGAGACGGGTCAAAAACAGCGATCATATTAATCGGTGAACTAGCTAAGCGGTTGGCAAGCATCATCAACCCCAAAAAGAAGAATCAAATATGCATGCTCGTGAGCAAATGCAAGGTAGCTTATGAAATGGCTTTGAAAAAATTAAGAGAACTCTCGAGACCATTCGATTTCTACGACTATAGTGTGATGAAGAAAATTGCAAAGACCATCTTGAGCTCTAGGGGGATAGAGATGGCAGTAGATTACTTAGCCGATCTCGCTGTAAAAGCAGTCTTGCATGTTGGCGAAATGCGGGATGGAAGGATTTGCTTCAATCCTGACGATGTTCAAATAATGAAAAAGAACGTGGGAACTCTTACGGAAAGCGAGCTGATATTCGGCGCCGTAATTGATAGGAGTAGTGATAGAGGAATCATGCATCTACTTATGCCGAAGGTTGTTCGAAAAGTTAAGGTCGCTCTGATAAATACCGCGATCAAGCCCACCGACAAATTCAAGCGAATGCGCTTGTATAAGCGTGAAATAATCTTCCGAGATACAAAGGCCATGGAAGACATTCTTAAGGAACATGAGAAGATAGCCGTGGAAATGGCGAGGAAGATAATCTTGACGGGAGCTGGTGCGGTATTCGCCAAGCGACCCATACATATGACTACGGCCTATGAGCTAGCTAAGGCCGGAATACCAGCCGTCGAACGCCTTGTATCTGCAAAAAGAGTAGAACTAGTAGCAAAAGCCACGGGAGCGAAGCCAGTCGCAAGATTAGCGGATCTAAGCGAAGAAGATCTTGGATGGGCTGAACTGATAGAGGAACGCAAAATAGGTAAAGATCAAGTGATAGTTATCGAAGGAGGACCGCGATCGCGAGTCGTAACTATACTGCTTAAAAGCAGCTCTGAGAGACTACTCGATGAAGCAGAACATGCATTAAAAGACGTTATAACAGCCTTCGCCGCGCTCGCGAAGAAACCCGCCTATGTTCCAGGCGGAGGAGCAATTGAAGAAGCGATATCATTTTTCTTAACGAAAGAAGCTGAAAAGCAGCCAGCTTGGAAGCAGATGGCTATGTATGCATTTGCAAGCGCTTTAGAGCAGATTCCAATAATGCTCGCAACGAATTCTGGGATGGATCCCATCAATGCCATAACTGAATTAAGGTCAAAACATGCTGAGGGCCTCCACGAATATGGCATAGACGCGTACTCCGGGCGTGTAGCCGACATGTATGAACTAGGAGTAATTGAGCCTCTTGTTGTCAAAGAGCAAATATTGAAGACGGCTTATGAAACCACTGCAATGATCCTCAGAATTGACGAGATAATAGATCGAAGAATGGCTAGGAGATATTTGGAAGATGAATTAAAAGAGCTGAAAGAAAAGAAGCATGAAGAAAGTAGAATTCCGGATTAACCACCTGCCTTCTACGAGAAATTAAAATCGTATTCTAATCGGTGGCTTTATCTCCCTAATATCGAGATCCTTCTCGATCGTGTCAGCTCCAAGAATTACAGCAAAGGTGGCGGTCTCAGTTATTGGATATGGAACCCAATGCCATACTCCTTTCTTGAACACTATTCCCTTGCTGCCATCCAATAGGAATGCCTCCAGCTCATCCAGTGGAACCTCGGCCTTTGGGTCTTCAACATCTTTTGGAGGACCTATAGGAAATACGCTTATGCCTTCAAGAGGTATGAAGACTTCTGTGATCTTTGTATGGCGCTCAATCCTATCTAAAAGGAAGTCTCTCCTTTTCACTCTAAGAAAACTTACCTGAGGCTTTTCGATGTCTATATCCGCGAGACCGCCCCAATAATCCAGAGCATTGTCCGATATTGTTGGTTCTTTCTCAGGGAGCTCGATAAGTGTTCCATAGGGCTCGAAATATTCTTTCTTCAGAAGCTTAACTTTCAGCTCTCTAGCTGCTTCAGAGCCCATGACTAACTAGTAAGGGATCCCACTTATATCATTTACCATGAGAACTTTTTCATGCGAATGTTCATCCGAAAGAGTTAAAACCAAAGACGACTACCATTCCCTCGGTATGCGAGAAGTCATAAAAAACGAAGCTCAGAGCAATGTCAATGACCCATTTGAAAGAGGAGAAGTCCCCTTTCTAAGAGCAGAGAACATTCATAAGTTCTACGGCTCCGTGCATGCTTTGAAGGGAGTCAGTCTCGATGTCTGGAAAGGAGAAGTCATAGGTTTAATAGGCGACAATGGGGCTGGAAAATCAACTCTTGCCGGAATTATAGCAGGCGCTATACCTAAAACCGCTGGGAAGATATACATCAAGGGCAGGGAGGTGGAGATTAGAAATGTCCAAGATGCGAGGCGTTATGGTATAGAGATGGTCTACCAAGACCACGCGGTGGTGGACACGCTCGACGTCGCAAGGAATATCTTTCTGGGAAGAGAACTTGTTAAGCCGGGTATAATAAAGCTCCTAGACATCGAAAGAATGAGGAGAGAAGCCGAAAAAGCCTTGAAGAAGCTCGAGCTAAGAGCTCCACCCGATAGAGAGGTTAAATTCCTATCTGGGGGAGAGAGGCAAGGCGTCGCTATTTCAAGAGCTATGTACTTCAGAGCGGAACTGGTAATCCTAGACGAGCCGACGGCAGCACTTTCCGTCTCTGCCGCTAGAAAGGTGCTCGACTTTGTACGTCAATTAAAAGCCTCAGGAATAGCGTGTATCTTGATCTCGCATAACCTTCACCACGTCTATCCAGTGTCCGATAGAATCGTTGTGCTGAGCAGAGGCGTTAAGATAGCAGATATGAGAAAAGAGGAAACCTCAATCGAAGAACTCGAAGAAATACTGGTAACAGGGAAGGTGCCTGGTAAAAGCACTCCATCCTCTTAAAAACTCAAAATTAAAACGTCATTTTTCAGCCTAATTGCATCAATATCCTATCTCTTATCTTCTCTCGAAGGGCATTGACTATTATTCCTATCAAGATGAAGCATCCAACTACTGTTTGCCTTAGATATACGTTTATTCCGGCTATGGACATTCCGAGTGTCAGTGTGGATATGAAGAACATAGCTGCGAAAACGTCTTCAATTCGCCCTCTCCCGCCGCTGAGAGCTATTCCACCGAATATCGCCATAGCGAAGGCATCAAAGAGATTGAAGTCTAACATTTCAGGAGTCGTAGCCCTATTATAGCCCACGTAAAGTAAGCCGCTTAGACCTGCGAGAATGCCAGCGAGCAAGTGGACTCGGAATCGTATGCTATCTACATTTATGCCCATTAGAGCCGATGCACGTGGATTGCCGCCAACAGCATAGATATGAACCCCAGTAACGGTCCTGTTTAAGAATATCCATGACAATATCACCAAGAGTATCAATATGACTGTTGAGTAGCTTATCCCGGGGATTATCTCGCCGCCTCCAAGCCTATTAATCATTTCTGAAGGCATTCTTTCAGCACCCTCATAGAGAAGCTTCCTAGCTCCGATGAACACTATGTACGTGGCTAGAGTGATCAGGAAAGAGTGTATTCGAATCTTTTTTATCAAGAAGCCATTAAGCGCTCCAAGCAACGCCCCGATAACTAAGGCCAAGATAACTAAAGCGATCCACGGAGTCCCCGGAAACCATTTACTAACGAATAAGGTGACGAAGACTCCTGCAAAGCCAGCGATCGCTGGAACGGAGTTATCTATTGACCCAGATATGAGGCAGATCGCTATTGCTAGCGCGACTATGCCTATTGAAGCTCCGCTTCGAATTACAAAATCTATTGCGGTTAACTTCAGGAAAACTTCAGGAATTGCTATTGCAAATGCTAAATAGCCGATAATTGCCACAATCCATACTGTTCGTTCAACAAGGAACAGCTTGATGCTAGATTTCATGCTCTTCAAATCTTTTGATGAAGTTATTTATCTTTTTTATCTCCCCAACCGGCTCTTTGATAGGGATGAGTAAAAATTACGAAAATAGTTTCAATGTTCTATATGCAGACTTTAGTTTTATATCTGTGGCGGGGTAGATTCATAATACGAGAATATGTCAGCTGAAAAACCTGCAGAGGAAAAGAAGGTAAGTAGAAGACGCTTCATAGGCTATGTAGCTGGAGCAGCGGTTGCCGCAGGAGTTGTGGGAGCTGGATTGGCATATTACTTTACGAAGGCTGCAGCGCCCCCGGCTGCGACAACTCCGCCTGCGGGTTATGTTAAGAAGTGGCCCACGCCGAAGCTTAACTTGCAGAAGGACATACCTTACGTTTGCACGGCATTCATAGGCTTAGCTAATCCATGGGATGAGCTAAACAGAATTGGGGCGGAATGGTACTGTAAGGATGTTCTCGGCTGGGATATGGAGATAGTGTGGCCTGAAGCAGATACCAAGAGGGAGAATGATGGAGTAGAGACGGCGATCGCCAAGGGCGTAGATGGGATCGTGGCCTGCCCGCTAGACAGCCTGGCTAATGCGAAGATTGGAGAAATGGCGATGAACGCTGACATACCTCTAGTAGAATTCGGAATTGACATGTATCATCACTGGCCGTTAGCCATGTATCAGCGAGATGACTACGATAGCGGAAAATTCTGCGCACTCTTCCTCGTAGATGAGATGAAGAAGATGTATGGAAAAGTCGAGGGCAAGGTAATGCACATACATGGTTATAGAGGTTCCATGTCCGACGTACTGCGAACGTCGGGATTCCAGGACGTTCTAACAGAGTATCCAGACATACAGCTGGTTGAAGTTGGAAACTCGTGGGTCGCGACCGCTGAGTATCCAAAGATTAAAGCAGCCATGGCAGCCAATCCGGATCTAAAGGGCGTATATGAAGAGATGGGAGGATTCCATGAAGCGGCAGTTACCGCGGCCAGAGAGCTGGGCTGGGAGGAACAGAAGATTAAAGACTTGATCATGGTGAACTGTGATCTATTCCCGGTCAACATTATCGGATATGAGGAGGGAACTCAAGATTACTGCCACATGATGCCAACTGGCCCAGACATGCTGACAGAATGCTTTGAGCAGTTAAGAGAGTTCTGGAAGAAGGGTGCTCCGGACTGCATACCGCCAATCGGCGAAGCCTTCACTTTCGAGAAATATTTGCCTGAAATGCAGTGGGATGCTGAAGTTGACGGATTCAAACCTCTACAATTCCTCAGAGACCCAGTTTGGGGCATCGCTGGAACAAAGACTACAAACCACCAGTATGGACACTGTCCGATAAAGCCAGCTCCCTGCGGCGGCTATTCAACATCATGGGTCGTAATACCAGATAGAATCATTACCAAGGAGGATTACAAGGAGCTCTGCATCTACTGGAACTGGCCTATTTGGGGACTGCAAGCCTGGAAGCAGAAGTAAAAACTTCATCCCAAAATTCTTACTTTTATTTTTGTGAGAGTTTATGAGCTACTTACTGGGAGGATGATATGATGGATAAGGAAGAGGTCGCGCTGTTCTGCATTGATAACCTTGTATGGTTTCTGGTGATAGCAACTTTTATAACCTTTGCGATATTATCTCCTGCCTACGCCACTTTAACCTCGATCTTTGCTATACTACAAATTGCAGCTTTCGTAGGGCCGCTCGCTTTAGGCCTATATCTATGCATTCTTGCAGGAGACTTCGATCTCTCACTGGAGCAGATAGCAGGTTTGGGAGCTGTTCTCGTATGCTGGTTCGTTGAGATCTCGGGATGGAATCTCCCCTTCTACGTAGTTCTCCTTATGCCATTTATTGCTGCTTTAATGATAGGATTGTTTCAAGGAACGCTGATAGGGAGATTTGGGCTAAACCCCTTCTTGATCACGCTTGCTGGATGGATTATTTGGAGAAGCTTGAAGCAGTACTTCGGCGGGGGACACTACTTCAGCGTAACTAAGCAGGAGTACATTTTCCTAGGCTATGCTAGGATCGCTGGAACAATACACGTTTCGACCACGATATTCTTGATTCTAACGGTCGTTTTATGGTTCATTCTGAGATATACCAAGCTCGGGACGTGGATCTCCGCCGTCGGCTCAGCTCCAGATACATCGAGGAGACTTGGAGTTAGTCCAGGCAAGATCAGGCTTCTCGTGCATACGGTTGCAGCGCTCTTAGCGGCATTAACTGGAGTCTTCTATGTGGGCCAACTTCGAGGATTCGTGCAACCTAACGTAGCTGACTGGGATATATTCAAGGCGTTCATCGCCATCGCCGTCGCAGGAGTAGACATTAGAGGAGGAAGAGGGAGGGTGCCGAACGTTCTTGGAGGCGTAATATTCTATGCGATGGTTCTTTACGGAGCTCAGATGCTTGGAATACCCTGGCCTTTCTCAGAATACGTCTTACCAGGAGTATTAACCCTCCTTGCAGTGGCTTTACTTCATAGGTTAGACATCTTCAGAGACATGATAATAGCTAGGAAGATCAAGGAATTGGAACCGACAAGTTAATCGATTAAGGAATTTTAAACCAACCTGGGTTTCCGAATTCACCCTCTCGTTTTTAACAATATTGTGGCGAATATTGCTGAGAAGATTATGACCGTTATTATTGCGGTGTAGATTTCTGGCGTGATTATTCCGAGTTCCAATCCGAAGAGTGCTGAGACTATTCCGAAGGTTAATCTGAAGTTGAACGTCGTTCCGACGAACTCCGATAACTGTCTAGATCCCTTACATAGCTTTCTGAAGGCGCATTTCGCTGAGAGATACTTTGAGAGAAACGCTATTGGAAAGAGAATTGCGGCGAGCAGGAGGCTCGTCGAACTCATAGTTGAGAACTTCATGAAGGATCCTGCTTTGAAGAAGAAGATCGGAGAAAAGAAAGCGAAAACTATTCCCTTAAGCTTCTCAGTAACGACTTCATGTTCTTCAAGCACTTCTGAGAAGAGGAAGCCCATCATGAAAGCGAGCACAGCTTCGCTAACCATAACCCGTTCAGCGAAGAAGAATAATGCCAGTAAAATGAAGAGAAGGAACTTTAACTCTATCTCCGCGAGGTTTTCACGGTATCTCGCGAAGAGCCATCTACCCAGCTTAGGAGCATACCACATGAAAACTATTAAGAGTCCGAAAAAGAGTATCGTTAGATAATCGATCGCCGCGAATATGATCGTGAGTGAGAGCATGCTCCAAATATCTATCAGCATAGCTGACGTCAAGATGACGTGTCCAACCTGAAGATTCAATAAACCACGCTCTCTTAAAATTGGATAAAGGAGGGCAAGCGAGGTCGTTGAAAGAGCTATCGCAACTATCGCCGCTCGCCTTAAGTCTGGGCCGAAGATTATTATCGACGAAAAGAATATCGAAATCAGCGGAATAAAATATGCGCATGAGGCAAACGCTATACTCTTTTTCGCATGTCTCCTAAGTTCTTCCTTATTGACTTCGAGCCCCGCCAAGAACATGAGCCCAAGAATCCCATAATTTGCCATAAAATCGATCCACTGGAGAGAAGATATTTCGAATATGTTTCCTCCGATAACTCCTGCGATTATTTCCAAGATTGCTGCTGAGATTCCGATTTCCAATGAAAGTACACCGAACAGGACTATGAGAAGAATTATCCAGAGTTCTTGCATTTACCCGCACCAAGCCTGCCGCTCTTTATTTAAACCTGCGTTATTGAATAAGCCCATCGTTTCTGGAAAAATGTGTCGTTTACATGTTGTGGGGTAAAAGGTTATA
>Ga0190363_1002110_pt1 | contig 11525 bp, 14 predicted proteins | sample 48721867_MG_FD_161272 | JGI IMG/M metagenome (GOLD analysis project Ga0190363, IMG submission 161272) | Hydrothermal vent microbial mat bacterial communities from Southern Trench, Guaymas Basin, Mexico - 4872-18-6-7_MG | ecosystem: Environmental > Aquatic > Marine > Hydrothermal vents >...
GATTTAAGTTCTAATTTCAAAAACCAGAAAAAGAAAAAAGCACCCAAAGCTCCCAAAAAAGCACCCAAAGTATCTAATGTACGGTGTATTCCAAAAGCTTTGCCTTCTGATGAAGATGAAGCTGAAGTAGCTATAACAGCGTCTCTTGGAGCTGTGCGTAAACCTTTCCCAACTCGCTCAAGAGGTATTAGAAATGCTAAAGTTGACCATGTTTTTGCAAAGGGAAATAAAAATTTCATAACAGAAGAAATAAAATATCCTCCAAATACAAAAGGCATCTTTCTGCCAAATTTATCAGACCAGTATCCTGAGAAAACTTTCAACATCCCAGAAATACTATCTCCTAACCCACTGATTAACCCTACAGCAATGCCTCTTCCACCTAAAGAAGTGATAAAAAAAGGAATAACAGCAAAAATCATATCACTTGAAATATCATTTATAAAACTGGTCAATCCTAAAAAAATAATATTTAATCCTATCCCTTTTAAAAATTTATTTTTCATAATTTTATTAATTTGCGTATATTAGGTAGCATTCTTTTTGTTGCTTCAAAACCTTTTGTTATTGTCTCTTTTCTCTGATAAAAATCCAAAACTTTTAAATTACCTACCTCAGGTGTTATTACTATATCTGCCTCTTTCGCTTTTAGTTTTGCTATCTCATACTCCATAAGATAAACTGACTGAATAAGAACTTCAAAGATATTTGGTGTATTCGGGTCTATCCTTTTTGCTCTATTTTGAGCTTTCCCCTGAAAAGTAGAAAAAACTTTCCAAAAATCTTTAAAATTCATTTTTTGAATAATCCTGTTAAGCCTGCCATTTAAAGAATTCGCATCTTTTTTAACTTGAGATTTTGAAATTAACCTGGAGATTTTCTTTTTGTGGACTTGCATATTTTTATTTCTCTTCAATTTTCGAATCACATTACAGGCAATAACAAATGTAGCTCCCATATTTCTAACTATACCTGCAGGAACAGGATTAACTACCCCTCCATCTATTAAAAATCTTCTGCCATATTTAACAGGCATAAATATTGCTGGCATAGATATGCTTGCTCTCACTGCCTCTATAACAGAGCCTTCTTTTATTACTACTTCCTCACCAGTATTGGTATCAGTAGCTACAACTGCCAGAGGTATCTTTAAATCTTTAAATTCAACATCTCCAATAATAACCTGCAATAATTCCTTAATCTTCTGACCATGGATAAGTCCCTTAAGCATAAAAATTAAATTAGGATCTATCAGGCGAGCAAGCTTTTTCCAATCTATCCCCAAAATCATCTCCTCAAGAGTTGCCACTTCACCTTTGCTGGCAAAATATGCCCCCACAAGCGCACCTATACTTGAGCCAGAAATATAATCTATAGAAATCCCTTCTTCTATCAATGCTTTCAATACTCCAATATGAGCTAATCCCCTTGCTGCACCGCTTCCCAAAGCTAAACCAATTTTTAATTTTTTCTTCTTAAAAATTCTCATCCTATAATTTACCTGAACGCAATATTGCTATAACTAACCATAATCCTAAAATTCCAGCAATGAGAAAACCAAAAATACCCAACACAGGAAAGCCCAAAAACAGAGGACCTTTATTAGTCTGCATAATTATAGAAGAACCTATAATTAAAGCAGCAATAACTACACTGAAAGCAATCCGATTACTCACCTTATCCATCTGGAGTATGAAATTTTCTAAGCCTTTATGTTCAAATTCTACTTTTAAATTTCCTTTTTTTATCTTATTGAAAATTAAACTTAAATCTTTCGGTAATGAACTTGTAAAAAGATATAATTCTTTTGTAAATTTCTTCAACTCTTTTGCTATCCTTTTAAGACTACACTTTTCTCTTGCCAATTTTTCCACAAATGGTTTTATACAAAGAGCTACATTAAACTCAGGATCTAATTTCTTCCCCACACCTTCAATAGTTATCAATGCTTTGCTTAAAAGAAATAAACTGGGTGGTATCTTTATTTTATTTTGCAAAACAACATTTATCATATCCATCAAAAACTGACCCATTTTTAACTCTTTTAATGGAATCCCATAATAACTATCCATAAGCTCTTCTAAATCTAAACTCAATCTCTTAACATCTACTTCTTCTACTGCTCCCATTGCAATGAGGGTGTCAACTATTCCAGATACATCCTGCTCAACAATAGCGGTTAAGATACTGGCAAGTTGAAATTTTGTTTCTTCATCCAGACGACCTACCATACCATAGTCCACAAAAGCAATCCTATTGTTATCTAAGACAAATATATTGCCAGGGTGAGGATCAGCATGAAAAAATCGGTGAATAAAAATCTGTTTTAATACAGCATTGGCTCCATTTATAGCTATCTGCTTTCTATCTAATCCTGACTTTTCTATTCTTTCTATATCAGTTATCTTTATCCCTTCAATTCTTTCTATGGTTAAGATTTTTGTTGTTGATAAATCCCGAAAGACTTGAGGGGTATACATTGTATTGTCATCTTTAAAATTCTTTCGGAATCTTTCAATATTATTTGCTTCTATATTGAAATCTATCTCTTTCAGGATTGTTTTTTTAAACTCTTCAACCACTCCTACAGGATTATAGATTCTGCTTTCTTTAATATGCTTTTCTACCAGTTTAGCTAATCCATATAAAATCTCTAAGTCAGTGGTAATTACTTTTCTTATATTGGGTCTTTGAACCTTTACGACAACTTTTTTACCTTTTTTTAATTCTGCTAAATGCACCTGTGATAGGGAAGCTGCTGCTATAGGTTGAGGAGAAAAATTACTAAATATTTTATTTATAGGTTGTTTAAGTTCATTCTCAATTTGTGCTTTTACTTTCTCATATTCAATAGCAGGAGCTTCATCCTGCAATTTTTCAAATTCCTTACAAAATTCTAACGGAATAAGATCAGGACGTGTGCTTAATATCTGACCTAATTTAATAAATGTAGGCCCCAACTCCTCTAATACCTTGCGAACTCTAACAGGGAGAGGCTCCTTAACTACATCTAACTTCTTGAAAGATTTAAATTTAATAAATCTTTTTTTAATATTTAAACGGTCAACTATATAGCCAAAGCCATGCCTGATGAGGACCTGAAGTATCTGATGTAATCTTTGAATATTATGAATCTTTTGGGTAATACCTGGAAGCATTAAATTTAATTTTTTCTTACTTATTCAACTTTTCTTTCAATTGTTCTATCTCAGATTTAAGTTCATTTAATTCTTTACGTGTTGCTAAATCCAATCTTTCTATTATACCTTTAACTATTTTTTCAATTTGAGCTTCTAACTCTTTTTTAGTTTTTTCTCCTTTCTCCAGCAATTCATTGACTAATTTTTTACCTTCCTCCTGACTGACTTCACCTTTTTTAACTAACTCTTTCACGATTTCTTCTATTTTCTCCTTAGTTACACTGAAAACCCCTAAACCCAGATTGAACACTTTTCTTAAAAAATCCTGCATAAATCCACCTCCTTTCGTCTGATTTCGTTATAAATTAGGCAAAATTTTCCTTCTTGCTTTGTGAGGTAAAACAGACAATCTTTATTATCTTAGCTTTTTTAAAATATCCTCCCTGATTTGTCTCTTTTTATTCTACTTCAGCAAAAAGTCTTTTTCTTTTCTCTCTTATCTTTTCCCTTATTTCTTTATAATAAGGATCTTCCTCCCAGATTTTATCATAAAGAGCATGAATCTGTTTGCTATACTCATCTAAAAACCTTGCTGCTTTTCCTTTTAATAAAACATTACCTGCTCCATCAGTAGAATAAGCATTATATTTTTCTACAAGTTCCCTTAAAACCCAGGGTTGGTCAATTATCTGGCAGGGAGTTAAAAGATTATCACTATAAGGGCAGGAGGCTTCTTCCCACTGAATTCTTTCCCGCATCTCTCTAAAAAATGGAGAGTTGAAAATCTCTTTTAGACTTTTACCACTTTTTATATTATCTACAGCAAAATGGACAAAAGCACAAGCTTCTACATCTCCTCTATGATTTATATGACAGTATTGACGGGCTCCAGCAATACACCCTTGGACAAAAGGACCATCATTCCAGAAATCTCCTACAAATAAAGGAAGAGTTTCTCTTACCTCTTTTAACTTTTCTCTTAGTTTATTTCTCTGGGAAGGCAGAGGCACCAAACCTAAATCCGGATCTTTTCCTAAAGGAATATAATGAAAAAACCATCCAATATAGCAACCTTTCTCTACCATTAGTTTAAAAAACTCATCAGAAGTAATTATATCAGTATTAAGGCGGGTCTGGGTGACGGAAAAGCCAAACATTACTCCTGCTTCTCTTAAATTATCCATTGCCTCCATTACCTTACGCCATACACCTTTTCCTCGACGAGCATCTGTCTCTTTCTCAAATCCTTCCACAGATAAATTCACCTCAACATTCCCCAACTCCTGCAGTCTTTTTGCCATTTTTTTATCAATTAAAGTTCCGTTAGAATAAACCTGAAAATACATATCCGGGTGTGAAGCATAAATATCTAACATATCTTTTCTTACAAATGTCTCTCCTCCCTGAACAGTGATAAAATAGATTCCCAAAGACCTTGCTTCATCTAATATTCTATCCCATATCTCTTTTGGCAAATCCTCATCTTTTTTATAACTTTCTACAGAACAACCCCGACAGTGCAGGTTACATTTCATTGTAGGAGAGATAACAAAAAACCAGGGAATATGAAAACCTTCTTTTTCCTCAATCTCTCTTCTTATTCTGTCAGAAATAAAACAGGCATTAATAAAGAAATTTTCTACCAGTTTATTTAAGCAATTAGGATGAAGCTCACCCCAGATTCTTTTTGCCAGTTTTACAGAGGGGTGTCCTTTCTCAAAATATTCTCTCACAATTTTTACTGCTTTTCTTATTCCTTCATCTTGGGGGAGTTTCTCCACCAGATATGTAGCTCTTATTAAATTTTTCTCTGACATACGGGGGAGCATTTTTAAGACATTTTTTATTATTTCTTTTTCTATCCTTTCTCTAAAATTCATCTTACCTCCTTTCTTTAAAAATAAATTAAATCCTCATACCTTCTACCTCAATTCTTTTAGCAACCTGGGAGATTCTTTCCAGTATATCAATTAAAAGCCTTCTTTCTCTTTCTGTTAATTTTTCAAGAATATTTAAAATGTATCTTTGCTTTTTCTTATTTATCTCTTGAATAATCCTTGCTCCTTTCTCAGTCAAATTAATCCATACTATACGGCGGTCTCTTAAATCCTTAATCTTTTTAACAAATTGTTTTTTTGCCAGGCGATCAACCAATTCTGTCATTGTGCTTAAAGCAACACCCAAATTTTTACTTAAATCAGAAACCATACACCTTCCTTTTTTGATTAATATATTTAAAGCAAGATACTGCTGAAAAGTAATTTTAATTCCCAGTAATTTATGTAAATCAGGAATTTGAAAATGTTTAACTAAAACAGGAAGCAAACTATCCAAACGGGAAATATAATCATACACTTCTTTCTCCCTTTTCATTTTTTAATACTTCGTATGCCTAACTATTTTATTAATAATAATGCTCTTGTGTTAGAATGTCAAGGGAATTATTTTTTGTGGCATGCCCTCAAAATTAATAAAAACAGATAAGGTTAGTTCTACGTTTGACATTCCTCTGTTTATACACCCGGCGGGCATTCCGTAAGTTTACAGAACAGGTTAAATAAGTCAAAGAATAAGCATAGCGTCACCTAAACTGAAAAAGCGAAATTTTCTCTCTATTGTATATTGATAGGCTTTTTTTACCAACTCTAACCCACAGAAGCTGGCAACAAGAATAAGATTTGTAGAGCAGGGAGTATGAAAATTAGTTATCAAAGCATCTACTATTTTAAACTTATAACCTGGATAAATATAAAGAGATGTGTATCTTTTCTGAGGAATAACTATTTTTTCTTCTGAGATAGAAGATTCCAGTGCTCGTGTAGTAGTTGTGCCTACAGCAAATATTCTTTTCCCTTTCTTTTTAGCTTCATTTATTAACTGCGCAGATTCTTGAGAAATAATAAAATACTCTTCTTGAATCTTATGTTTTCTTATATCTTCTGTTTTTACAGGACGAAAGGTAAAAGCTCCGCAGTGTAAAGTAATCTTTGCAATTTTTACCCCTTTATCTTTAATCTTTTCTAATAAAGAATGGGTAAAATGCAAACCCGCAGTGGGAGAGGCGATAGAACCTTCTTTTTGAGAGAAAACTGTTTGGTAGTCTTTCTCATCAACTTTTTCTTTTATATAAGGAGGAAGAGGCGTATTGCCTATTTTATTCAAAAAATTCTCTACAGGAAGAGAAAATTTTAAGATAAATTCTCCTGAAGGTGTTCTTTCTAATATCTGAGCATAGATCTTTTTATCATGATTAAAAAATATTACTTCTTTCAATCTTAATCTTCTTGCCGGACGAGCCAAAACTTTCCAAACCGCATCTTCTATTTTTCTTGTAAGAAGAATTTCTATCTTTGCTCCAGTTTCCCTTTTTGCCCATAATCTTGCCTTAATTACCTTTGTATCATTAATAACTAAAACATCTTCTTCCTCTAAAAAATTAATTATATCTTTAAAAATATACTCCTTAAATGTATTCTTTTTTCTATCTACAACTAAAAGGCGTGCTTTATCTCTTTCTTCGAGAGGTCTTTGCGCAATTAACTCCTGAGGAAGCTCGTAATAAAAGTTAGATAAAGAATAAATTTTCTCCATCAGTAAGTTATTGCCAATCTTTTATTTTTTTCTTCTTTTACCAAAATCACTCCATCTTCTTTATATTTTTTCAACATAAAATGAGTGACTGTTCCTTTTACATTACTTAAAGGAGCCAGTTTCTCAGCTACAAAACTAGCCACAGCATGTATATCTTTCCCTTCTACAATTAATAATAAATCGTAAGTTCCTGAGAGGAGATAACAGCTTTTTACTTCTGGAAAGCGGTAAATCCTTTGAGCAATATTGTCAAAGCCTACATCTTTTTGAGGAGAAACTTTAACTTCAATAATTGCCATTACAGATTGCTTTTCTTTTAAACGTTCCTTATTTATCACTGTCTTATACTTAACAATAACACCCTTTTTTTCATATTTTCTAATTGCCTTTTCTATCTCTTTCTTATCTTTTTTTACAAGTTTAGCTAAATCTTCTAAAGAAATCCTTGCATTTTCTTCTAAAATCTCTAAAATCTCATCCATTTTACCTCCTTTCTATTTTCATACATATAATAGATTCTGCAAGTCCCCTCGAAAGAGATCATACATGATTCTAAAGGATTTGAAGAATTACAGTTTTTTCTAAATTGAGGACATCCATAAGGAGTTATTTTTCCTTTTATTACCTCCACATAAACGTTTCTACTGGCTACAGCTATCTGCCCTAAAGATATAGATGTATCGTTACAAGGAAGACGTGAGTGTTTGAAAGCTTTAAAGTCCTCATTTTTTAACTCTTTCTTCATTAACTCTAAAGGCAATCGATTTTGAAATACTCCTCTACTTAAGACCACTTTATCCAAATTACTTTTTCCTTATTTTAACACATACTGATTTTACAAGACAAGCTAATAATGAAAGCGAAAAGCAATATAAGACTTTTCTTCTCCCTCATAGATATTCTTGATAATTTCTTCCCAGAAAGGTCTCCAGTCTATTCTCAAAATATTTTTTTCTTCAATAATAGAGAAAGAATAATGAAGAGGAGTATAGGCAAACATTATCTCTAAAAATTTCTGATGCGGAGCAACTTCATTCATCACAGTATCTAAATCATCCACCATCAGCGCAAATGGTTTTGTAGATCGATTTTTTCTTTCTCTTAAAAGCCTTACGCTTTTTATATTTCTTGCATCACAAGCAATGTGATACCTTCCAATATCTTTTATCGCTAAAATTTTCCCTCATTTAAAAGATAATCTGCTTTTTAAATAATTTCTCGGTAGCCTTTTTATTAATCTTTTTGGCTTTCTATATTTATCTTTTGTCAAATCAAGAGAAGACCCACATAAAAAACAAGCATATGGTTGAGTATGAAATTTCCGGTTTAAAGGGTTAATGTATTCTTTATAGTAAATTTCGCGCATTTTAAATCTAGTCATAGTAGCACTTTTCTGTCATAAGGAATATCTTTTATAATCGTGTAACGTGGGCCACATGTACAGTTAATAAGATGATAAAGATAGCGATAGCCAGAAGAAGAAAAAAGTTCTTTTAAATAACGCGGACAAGTAGAAAGATCATAGAGAATAAATACAAATTCTTCCTTTCATCTTCTATCTCTATTTTTACTCCTAAAGAATCACTTAAGACAAATCCTGCCAACCTTTCTTGTATAACTAATCGATAAATGAAAGAGCGAAATCCTACTACTTGCACTACCCCTTTAATTGTTAATTGAAGTTTTTCTCATTAAATAATCTCTACACCTAAAATACGTGTGATTTTAAGTTTTAGCTCTTTTTGTTTGCTTCTGCCAAACACAAATTCATCACTTATTTGCTGAGGCAAAAATGCAAATTCTTTCAATCCTTCTTTATAAGAAAAATAACGAACTTTAATTTTAAATTTTTCCTCTATACACTCCTTAAGAAAAGCTAAAAGAGGCTGATAGAGATTTTTTAAGAATTGATTGGGAAGGGCAAATAAGGAAAGTATCTCTTCTATTTTTGTTATTCCTTTCTCTTCTAAATTCTTTCTTATTTTTGAAAAGATTTGAGAGGTAAGATAAGCATCTTCATAAGCACGATGAAGCCTTTCTGGTTTTATTCCTAAATAGTCACAGACACAACCAAGGCTATACCGAGTAAGCTTAAGAGTTCTTTTTGCCATTTTCAATACATCTATTGTGGGAGAATTTTTCAATAAAGGATAATTAATTTTTTCTAATTCTTTGTTTAAAAAACTTAAGTCAAAGCTAAGATTATATCCACAAATAATAGAGTCTTTTAAAAATTCCAAAAACTTATCCGCTATATCTTCAAAACAAGGAGCATCTTTTACATCTTCATCATAAATATGATGAATAGAAGAAACATAAGAGGGAATTTTTCGTTTAGGATTAATGAGTGTCTGGAAGGTATCCACAATCTCATTTTCTTTTATTTTTACAGCACCAATTTCACAAATTGCATCTTCCTGATTAGGATTGAGCCCTGTAGTTTCTACATCAAAAAATACTAAAGGCAGATTTTCCAGAGGAGGATTCATTAAGAAAGAATTTTAACCACAATGGTTCTTTTCCTTGGGCGAATATCAAAATCAATTAAGACTACCTGTTGCCAAGTTCCTAAATCTAGTTTTCCTCCGGTTACAGGGATAAAAAAATTTGTCTTGATGAATGAACTGCGTAGGTGTGAATGGGCATTCTCATCCCCCCAGCTAAAGTTATGCGCCCAGTCTTTTCGATAAGGAATTAATTCCTCAAAAAGTCTTTTTAAATCTTTTATTTGACCTGGCTCATACTCCATAGTAGTAATTGCTGCTGTAGAGCCAATCGCATTAAGAAAAATTATACCTTCTTTAATACTTTCTTCTTTCACTATTTTATCTATATGAGGTGTGATATCAATTATATCTGTATTTCCTCTTGTTTCTACTTTAATATAACGCACCTTCAACATCCTTAAATTTTAAATCAAACTTTGAAAAAATCAACAGAAACTTTGCCTTACTAGGATTAGTATTTTAGGTAGGAAGATTAGGGATCTATTTCTTTAAATAACCCTTGCTTTACTTCTTTCGCCCGATCATCTTTAAAAAGAATATAGATATCTTTTAAAGAATTAACTTCATAAATATGCTCATAATACCAGATTTTTACATCCTTTTCATAAAAGGAAGGAAACACTTTCGAAGGCAATCCTAACAGAGCAATAACCTCTTCATCTGTTTTCTTAAGAAGAACCAGTTTTAAATGGGAGAAGGTATTATTACTGTATAAAAAATTACTGTGAAGAGCTATAAAGAAGAAAATAATACAGAAAACAATCTTCCTGCAGAACTCTTTCATCAGAATAAATATACAATATTTTCTCCTAAAAATTCAAGATGGAGGGTTCTTTTTTAAAAGTTGTATAACTTCCTCAATTTTTTCTAAAATCTTCTCTAAAAGTTCAATTTGTCTTCTTTGAAACTTTTCCTGTTTTTCTTGAATATTCTTTGCTTCTTTTGCCAATCTTCCTAAATCAGCTATTTTGGAAAAATCAAACATAGGATTTTTTATTATAGCAAGATTTTTAGACAAAACAAGGAAAGTTTCTACATTTCCCAGCAACTCTGTAGGTCGAATTGGGTTTTTATAAATATTAGAATTTCTTTTTGTATCTACCTGCATTTTATGTAAAAGAGATTCAACTTTTTCAGAAAAAACCTTTCTTCAGGGTGATGGAGGGGTAGTTAATTTGTTTATATAGATTAGGGCATTCTGAATGGTTCTTTTTAAATTCGCAACCTCTTCTTCTTTTTTCTCTAATTTCTTTCTTAGCTCTTCAATTGTTTCTTTATTTTTCTTAAGAAGTAATGTAAATTCCTCCTCTTTCTTTTCTAATTGAAGCTGTGCTTCTTTTAGCTTCTCTTTTAATAATTCAATCTCCTTTTCTTTCTCCTCCTCTAATTGTTTACTTAAACCCGTGGATTTTTCAATAGACGAATTAAGATTCTCGATTTGTTTTTCATATTTAACAATCTTATCTTTTAATTGCAAAATGTCTCTTTTTAATTTTTCATTCTCTTCCTCAAGTTGTCCCTTCGTTCTCCTTAAAAACTCCTTTTCCTTTTCAAAACTTGCCTCTTTCTCTTTAATTGCTTTTTTAAGATGTGCTATTTCTTTCATCTTTATTTTTAATCCTTCTTCTTTCTTTTTAAGCTCTTCATCTTTAGATTTTAAAGCATCTGTGAGATTTTCGATTTTCGCCTTAAGTTGGGATAGATGCTCTACTTTCTCTCTTCCTTTCTCTGCCTCCCCCAACTTTTCTTTTACTCTCTCCAGTTCCCTTTTTGCTTTTTTTGCTTCTTCATCCTTAGCTTTTAATTTTTCTACAAGAAGATGATTAATCTCTCTTAACTTTTTAATTTTAATTTGAATTTTCGTAAACAATTGAGTTAATTGAGAGGAAGGGATTTCTTTTCCTTTCAAAAAAGTATAGTTTTTAATCTGTTTTTTCAAAGAGTTAATAATTTCATCTTTCTTTTTTAACTCCCCCTGCATCATTTTTATTCTTTCTTCAAGAAATTTCATTTTTTCTTGAAGAATATTTTGTAGAGAGCTTTGAGGAAAGCTAATAGAAGGATAAAAAGATAAAAAAACAAAAAGCAAAATTACTTTCTTCTTGGCCATCTTTAAATTATACTCAATATTCAATTAATTTGTCAAATATTTTAATGTCTCGGTAGTGTAAAATATTTTTCGCAAATTTTAGTTACATTTGTGAAGAAAGATAAATAAATAACCTCCTCCCCAGGGCATAAGTGTAAATTAAGGCTATTAACTTTCAAAATAAGGAGAAGACCTAAT
>Ga0190363_1002111_pt1 | contig 11524 bp, 9 predicted proteins | sample 48721867_MG_FD_161272 | JGI IMG/M metagenome (GOLD analysis project Ga0190363, IMG submission 161272) | Hydrothermal vent microbial mat bacterial communities from Southern Trench, Guaymas Basin, Mexico - 4872-18-6-7_MG | ecosystem: Environmental > Aquatic > Marine > Hydrothermal vents > Microbial...
AACTTTTATGGTTCCCACCTTATTTAAATCGTACGAAACTCAACCGTCCATTCGCTCCCGCCATCAACACCGGGTTCCTCTATAAATTGCGGTAGTGAGCCATTTGATGGCTGTTTCAAACTCATTCAGGGCGTCCTTCCAACCTGTCCGCACAAGGAAGAGGCAGAAATAAAAAATCCCTTTTCCCTATCCTGGTTGATGATAATGAAGCCTTGACTTTTTGTATTTTTGTTATACGTTATTACGTGATGTTAAACGATGATAAACTCTGGCAGTTCAAAAGGGTTAAAAAAACAATAAAAGGAAATAAAGCAATGAGTAAGAATTTCGATGCATACATAGCACCCGATAAAGCGGGTTTAGAGAATAAATACGTGATTATTGTAGATGGTAAGGTGGTGGCAAAGGGGAGAATATTGAGGAAATGCTCGATAGAGTGCGGCAAGAGCTGTGGCAAGGGTGATTTTGGAGAATAATGGTTTTGGTGTGGAGATACTGATGTACCCGAAATATCCGCAAAATGTTTAAAAATAGAATTAAAACACAGTTCCGTAAAGACATCTTTTAAAAAGTGGAATAGATTTAAACATGAGGATAAAAATAAAGAATAATGGTCATCCAGAGAGAAGTATACACGAATAGTTCGGATATGAACGAGTTAAACGATATTGATAGTTGGAGGTGTGATAATGGATGAACTATCAAGAAAGCAAAAATATTTGTTGGAAAAACTAAAAAAGAGATCGTACCTTCCGGAAGTCGCCATTCGTCTTATTTATGAATTTTTGGTAGAGAAACCAAAGGAAGAGCCCCTTGATCCCATGTGGAAAGATATCTGGGGTATGTATAAGCGCTATGCAGAGGAAGCTGTTCCACCACATATAATTGAGGAGATTGAGGATATTATCTCTCAATCATTTAAAAAACTAATGGACGATGATATTTGGAAGATAAAAATTAACGAAGATACAAAAATTACGTTTCTATTAGGTGCTGGAGCTTCTGCTCCCTCAGGTATTCCTACCGTTGATAAATTGCTTTCTGAATTATGGAAACGAGCAAGAAAAACAGGTCGCGAGGACTTAGATAAGTTAGCTAAATGGTGTGATGATAGAGGAATAGATAATATAGAGACTTATTAACTGCAGCATATATCTCTAATTTTGCTGCAAGAAATCCCAATATTACTGCCCTATTAGACTATTTTATTTTTCAGGTAGCAAGGAATTATCATACGAGGAAGAGTTTATGTTTAGACGCCATAAAATATCCAAAACTCCAGATATAGATGTCTCGTCAATCGGTTTTCTTCAAGATACCTTACAAACACTATTTGGTCTCTTAACAAGCACTATGATTTCTGCGAGTCCCAATCAAACACATGAGGCAATTGTAGATTTTATAAAGAAGCATAAAAAAACATCCATAATTACGACTAACTATGATGGATGTATGGATGAAGCATTATTAAAAGCAAAGATACCCATTAAGGGTACTATCAGTGGGGAAAATGAAGATAATCCGAATGCTGTGCAACTGATAAAAATGCATGGATCTATAAATTGGGCATATTGTGATTCTTGTCAGGATGTTCAAGAATTCGATTTACTTGAGTTGAAAAGAATATATGAACAAGACAAACTCAGTTATCCTGTAATAGGAATATGTAAAAAATGTGGTGGACTGCGCCGTCCATTGCTGATCCCTCCTCTTTCCTTTAAATTTTTGATGTTTCCCCATCTTATAGACATATGGAGTTCTGCGTGTCAGAGCATTGAAGAAGCGGATTACCTTATAATTGTTGGCTACTCCTTCTCAGAAGCTGATATATACATTACCAAGATTATCTCGAGGTCAATGTCTATGAGTAATGATCAAAAATGATAATAGTTAATACTGATCCAAACTTAGTACCCACATTAAGAGATCGTTTTTCTGCCCATATAGATGGATTTGATAAAAAGAGGATACTTCAAGCGTGTAAAAGTTCCGACGTTATACTTCCCAAAATTTTAGATTCTATGCTTGATAGAAAGTCTTCTAAAAAAGTAAAAGTGTAAACGATGAGTAAAGTTTCATCAATGTCGCCTAACAGCGGGCATACAGTTGCGGTGCTTCACACTTTTGCCCAATTGGCTTACTTCATTCGCCCATTTCGTATGTTTGCCAAACGTTTGACGAAATTGTATAAAAGTTTGATTTGAAAAGATACTTGACATATCTGGTATTATGATTATTTCTTGTAGTAAAAGAATGGGTAAGGTCGTTGAGAAAACAGAGGTTACAAACTTTAGAGACCTGTCAAAATCTATAAAGATAGAAGCGGTCATTGATACTGGTGCAACCATATCTGTCCTGCCAATGGATTTAATTCAAAAGCTGGGATTGGAGAAGATTAATGAGGTAAGTGTGAAGTGTTTAGAAATAGCTAGGAGAAAAGTTGTTTTTGATGTTTTAGCAAAGAATGTGGGGACACAATCACTTATAGAACAGATAGTATTAGAGCGATTAGATTTAATTATCGAGCCAAGCACAAGAAAGGTTATACCTAACCCAAGATCTCCTGAGACTTCTATGATTGAAATATTCGTGGCAACATCGCCTAACAGTGGATATACAGCCATGCTTCGCTCTGCCCAAATTCGGCAAAGCCGAACTTCGTGGTCCACCAAACGTTATGCGTCATCTTTAAATTGGCATGATAATTAACAAAAGGATTTCGATATGATTATTTCACAATGGATTATTTGGGTCATTGCTTTATTAATTTTCATTTCTTTCTTGTATGGATTAAGAAAAGAGGCTAAAAGCAATAGGCCTATTCATATTTCATTACTAATACAAACTATTTTACTGCTGTCAGCTGTAATTCTTTTTCTTTTCTTGCCTTGGAGCAAATTCCATCTTTTATGGGTTATCCCTGCTTGTTTTATTTTAGGTTGGATAATAGGCTTTATTATTATACCTATCCCTATTATCGGCGATATATTTAGGAACATTTCCTTAATCTTTGCATATATATTTCTTATTGGCACCAATTGGGAAATAGGTGGATACCCGTGGAAAATCTCTACTTTTAGAGCACTTAAGGGAAGAATAAAAAGAGAAAGATATAACACAATAGAAGATTTTGAAGAGGCTATTAAAAAACACGAAGACCAACTATTTGGAATTCGCCTCTTTTATGAGGGCATTAAGGAATTAAAAATATACGATGAAGACATGTTAGATGAGATCGGTTTCGATTACCATTATAATAATATTATGGAACGAGGACAGAAAGCTATTTCAGAAGCTAAAGAATTATTAAAAAGGGTGAAAAGTGGAAAAGAAGACATTAAAGCGTTACAAAAATTTGAATTTCCTCCTATTCACGGACCCGGGCTTGATGAAATGACGCAAAGAGCGAGTCTACTTGTTAAAGCATATGAAAAATTATTCCCAAATAGACCAAGAGAAATTCCACTCACACCAGAAGAGCATGAAAAGTTAAGAGAAGAGGTGATTAAAAATTTTGAAATATAAAAGACAGCGTATTACAACGGATAAAAGGCTCCGTTTAACTTCGCCTAAATTGCCTCCAGCAATTCCTTTTATTCGCATTCCATTATAGGTTCTCCTACTTACAATAGAGAAATAACTGACTATGACAGATTATGGTATGATATCCACAAGCAGACTTTCATAGGAAATATGCTGTTTGTATCAACACTTATATTATTACTTCAGGGTGTGGTTAAAAAACTTTGAGAGACCTTACAATGGCTTTACGTTACTATGTGGTAAAGATGATTGTTGCAAATTTATTAAGATTTGGTAATGAAATTGAGGGAGACGATAAAACGGCGAAAAAGCTTTCGAGGCAGAGAGAGGCTTGTTAAAGATACAAAGGCAGAGAAAAGATTTTTGGAACAAGGTCTGATAAGAAAGAAAATTTCCTATAAAACCTATATTGAGAAAAAAATTAACAAAAATTAATGAGGAAGATAAGGGTTATTATGAAGTGCGTGAATAAGTGCTTCTGGGCAAACGCTTCGTCGCTTCGCTCCTCGCTTTCACTTCATTCAGGTCATATAACACGGGCTATACGGCTTCGTTTCACATGCCCAAATTCTGCCAAAGGCGGAACTTCGTATAGCCCGAATATGTTAGGCGAAACAGTTTAAGTGAGATGATCGTATGAAAATGGTGAAATGGAACGATGTTGAAATCGCACAAAATCCGTATTTTGAAAGAGCCGTCAATTAGACCACTCCGATGATAGCTTGTTTATTGGAAGTTCAACCTTACTTTATAGGATGCGACTCATCGACACACATGCACACCTACAGGGACCTGAATTCAACCGCGACCTCGAACCCGTACTTGCACGTGCAGTGAAAGCTGGTGTCCAGCTGATCATAAACGTAGGGTATGACCTGAACTCCTCCAAACGTGCCATCCAACTCTATCGCAAATACCCCATGTTACCACCAGCTGTGGGTATACACCCACATGATGCAAAGACATGGTCGGATGAGGTCGAATCCTCGCTCCGCAGGTGGGCAGGTTCACCCCATGTGGTTGCTATAGGTGAGATAGGGCTCGACTTTTACAAAGACTATTCACCACGTGCACAACAGCTGCAGGTACTCGAGAAGCAACTCCAGATAGCACTCGATTACAGGTTACCCGTCATCCTACACGTACGTAATGCGTACATGGATATACTTAATGTTTTGAAGAACTTTCCCTCACTACGTGGTGTGATGCATGCATTCTCCGGTAGCCCCGCAGTCGCTGATAAGCTTGTATCCATGGGTTGGCACATAGGTGTGGGTGGTGTCATCACATTCTCCAACGCACGTAAGTTACAGGAGGTGGTTCAACGCATACCGGTTGAATACATAGTCCTGGAGACAGATGCACCATTCCTTACACCACACCCATATCGAGGTAAAAGGAACGAACCTTCATACCTCAAATTTATCTGCCAGCAACTGGCAGCTATTCTGCAACGTACCCCAGATGAGGTTGCTGAAATCACCTACTTGAACGCCAAACGCCTATTTCCGCGTTTAAGAAGTTGATCACTCTTCATGTATCAGCTTTCTGTCACGTTTCTTCACACCCAACCACAGCAGGTCACGTGGCTCATCGTGCTCCATAACGTAGCGGATGGCAGCTTCTATCATCTCAGGTGTTACATCTCTACCACCCAATCCCGTCACAAATCCCCACATCGGTATGTACTCTGCACGGTTATACAATGCGGATTTCACCTCCTGAAAGAATATCCCACTATGGCCAAAACTAATGTTACGGTCCAGTACTAACACCTTCTTTGCACCCTTGAGTGCATTAACCACATCTTCAGCAGGAAACGGCCTAAACACCCGTATTTTCACTAACCCAACCGGATAGCCCTTTTCCTGTAGCTCATCCACTATCACCCTCGTTGTACCTGTTATATCGCCAGCTGTCACCACCCGTAGATCGGTACCTTCGGTTTTGTACTCCTCTATCAACCCATACCTGCGACCAAAATATTGGTAAAACTCGTCATCCACTTCCTTTATCACATGTTTCGCATCCTCCATAGCCTTCTGTATCTGATAGCGTAGTTCAAAGTACCAGTCAGGTCCCGTGAGCCCACCGAATGCGGCTGGGTTGTCGGGATCCAAGTAATATTTTGGCTGATACGGTGGTAAGAACTTATCCACAAGCTCCTGATCAGGTATCTCCACAGGTTCTGACGTATGTGATAACACAAATGCGGCCAACACTATCATGCTGGGTAATAACACCTTTTCCGACACCTTATACGCCTGTATCACCGTATCCAGCACCTCCTGGTTGCTTTCAGCATAAAACTGCATTATACCGGTATCACGTTGTGCTAAGCTATCGTTCTGTTCGGTCCATATCGACCATGGTGGCGCCATGGCGCGGTTGATGTTACCCAGCACGATCGGTAACCTCGCACCTACTGCCCAGTGTATCACCTCATGCATATACGCTAACCCCTGTGCCGAAGTTGCGGTAAATGCACGTACACCAGCGGCTGATGCACCTACAACCGCGGCGAGTGCGGAATGTTCGGACTCCACCTTTATGAACGTAGCATCCAGCTCACCGGTTGCACACATATCGGCGAGCAACTCCACCACCTCCGTCTGTGGTGTGATAGGGTATGCAGCTATAACTTTCACACGTGCAAGCTTCACCCCATACGAAAGAGCGTGGTTGCCCATCAAAAGTTCAACAGTAGCCATCCTTCTAAGATAAGGGTTTTAAATTAACGTCAAGGATATCTGTTATTTACAGGTTAACTTCGGGATAAAGCTTACTCTTCTAAAACTCGGGGTTGAACGATACATACCAATAAGGTGCAGAGTAGCTGGCCAAATCCGTATGCCATGCACATGTAACCTGTAACACAAAATAGCCAAGGTTCATCCTTACCCCTGTACCGAAACCCAGCTTCAGATCCTTTAACCTACCAGCCTCGTACAACCTAAGTTCACGCAGGTTATTGGTTGCAAACCCCATATCAACAAATATCCCTCCCCTTATGTTACGCAGGTACAGAGGTAACGGGAACGCTATCTTGAGGTTATCGATGAACGGATATCGTAACTCAGTATTCCATATACCAATATGGTAACCACTGAACTCACCATAGTCGTAACCACGTAGATCGTCTGCCCCCCCAACCCACAACGGCGTATAATGGTATAGCTGGCGACTGAGCAATCCCGCAAATATAAACCTATTCGCCCAAGTATAGCGTGCAGTCAACCTCGTGTAGTGTCGATAGTCCAGCTCATAGTACGTCGCGGATGCCACCCTTGGCTGTATAGGTATTACATGTTCCAACGATAACGATGCACGTGTACCAATTGCCGGCCCGGTACTCCTCCATAGTGCATTATCGATCACGTATGAGGTACGTATATCCAGCAGATCATAGTACTGAGTATAGGTGTTGGCAAGATACATCTCTTCCTTAACATCAACAAACCCTAACCATAAGTCAACCCTATGAAACCTATCTATCGGATACGAAAATGCATTACTTATCTCTAACATCCGTAAGTATGCCCAACACCCATACCTGTAGTTGTAGTAATAACCGCCAACCTTCGAGAAATAGAATAGCCAATCCCATCGCTTGGGTAGATACCAGTAGATAAACAATATGTTGGAGTTGGTGAGATCGCTGGGATTGTCCAGATCCACATAAAACCTGTGATTACCCAGTATATCTGAAAATGCGAGGCTCAACCTCGTGTATATGCCACCATAACTTGAATACTCAACTTTACCAAACACCCAGTCAGGTGCAAGCTCAAACCCCATCGCACGTGTCTTAAAGGGTACAAACTTCATAGGCACCGCATGCACGTGCTCTACTTCGGGTGGTGTATATTGTGAACCTAACTGGTTGAGCGGTTCTTTCACTATAAATATGTCCCATCCACCATTATTATACACACTCATTGCAAGGTATTTGCCGTCCGGTGTTACTGTTGGCGAGTATATGCCACCCATGATTTCCAGCTTATGATATAGCTTTTCTCTGCCAATATCCCAAACATATAGATCGTAGCTACCTTCCCAGTCCGCCACAAACATTATCTTATCACCCACCACCATGGGGTATCGCATATAGGTTGCCCTATATGGCATGATACTATAGATGTGGCCATCACATAGGTTAAGCATATAAAGCCCATAGACCCCATAATACCAAACCGTATCCTTTCTGTTCTGTCTATCAGATACGAAGACTATGGTGCTGCTATCCATCCACCATGGATCTTTATCATCATATATATCATCGGTGAGCTTCCTTATCTCATCGGTGGCGATATCCACAATGTAAAGATCAGCTTGCCCATCCTTCGTCCCCCTAAACACTATGTATTTACCATCTGGTGAATACTTTGGCTTATACACTGCATCGAGGTGCGGCTTTATCGTATGCCTGATCTTACCGTGCTCAACATCATATATGTAAAGTACATCTTCTTCGCCCTTCTTGGCTACGAAGACCACCTCACGTCGCTGTGGATGCCAATCGATACCACCCCATGCCAGGTGTAGCGATTCGAACATTTCACTCTGACCACCGGTGATCAACTTCTTCCGTATTTTACCAGTAAACGTAGATGCCAAATATATCGCATCATATCCGTCACGATCTGATATATAGACCAGCTCCTTACCATCCGGTGATATGGCAGGTGCTATATTGAACACATAATCGGTATGTTTTGTCACCATGATCGCAGCCTCTGGTATCCTACGCTTTTGTGCCCATAACGACCAGTACTTCCTACGCAAGAAGTCACGCCACATTAGGTTAAGCTCATCCAACGACACATGTAATACCTTTTCTATGCCACCCTTCAGGCCCTGCCTTAGGTTCATGGAATAGAATATTTCGCCAATCTTTTTCTCCCCGTATGTCTGTGCAATAAAGTGGATTATGGATTGACCCTCTTTGTACATGAGGTATGTACCTTCGATGAGATCCATATCCTGTATGGATACCAACTTATCGTTAAACAGTGCATCCCCAATTATCATCTGTGTTTCGACATCCCAACCCAATGAGAAATACTCAGCCATACCTTCGATATACCATAACGGTATGTTGTAGATTGTGGTTTTGGGTATCAGTGCAGATAACCCTCTACCATACAGGATATCGTATTGGAATGCGTGTACAAGCTCATGCACCAGCACGTGCCTAAAATCCTCATATGAACCATTAAATGGTACCACTATACGGTTTTTGAACATCTCCGTGAACCCACCCACTGACTCCTCTATCAGGTACGGTATCACATTTGTACCTTCGAAATCTATATACGATGTGTACAGTATAACGGGTACCTTTCTCGATAGCTTATGTGCAAGCGCTTCCGCAATACGGTTTTGTGCACCCTCCAACACATACGCAGCAAACCGGGCTAACTTTTCGCCACCCTTGTAATAGTATATGTCGAAATGTTTAGTCTCCATGATATGCCAATCATACTGCCTATACTGTATCTTGTTCTGTCCAAACTGCCATTGTGCTAATAGTACGATCAACCAAATCATTTTATGCTCCTGACCCAAAACCCCACCGCCATACCTAATGCAAACGCTATCACCAATATCAACACCAGCAACCGTCCACGTACCACATGTAGGCTTTTACCTTTGAGTATAGCGAATAATGCCAAGATATACGCTAATCCATTGAGAAACCATACCACTGGTAAGCTTATGACACGTGCAAGATGGTGCCCTATACCGGGTATGAGGTTTACCAATCCAACAAAAAACGTAAATAGCTGGCTGAATACCGACACTATCAGTACACCCAACGCTATCAACCACTTATGCCAATGTAATCGCCACCCCAGTATCACAATTATCGCAACCGCTATGATACCGGCTATCAACACCTTATACCTGCGACGCCAGAAGCCTGGCTGTATCGTGAATTGCTCAAGTTCCTCAATATATTCCTTACCAGCGCACACTTCTGAGCCTGACATTTGGCTTACCCAGTAAGTTTTGTAGCTTTTTGATCAACTTATCATCCGGTGATACCAACATCTTACGTGGCCGTAACGTGTATAGGGTTTCACCATTTTTGACAAAGTTGAGCCTCACCTCAGTCACACCTGAACTCCCCATAAGTAATTGATGTAACTTATTTAGGTCCTCCTCCGTGGTTGTTACAATGTTGAGGTATAGGTCGATCCAACTTGTCAACCGCTTCCTTGCCTCTTGTAGTGATACTATTTTATCAGCTATTATACGGGGTGACTCTTCTCCCTCTTGGTGTGTAACTTTACCCTTTACGAGTAATTCGTCACCATTGGTTATCTCCTTTTCACTAAACAGGTCCGGAAACACGGTAACCTCAACCTTACCCGTAAGATCTTCGAGTTCAACAAACGCCATCTTCTGTCCCCTTTTGTTTTTGATAACCTTAACTCGTGTAACAATCCCCGCTATGCTTACGGGTTCGGCCTCCCCATAATGATGGAGCTCTGCTATAGTGGTTGTGGTGAATGCATCGATCACATCCTCGTACTTGGTTAATGGGTGACCCGAAAGGTAGAACCCCAGTGCCTCACGTTCCATCGAAAGTACTGAGGCACTTTCACTATCGTCTGTCTTCTCATCCATTATCGTGCCACTAAATAGTGACAGCTGTTGTGATGCCTTATTCTCCAGCACCTGCAACAACCTGTAGCGGTCGGGGTTGAGGTTATCGAAGCTACCCGCTTTTATGAGATTCTCCATCGCCTTTTTATTTATGTTTTTGACGTCCCTACGTTGCATAAAGTCGTTGAAGCTACTGAATTTACCCCTTTTACGCTCTTTGACAATGCTATCAATGGCCTTTTTGCCAACATTTTTGATCGCCCCCAACCCAAACCTTATCTTACCATCGACTGGCTTAAACTCATAGTCGCTTTCGTTTATATCAGGTGGCAATATCTCAATCCCCATACGTCGGCACTCACTTAGAAGTAGCCTGATCCTATCGGTATCATTCATCTCGCTGGTAAGTAAAGCTGCCATAAACTCTACGGGATGGTTTGCCTTCAAATATGCGGTCCAGTATGCTATAAGTGCGTAACCAGCAGAGTGTGACTTATTGAACCCATATCCAGCAAATGGCTCCATATACTCAAATATTTTACGTGCAGTCGCTTCATCTACACCTTTCTTCTTTGCACCTTCGACAAATTTCTCCTCCATCTTACGCATAATCTCTTTCTCTTTTTTACCCATAGCACGTCGCAAGAGGTCAGCCTCACTGAGTGAGAACCCCGCCACCTGGTGTGCTATTTGTATCACCTGCTCCTGATACAGTATCACACCATAAGTCTCTTTGAGTATGGGTTCGAGCATCGGATGTAGATAAGTTACAGGTTCTTCGCCTCGTTTACGTTTGATGAAGGTTTCCTTCTGTTCCATAGGGCCAGGCCTGTATAACGCAAGTACAGCCATAATGTCTTTGAAATTTGTTGGCTTCAATCGCTTCAATATGCTACGCATACCTTCACTTTCCAACTGGAATACACCCACTGTCTCACCACGTTGCAGTAACCTGAACGTCTTGCTATCATTAAGCGGTATCTCATCTATCTCGATGCCCCTCTCCTTGAGGTATTGTTTAGTCTTCTCGATCACTGTCAACGTACGTAACCCCAGTATGTCTATTTTCAATAAACCTATCTTTTCGAGCGATTTCATGGAATACTGTGTCATTATGTTGCCATCGGGTGCCTTGTACAGTGGAACGAACTCCGTCAACTCCTTGGGGGTTATAACGATACCGGCTGCATGTGTTGATACGTGACGTGCCACCCCTTCCAACCGTTTGGCGATCTCCATCATCCGCTTATATTCATCTTTGGAAGCTATCAACTTACGTAACTCCTTATCCTCAAGCGCCTGTTCGAGTGACATACCCATCGGTATCTTCTTAGCGATCCTATCAACCTCACCATAAGGTATACGTAAT
>Ga0190363_1002112_pt1 | contig 11523 bp, 10 predicted proteins | sample 48721867_MG_FD_161272 | JGI IMG/M metagenome (GOLD analysis project Ga0190363, IMG submission 161272) | Hydrothermal vent microbial mat bacterial communities from Southern Trench, Guaymas Basin, Mexico - 4872-18-6-7_MG | ecosystem: Environmental > Aquatic > Marine > Hydrothermal vents >...
GGCTTCACGGGCCATGGCGATGCGTTTAGCCCTAGGAACCCCCCTAGCCACTAGGGGAAGCTCGATGTTCTCCAAAACGGTTATACGGTTTATCAGGTTGTACATCTGGAATACGAACCCTATTTTCACGCCTCTTATGTAAGCTAGCTCGGCATCCGAAAGCTTACTCGTATCTACCCCATCTATCACAACCGTTCCCTTAGACGGTCTATCCAGCAGACCCATTATGTGCAAAAGAGTAGACTTACCGTGGCCTGATGGACCCATTATGGCGGCGAGGTCTCCTCTGCGAAGGTTTAGACTCACGTCTCGTAGAGCCCACGTCTCCACGCCGCCTTCGCTTCTGTAGACCTTGCTAACGTCTTTGACCTCGATGACGTAGTCTTCCATGAAACGCACTAGAAGTTATATGATTATCCACCGATTAAAACATTTATCCGAATAAACATCCAGGTAGCCCTTCTAAAGGCATATCTCCCAGAACCTACGGGTCTCCCGAGACCTCCTCTCGACCGCGTCTAGATGCCTGAACCGGCTCCGCTTTATCGGGTATCTTCCGACCTTCTTCGCGTACTCGACCTCGTACTTCAGCATCTCCGCCGGTATGTTCGCGTATGTTTCTCCACCGTTGTCGAATATGTAGCCGAGCGACGGAGCCGCATAGTATATGCACCTTTCGACTTCCATCTCCACAGCCTCCGGAGAGCGTTTCAGAAGCACCCTCCAGTTAGCGTTACCGTTGAAGACCACCTTACCCCTAAACGCCTCCGCCAGCACCCTTATGTCGTTCTCGACACCTACGTCCACGTCCCTGACCTTATAAACATCGAGTAGTATGTCTGCTATGTGGTCCATGTGGGAATCCATGTGGAGGCTTCTACCCTTATGCCCGAAGCGCTCGTAAAGCCTCAGGTTGTAGGGAAGAGCGAAGCGCTTATACATATCTCGGTTCAGGTATCCCGCGTGGTCGTCGCATAGACCCAGATAACCTCCATCGGCCCCCGTGACCTCGAAGTAATACTCACGTAGAACCACGAACGTCTCCTCGAGCTTCCTGAAGAGCCTATGCATCTCACAAGGGTACTTCAGAAGCCAAGAGTAGAGCCGCCGCGGACCCATCAGAGAGCCTGCGGCCGAGACCGGAGGATGTATCCCAAGCCCGCCCCAGACGGGTATATCGCCGTAGCTCCTCTTAGCTAACAGCTTGAACTCTTCGAATTTTCGATAATACTCCTGGATCCCCTTATGCGTCGCGGGGTCGGGGACCTCAAGCCGGTCTATATCCTCAAGCCTCCGTATCGAAGGCACGACCCAGGGGCTCATCCAGGGGTTCCTCTCATCGGGCATGCGGATATCGCAGTCGAAGACTATACCCTCGGCTATGGCGCCTAGGTCGAAGCCCACGCCGATGGATGTGAAGTCGTCCTTCAGCCAATGAACCCTCCACTTGATGCCTTTCACCTGGGCATCTAGCATCGCTTTGAAGTCGCCGTAGTACTCTGCGAACGTGTAGCCGAAAAGCTTAGCATAGTAGGGTCCGCCCAGACCTATGATGACCGGCACCCTATCGGGTTCTTCGAAATCCCGGACAGCCTCGACCCGTCTCCTACTCTCCTCGACGAGACGATGGTAGCGTCTATAGTCGAAGGGCTCCACGTCGATCAAAGTGGAGCGAATAGATTAAAGAGTTACTGAGCGAGAGAAGGGTTTAGAGCAGCTTCATAAGCTCCTCCTTGCTCTTCGGGTCCAGCTTCTCATAGCTTTCTATAAGGTATATGTTCTCGTCCATATCGAATAGCACTATCTTATCGTCCATCTTGAAGACGCTTCGCCTCCTACCGCGTAACTTAAACGTCCTAACACCCTTATCGGTCTCGACCTTACACACGAAAAACTCTCCGGTATATGTGATATCGAGAACCCTACGGATAACAGGTATGAAATACTTCCTGTCTAGGACGTACTCCAACGCTTTACGCGAAGACTCGTCGAGCCCACGGATATCTCTTATCACACAAAGGTCCTTACCCGACTCCACCCTCAGGATCACGTAGTAAGGAGCCGAGAGGGGAAACGGCTTAACCGGCTCGACGTTTTTATATACCATACCGTCGACGTAGAAGTTTAAGGAATCATGGAACCTATCGTACTCGAACCTGACCTTCCTCGGGTCGGCGAACCTGAGGGATGTTTTGACAAACTCCCTTATGCTCGTCATACGGCTACACCTTAGCCTCAGCCGGTTGTTCTAGGAACTGGGTGTTCCAGAGCTTAGCATACAGTCCACCTTTACGAAGCAGCTCCTCGTGGGTTCCCATCTCCACAAGCCGGCCCTTGTCTATGACTATAAGCCTATCTGCGTCCTTAACCGTGCTAAGCCTGTGGGCTATTATGATCGTCGTACGTCCCTTAGCTATCTCGTCCAGAGCCTTCTTTATAGCGTCCTCCGTGATGGTATCGACGCTGCTGGTGGCTTCGTCTAGGATCAGTATCTGAGGGTCGGATATCACGGTTCTAGCTATGGCAACCCTCTGCCTCTCGCCGCCTGAGAGCCTACTTCCGCTTTCGCCGCAGGGGGTATCGTAGCAGAGAGGCTTCTGAATTATAAAGTCGTGGGCAGCGGCGATCTTGGCAGCCGCTATTATCTCGTCTAGCGACGCGTCGGGCTTGCCGTAGCGTATGTTGTTCGCTATCGTATCGTTGAAGAGCCTAGGCTCCTGGCTCACCAAGCCGATCTGCTTCCTGAGGCTCCTAAGCTTTATCCGTCTTATGTCGACGCCGTCTATGAGTATCCTACCCTCGTCCACGTCGTAGAACCTCAGGATCAGCTTGGCCAAGGTGGTCTTCCCGCTTCCGGTAGGCCCGACTATACCGATCTTCTCACCGGGTTTTATGTCGAAGCTTATGTTCTTCAACACGTATGTGTAGGGGAGATAGCCGAAGGACACGTTCTCGAAGGTTATCCTCCCCTTGATCTTCAAGTCGACGCTATCCTCGGCGTCTCTTATCTCCGGCCTCATACGCATGAGGTTGTAGATCCTCTCAGCCGCCGTGCTAGACCTCTTCATGGGCTCGACCATGCTTACGAGCGTCCATATCGGGCCGTAGAACTGGCTGACATACGAGATGAACGCCGAGAGCGTTCCGAGCGTCAGAGTCCCGTTTAAAACCTCGATTCCGCCTAGCCACCATATTATAGCCGTCCCGGCGGAGATCACGAAGCCCAGCATCGGGAAGAACTGGAGGCTAAGCTTGGTAGACCTCAAACTAGCCTTTATAACGTCGCTGAGCTTAAGCTTCAGCTTCTCCGCTTCGTGGTCTTCCATGGAGTAGGCTTTAACCGTCGGAAAACCTGGTATCACGTCGACGAGCAGAGCCGATACGTCAGCCCACCTCCTCCATTCATAGTGGTACACCCACCGGGCCTTCCTCCTGAACAGGAAGACGCCGAGCCCTAGTATGGGCATGGGTATCAAGGCTATGAGGCTTAGCCTAGGCTCGAGTAGGAGTATCATAGCGGATACTGATATGAGCGATATGCTGCTCCTCAGGAGCTGTTCAAGACCCCATGAGAGGAACCAGTTAACCCTGCCGACGTCGTCCGTTATCCTAGATATGAGCCTCCCAGCCTCGTATCTATCTAAGATGCTAGGCTGGAAACGCATGATGTGCTTGAATAGATGAATCCTTATGCTATACATCGCCTTTAGGCTCACGTAGGATAGGCTGTAGCTGCGTACGACCCCGAGCAGGGAGCTCGTAGCCTGGGTCGCTATGATCGCCAGTATCACCTGGGCTAGGAGCTCCTCCTTATGCCCTAGGATCACGTCGTCTATCAGCATCTTCATGAAGTATGGGGGAAGCAAACCGAGGAATATGCCGCATACACCGGCTACCATCCCAACGGCTAAAACCCACTTATAAGGTAGGACGAACCTCAGGATCGAGCGTAGGGTGCCGGTCTTAGCCGCAACCTCCTCTTCCTCATAGACCTGCTCACGCCTCACCCTTCTAAGGAAGGCCAGGTTCTCTAAAAGCCTACTAGCGTCTCCGAACCTCTTTCGGAGAGCCCTCGAAAACCTAGTCAATATGACCACGGATTCGTCTTTCAGAGTTACCATAAGCTCCGCGTTTCCGATGTAATCCTTCACCGAAACCGAGCGGATATCCCTTAGGTTTACAGAGACCTCGACCTTTAAATCGGCGTCGCAGACGACCGCCCGTTTATCGGTAACGAGGAGATAGCTACAGCCGAACCGTCCATCTCTTGTCAGGTCGCTCTCGAAGTATGCTAGAAGCTTCTCCCCGTCCTCAAGCACCCTCTTGAAATCCTTATCGTCCATCTCTCGATCTTCGAGAAGAAGAAGATAACCCACATTTAAACTTTATTACTCAACATACTAGTCAAACGTGAATTACGATAGTTAACGTTTTTAACCTAACATAGTCGAGGATAGCGAGGCATACTTCGCATCGCTGAAGACCCTATATCTATGTAAATCCCTTACAACGTCTCCAAGGCTTGATGTACCGCTCATCCGTACCCAACCGTTTAAGCATGTTTAGAAAGGCATCCCTAAGCCTGACGGCTACCTCCCTATGCTCCTCTAAGACGTTTACGCTCTGCCTCGGGTCTCTCTCGAGGTCGTACAGCTCGGTCTGAACCTTACCGAACGGTTTTAGAACCCTAGGCTCCCCGTCGACTATCACGGTGTACTCGGCTTTATCGACCTCCGGTCCACCCTCCGGGGCTAGGATGAGGCTCCACCTCCCAGACGTTATCGTAGCCCTCAAACCAGCCCTGACACCCCTTATGATCGAAGGAGACGACACCGCCACGTCTCGAACCCACTCCTCACCCCTGACCACCCGCATCAGAGACCTGCCCTCGGCGGGTAGAGCATTAGCCGCACCCGTCAATTCCAATATCGTAGCGGTTATATCGGGTGTTTGCACCAGGGCGTCTGACTCCATCTTCGCGTTTAAACCATCCGGAAGCCTGAGGATCAGGGGTATATGCGCAACCTCCTCGTAGAGCGGCGTCAAACCATGGTATCCACCCATTATTATAGACTTACCTATAAGCCCGTGCTCGCCGAGGTAGAAGCCGTGGTCGCTGGTGAAAAACAGGGCTGTTCTATCCCATAAACCAAGCTCCTCGACCTTCTCGACTATGCGCCCCACCCATCTATCTACGAGCGAAGCCTCACCCGCGTACATGGCTCTGCAGTGTCTAAGCTCTTCCTCTGTCAAGTAGCTGCATGGACCGTAAGCCGGGTAGACGACCTCCTCACCCTCGTAGCCGGGGTCGTACATGTCGACATACCATCTAGGCGGGTCCCAGGGCTCATGCGGGTCGAAGAAGTCGACGTACAGCATAAACCTCCTATCGTGGTTCCTCTCAAGCCACTTGATGGCTTCGGTAGCCGTCCTGGCGGGTATCCAGTCCTCCTCAAACCGTCTTAGAGCGTTGTTACGCATATGCTGAACCGTGGTCTCGACGTTTCTGAGCTTCTCAGGTCTGCATGGAAGCTCGACCTCTAACGGGTCCGTACGGTATCTATCGTTCTCCTGTCCCCTTATCCAGACCCATCCGCTGAACCCTCTGTCGTAGTGGTATCCGTCCTTAAGGATATGCGGTGTGTCGGCTATCATCATCGTCGTATACCCCTTCTTACGCAGAACCTCCTGGATGACCGGTTCGTCCCTAGGAAGAGGCGCCCAGTCGGAGTATGTGAACGTAAAGCGTCCGGTCAAGAGGTCGTGCCTGTTCGGAACGGTCGGGAAAGACGCGTGGTAAGCCCTCGTGAAGAAGACGCCGTCTTCCGCAAGCCTATCCAAGCTGGGCGTCCTGGCGTATACGCCGGGTTTAACCTCGAACCTCCCCTTCAGAAGGTCGTATCTGAACGTGTCTGAGATTATCACGATCACGTTGTAGCCCTCGCCGCTCAAGAAACTCCACCGCCATAAGCTATGACGCGGACGCGGATATATCTTTAACCTGAGTAGGTTTTATACAGGTTTTCGGGATATATCAGTTCGATGACCGAGTTAAGCTTCTTCGAAACGGTCGAGAGACGCAGGTCCATAAGGAGCTATCAACCTAAACCCGTCGAAGAGGATAAGATCGTTAAGATCCTTGAGACCGTGAACCTGGCGCCGTCCGCCGGGGACCTGCAGGCCTACGAGATCGTTCTCGTTAAGGATCGGAGGCGTAAGGAGGCGTTGGCTAGGGCGGCTTGGGGACAGTATTTTATAGCCGAGGCACCGGTCGTGTTCGTCGTATGCGCCAATAGACGCAGGTCGGCCATGAGGTATGGTAGAAGAGGCGAGGAGCTATACTCGATAAACGATTCGAGCATAGCGGCCGCCTACCTGGAGCTCGCCGCCGCGGCGTTGGGGTTAGGCTCCTGCTGGGTCGGGGCTTTCAGAGACGAGGAGGTTGCGAGGATCATAGGGGCGCCGGGTTACGTGAGACCTATAGCCATAATCCCCGTGGGGTATCCCGCCGAGACGCCCGTTAGACCGCCTAGGAGAGGGTATAGGGACTTCCTTCACGTCGAGAGGCTTAGACTAGGCTCCTAGGGAGCTAAGATATAAGAGAGCTCGAGGCGATACGTATAGACAGGTGGGCTTGTTGAGGTTTAAGCTATCTGTGATATCGGATGAGGTTTCACAGAGCCTAGACGACCTCGTAAAATTCGCCGAGGAGTTTAACCTAGACGGTTTGGAGATAAGGACGTTGTTCGATAAAAAGCCGCATGAGCTCTTAGACGTCGCAGGCTCCATAAGAGGCACGCTCAGGAGACATGGGTTGGAGACCGCGGCCGTCGCTTCTCCGGTCTTCAAATCCGAGCTATACGACGAGAGGGAGTATAGGCAACACTTGGACATACTCAGGAAGTGTATAGAGCTGGGTAAAACGCTCGACACGAATATAATCAGGGTCTTCACGTTCTGGAGGAGGAACCACATAGAGGCTGTGATGGATAGGATCGTCGAGCTCTACCAGGAGGCGATAGACATAGCCAAGGAGGAGGGTGTGATACTCGCCGTCGAAAACGAGCCGTCTACCTACGCGAGCAACGGTCTCAAACTCTCCAAGTTCCTCAGGAAGGTAGGCTCCAGGGTGGTCAGAGCGACCTGGGACCCTGGAAACGATATATGGGACCCCGAGGGCGAGACCCCATACCCGGACGGGTACGGATACGTCAGAGACTACGTGGTTCACGTCCATATAAAAGACGGTATACGAAAAGGCCCGGGTGGAGCCCACGAGTTTACACCGGTCGGAGAAGGCGACGTCGACTACAGGGGCCAGTTTAAAGCCCTAGCGTTGGACGGCTATAGGGGGTATTTGTCTCTCGAAACCCATTGGAGACCTAAGGTTAAGCTCGAGGAGAAGGAGGTTCTCATGCCCGGCGGTTCTAGATACTCTAGCTTAGGGTATGAGGCGTCGAGGATATGCATGAGGAAGCTCATAGAGATTCTTGGGAAAATTAGGCTTGAGTAGCCGCTAGAACCGGGTTTAGCGGTTTAAGCGTCCTCATTTTTTAGACGACCCGGTCGAGCAAGCTTTAAATCTCCAATAATGGCTAGTGTTTCTTTCATGAGGGTCTGCCGTTACAGGTTGGACGGTGAGACGCGTATAGGGTTCTACTACGACGACAGGGTTGTCGACTTAGAGGCTCTATACATGGCGTATAGGTCCCTGGGCGGTGAGAGGTTAGCCGGAGATTTAGAGAGGTTTCCGGTAGACCCCTTGTTCTACCTGCCGCCAGACGGAGCCGGCTATGCGATGGCTAGGAGGCTTAAAGGGTTCTACGAGTCGAATCTCGATAAGCTCGACTCGCCGCCTATAACCCTCGACGTAAAGACCGTTAAGTTGCTGAAGCCTGTTCTCGAGCCTAAGAAGCTGATCCTTCTGGCCGGGAACTACGCAGAGCACGTCGCGGAGAGCGGTGACGAGATACCTGATAAGAGGTTCACCTACCCATACTTCTTCATGAAACCGCCTTCCACGACCCTGACCGACCCAGACGACCCCATACTCATCCCTAAGACCTCGCCGAGCTGCGTGGACTGGGAGGTCGAGCTGGCGGCCGTGGTAGGTAGGGGTGGGAAGCACATAAGGGCGGAGGATGCCTTAAGCCACGTAGCGGGTTACACGATTCTGATAGACGTGTCAGATAGGTGTCTCAGGCTTAACCCCATGAGAAAGCCTAGGCCTAAGGACAGGTTCTTCGACTGGCTCCACGGTAAATGGCACGACAGTTTTGCACCCATAGGACCTTGTATAGCGTCTTCAGACTACATAGGAGACCCGCAGAGCTTGAGGCTGAAGCTTAAGGTTAACGGGGTGGTTATGCAGGACTCTTCGACATCTAGGATGGTTTTCACGGTAGCCGAGCTCATAGAGTTCATATCGAGCTTCGTCACCCTGGAGCCTGGGGACATAATCTCGACGGGCACCCCGTCTGGTGTCGGGATGGCTAGGGGGATATATCTGAAGCCGGGTGACGTGGTGGAGGCTTACATAGAGAAGATCGGTCTTTTGAGGAAACGCGTCGAGATGGAGTAGATAGACTTCACGGTATTATCTCGACCGTGTTGTTGTATGTCGGATATAGGAGCTCGTCTGGGTTTACCACGCCGTCGGCTATGAGCTTTTCGGCCAGAGGCTTAACCCCCATGACTTCTTCGACTAGATACCGGGTAGCCATGCATACATCTCTGAAGCCATCCATCCCCCAGAGCCTCTCCATATGGGCGTATAGACATCTGCCGCCGCAAGCCTGGAGGATATCGCAGCCCGTACAAGGCTCGCCTATCGATATTTTACCCGTCAACTCCTCGGGGGAGGTGTCGCGGATGTGCCCAAGCCTAGCCCAAGACACGTCCACGGCTATGGGGCAGGCGAGAATCCTACCATCGGTCAGTATGGAGAAGCTCTCAACCCCCGCCCCACATGGAGGATTCGGCCCCCCATAGAAGAGCCTCCTCAACACACCTTGGAAGGGCGCTAACCCTAAGACCCGTCCTTTAAGAAGGTTCCCAACCCAAAGCTCCCTAAGCCTATCTAAACCCGGTTTATAACTCGACCTAAGCCACCCTTTAAAGTCCCTCCACCTGGGGCTCCAGACCACGTTTAGCTGCCAGTGTACATGGTCGAACAGGTTTAAGCTTAAGAGGTGGGTTACGTCCCTCCATATGTCGCTTACCTCGGTGACCGTCATCCTAGCCACCAGGTCTCCTCCGAACCCCACATCCCTCAGCCATCTGGCAGACCTTAAAACCCTCCTGTAGACGCCTCTACCCCTGTGCATATCCGTGACCGATTCGACCCCGTCTATCGAAAGAAGCACCGTATCGAAGCGTCTCCAATACTCTGGACCAAGCCTATCCACCAAGAGACCGTTGGTCTGGATCACGTAGGTAGCCTCCACCCTATCCATGACATCCATCATGAAAACCGGGTTCAGCAACGGCTCACCGCCGTAGAAGGCGACTATGGGGCTGGGGTCTTGGGATAGGAAATCCGCAAGCTCCTCGACGCGGTACTTAACCTCCCATGGAACCAGACGCCTCGGGAAGCTGCCGCCGCAGTAGGAGCATCTAAGGTTACAGCGCCCGGTCGTGAAGACTATGTAAAGCATGCCAAACATACCAATAAACCCTGAAGCTTAAAGTTTATCTGAAACAAACCCGAAAACTGTTAAACAGCGGGGGTGGCAGAGCCAGGTTAAATGCGCGAGGCTCAAGATCCAGCCAAGAGATGAGCCACCTCGTGGGCGTAGGCCCTACGTGGGTTCGAATCCCACCCCCCGCATCTTTCAACAACACCCAGGGTCTATCTACAAACTACTTAAAGCCAAAGGCTATGCTGATACTACAGCCAGAATTACCGCCAAAATCATCAGACAGCTTCAGAAAGCTCTAGGTCAGAGCATCTACAACCCTGAAAAGGTCATTAGCTTCATAATGAATAAAAAAGTGTCTAATGCCAGAAAAGAGGTATTGTTAACAGCTTATAGACAGTTCGCTAAAGCATTAGGCTTTGATGTCAAAGTTCCCAAAGTTAGAAGAGAATATAAAATCCCCTATGTTCCACCTGAGAAAGATATTGAAGCCCTGATAGGAGCGATGCCTAGGAGATATAAGGTATTTCTATTGGTTCTCAAGGAGACAGGAGCCAGACCGGGTGAAGCCTTCAGTCTCACAGTTGATGATATAGACCTAAAAAGACAAATAATTAGAATAACACCCGAAAAAGGCTCAGAGCCTAGAATCTTCAAGATATCAAAGAGATTAACAAAGCTCATTATTGACTACCTACACCGGAGACCAAACAGTTCAAGAAAATTGTTCGGAGACAGTTACAGAGCATTTTATAGAAACTACCTCAGATACAGAAACAAGGCTGCTGAAGAGTTAAAGATGCCAGAACTAAAAAAGATAAACTTCTACAGCCTCAGACATTTTAAAGCAATCAGGACCTACTACAAGACCAAGGACCTCTTGTATGTCAAAAGGATTCTAGGACATAGGAGCATAACAAACACCATCAAATACCTGAAAATGGTCGAGTTCAAAGAACCTGAATACATCTGCAAAATAGCGACTAATGTTCAAGAGGCTGCTAAGCTCATAGAAGCCGGCTTCGAGTATGTGGCGACCTTCGAGGGTAAAATGCTCTTCCGAAAACCCAAGTAGACCCTCCCTCCTCTATTTTTCCCATGATAAACTTCTATCATAGATGAGCTATTCAGTTCATCGATTTATAAGCAAAAAATTCCGCTAGGTTTTGTGTTATTAGGATATGACATAAAGAGGATGAACAAGCTCGGAAACCATGACCAGAGATACCCAACCTCTACCCTTTCAGTCATATCCTAATAACTAAAAACATCTCTAGGGAGGCTCAAGTGGGGTTTAGCTCTCTCTAGGCATGTGGAAAAAATGTTGATGGGGGTGTTGTTAATTCCTCTCTAGCCTTTTATGAAGCTCTAACACTGCATAGTGGACATATTTCTCTATGTTGTAGGCTAGATGGGGCATTAGCTTATCCCTGTGCTTCTTTAAATCCTCCACTATTAAGTCTCTGATAGCCTTATGTAGTCTAACAGTTGTGTATTCCCGCATATCCATCAAGATTAAGTTAGCTAGCGATAATTTAAAGCTTAGCCAACAAACAACACCTGAAATGAGGAAAAGAATTTAAATAGACAAATCGCCTACAGGTAATCGATGGAAAAACCAGAGAGCTTGGGTTCGAATCCCACCCCCCGCATAAACATAAAGAACCCACCGCTATCAGCTCCTCAACGAACAACTTTGATCGCCAGTATATAAACAAAAAATTCTACTGGAGGAGCCGCATATTTCACAGCCTTTTCAGACGTAGCCTCATACGATCTATCATAGGCTCTCTAGGTGAGGGGGTGAGCCCGAGGTTTCCAGATATTATAGGTTGGTGACGAAGCGATAGGAGGCTAGTAGTCGAGATACTTCATTATCTCCCAC
>Ga0190363_1002113_pt1 | contig 11522 bp, 12 predicted proteins | sample 48721867_MG_FD_161272 | JGI IMG/M metagenome (GOLD analysis project Ga0190363, IMG submission 161272) | Hydrothermal vent microbial mat bacterial communities from Southern Trench, Guaymas Basin, Mexico - 4872-18-6-7_MG | ecosystem: Environmental > Aquatic > Marine > Hydrothermal vents >...
TAGGTTGGTGAATCCGTGACAAAGAGTTTCAACGTAATAACAATAAAGAATTGAAAGATTTCCCCTACTGCTTCGCTGGAGCCGTGGTCTTTGCTGTGTGTAATAACAATAAAGAATTGAAAGTATTACGAACACTTTGATGTCAACCATGGGCTTCAAGAATTGGTAATAACAATAAAGAATTGAAAGAACCTTCGGAACCACATAGAAAGCCCTACTGGAGCTGACGTAATAACAATAAAGAATTGAAAGAAAATACTGAGAAACAGCGAAACAGTATCGACAAAAACCGGCAAATTCAGTAATAACAATAAAGAATTGAAAGAATATTGCTTTAGCTCTCGATAAAGATGTTTTCATTTGTAATAACAATAAAGAATTGAAAGAAAGATTTAGCAGTCATTGAGCAATCATACCCGGAATTCACAACCACATCTGCTAGGAAAATTTTGTAATAACAATAAAGAATTGAAAGATAAGGTTCTTAGAAGCAGAAGCATAAGGTTTAGCGATGTAATAACAATAAAGAATTGAAAGATTACATCTAATAGCAAACCTGTTTTTAACAGTAACATTAGGTAATAACAATAAAGAATTGAAAGCTAACCCTTGCTAAGGCAAGGCTTCTTAAGAAGCCCTTAGTAATAACAATAAAGAATTGAAAGATACTGAAACTTAGAGATATTGTGTTTGTACTTGAAGCTGTGCTGGGTAATAACAATAAAGAATTGAAAGTCGGCTATTGGCGAGTGGATTGAGGAGAACGTTAAGCCATGGGTAATAACAATAAAGAATTGAAAGCTCATATTCGTTTGGATAAACAGCTTTAATGTATCTTAGTGTAATAACAATAAAGAATTGAAAGATCAGCATATATGTTATGCCGAAAAGCCCTATCAACGCTATGACGTAATAACAATAAAGAATTGAAAGACGGAGTAATCCACGAAACATCAATGATTAACATGTTAAGAGTAATAACAATAAAGAATTGAAAGATACTAATAAGATACTTTGATGCCGGAGATACTGTAATACCTGTAATAACAATAAAGAATTGAAAGAAATGCTTCTTAACCAGCACTGGTGCTTCTGTCTGAGCATTGTAATAACAATAAAGAATTGAAAGGTGACTCTAGCTCTCGCAGCGCTGTAGATACAGCATTAATACTGTAATAACAATAAAGAATTGAAAGCTATTTTCTCTATCGGAATAATTGAAGGCTTAACTTTAGTAATAACAATAAAGAATTGAAAGATTTTTTCTTTAAAGCAGCTAATCTTTTTAGAGCCTCTATATCCCTATTTTAAATTCTATTTTCTATTCTCTTTTAAATATTCTCAGTTTAAATATTCTTAGAACTAATTAGACATAGTTTAATTAGGTATTAACGAATAATTCAAAAACTATACGTGTTTATGGAGCAGTAATTAGGGATCTCTTTAGTAAGAGTGTAGCTTAACGATTAACGTAGGTGAGAAAGAGTATTGAGATTAGTGGCCATTACCAATGGTACATTGTTTAATCCTTATCTATTCAAGTTTAAAGAAGCAGATATAACTATAGAGCATGGAAAGGTCATGTTATGTTAGCGATTTTAGGATTGATAAGGAATATAACGTTAAGGAATTATATGTGCTTCTAGGCTTTATAAACATACATTTCCGTATTGAAAGCACACTTTTCTCTTACTTCACAAATTATCTTATGAACTCGTTAAACATGAAACTTTAACTATAGTAGCTGACTCTTACGAAATAACTAATGTCTTTGGGCTAAAAAGGGGTTTAAAACTTATTGAGATTTCGAAGAATTTACCTTTAACCGTATTTTACCAGAAACCTTCATGGGTTTTTTGCGTCGGAATTCAAAGATACTCCTAATAAGCTAGGCATTGCAGAATGGACTAGGCTTATGGAGGAAGAATCTGTTGCGGCAGTCCGCGAAGTAATGAGCTATAATAAGCTACTTAGTAGAGATTAAAGAATTACCTTAAGCAAATGAAGCTAGCTAGAGAGAAACCTTGTTATTGAAGAACACTGCCCTGGATTGAAAGATAAAGAACTTAGATATCCCTGTTCTCACTATACTTTTGAGGAAATGTGAAATGGCAGAAATCGGGTGCGATCTATACATTTGTACTTGATACTGCGTTTCGAACAGACAAATAACCATAGTGATAGCCGACTTGTGATGAGGTTTGGAAATAAAAACTTATAAAGGGTAGACCTTAGATAATGACCAAAAACAATTGAAAAGGAATCTAAACATATACGAAAACCCGTTCACATAAACACTCCAAGATGACACTATTGCAAACCTCATCGTAAACCCACGGACAATAAAACGCTTCACGTATGCAACATTTTCAACAGCGTAGTCCTTATTCGATCAGAAACTTTTACACAATAAAGCACATCTAAACAAGAAGAATCAGCTCACGGCCTCATACCACATCCGCTAAGGGTTCAGCCTGACGTGCACTCATCACCAAAAAGAATAGTACTGAAACTTCCCTAAAAACTAACCTAAAACACGCTAACCTATAGGGTTACATGTTCGCTATCCTACGTTGGAAAATGTTATTGTCGGGACGTAATGAGGCTTTATGGTTTTTCGGCTTTGAGAGTTAGTTTTTAATTTCACCTCATCGAATAATGTCTAGAAACGAAGTAGGTATTGTCTGTGGATTTAGAGGTTAGCGGGGAATCTCATGGAAAATTTGTTCTCGAACATGTCTTCATCATTGGTGCAAGGTTTATATTTAAAGGATTCCTCGTATTGGCAGGTAGAGTTGTTGAAGGCGAATTAAGAATAGGTGATGTTCTTAAAACCCCAGATGGCAAGTTACTTATTGTTAAAAGCATCGAGAAAGGACGTAGGAAAGTTGAGAAAGCAGTAGCCGGAGAGCCTATCGGTGTTCAAGTAGAAGGTTTAGGCTGGAAACCTAAGCCCGAAGATTTAGAGAAACACTCCGTTATAAAACTAATTGATAAACTTAGAAAAGATGTCGAGAAAAAATATTCACACATGCCTAAAGATGCTAGGCAAAGGCTTGTGGAATCAGAGGTTAAATTGAAGCTTAAAGAAGAGATAGGGAAAATAGTTTTTGAAGCATATTCCCACATGAAACAATAGGAAAAGACTGAAAAGTATGTGGTTAAGGAAAAAAGGGTTTAGTTATGTTTATTTACCCGTTTAGGATCATGAGATTTTGAATGAAGGTTTTGAATGACTAGGTCTGCTTGAATTAGACCGCTGCCTACTGCGTCTTTGCCCCATTCTATCGTCTCGTAGGTACCGGTTATTGGGTCGTAAACTATTGCGTTATACCATGTTATCTTGAATGTTGAATCTTTAAGAAGCTTTTCAGCTAGTGCTTGGTTTAAATCTACCTTACCGTCCTCCATGTCCAACTGTAGTGCTAACGCTAAAATGCCGCTAACATGTGGTGTAGCCATTGATGTACCTCCTAGGTAGTAGTATTGGCCGGGTACTCCTTGAGCCCAGTATGGTGGATGTGCAGCACCGTACGGTGTGTATGGACCGACCACCCAGCTACCCGGCGCTAACACGTCTAGATCTTGACCAGGCTTCTCCCTACTACTGAAATCAGTAACGTACACTTGACCTTTAAGTTCTTCCCTTTCGGGTACGTCAGCTGATCTCCACCATCCAGGTTGCGACCATTCACCAACCCATCCAGCAGCACCAACAGATATTACTGGCTCGTATGCTCCAGGATACGACATTCCCGCTTCACCCTCATTACCTGCTGCAGCAACTATGAATACTCCCTGCTCTATCGCGTAATCTACGGCTGCTCTCTCTAGCGGTGAGAGCTCCGGGCCTCCTAAGCTCATGCTGATGATCACCGGGTTAACGACATCCTCGGGTGGTAATACATTACCGCCGCTTTCAACTTCAGCTCTGTACAGCTCGGCTACGTAGTATATGCCCGCTGCTACATCTGTCGAGAAGCCCCAGCCAAAATTGCTTAGAACCTTCACAGGTATGATTCTAGCACCTGGTGCTACACCATCAACCCTGTAGAAGCCGTAGAAACTAAACCCTACTATAGTGCTTGTCACATGCATTCCATGGCCATGGGTGTCAGCTTCCCAAGCATTCTCATTAAGTACTTCGCCAGTAGCCCAGTACGCCGTAGCCATAGCTCCTAGGAACGCTGCTGCATGCTCAACATCAATACTGCTTTCGGGGAAGTAGTTCCTCCACTGAGGCTCCAAACCCGTATCTAAAACAGCCACATAAACTCCCGACCCATCAAGCCCGTAAACCTCATGAACCGTAGGCACATTCACCAAGTCCAAATTCCAGGTAAGTACAGTACCGTGGACCCCGCAAACAGAAGGTAGCACCTCAGATAACGCTTCAACCTTCCCCGCTAAACCTACTTCCTCAACACCCTCAAAATTCTCGAGCAAACCTACTTTATTAGACTCAATAGCTACAGCCAACCCATTAACCCTATCAAAACGATATACGACCTTACCGCCAAGCCTCATTATCTTAGCTACATCATCATCAGTTATAGGCCTAGAAAACACTAACTCAACAACACGCTTACCCTTAGCTTCAACAGTTGACAATGTAAACGCTAAGCCAGCCACAATAATTAACATCAAGAACAAAGCCGCAAACTTAACAGCATACTTATAAATCAACACTATCGCCCAAGAATAACATACAACCAAAATATTTAAAGATAAGGGAAAACCTAGACCCTACATTCTCCAACCCATACCATGCTACTTTAGCATTAAACAACAATCTAGAATATTATGACTTAGACCCCATAGTTTAAAAAGTTGTATCAAGAAAGTACAAGCCACAGTTGCCTTCGCAAACTCATAGAATAAGTCTTAAGTTGTGTAGTCGCGCTAAAGTATTTAGAGTTCTTATTAATGATGTATTTGAATAAGCTTATAGTGTTTCCTGAAAACTTTTTCTAAATGAAGCAGTTCTCATAGGGCTCAATATGTTTAAATATGGTTTCCCTTTGTTGTATTTTATATGGACCGAATTGGGAATTACTGGGTAAAGGAGTTCTTCATTAGGAAGGCGCACCTATTTCTCAGAGTTCTTAATAAAGCATGGGAGAGAGCTGAGGAGGAAACTAGGCTCATAGCGAAGCTTCTTGAGAGGCTCGGCGTCGGCAAAGGCTCCTTAATACTTGATCTTGGATGCGGTAACGGTAGGATCGCAATAAACCTAGCTAAACAGGGTTATAGGGTTGTGGGCATTGACATTTCACCTGTTTTCATAGAGGATGCTTTGAGGAAGGCTAGGGAGCATGGAGTATGCGATAGAACAGTATTTATTGCTGGCGACGTCCTAGATCTTGAAAGGGTCGTTGGAAGATATTCCTTCGATGCGACAATACTTTATTGGAGCACCATAATAGGCTACTATGTTGATGAAAGCGTTGACGAAAGAATTCTGAGGAACATATGGAATATTACTAGGGATGGAGGATACCTCCTAATACTGAACACGGTAAACTACGATACAGTAGCTACTAAGACAGGTCTTGCCCCAGTAGACTCCATAATGTCAGATGTTGGAGAAGACTACGTTCTAGTTGAGAATCCAAGATTTGACCCAACAAAATCCATCATCGAAAACACATGGACATTCTACAGAAGAAAAGGTAAGGACCTAATATATGTCGACGAAATAAGCTTCACTATGAGAGTATATACACTACACGAAATCATAAGAATCGCTGAGAAAGCCGGATGGAAATTCCACGAAGCATACAGAGATCTAACAACACTGAAACCCTATAGACCAATGTTAAGCGCATTCAACATAGTATTCAGGAAAGGATAATGCAACAACGAATTTTTCATACACCACACCATATTCTAGATCTTGGCCTTTGAACCTTACGAATATAGCGTTCTCTACCTATTCCTATCAAGAAACATTCCCGAGCTAATAAGAGAGCTAAGAGCCATGTCAGAAGAACTAGAAAAACCAATACACCAAGATAGACCAGAAGATTCTTACCTAAAGTCCGTAGACGGGAGGGTCAGGAAGAAGAAAGAATGTAGAGGATAGGGTTGAATTCGTGGTTGCGGATGCGCATATGCTTCCATTTAAAAACGACCTTTTTGACATTGTTATTGGTGAAAGTGTACTTGCATTTCTAAATAAACAAAGAGCTCTCTCCGAGTGTGTGCGGGTAACGAAGCCTGGTGGGTATGTGGGGTTTAATGAAGCAACTTGGGTAGAGGAGCCTTCAGTAGAGTTTGTTGAATATATCTCTAGCATTACCGGTGCTAAACTGGAAACTCCTAATGGTTGGAAGAGTTTGTTAGAGAATTTCGGATTAAAAACGTAGAGGTGAAGATTCACAAAATTAACATGGTAGGTTAGTTTTTAGAGGAAATGAAATATATTGGTTTAAAAGATTTTGTAAAAAGCTGGTTTAAGTTCCTACTTTTATACATTAGAAACCCTGCATTTAGAAAATACCTAAAAAAGCATTGGCCCTCTAAGGACATTTTAAAGAACTTTTACAAGCACCTAGGATACGGCCTATATGTTGGTAGGAAATAATATTTGCTAAGGTAGCCTTGCTTCACACACTACTTAAAAGCGCTGGTGATTAAGAAAAAGACCTTATAGACGTAAATAATTAGCTAAGTTTAATAATGAGACCAGCTTGAATGGTATAGAATAATCTCGTTATAAAACTTAGCTACTTTGTTTGAATACTTTGGGACTAATAGGCATAAGCGGTCATTATTAATAGGAGTATTCGGTATTTCCTGTGAAGGACTATTGAGTTTGCCTAGTTATCTAATAAATAGGGTTTATTCTTCTATTGTTGCTTTATCGAATGAAATCATGGCTATTGCTGTAAATACTGTCATGAATATTGTTAGTATTGCTAAGCTAGTTATGGGGTTCATGAAGCTAAGTCCTGTTTCTACGCCTGCAAGCCAGTATCTTGTTCCATAAACGCAATATGTTAGTGGATTAATGGTTGCAATAGCCTTCATCCAATTAGGCATAGTATTTATGGGGTAGAATACTCCGCTTAAAAACATTAATGGCATAGTCAATAGGTTTATGACCATTTGGAAACCTTCCATACTGCTGAATTTAAGAGAAATCGCTACACCTACTCCGGTAAATCCGAGAGACATTATGAATATGTATAGTAGCGCAATCGGTATACCCCATGGATTTATCTGGTTCGTTATAAGTAGTGCAAGCAATATTATTATTAGCGACTGCACCGTATTTATAATGGAGTCCCCAATAATTCTCCCAAGAATAATGATTTTACGGCTAGCTGGCGCAACCAGTGTTTCCCTAAGGAAACCAAATTGCTTATCCCAAATAACGCTTATACCGGATATAAAGCTACCAATAAACGCCGTCATTGCAGCCATACCCGTTACTAGGAAGGTTATGTAATCTACTCCTCCAAATGTTGTTGTAAAATATTTAAACAACATATTCCTTACAACTGATGGATCAATATAGTTTGGAATTGAGGAATCACCAATAATAGATGATGGATCAATATTTTGAGCACTAAATACAGCGCCAAACCCTAGGCCAAGAAATACTATCCATAATAGCGGCTGTATAATGATAGATATGATACGTGATCTCGAAACAGCCCATCTCTTCAACTGCCTATAAACTAGAGCGGTTAAAGCATTCAAATCCCTATTCATCTTCATCTAGACCCTCCTCAATCTATGTGGAAATCTCCGAGAAGGTAATGGTGTTTCCTCTAAAGAATCTCTTAATTCCCTACCTGTAAGATGTAAGAATACCTCGTTAAGTGTAGGTCTCCTATAGCTTACTTCACGAATTCCTATATCATTCGTTAATGCTATACTAAATATTTCAGGTAGGTACTTTGGAGCGTTATCAACAAGTAATTCGACCCTATTCTCACCTATAACATTGCAGTTCTTGGCGAAACCTAGTTTTCCACAGAACTCTCCAGCGTTTCCGTCTAAAGTCAAGTATATTACGTCTTTACCTAGCATAGCTTTTAATTCCTCAACAGTTCCCATAGCAATAATCTTGCCATGATCCATTATAGCTATCCTATTAGCAAGCTCTTCAGCCTCATCCATGTAATGCGTTGTCAAAAGAATAGTCATGTCATGCTCCTTCTTCAACACACGTATGTAATCCCATATCTTAGCCCTAGACTGGGGATCTAAGCCAATAGTGGGTTCATCTAAAATCAACAATTCTGGCTCATGAAGAAGAGATCTGGCTACTTCTAACCTACGCCTCATACCGCCACTAAAATATTTGACCTGCTTATGAGCGTACTGTTTTAAATCAACAAATTCAAGTAACTCCATAATTTTATCATGTAGTTCCCTACCTTTCAAACCATATAGTTTACCATGAATATACATGTTATCGTAAGCTGTTAACTGATTATCCAAACTAGGATCTTGAAATACAATACCAATCTTCCTCCTAACCTTATCAGGATCCCTAGTAACCTCATAACCGCCCACAAGAACTCTTCCGAAAGTAGGCTTCAACAACGTAGCTATTACATGGATCGTAGTTGTTTTACCAGCACCATTAGGGCCAAGTAACGCAAAAATTTCTCCTCTCCTAATAGTAAACGATATACCATCTACAGCTACAACATCCCTAAACTTCTTAATAAGATTCTCAACAACAACTATTTCATTCAAGAAAATCCTCCCTCACTAAATCATCGATTTCCCTTAAAAAACTATTAATAGTCTGACGTATCCTAGAAAGTTCATCTTCATTTAAACGATCAATACTATTAAACAATAATCTCAATCTCCTCAATAACCTAAAAAGTCCAATGTTTATGGCGAGCCTAACCTTTTCCTCATACCTTCTAGCTTCCTCAAGTAAATCACTATGCTTCTTAAGAAACTCTAATCCCTTATCGGTAATGCGATAAACAATACATTTCTTCGAACCAGAATACTTCTCTTTAGCTTCAACAAAACCCTTCTTCATAAGGTCCTTTAAAATAGGGTAAATCATTGAAGGACTAGGTTCAAAACCATATCTCCTCTTAATTAAATCGATAAAACCATAACCATGTAGCTCATGCTTTCTCAACTCATCTAAAACAAGTATTTCAACATACCGCTTAGCTATCCTCTTTAACCTAGCATTCACTACTTGCCATCCCTCTATCTAAGGATATATCGCAAAATATATTTAAAAATATATCGGATGACACAAGTATTAGCGAACCCAACCATTTATTTGGCAAATTCCTAGGTAAAAGGATGATGTGGGAAAGCTGAAAAGTTAGCGGGATCCATAAATTTTTAAATGGTTTAGATTATATCTTTTCATGGGTGATAATATGCCAACTATAATAGTTGAAGGTCCTCCGATTAGTGTTGATAAGAAAAGGGTGCTTGTAAGGAAAATTACGGAAATCATATCGGAGATTTACGGGATAGAACATGTAACGATCATTGTAAAGGAGAATCCTCCCGAAAACGTTGGTATAAACGGGGAACTATTAGTTGATCGTAAAAGAAGTAGCTAGAACGATAAGGTTTCTATGGTGTACCGTTGTTTGCTTAATAAAAATAAGTAGTGATTTTTTTAGAGTAGTTTTTCTTGCTATCTAAGTAGGCGTTTATGCTTCTCGTGTCTGTTTTTGATTACGTACTGGTGCTGAAGACAGTTTTTCTCTTGAAGTATGGTTAAAGTGGTTTTCAAGGGCTTCACTGCTTCATTATGTTTAAGGCTTTTTTAGTGTTCAGTATCTTTATAGCTTTGAATGGAGAAGACATTTATGAGTTTGGTGTTTAGTGTGAGCGGTACTTATCCGCAACTTCTTAGGAAGAGGGCTTTAAGTTCGTTGAAATGGGCTGAAAGAGCGCTTGCTGAAGGGGACTATGATTTTGCTGTTCGCGAAGTAGAATATGCTATTCAGCTGTTTCTAAAATCTATAATTTACCGTGTTATTGGGGAGGAGGTTAGAGGACATAATGTACGTGAGCTTCTAAGTGTTCTAGCTTCGGCACTAATGGAGGAGGGATTAAATGATGAAGCATTCCACATTGTAGAGTATGTGAGAAAGCATAGAAGGGAACTAGCGGAACTAGCATATGCACACACTAAAGCAACATATGGGCTACTGGAATATGGGGAAAAAGAAGCGAAAATAATTTTCAACATAGTCAAGAACCTCATGGAGGAACTTAAAAAGTTAGAGGCGAAAATTTTTGGGTAGAAAAGTCCATAGTAGATTGAAAACGCTAAAGCAGTGGAAAAAAATTGTTGAGAAAGCAGCTTTAACAATAAACAAACTCTATCCGGAAGCAGAACTATATGTAACTGGAGGAGCAGCAGAAGAAAGGTTAACAATAAACAGCGACATCGACATTCTAGTAGTATTCAGTAGAAAAATGAGTTGGAAAGAAAAAGTAGAAGCATTAGTGAAAATATGGGAGAAACTCGAAGAAGAAATACCGGAACACTACATATTAGAAATCCACATACTAGAGAAAAACGAAGCATCGAAAATAAAATGTAGAAAAATAAAGATAACATAGCGAAAACGTCTAAATGAAAACATTGCTAAAACATTTTTGACTCAGTAGAAGAACATATGCTGTAGAATGCATCTCATTTACAAAGCTAAGCAACAATATTAACACAGCCGAAGTTAAGTGCTCCTTTCGCATACCAAGATGGAAGTGTTAAAATATTCTTCGTAACGGCGTCTTATCGAAGTCTTTATCGTTCGAAACTATTTCCACCGCTTTCTCTCGTAAAGCTACAGTTAAATGTAATGCGTCCTCCAAATCTAAGCCATATTTTCCCATATACTCTAACGCACTAGTGAAGTCGCTTTTAATAATTGGTGAAATTTCTAATCCGCGAAGACCAAATATTGCCTCTAAAACTTTCTCTACGAACCTCTTATTTTCCAAACTATTACCTGTAAGTCCAGACATCACTATGAGAACTTCGTATACTGTAAGTGAAGAAGTAACATAGCTACCTTTAGCTGACCTTTCAACATCTCTAATCCATTCTTTAGCTATTTTACCCAAAGTTGGATGGTTCCCAAGCCAGTAAACGAAAACATTGACGTCTACATACTTCTTCCCAGCCGCCACTTCTTAATCGCCTCAGTAACGAATTCGTCGAGATCCTTAGGCCACTTTTCAACTTTGAAGCATCCGAAAAACTTGTCAGCAACTGAGCCTAAAGGTTCAACAATAACTTTACCCTTCTTAACATAAACTTTAACAAGGTCTTTTTCAGATATGCCAACACTTTCCCTTAACCCTTTAGGAATTAAAACTCTACCCTTACTATCAACTCTAACTATAAACTCCAATAAACCCACCAAATGAATGATTCCCACTAAAATATTTAAGTGTGACTCAAAACAGCTTTAACATGAAAGTCATAGTATTATGAAGTAGTTTAGCCCACTTATGTACTGTAGCTACTGAATTATTGGCTAACTGTTTTAAGTAGGTAGTGA
>Ga0190363_1002115_pt1 | contig 11519 bp, 25 predicted proteins | sample 48721867_MG_FD_161272 | JGI IMG/M metagenome (GOLD analysis project Ga0190363, IMG submission 161272) | Hydrothermal vent microbial mat bacterial communities from Southern Trench, Guaymas Basin, Mexico - 4872-18-6-7_MG | ecosystem: Environmental > Aquatic > Marine > Hydrothermal vents >...
CTAAAGGGAAAGCCTCAATATCTATTGAACCCTTTGGGGGTAACTTACTTAATTTATTACTCATAGATACCACCAAAGTATATATTTCTGTAAAGTAAAAATTTATTGGTGATATTATGGTTAGTGTGGTAATGCCTCAACATGTGGTAACGTACTATCCATATCAGACAATAACATATTATCCGTATCAGTATCAACCGACATTTTGGGAATATATATTGTTAATACTGATACCCCTAGTGATACTATTTATCTTTATAGGGTTACCATTGATATTAGTGATCATGATAGTTAAGGCTATAGTTAGTGCTTTAGAGGAAAAGAAGTAAGTGATCCAGAATGAACAATATAGAGCAGTACGTACTATTGTTATTTTTAGTGATATTTGTAGGGGTTATGATGTATTTCTTAGCTAAGATGATTAATGTAATCTTTACTGTAGGCTTTGGTAAGTGGTTAGTAGAGAAAACCGTAGAGGTAGCTAAAGAATGACCTACCCGTATTATATAATACCTCATTATGTAGTCATTGAGTTCTGGATAGCCTTTTATCCTATAGCATTATTATATGCTCTACTACGTCCTTTACTATCATCACTAAGAGAGGAATATGAGACTTTATCAAGGGAGTATGAAAAGTCATATAAGGAGTTTGAGAAGGCTATAGTGGTGAAATAATGACAATCTGTAAAGAACAGATTGTTAGATCAGTTGATGGTAGAATTCATAGATCAGTAATATGTTATGAAGTTGGTAAGAATGAATCGTTAATGAATCTCTGTAAACAGGGTAAGTTAAGTAAGAGAAAGTGCAGAAAATTTAAAAAATAGATTACTTTTTGGGTTTAAGGTTTCTAAGAATACATTGAGTTACTACAGATACAAATAGGTTCTTACTATTAACATCATCAAGACTTGATTCAACACATGATCTAACTATTTCCTCTAGATCCTTATCCTTTATAATTAAATATATGTACCTCATATTAACCAACCTCATGATCTATATCAAATATAGATCTATGGTAAAACCTAATAGCTTTAATAAAAACCTGATTAATTGATATATTTAAAAACTTAGCTATTTCCAACACCTTCTTATAATCTTCGTTAGGTAGAAACACCTTAACGATCATACAGAACCACCACCATAACAATTATTGCATAGGCTAATAACCCTAGATAGATTATGAACATAATCTGTAGTATCAATTTTATTACACCAGGTGCATATATGCACACATCAGATGTAGTACATACATACATTATGAACCCTGATAATATCACCATAATTATCAAGAACAATATGAACGATAACAGAATTTCAAGACCTAGATACCTCATTGCAATCACCAAAACACTTCTCTATACATAAATCTTCACATTTGAAAAAACATTTAATGTACTCTACATACCATTTTTCAATATCTTCTTTGGGTAAATTTCTACAATTCTTCTCCCAACATTCATCAGTACATTTATCGTAACATCTTAGCTTAGGATTCAATAACTTATAGATGAACCATACAATTTTATCTTTAAACATAGTATTACCCTAATGGTACACCATACTTCATAATTTCTTCTATTGTTTCTTTATCTACACCATAGTACATTATACATGTAAGTACTGTAGAAGGTACACCTTCATTAATTACATAGGATTTCCTTAACTCTTTTTTAAATCCCTTTTTCTCTAGAATCTCATAAACTTCTTTATATTCTTCATCTCTCAATTCAATTATAGCTATTGATTTTTCATTTATATAAGTCCCTGTAATTTCTTCCTTAATAATATTCATAAATCGTATTAATCTACCAGAACATATCATAACATTCACTTTAATCACCCATTAAGTGTATTGCTTTTACTATTGTTGAAGATTTAAATATTGTTTCAAGCCGATATAAGAACCATATTATACTATAGTCATTATCTGTTATTATCCGTAAACCAGGTTTAACTATAATGATTTCAAGACTATCCTTATTATTAACCGTATCAAGCCTATAATGTATCTTTATTTCCATATCAGTCCTTATAACATCACATATTATACTATCACTAAATACGTCAATCCTAATAAGGTATCGTTCATCTTCATACTCAATACAATACAAGTACATATCCAACCATAATTCACTCATTACTCCCACTCTGCTTAGACTTAGATACCTTAACCTTAACTTCAAAACCTAATACATCTCTTTTAGCTTTCTTAATGAGATCTGTTACATCAATTCTGAATGGTATGCTATAGGTTTCTAAATCCTTATCAGATAGTACCGTTATTAACCCTAGTATGTACACCCTCTTATTCTTAACAAAGAAACCTGTTATCATGAAGTGCTTATTATCTACCATTATTTGGGGTAGAGGATCATATAACTGGTAATATTCGCATTTCCTTTTTCTCATTGAAGAATCACCAGAGTTACAACACCTTCAACTACATCTAATCCTTTATATACACCTATTGACGCAAACCAACCCTCAAATTCCTCAGATGAACCCTTAACATTAAAGGTATTCATTATCTCACCATTAGCTACAAACTTCTTTATGATGAATTTAGCACATTCACCATTCATGATTTTTTGACCCATAAGGAATACCTCATATTTGAAGGTATCCTTTTCTTTTTTCACATGTACAAGTAACATTTAATCACCAAAAATAGAATGCTACCTGTAAATTTATACTTTACTCATATAGTGTACGTATTCACCACATCAGAGAGTGATGGTACACCATCAGTCTTATATTCATCAGGTGATTTAGGCTTAAGTAAAGCCCCCCGCAATTGTACGTAAATGCTATCTATCATCAGAATGATAATGGTACACCATCAGAGTCATTAACAGGATACCATCAATGGTACACCATCAACTGATGAACCCTGATGATCATAAGCCTGAAGATCAGGGGGGTGTTATGACCCCTGTTATTTACCCCTTCATAAACTGATATTCATCCCACCATAGAGTCTGTATCCCTAGGTACTCTCAGTTTATAGTGGGTAAATGCTATGGTAGTTTTTACGTACTCTGATGGGGGAGACGTACATGGGGGTTAAGGACTTGAAGGTTATGGTGTGAAAAGGGTGTTATTTAGTTTTATTATATATGTATATATTAGAATATATGGTATTTCTCTTTAAATTGTCTATGTATCCTTCGTAGTATCGTCCTTAGTTCTGATAGTTCTATTGAGCCGTGTATATCTATTCTGTCTATGAATAGTAGTTTATGACCATCCTTAGTTTTCTCTAACGTAGCAAATATTTCAACTATTCCATCTTCAATTATGAACGATCTTAAGCCATACAGCTTAATCTTCATTGTATTCCACCCACAATATTCTGAATGAGTAGTCAGCACTACTACCTGAGTCGTTAAGTATCTCTATCAGTATTTTCTTTCCTTGACGTATCTTAAGTCCTATTGCTACAGCTAGTTCACCACCTATGGCTTTGCTTTTTTCACCACCTGTTATTATGTTTCTACCTTTCGGGTTACCTGTAATGTTGTAGGTACCGTTCTTTCGTATAATCATTGATGATTGTACATCATTACCGTTTAAGCATATAGGTTCTACGTCAGTACCTAGTGATGTAACGGTAAATCTGTCAGGTGTGTACATTCTTACCTTACCCTTAGCACTACCTATTAGAGATAGCTCTATGATTTCCATCACTTTACCGCTATTCTCTGGATTCTCTATGTAGATGTAAGATGATGATCCATTACTTACACCTTCAAAGGTATCAACCACCATAAAGCCTTGATCTAAATCAACATATCGTCTAACTATTGCTATGTATTGAAGCATTTGTAACATACTACTGAATAAGTTAGCAAAGTCTGATGTAGGAGTACCTAGCCTATCCAGTATCTGATCTATCATATCCTGTAGTTCTTGGTAGAGTCTTGGCTTCTCGCTCATATCATCACCCAACTAGTGCTTGACGTATTTGATGTAGTTCTTGGTAGATTTGAGGTATGTACTGTAGTGGTGGTAGTACGTAGTACACGAATATGAATAACATGAATGTGAATTCCATAACCACAATTACTAATACGATAGTTGATAGATCCATCACTCCTTAACCTCCATAACTATAGCTACAAACGGCTTTCTAGATACCAGTTTCCAGTTTACCATTACTGGTGTAGCACCTATACCCCTTATTATACCTCTAGTTACGTTTTGATCATCTATAACGTAAACGTCTGTTTCTGGTATAACAAATGCTACATAGTCTTTATCTGGTTTATACTCATTAGCCTCTAAGCCATAGACGTATAAAGTCTCTGGTGTAGTACCATCTTCTTTTAACCCACCCACTAAGTAAGCTACATCATCCTTAGTTACTAGTGTTGGGAATACTACAGCTATTGGTACACCTATTGGTTTAAACTCATTACCATCAAAGATGTAAGCCTTACCAGTAAAAGCAAATCTTAAAACATTAAGTATAGCTCTAATCCATATTAAACCACCTGATGGTGTAGTATCAGTTATGGTGGGTTCTTCTGCTATTGGTAAATCCTCTACAACTGTTTCTTGTTCTTGATAAGCTAATTCACTTACATTTACATTTTGTTCTACTGGTGTATCAGTTACTTTAGTCTCTTGTTCTTGGTAAGCTATCTCTACATAACTAGCTATTTGTTCTACCTCTAGATCTGTCATTAGCTCACCTTAATCAATGGTATTATTAAAAGCACTATCCTAGCACTAGCTGTTATCCCCCAAGAGATACTAAATATTAAGTCTGTATCCGTAGGTAAGTCTGTTATGTATGTTGTTACTTGTTCTGATCCTGCTTTAAGATCTACAGATACAGATCCATAATTAGTTGTTCTATCGCTACTGTAAACAGTTAGAGTTACAGATCCAACACTTACTACACTTGGATCACCCACCAGGTACTTAACCTTAAGAGCTACAGAGAATTTATTACCATGAATCTTAACGTTAATATCCTTACTACCTGTAACAGATGATCCATAAGTTGTAGTACTAACAGCATTAGTATAACGTGGGCTAACACCATTAGCTGTATAGAATACATTAAACATATATATTCTCTGATAATTCCAACCATTCAAGAATATAACAACTATTTTTTCACTCCAACCATCATAAGCACCTACACTTAATTTCACTCTTATTTTTAAGCTCTGGAATGATGTTGGTGGTGTACCTGGTACTGTATAATTTACGTGTTTACTAGTATTAGAAGTTGAATCTATTTTAACCGATCCTTGATTTGTTACAGCTTCCGCAGACATAAGACTATACTTCCAATCTGGAGTTGCCAGACAAATCGCAAATCTATCTACTGTAATACCTGATAAATCACCATCTGCACTTGGTACTGATACCTCAAGCGTCTTATCTTCGTTATCATTAAATACTATTCCAGTATTATACTCAAAATCAGCACCATCAACTATTATTATATTGTCAATATACATATCTCCAGAACTAAAATACCCGAGATCTTGATATTCAATTAGTTCTATAGAAATTGTTTGACCCGCCCATTGTGAAAGATCAACTGCTACAACACGCAGTACTGTGTGTGTACCAATAGATGGAAAAGATCCATCATGTAATATAATTCTTATATCAGACGTTCCATTTATTCTGACTATAACAGAACCACCATTCCATCTTGGTTCTGCTGTTGTTCTTGTAATAACAACTTTCACCAAGAATATTAGAATTGGCTTTGAAACCGCTGTTAAATCAATATTTGATATTGAGGCTATTGAAACAGATGATGCACCAGTACTTGATGGAAATGAACATCTTAAACTATATGTACCTTGTAATGCACCACTACCATCTAATACTGTATTCCCTCCAAGAGACCAACCTTGTGTAGTCCCATCCTCAAAATCCCATAATTGAACTATATTTGGCATTTAACCACCCACCAGTAGTATATACTCTTTTGAATCTAAAATCATTTTTGAAGCTCTAAGCCCTGTAAGTGGTTCTGGTAGCTTAATACTTAATGTTTCCCATGAATCAGTATCTGGATCATATCTTTCAATAACCTCTAGTGATGTTCTACCGTCATCACCACCAAAGCAATATATTTTACCACCAAGCTCACTACAGGCTAGGTTTTGTCTTGGTGTATTCATAGATGATTTAGTACTTATAACATCACTTGATGGATCATAGACATAAACATCTGATAATATGTTTCCTTGATCATCCATACCACCAATAACGAAGATCAACCCATTAAGAACTACAGAACTACAGTAGGCTACACCCTTCGGTAATACAGCACTCTTTTTAGTTACTGTATTTGTAGATGGATCGTACTCATAAATATCATTCTTTGGTACTGAATCAACCCCTACACCACCTATGATGTAGAACTTACCATTTACGAACCCATAACCGAAATGCGCTCTACCCTCAATCAGATATTGTGGGTAATCCCTCTCTAATGTGATTAGATCTATCCTTTCTATAACAGTAGTCAATATACCATTAACAAAACCACCAACTAAGTATAACTTATTATCATATATGAACCCTCCACCACCATATCTTGGTGTACCAACATTTGTTAGATCTATGAAGGTATATGACTTCTTAACCGTAGGGTAAACCTTTCTAAACTTCTCAATCATTTTCAATATCTCTAGTATTGAGACTGATGACATATAACCACCCAAGATATATTTTCTAAAGAAGTTTATATAAGAGGGTGTTACTGATGAAGAAACTAAGGCTAAGAGCTATAGTATTCCTATCAATGATGATTACCTGGTTATTACTTGATGAATACGTCAAGGAAGGCTACTTTTTCAAAATAGAAGATGTGGTTAATGGGAGTATAACCCATGAAAAGATAATAGTTGGATTATTGATTACCTTGATATTGACTATATTAAAAAGCTTAAGAAGATCTTGACTTAATTATTTCTCTAGCCTTAGATAGGTAATCCTCAATTAATGGTTGGCTAAATCTTAAGTAGTAGATCCTAGCTGTATTCAAGTCAAACCAACCTGATCCGAAGCCCACATTTGATAGTACGATTTCAAGAGGTATTCTTAGCTCTGCTAAGATTGAGATATGAGCTGATCTTAACCTATGTGGTGTAAAGTCTCTCCAATTTTCACCTAGTAACTTCGGAATTTCCTTAACCCTCTTACTATACCATCTCTTGAATACATAAACACTCCAAGTACCATTATATGGTTTCACCCTATAGTACATCAGTATTGACTTAACCACACTATCAATACCTTTACTCTTAGCATATTCGTATATACTCTCTAGATGATCACTCATTTCTTCATCTAACCACCTGTATCTTAGAACCCATTCATCACCAGTCTTTGACTCAAAGATTCTAAAGCCCATTAACTTACCTTTCTCCCATATCGCTTTATTCCATTTAAGACCAATTAGCCCTACCGTAATGTCTGGATCATCAAGATCTGCTTGTTCTAGCTCTTTTTCAGATCTACCCGTGATCCTGCTTATTGCACTTAATGAACTCCAACCCTCTCTAGCTCCAGTCCATATATGTACGAATACGATAGTGAAGAATGCTTTATCCTCATTGCTACCATTCTTGAACAATATCTGCTTAAGCTTCAAGTAGTGATCAAGGAATAATGTTTCCTCAATGGGAATTGCTACCTTGGTAGCACTACCAACCTTACCCTTGAACATCTTCTTTTCCTCTAAACATGGTAAAGCCCTTAAAGAGATTAGATATGATCTTACTAATCTTCGTATCCCTATTAACCCCCTATCTTTCTTGACTGACATAGACGCTACTTTTGTTATAACGTCTAATAACATTGATTCATGTTTCTTATCCCATTCATCTGGGTTAGATGGTAAATCTTTAAGCTCTTTCTTATGTTCATTGATATATCTTACCACTTTTGCTAACCTGGTAAGGATTATATTGATCTTCTTGGTGCTTAATTTTTCACCATGAATATCTGGTGCTACTAATGAACGCTTCATTGGATTCTTCAAGAACTCTTGTACACATTTTGACTCATATACTTCTTTAATGTATTTCTTGGTAGATGGTTTTAACCAATCTTCTTCGACAATCTTTTTGACCTCATCAGGACTAACGCAATACTCTTGAACCCTACCATCCTTATAGATCCTAAAGCATCCTTTCTTTTCGTAAGACTTGAACCACCTATAGACAGTCATTTTTTCAATATTAAACGTGTTTGCCAACTCATGTATTGACATATTACCGTACTTGACAGCATACACTAATGCAATAACTTCATCTTCACTCTGTAATATGGGGTAACCGTATCGAGCGAGTGAATCATACTTCTTTTTAAGTTCTTTTATACGATCACGGATTTGGATTAACTGATCTTGAACGGGTTTGGGGAGTAGGGTGGGGTTTGACATTTTGGAGACCCACTATAAACTCGCATTAGAGTTTAAAAAGGTTTCTGGTTTTTATGAAGGGGGTTAGTTATATCACCTACTGAATAGACCACATGAACATCTATTCCTTACACCTTGTGCTACTAGTACTAATTCGTAACAAGGACATACAGTATCTTTACATACACATCTTGGATAGCCGTACCTCTGGAAATTACCAACTATTGAAGCTAGTACGTCTAAGTTATAGCTAAGATGTAGGTTAGTAGCTAATCTTCTAATGAATGATTTGAATATTGAATATAATTCCATTCTTTCCATGACTTCATCAACTAAACTCTTTCTAGCATTCACTACGTAGACGCCCTTGAAACCCTCTACCCCTATATCACACCATTCATAGTTACATATTATACATGGTGAACCCAACTTCTCACATATTTCTTCTGCTTTCTTAAGATCATCTACGTACATAACCAAACTCTACCACCCTTTCTTTTTGTTTAGTACTTGATTTAATGGTTTCTTTAATTAGGTTATCTAACTTCTTGGTGATGATTGATAGCTTTTGAGACATAGACATTAATTCTTCAAGCCCTTGAATCACCTTATCCCTAACATCACCACCTACACTCTCAATTGATGTATTAACGTAATCCCTATAGAACCTTTGCAATTCCTTATACATTTTTATACATTCCATAGATATGTTATATAGTGATTCCATTCTATTGACCTTGTCTGCTAACTCATTAGCCTCTCTCCTTAACTCATTGATGATGATTTCTAACTCCCTCTTTTTCCTGAATACCTTAGCTAGGGATTTAGCTCTACCATTAAGATAGCAATCCATACATGTAATGTAGGTTCTGCTAGTACCATCTTCATAGATGTATTTAACGTAATATGCTCTATCACCAGGCTTAAGCTCTTTCTTACACTCTTTACACCTTGTTGGGTACATGATTGGGAAATCCTCTTTTTCTATGATCTTTTTAAGTGGTTTATCCTCAGAACCACCAGACTTATACAGCTCTAGTAAATATTGAACAAATTGATTCATTGACATACCTTTATTTTCTGCTAAGCTCTTTATATCCTCATATACGTTATCCGAAACCTTGATTTGCTTCATACATAACCACCTTATAACGTATTAACTATCGTGTATTTGGTTCTGGTTTTGAATCTCTTAGCATATATTGCTTTTATACAGAAAGAGCAATAGGACTTCAACCATTCACTAGTACCAAACTTACTGACATCTTTATGTTTTTGCTCTTTCAACAATTCAAATACATGGCAGTACTTGTATAGTTTCAGAATGCATTTAACACTCAAATTTGTACCCCATATAAGAATGCTATCTGTTAGCTTAAAAAAGTATAGGTTAATCCTTTTTAAGCATATACATTATCTCTTTCTCTATCTCTAATATCTGTTTCTGAGTCTCTAGTATTTGCTTCTGAGTTTCAAGAAATGATTTTTGAGTTTCACATATAGACCTTTCAGTCTCTGATATTTCCTTTAACTGAGAATGTATTTCGTTTAACATTGATTTCCTTATCTCTCTATACTCAAACAGTAAAAATAGAGCTACAACAATAGGGAATCCATAATTACCTATTAACGTTAATATATCTACACCATTCATTAAAGATCCCTAGCATTTTTCTTTATCAATGCATATAGGTACTTTTACCTTTGTCATGTACTTTTCTAGTTCTGAAAAACTTATTTCCTTCACCTTTACAGTACCCTTACTTAGAGTAGAGTCCTTAGTACGTCCCATAGCGACAACAACCTCATTCTATCAATTTTTACTACATTACTTGGATATATTGACATTTCCATACTTGGTAGAGGCATTAAGAACCCACTACCTCTAATCACTAATGAGTGTGTACCTTTTTCAAGAGTTACTGTAGCCCTACCTTGCTCATTGGTGTAATTGTTTACATCTCTGAATACAAACGTTACTTCATTATTATCTGATGGTGATGTTATGACTATCTCACAACCATAAGCACCTGATAACCAACCTCCCTGGTTTAGCACATTAATATGTACTGGATCAACACCATGCCATGACTTACTAGTTTGTACACCTTCAATCACTACATTAGGTGTAAGTTGTGGTAGTCTAGCCCATAGTAGTGTCTTACCCGCCCATTGAACTGAATCCCTTGAGGCATCTATTAATGAGTCAATATCAACTATTGTATCAGGATATACACGTTCATAGTACTCATTAGCAGGTACTGTAATTGTCTCTGAAGCGTTAGGTGTAGTTACTACTACGTTAAATGAACCCCTAGAGCTTACAGTACTAGCTCTTACAGATTCAAATCTTACAGATTTACCCGCACCAGAAACACGTAGTCCTGGTATGTAGGGATCACTAGATCCTGGATATACTAAACCACCCCCACCACCACCATCCATCTCCCTAGCTAAAAGTGGTCTTAAGAACTTAGTCTGTAGATTAACCCAATAACACTCTTTCAACCACCAGGGTACACTTGATTCTGGTATATCAACTGTTTGCTCTTCAATCACATCCTTAATTTCATCTGGATATGTTACCGATACATCAATATCAAATGTCTCTTTGAAGATCTCATTAATCTCATTCAATATACTCTCTAAACCCATCTTGTACCTTGTTAGATCAAATGTTAGTAGCTCTATCCTAGCTAACTCAAATAGCCTACCATATAGGTTAAACGTAGCTAACCTATACGACATTTTACCACCATATTATTATCTCTTTCTGAGTATATATTTTAATACTTAGAATACGATAATCTTCTCTTTAGAGAGTATTAAAGGTTTAGTTTTCATACCAAATTCCTTCTTGATATACTCTATCACTTTATCTCTTAGATTAGGATCATTAAGTGAGTCAATACCAAATGACAATAATGCTCTAATGATTGATGATACGGATTTATTGTATTCCTTAGCTAAGGAATACAATACTTCAAACTGCTCATTATAGATCTTTATAGTCATGTGTCTATAAGCACCCAATTGAACCACCAAGAAATAATAGCATTCTAGAAAAAAAGATTTTTGTTTTTACTTAATCATTAACTTAAGTTTATTAC
>Ga0190363_1002116_pt1 | contig 11512 bp, 12 predicted proteins | sample 48721867_MG_FD_161272 | JGI IMG/M metagenome (GOLD analysis project Ga0190363, IMG submission 161272) | Hydrothermal vent microbial mat bacterial communities from Southern Trench, Guaymas Basin, Mexico - 4872-18-6-7_MG | ecosystem: Environmental > Aquatic > Marine > Hydrothermal vents >...
TGATGGCTATTATGATCAGGCGAGGGATAAGGAGAATACAAGGGTGCTCCTACCACCTGGAATGAGGGTAAGCCCCTGGATAAAGACCATAGATCGAGATGAGGGGCTGAGGGAGGTGCATCAACTCCTGGATGGGGCGATGAGGGGGAAGGAGATGCTCGTCAGATTCTTCTGCCTCGGCCCCAGAAACTCTCGCTTCTCTATCTGCGCCCTACAGCTGACGGACTCAGCCTACGTCGCCCACAGCGAGGATCTACTCTACCGAACCGGATACGAGGAGTTTAAGAGGCTGAGGGGCTCCAGCGACTTCTTCGCCTTCATACACTCAGCTGGAGAGCTGGATGAGAGGGGATGCTCGAAGAACGTCGATAAGAGGCGAATATACATCGACCTGATAGACGGCAAGGTCTACTCCGTAAACAATCAATACGCTGGAAACAGCCTCGGATTGAAGAAGCTCGCCCTCCGCCTCGCCATATACAAATCCCACCAGGAGGGGTGGCTGGCGGAGCATATGCTCATCATGGGGGTTCACCCACCTGGGAAGGGTAGGGTGACATACTTCACGGGGGCCTTCCCAAGCGCCTGTGGAAAGACCTCTACGGCTATGCTCCCTGGAAACACCATCGTGGGAGACGACATAGCCTACCTAAGGATCGATGAGGAGGGAAATGTGAGGGCCGTCAACATTGAATGCGGAATCTTCGGGATAATCAAAGACGTGAATCCCGTCGACGACCCAGTCATCTATAAGGCCCTCACCACCCCCAAGGAGCTGATATTCTCGAATGTCCTCGTCGTGGACGGCGTCCCCTACTGGCTTGGGATGGGGCGTGAACTCCCTAAGAGGGGGATAAACCACTCAGGTGAGTGGTGGGAGGGGAAGCTGGATGAGGAGGGAAACCCCATACCGCCTGCGCATCCAAACGCCAGATATACGCTCCGCCTCAGAGACCTGGAGAACGTCGATCCAAGGCTAGACGACCCAGAGGGGGTGATCGTCGAGGGAATCCTCTTCGGGGGGAGAGACTCCGACACGAATGTCCCCATATACGAGGCCTTCAACTGGGAGCACGGCGTCTACATTGGAGCTACCATAGAGTCCGAGACTACTCCAGCCGCATTGGAGAAGGTTGGGGTTAGGAAGATCAATCCCATGGCCATGCTCGACTTCCTCGTCATCCCCGTGGGGAAGTATCTCAGCGACTACATAGAGTTCGGACGGAGGCTTAAGAGGGTTCCAAGGGTCTACGCCACCAACTACTTCCTAAAACATGAGGGCCGATACCTCAACGACAAGCTGGATAAGAAGGTCTGGATTCTATGGGCTGAGGGACGCATACACGATGAGTATGACGCCCTCAAAACCCCCGTCGGATACCTGCCGAGATACGACGACCTGAAGCCCCTCTTCAGGGAGGCGTTGAATAAGGATTATAGGCGTGAGGACTACGAGCTCCAGTTCTCACTGAGGATCGAAAAGCTGCTGGAGAGGATGGAACGCATCGAGGAGTTCTACGGCTCCGAACCAGATATGCCGGAGGAGTTCTGGAGGATACACAACCAGATCAAGGCCGAGTTAGAGGCCCTCAGGGAGGAGAGCGGCAGGTCGATGGTTCCCCCCTCCTACTTCGAGTAGTCGACAGCTGAGATGATGGAGGCCACCTCGGGTGGGAGGATGTCGTCGACCATAACAGGGTTATAATTTTTCCATGATGTTAATGGATCCATTAACATGGCTCCAGGCAAAAGAGTGAAATCGCCGCTCAGCGATGTTTAGATGGCATGAAGCTGGAGAAGAGCCTGGAGATCGTTGAGCGAGATAGAAGGGTCATATCCCAGGCGAGCAGGATTGCTTACTATCCCCTCGTCGTCGACAGAGCCTCTGGTTCAAAGCTCTGGGACGTCGACGGAAACGAATACATAGACTTCCTATCAGGGGCGGCCGTAAACAACGTGGGCCACTGCCATCCAAGGGTGGTGGAGGCCATAAGGGAGCAGGCGGGGAGGCTGATCCACAACACCCTCGGCTACACCTACTATGAGGTTGCGGTGGAGCTGGCTGAGCGCCTAGTAAAGCTGACGCCTGGAGGCTTCAGGAAGAGGGTCTCCTTCAGCCTCTCAGGGTCTGATGCCAACGATGGAGCCATAAAGCTGGCACGGGCCTCAACGGGGAGATCGAAGGTGGTCTCCTTCCTCGGCTCATATCACGGCACAACCTATGGCGCCCTAACACTCTCAGCCATAACTCCCAGGATGAGGCGGAGGCTCGGCCCACTGCTCCCAGAGATATATCACGTCCCCTACCCCGACTGTTATCGATGCTACTTCGCCCTCACCTACCCAGAATGCGGCCTCCACTGCCTTGAGCATATAGAGCTGATGCTCGACATGGTGTTACCGCCGGATGAGGTGGCCGCCTTCATCCTCGAACCAATCCAGGGGGATGCGGGCATCGTCATACCCCCAGACGAGTTCTGGCCGAGGCTTAAGAGGCTCTGCGAGGAGCATGGCATCCTCTTCATAGACGAGGAGGTTCAGACGGGCTTCGCCAGAACAGGCCGCATGTTCGCCATAGAGCACTGGGGCGTCGACCCCGACGCCCTCATCGTGGCGAAGCCTATAGCCGCCGGCCTCCCCATGGCGGCCATCATCGCCAGGGCTGAGCTTATGGAGCGTTGGGTGGCTCCGGCGCATCTATTCACGACGGAGGCGAATCCAGTGGCCTGCGCCGCAGCCCTCGCCGTCCTCGACATCATCGAGGGGGAGAATCTGCCGGAGAGGGCGGAGCGCCTTGGGGAGAAGGCCCTACGACGGCTTAGGGAGATGATGGAGAGCTATGAGCTCATCGGCGACGTTAGGGGTCGAGGCCTCCTCATCGGCGTGGATTTGGTTAGGAGCCGTGAGACGAGGGAGCCTGCGAGGGCTGAGGCGATGAAGGTCTGCTGGAGAGCCTGGGAGCGGGGATTGGTGATGATCTCCTTCGGCAGATTCGGAAACGTCCTCAGGATAGCGCCTCCGCTGACCATCACGGAGGAGGAGTTGATGGAGGGCCTCGACATCGTGGAGGCCTCGATAAGGGATGTGAGCGAGGGCCGCGTCCCCGACTCGGTGCTGGAGAAGATGGTGGCCTGGTAAACCCATTTCTTTTAACACGGAAACAACTCTAATTGGTGGAGTTCTTGGAGGAAGCCCCAAAGATCTTCGGATATACGAGGGAGGAGCTCCTGAAGCTGGATCCAATTGTTCTCAGAGCCATCATAAGGGAGAGGGCTCACCATACCATAGAGGTCCTCCTATATCGCATACTCGCGGGCAAGATGAAGCCTCCAAAGGATTTTGGAGGAGTTGTCCGCTACCTCCTCGAAATCTGGAGGGAGAGGGGGCTGCCCATGGATGCCCCAGACCTCCAGTGGGCTGAGAGGATGCTAAGGATCGCAGAGGCCGTGGAGAGGGGTGAGACTCCAAAGCTGGAGACGAAACCCCCAGAGCCCTTCACGGAGGAGGAGATGGAGGTCGTCGAGAAGCTGCTATACGGCCGTCGATCCATAAGGCAGTGGTCTCCCAAACCCGTCCCAGATGAGATGATTAGGATGATATTGAAGGCCGGATTGATGGCTCCCCATGGCTGCAATCTCTGCGCCACGAGGTTCCTCGTGCTACGAGATCCCGAGGATCAGAGGCTGATTCAAAGCGACATACCCATAGAGAATGGGGTGATGATCGTCGTCTGCCAGGATATGCGCATCTACAGAGCCCTCGGCTTCGATAAGGCCGTTCCCCAAAACATCTACTACGACGCCGCTGCGGCTGCTGATCACATGCTCCTGATGGCTCACGCCCTCGGCCTCGGAGGCGTATGGCTGACCCATGGTAAGGAGACGGAGAGGCGACTGAGGGAGCGCTTCGGTCTCCCCGACTATATCGAGACCCGATGCCACATCGTCGTCGGATGGCCGGCTGAGGCTCCGATTAAGCCTCAGAGGATGAAGCTTGACGAGGTAATCCTGGAGGTGAGCTGATGGAGGGGTATTATACCCGAGAGGAGGTCGCCGAGCAGGTTCGACGATTGGGCCGCATGTTCGGCCTCCTCTTCTACCACTTCTCCAAAATCATCATCGAGGAGTTAGGCGAGGAGAGGGGGAGAGAGCTGATCAGGGAGGCCATCCAACGCTTCGGATTGGAGCGGGGGCGCCATATGCGGGAGAGGGCCATCTCCATGGGCTTAGAGCCTACGCTGGAGAACTTCCACAAGGTCTCGGATCTCCCCGAGGTCGGCTGGGGTGGGGCGCCTAGGGAGCATTTCTGCCCCTTCGCCGAGGTGTGGTTTGAGAAGGATGCCATAGAGCTGGGGAAGCTCTACTGCGACGTGGACATCTGGAAGTATAAGGGCTACAATCCCCATATAGAGGTGGAGAGGAAGCGCTGGATACTTGAGGGCGACGATGAATGCAAGTATGAGCTAAGGATGCGAGGGGAATGAGATAAGCCTCCTTAATTTTTAGAGGCCTCGCCAGCTTAGACGTCGAGGGTTTCACCTGGCCTTAGGATGACGACTCGGATGTCTGAGACCGACTCGATGCGTCTCCTAAACTCCCTAGGATCGGTGTCCCAGATATGCATGGGAACTGCGATTTTCGGCTCTATGGCGAGGGCTGCCTCCGCCGCCTCCTCATTGTCCATGGTGTAGGTTCCACCGCTGGGTAGGAGGGCGACATCTATGCCCTTAAGCTGCTTCATCTCAGGTATGAAGTCGGTATCCCCAGCATGATAGATCGTTTTACCCTCGGCGTGGATGAGGTAGCCGACTCCGAAGCCCTTTGGGTGATAGGGGTTTCCAGGAGACCTGAACCTCTTATAGTTATAGGCCTCCACGGCCTCGACGACGATGTCGTCGATGGTCTTCTTCTCTCCAGGCTTGAGGGTCTCCACGGGCGGCCCAATCTTCTGGACGCAGTCCTCTGGGGCGATGATGATGGTGTCGTCTCTCCTTATCATCTTGATCTTATTCACGTCGCAGTGGTCGAAGTGGGAGTGGGTGACGAGGATGATGTCAGCCTTCTCATCGTAATCCCCCTGGTAGGGGTCGATGTAGATGGTCTTCCCAGCGGCCTTGATCTTCCAGCTGGCGTGGCCAAGCCACTTCAACTTCAAATAGGCTCACCCCTTCACTCTAATATCGGAACCTCTTTTATCTATTCCCCTCTCCCATATTTCAATGATGACGAGAGATATAGACCTAATCTTAAGCCTGATACTCGCCATACTCATCGTCTCCATCTTCCCATCGATGCTCCTCCTATACAGTGTTCAGGGCTATGGCGGAGCGGAAGCCGTTAGGGATGCTGTGAGATTTCTCAAGTCTTCCCCAACCTTCAGATTCGATGGCATACCCGACTCCATCAAGGTGGAAACCGTGGAGCGGATATCCCCTGGGAGGTGGAGGGTAATCCTCCACTTCGAATGTCGACACTCGGGATATGGGGATAGAGGGGGATCGATCCTGCTACCAGTAATCACCCCACATAGAATCGAGATCGTCATCAATAGGGGAGGTGTTGAGGCGGCTGTTATAGATGGCGTCTGGGATGAGCTCCATCAAAGGCCGATGGGGTATTGAGATGAACCTGGAGGGTCTATTAAGATTCCTGAGAGCTGCGGGGATGCTAAAGCGGACTATTAGAAGCGGATGGCGTAGGATCGGCGTTGAAGACCCCGAGTCTGTAGCTGATCACAGCTATCGGACTGCTCTACTCACGATGCTTCTAGCGGATCTAGAGGGCGTCGACTGCGAGAAGGCCTTGAGGATGGCCCTACTACACGACCTCGCGGAGTCCATGATGGGAGATCTAACCCCAGAGGAGAAGCGGCTTCTAGGTGAGAGTTATCATAGAAGGGAGGAGGAGGCGATGGAGAGGCTTCTGGAGGGGCTTCCAGGGGAGCTGACACGTAGATACCTGGAGCTATGGAGGGAGTATAAGCGCTGTGAAACCCCTGAGGCGAGGTTGACTCATCAAGCTGATCGATTGGAGATGGTGATCCAAGCCTTAGAATACGAAATGGAGGGGGGAGTCAAAGCTGAAAACTTCAATCGCTTCTGGCGTTGGGAGGGTGAGGGATTAGCCTCAAAGCTATATGAGCTCCTAAGGAGAAAAAGAAGGGAGCTTAGGGCTTAGGTATAGCTAGGTCTGGAGCACCAATCTTCGAGACCTTCCCATCAGGCCAGTTCTCCTCCACGAGGCCTATGATCCTCTCGGCGTAGACCACCTTATCCCTAGCCAACTCCTCTAGGCCCCTGCCCCACGGCTTATAGAGGGCTGCGACGCTTGGGCCTGGCTCGATCTTGAAGTAGCAGGGGCTACATACCCTCGCCATCTCAGGGGTCTCATAGAATCTGACGAAGCCTCCCCAGGCGTCGAAGAGGTAGACGTGTAGGTCTAGGGGTATCTTCACAGCCTTCCTTATCGCCGCGAGCTGAGGCAGCGTCAAGTCTCCAACGGGATTGAAGGTGTCAGCCCCCAGCATCTCCAAAACCTTGGCTCCAGCGGGGTTGGCATGTCCAGCGTAGATAGAGACCTTGAAGACCACATCCCCTGGTATATGGCCTCTCTTCCTTAACTCATTCAGAACGTATAGTCCCCCCTCACCGACGACGAGGAATCCCCTGAAGCCAAGCTCTATAGAGTGGAGTATATCATCAACCAACTCGATGAGTCCCCTCATGCCCCTATACCTGAGGCCGCATAGAGCTCCCTCAGGTGTGAAAAGCTGTCGACCTATCCCCCAGGCGGCCCTCGGCCCAGGTGTGAGTATCACCTCCAGCTTCGCATCCCTCGCCAGCTCGGCGAACTCGGTGAGCTCCTCATCGCTTAGAAGCGTTGAACCCATCACGGTGCTTATGATCCTGTGAACCGGGACGTCTCTTCGATCCATCTCGTCGACGAGGGCTCTCAGAACCGACAGCCTCTCGATGCCCGATATCTCTATTCTATAGTTGGCTCCATCGGGGAAGGTTAGGGGGGATGTAGGTAGATCATAGGCGTCACCCTCGGGGAGTCCCAGCTCAGCTAGAAGCTTCGCCGTCTTCCTTAACATCCAAATTAGAGATTATCTTTTAAGTTATTTAACGTTGAGGGGCGAAAAATCTAAGACGCCCTCAGCTAATCCTGAGATTAATGAGGGGCGTCATAGTAGGGCTATCTATACTTCTCCTAATGACCGCAGCCCTCTCCGGCTATCTCCTCTCCGAGGTCTATAGGCTTCAGGGGGAGGTCTCCCAGCTTACCTCACAGATGGAGGAGTTGAAGCTGAGTCTAAGGGAGGCTGAGAATGAGAGTGAGCGGCTGAGGGGTGAGATAGAGGATCTGATTTCCGAGAGGGACAGCCTCCTAGAGGAGAGGGATCTACTAGAGGAGAAGCTTAAGGCGATGGAGGAGGAGAAGGCCGCGCTGAGTTCAAGGGTGGAGGAGCTGGAGGAAGCCCTCAGTCAATACACAGCTGAGGAGGCGCTGAGAATAGGGAACAACCTCACCTCCTACTACGACGCCGTCAGGGCGCGATACGGCTTAGGGGGAGAGGAGTATGGGAAGGGGGAATATCCTGGGGTGATGTTCGCGGCGAAGCTAGCCTATCATGACCTTGGAAACCCCTGCTGGCCCAGGATCGAGGAGGAATTCCATGAGGCCTTAGGAGTTCACAGCTACCAGGCCGCCTGGAGACGTCTAAAGAGGACTCTATCGATGATCGGGATCGAGGGGGATATGGATGCGGTGGAGAAGGTGGGACACATACTCGATTTCCTCCATGAACATATCGTCTATCAGGGCGAGGTGGATGAGGTCATCAGGGCGCCCGTTGAGACCCTCAGCCTCGGCTCCGGAGACTGCGACGACTACTCGACGCTCGCCGCAGCTCTTCTAGAGGCTGTCGGCATCGACTCCGCCGTCGCCATCTTCAGGGATGCCGAGGATAACTATCACTATATGGTTCTCATACACCTCAACGATCTAGGCGTATACAACTACACCTACTATGATGACTTGACGGCCTATGGCTTAGGCCCTGGGCGGTGGATACTCATCGAACCCCAGTATCGAATTGAGCGTCAAGGCTATCTCAAGTGGTTCAATCGCTGGACCTTAGAGGCTGCGGCTGAAGTCGATTAGCCTATAGGCCGTGCTTCTCCTTCTCCTCCTTCAGCCAGGCCTCCAGCGCCTCCTTGTCGGATCCCCTTATGAGGGTGGGGAGCTCCTCATCGAGGTTTGACGGCTCTATAACTGCGATCCAGCCTCTACCATAGGGGTCTTCGTTGATGAGGGATGGATTCTTCAGCACCTCCTCGTTCAGCTCGATGATCTTCCCCGACAGCGGGGCCTTCAGAGGGCCAACCCACTTACCGCTCTCAATGGTTCCCAGGGTCTTCCCCATCTTCACCGTGCTTCCCACCCTCCTGGTTCTAATGGCGACGAGCTTACCGGCAGCCTTCTGAGCCCAATCGTTGTAGCCGACGCGGGCCTTCCCATCCTCGATTCTAACCCACATGTGATCCCTGTGGTAGTAGAGATCCTCTGGGAATTCAGCATCGAACACCCTCACCATGGCGTCCACGCTCACCTAGAGTTTCATCCACATACTAATAACATTTCCCAGGTCTGATCGAGGGCGTAGGCGGCGAGTAGGAGTATTATATATGGGGAGGTCGCCTTGAAGAGTTTCCAAGCCCTCCTCCCCGAGGGCTTATGGCGTAGTCTTAGGCCGAGGTATGAGAGGGCTATGGAGAGGGCGAGGGCTGAGGCTGGATATATCGGGGTTTTTGAGGAGGGAATTAGGGTTAGGGAGGATATGATGAGGGCTGTGAGGGAGAGGAGGATCGCCTTAACGGCTTTTCCCTCCCCCTCTACGGCTGGTAGCATGGGTACTCCAACCCGCCGATAGTCTCTGGCGTAGACATAGGCGAGGCTCCATAGATGGGGGAGTGTCCATAGTGAGGCTGTCAATCCCAGGATTAGGGGTCTGAGATCGAAGGGGCCTCCACCCAGGAGCCATCCATACCAGATTGGGGTGGCCGCTGAGGGAGCTACGGCGAGGATATTCCACTTACTCCTCCTCTTCAGGAGCATCGTGTAGAGGACTATGTAGAGCGAGACCCCGCCGAGATAGAGGAGAAACGGGTAGAGCACTCTCGGCTCAGGGATGAGGGTGATGAGGGGTGGAGCTGAGAGCAGGGAGAGGGAGAGTATGAGAGCCCTCCTCGGCTTTATGGCCCCCCTTGGGAGGGGTCTCCACCTCGTCCTCACCATTCCGGCGTCAAGCTCCCTCTCCAAATAGCAGTTGAGGGCGTTGGAGCCGGCGACGGCCGTGAAGACGGCGATGAGGCCGAGGAGGAAGAGGTGGAGGTTTAGTTTTCCCACCGAGCCGCTGGAGGCTAGGTGTGATAGGGCGTAGAGGAGGAGCATAGCCGTCAATATCTTCGGCTTTAGGAGGCTGAGGTGATCCCTGAGACTCATAGCCCCATCTGCCTCGCTAAGAGCTCCATGAGATCTAAAACCTCAAGGTTGTAGCCTCGATCTCTAACGCCATCGCTGAAGGTGAGCTTGCAGGAGGGGCATGCGGAGGTGAGTATCTCGACCCCAAGCTCTGAGGCCTGTCTAAGCCTAGCATCAACTATTGAGAGCCTCAGCTCGTCGCTGACGGCCTGTAGAAGCCCCCCACCTCCACAGCATCTACCCTCCAGGCCACTTTCGGGAAGCTCCACAGGATTTGTCGTCAAGACCTTAAGTATGATCCTCGGCTCTTCTATCACACCTCCAAGTCTCCCCAGCTCACAGGGATCGTGGTATGCCACCCTTGCGTCGAGGGGCTCCGGCTTCAAGTCTCCGGATGTTATATGTTCGCTGAAATACTCAACGGCATGGATCACCCTGAAAGGTAGGGGGCCTCCGAGGAGCTTGGGGTATTCCCATCGCATAACTCTGAAGCATCCTGCGCAGCCGGTGATGACGGTCTTAACCCCTCTCGCCTTCAGTGCTTCAACGTTTCTCTCAGCCGCCTCCCTGGCTCCCTCCCTATCCCCTGCGAGGAGGTAGGGGCTTCCACAGCACCACTCCTCCTCACCTAACAGCGTCCAGTCCACATTCAGCTCGTTGAGGAGGGAGGCTATGGAGTAGGCGATCTCCTGGTTGACGGCCTTGAAGGCGGTGGTGCAGCCTACGAAGTAGGCGACCTCAGCTCTATCCTTCACTGGGGCCTCCTCCAACCCCGTGTAGTCAGCCCAATCCAGCCTCATATCGGCGTCCAATCCATAGGGATTCCCATTCTCCCTCAACATCTCCCTGAGCATCATGATCCTCGGCGGCGTCTGGTTCAGCAGATTTAGGAGGCTCCTCACGCTGAGCCATAGCTCATGGGTTTCCAATCCGAAGGGGCAGGCCTCCATACATCTGCCACATAGGGTGCAGTGATACGTGCTCTCCGCGAGCTCTTCGAGTTCACCCTCAGAAATCGGCCTTGGTCCAAGGAGTCTCGCCCATAGGCTGAGTCGCTTATTTACGAGGCTTAGAATCTTGGAGCTTCTCACTCCAGGGGCGTGGAGGGGATTCTTAGACTCAGCGTAGACGGGGCAGAGGTCTGTGCAGAGGGCGCAGCGGGCGCAGGTGTCCAGCTCTAATAGCTGCCTCCTGTTCAGCATCTTCAAAGCTTCATCCAGCCTCTCATAGGCCATATTCAGACCTCCTGGAGCCATAGAGGGCTGCCGTTATCACACCTGTATAGATGTGGACGAGCTTGCTGTAGGGGATATACATGAAGAAGAGTTGAGTTAATATTATATGGAGTAGGAACCAAGGGGTTGATGGAATCTTCTCCAGGTGGAGAACTACGAGGCGGGGTATAAAGCTCACAGTGTAGGTTGTGTCCACGGCCTCGGGTGGGGTGATCCGCATACCTTGACCAGCTATGCTAGTGGCCAGCAGCAGTAGCAGAGCCGCATAGTCGTTTGGATGGGAGAGGAGCTTCCCCCCCTCCAATGATAGGCGTCTAAATAGGAGGAGTAGTTGTGTAGCGATGAAGAGGTATCCCATGTAGATGGGGAGGGTCTCGACGAGGAAGTTTTTGAACCCTTCGCCGAGGAGTGTGAAGAGCTCAGCCGACCAGAGCTTAAACCCCCTCATATGACCGAAGATTATCCCCCCAGCGGAGATGTGAAAGAGGAAGATCAACAGCCAGGTCAACTTATCATGTCGATATATCTTTCTGAAGAGGATGACATCGAGGATTATCTGCCTGATCGCGGCGGTGAGGGAGAGGGGTGTGGGACTCCCCCTCGGCGCCGACAGCCATTTCATCGATCTTACGATGACCCCAACGACGAAGGCGATTACGGTGATGTAGGGGAGCACACTCACCGAGAAGGCGTATAGTGCTGGGTAGGCATTTAGAGTCATCTCCCAATCCTCCTCGTCTTCCGCTATTAACCTTTCCCAGGGAAAAGGGTGAAAGATTTAAGTCTCCTCCC
>Ga0190363_1002117_pt1 | contig 11510 bp, 11 predicted proteins | sample 48721867_MG_FD_161272 | JGI IMG/M metagenome (GOLD analysis project Ga0190363, IMG submission 161272) | Hydrothermal vent microbial mat bacterial communities from Southern Trench, Guaymas Basin, Mexico - 4872-18-6-7_MG | ecosystem: Environmental > Aquatic > Marine > Hydrothermal vents >...
ATGGTTATGTATGTTTAGCTATAGGATTAGCTACACCTTTAGGTATTATAGCAGCGCTATTTCACATGATAAACCACGCTGTAGCTAAAACGCTTATATTCTTAACAGCAGGAGTTTACGTTAAAGCTTCTGGAACAAGGCGTCTGGACGGAATGGAGGGTGTTGGAAGGTATGCTCCGATTACATCAGCTCTAATGGTTATAGCAGCATTAGCTTTAGCAGGTGTTCCACCTTTCAACGGTTTTGTAAGTAAGCTAATACTCTATGAAGCCCTTCTAGAAGTCAACCTAGCCCCGCTAGTTATAATAATAGTTTTATCAAGCGCACTATCACTCTTAGGCTACTTAAAAATAATTTACCATGCATACACTAAACCCCCGATGAAAGACTATGGTAAAGTTGAGCCACCAAAGGCAATGCTTTGGCCTATGATTATTCTTGCGGCTCTATGTATAATCTTAGGTGTCGCATCCCCCTGGATATACGATATGTTCATAGAGCCTGCAGCACATACTATTTTTGAAACCGATAAGTTTATAGAAGTAGCTTACGAATTTGCTGAAAAACTACTCATAGGTGTTAGGATATGAGCCTGCTTATGGTTGTTTTAGAAACCGCAGTTTCAATGTTTATAGTAACATTGTTAGCCTACGGACTCTACCTTTACTCAGTAAAGGTAACTAAAAGTTTTTCCAGAAAAACTAGAGAAAAAGTTCTTATCTATGCGTGTGGCGAAGACATTACCGAAAAAGAGGCACTTTTAGCAGATAGGCATTTATACATAACCATTTGGAATGAGGTCTTTAAACCACTTTACGACTCTCTTAGAGGAAAGGTACATACAGGAATTCTGAACGATTGGTTTTTCTGGATGTTCATGGCTTTAATCATAGCCTATGCTGTAATAATCATGTTAGGTGGTGTAAGTGGTTATTGAAATACTTAAACCATTGATGCTAGTAGGCGAGACCCTAATTTACCCTGGGATACTGTTCTCCTTTGCAGTAGCAATATTTACACAGTGGTTTAGAAGGAAAGCTTACGCTAGAATGCAAAATAGAATGGGTCCAACATATACTGGGCTTGCAGGAACATTGCAGCCATTTGCAGACTATGTTAAACTGTTCTTTAAAGAAGACATCGTAGTTATTAGGGGCTATACTAAGTTGCCAGCGTTCTTGCTTGCATTAGCGATAGGTGCTTTAGTAGCAATACTTCTTATGTTGCCAATATGTCCTTACAGTGTTTATGCACCATACGATATTATAATAGCAGCATACTTACTAATATGGCCAACAGTAACATTGGCCGCTCTAGGATTCTTAACACCAAGCCCCTATGGTGCAATGGGTTCTTCAAGACTGCTAACATTAACAATAGCATATGAAGTTGCATTTATAATTTCAATACTAACACCAGTAGTCTTAGCAAGCAGAATACTTAGAGCCCAATACTCACTATATTTAACATCAATTTATAGCTGGCTGCTATGGACAAACCCAGTGCTAATACCGTTAATTATAATATCTTTGCTTACAGCAATAATTTCGCTGCAATGTAAACTGCTTGATAAGCCATTTGATATTCCAGAAGCAGAACAGGAGATTGTTGCAGGACCTTTCACAGAATATTCAGGGCCCAAATTAGCATTCATAATATTTATTCATGACATGGAACAATATGTTAATTCACTGATCATAGTGTTTCTGTTCCTAGGAGGAGTAGCACCATTTGTAGAAGGTCCACTATGGGCTCAAATAGTAACTGTTATTGTAAAATATATCATAGTGGTGCTTGTTCTAACATGGATTAAGGCAATGGTGGCAAGGTTTAGGGTGGATCAAGCAATAAAAATGCTGTGGAAATACATAGTACCATTATCCCTTTTTGCATTAATAGTTTCCTCAATAATATAAAGACATTAACATAAACATTATCCCCTTATTCTTTAAATCTTATGCAAGAGCACAGTATTACTTTAGTCATATAGAATAATTTGTTTTAAATGAGAATATATTGTATTTTATTGAAAGTAAAGTTATTTAACATCGTTAGATACTCTTAACAGTGTTAAAATAGGTGAATATTTATGAGAATGCAGAGTTTACTTAAGTACCTTATTGAATATTTTAACGCTGAAGTTTATACAGGAAAAGATAAGAATTACATGTTCGCTAAGGTAGATAGATCTTCTTACGTTGCTGTAGCAGATTTTTTATTTAAAAAAGGGTTTAAAAGGCTACTAACGGTTTCAGCTATCGACTGGGTTTTAAGAAATGTTTTTGAAATATACTTCATCGTATATAACCACGCTATGAATGTTTACATTAAAGTTTCAACAGAAATACCTAGAGATAACCCTGAAATACTTTCCCTATCAAGTATATGGGAGAATGCATTAATGCATGAGAGAGAAGTATGGGAACTCTTCGGTATAAAGTTTATAGGAAATACTATGCTTGAGCCACTGTTTTTAGAAGACTGGAAAGGACCACCACCCTTTAGAAAGGATTTTAACTGGAGAGAATATGTTGCTAAAGAATTCGGTTTAAAATACGCTCCTGTACCAAAAATAGTTTATTCAAAAAGTGAAAAGAAGTGAGTTTTCATGAGAGTAAGTAATATACTCAAGCCTTTTAAAACCGTAGGCAAATTTTTAGTAGAAAAACCTCTGACCTTTCACTTTCCACCTGAATCACCAGTATTCACGGAAAGGTTTAGAGGAAGACACATATATCATCCTGAACTTTGCATAGAATGTAAACTTTGCGGCATTGTATGCCCGAATAATGCTATAGAATTCTTGCTTGAGAAAGATAAGAAGGGCTTAGTACATTTTAGAACCCAAGTAGACTATGCTAAATGCTGCTTCTGCGGGTTATGTGAAGACATATGTCCAAGTAAAGCATTGGAAATGACTAATTTCCCATTCCTTGTAGCTATGGACAAAAAGGAGCTATACTATGATTGGAAAAAACTTTCTGAAAACCCTTCGCTTACTCTTCCTTCAATAAAGGAGAAAAAAGGGTTAATACCATGGGCTAGAGCTAGAAGTTTCTGGATAGTGAACTTTTTCACAGGATGCTGCTTCATAGAAGCCGTACCTTGGGTTGCAAGTAGCTTTGACATGGAAAGGTTTGGATTATTAGCTATAGCGTCTCCTAGGCACTCTGACGTATTGCTTATAGGAGGATATGTTACCTCTAAAACTCTTAAAAGAATAATTAGAATTTACTCTCAAATGCCTAATCCCAAGTTTGTTTTAGTTCTTGGAAACTGCCCAATGACTGGTGGAACCTACTGGGATAGCTACAACACTATTAAGGAGCTTGATAAGTACATTCCAGTAGATCTCTGGATAGCTGGATGTCCTCCTAGAGTTGAGAACATAGGGTATGCTATATTTTTAGCAATAGAGGCTGTTCAACACGGATACACAGGTAAGAAAGAATACATAAATACTGAACATGGAAAATATTCCCTACTGCATCTAATACCGAAAATAAGCAGAGACTACAATATTATAGAGTTCGGCCCACAGCATCCTGCAAGCGGCAATTTCAATATGCTTCTTAAACTTGAAGGAGAATATGTGGTAGAGGCGACACCTAATATTGGGTATTTACATAGAGGATTCGAGAAGCTCATGGAGTATAGAACATGGTACCAAAATATAATGCTAGTTCAGAGGGTTTGCGTACTGGATGGTGCATCATATGAACTAGCGTACGTTGGGGCAGTAGAGAAGATAGCTGGCTTAGAAGTTCCGAAAAGAGCAAAATACCTACGCGTCATCCAAGCAGAACTCAGTAGGATCCAAAGCCACCTACTTAACCTAGGCTTGTTAGCTGCGGCTACGGGATTTGACACTGTGACCAGAATAACGTGGGGTGGCAGAGACAAAGTACTTTATCTATTAGAGTATATGACTAGAGGAAGAATATATCAAATATACAATATTCCAGGCGGAGTAAGATATGATATACCATTAGACTTTAAAGATAAAGCATTTGAGATCCTAAAATACTTAGAGAGGAGGCTTAAAGATTACGATGACCTACTATTCAATAACCAGGTATTTATAGATAGGACTAAAGATGTAGGCAAACTTCCCAAGGAAATAGCTATAGAATTAGACGTGACAGGGCCGAACATGAGAGCTTCCGGAGTTGCCTTTGATGTTAGAAAGAACGTGTCTTACGAGGCATATGGAGATGTAGATTTCAAAGTTCAAGTTCTACATGAGGGAGACGCTTACGCTAGAACCTTATGCAGGAGAAGAGAAATTAAAGAAAGTATTCACATTATAGAGCAAGTTTTAGATAAACTGCCTGGAGGGCCTATAGCTGAAAAGAAAATGTCTAAAGGAGGGTACTTTTCATTTATGTCATCTATACCTGCTGGAGAATCAATACACTGCGTTGAAAGCGCTAGAGGCGAACTTTGCTTCCATATAGTAAGTACGGGGGAATCTAAGCCCTATAGAGTTAAAATTAGAGGGCCGACATTTGACACCATACTCGTAGCGCTACCTAAACTATTAAAAAGTGTTCAAGTAGCTGACGTGCCAGTAGTATACTGGAGCCTAGACAATTGCCCAGCAGACCATGACAGGTAAAAATATGTGATTGCATCAAAATATTTTATTTTGATGTGATAGCTGATATGCCTGCAGCAACTATTAAGAATAATTCTAAAAACCTATAAGCTTCTAGAATGTTTTTCGCCAATACTTTTACTGTTAATTTTTTTCTCCTTACGAAAGGTAAGATTTCCAAAGCTTCAGGTATAGCTGAATTTGTAAATTCTACTTCCATAGTGACTGGTTCGCCTACTTTAAAAGGCTTAATTTTGCTAGATTTAAGTTTCTCGAAGGCTTTTAGACATTTCTCTCTGAGTTCTTCCTCAATGTTCTTGAGGGCTAAGGATATCGAAGAGAATCTTCCAATAGATCTCTTAAACTCTACAAGCTCAATGTTTTCAATAAGCTCCTTAGCTTCACTAACCACTTTATCATCTCCACCCACAAGAATTACCGGGACATTATAATACCCGGCTACTGCTGCATTAAGGTAGAATTCGCTAGCTTCAATACCGTTAACAATGATTCTTTGAATATGTCTACCGCTCATAGTATGGTCCATTACAGCATGTTCTGTACCTTTTTTAGCATGATATCCTAAGAATACCGCTGCATTAAAACTATTATCAATACCGCACATCATAGATATGGATTTGGGAAAACCTGAAATAAGATACGTGTTTCCAGACAGTTTCTCATAGAGAATATTTATCATTAATCCATGAGCATCGTTAACATAGACCTCCTTAAACCCATAGCTAAAAGCTGTTGAAGCAACAATGTTTACAATTTCTGTCATCCATTTCCTAGCTCTATCGTAGTCTTTACCTGTAGTTGAAACCTGGGATATTGAAGTTATTCCTGGCAACCCCTCCATGTCAACTGAGACATAGAGTTTCATGGAATAACCCGATACTACTAAGTACGTTAACTACTACATAAAATTAACCTTGTTTTACACAGAAATCTATCTAAGATAATTCCTATCTAGCTGAGGTTCTTGTTCTTAAATGTTTCTTTTCAGCAAGTATTTTAGCTTTTAGCAAATCTATGATCCATAATTCTCCAATAATTCTCTTATCCTTATCAATTACAGGTATTTCCTTGAGGTTATGTGTTAGCATTTTGCGTAATACTTCATCTAAGCTTTCTTCAGGATGTGTGTAGTAAACAGACCTTGATGCTAGTTCTCCTGCTTTTTCTGAAGTATATACCCTTAGAATACTCGATGTCGCTATTGCAGATATGGCTCTAGCTCTGTATTTTCTAAAAAGAACTTTCATAAGCATGCCTAGCGAAATAATACCTTTCAACCTATTTTCAGCATCTACTACATAAGCTATCCTACTATATCTGCATTGAGCAAGCTTTTCAACAACATCATCTAATGTTTCATCTTCATGTGCTGTAACAGGTCTTCTCCAAACCTTATCCATTAAGTCTTTAACTTTGAGTTTCCTTAGAGGCAGCGTAGGCACCAATATATATTTCGTCTTACCCTTTATATGCTTCTCCTGCTTTGAATATCGCATATTTCGTTAACGGAGGGGCTGCAAGTTCGTTCAGTATAACTGAAGCTAAAATCGCGTTTAAAGCTATTTCTATGAAGGGTTCAAAAGAAGCTACCTCGGCGACAAATAGTATTAAGCCTACAGTTACACCGGCTTTAGGAAGCAACCCCAGTCCTATATATTTTCTTATCACTTCTGGTGCTTTAGAAATTAACCCCCCAATATATGACCCTATGTATTTGCCGCTAAAACGCCCTATTATTACTATCAGAGCTAAAGGAAGCGCAGCCGTCATTAAGCCTAAGTCGAAATGTGTTCCAGCAAGAGTAAAAAACAATGCAAAAATTACGTTTTCAATACTTTCCAAGACGGTGAACATAGTTTCAAATCCTACATAGTTTTCAACGATAAATCCAAAAACCATATTAGCTAATAACGGGTCAGCATTAAGCAGTTTAGCTAAACCGGATGTAACAAAGACCATGCTTAAAGCCACAGTTAAAACCTCTTCATTGCCATAAACAACCTTCTTCAAGAAATGAGAAACTGCTGATACAGCAATTCCTAGTAGTATAGAAGTTAATATACTAATTAATGGTTGAAAAACAGAGTATAATGATATCCCTGAACCTATAACTACTTCAGCTAATGCAGCACATATAACGAAAAACACTATGCATACCGCGTCGTCTAGTGCCACTATTGCTAGGAGTGTTGTTGTTAAGGGTCCTTTAGCCCTATACTCATGAACAATAGCCAATGTAGCGGCAGGGGCAGTAGCAGCAGATACAGCGCCCAAAATAAGGGCCATAGAGATAACAAATGGAAAGTCTAGGTTAGTCATGTAAGGAGCGAGAAGTATTATGAGTAAAGCAACAAATATTGTAGCTAAACTTGCTTGAACCATGGTTATCCATAAAATTTGCTTACTAAGCCTTCTCAATCTATTGATACTGAGTGAACCACCCACGAGAAAAGCTATGATGCCTAAGGCGATATCAGTTATTGGTGCAACCTGCTCAATTAATTCTTTAGAAACAATCCCTAAAACCGATGGGCTTAGTAGCATTCCTATAACTATGAACCCTGTTACCATAGGAAACTTAAGCCTATTACTAACCTTAGCACCCAGAAAACCCAGCAGCATCAATATTCCAAGAGCCAATATTATTTCCATAACTTGCGCCCCTATTTTAAAGGAACTCCCTGTAAAACCAGATGTGTTTATTTACGCTTTTTCCGTATAAAACTAACTGCTTATATTAACAGCGTTAAAGTTCTTTCGTAAATGACTAAGGCTCTTTTGCGAACAAATTTATTATTTCATCTGCTCATAAGCCTGTTAAAGAACATATATCCTCTCTTTAAATAATCTAATGAAATTCCTAGATCTATATGGCTCCAAGGTAGTTCTTTGTCTAAACTTCTACCCTCCTCAATGTACTTCACATTTACATTAGAGTATCTTAAGGCTCTATACCATCCACCTACAGTTTTACCATAGAAATACCATAATTTAAGAGCCTTACCTATGTCTCTATCCCCTAAGGCTATGGCGGCTTGCACCTGAGCCCATTTAGGTTCATAAAAGTCAGTAGTAATCGAAATTTTTCTAAGTTCCTTGGTTAAGTAATTCATTTTTCTATGTAAGGTTTTTAGGTTTTCTAAGGGTAACCATTGCAGTGGTGTTTGAGGCTTAGGTATTAGGGGATTTACCGAGAACCTTACTTGACTAGACTTTAATGATTTTATTTTCTTAAATATTTTCCTTGTAAATTCTATAATCCGAGAAACCTCTTCAAAACCTGTGTTTGGAAAACCTATTATAAAATAGAGTTTTATGTTTCTGAAACCTGCTTTAACAGCTTTACCTATGAGTTCAATTAGCTTATGTTCCATTATAAACTTCTTTATTGCAGCGCCAATATTCCAACATAGAGTTTCAGGGGCTATAGTGAGGGTTTTTTGCCCTGCCTTAATCATTAATTCTAATCTGTAATCGTTTAGCGTATTAGGTCGTAATGAAGGTATTGATGCATTTATACCTAAATTGTTGGCTGTGAATTCTAAAATCCTATCTGCTTCATTATGGTCAAAAAACGATAGAGCATAGAAAACAACTCTATTAACATTGTTTACTTCTAAACCTTTTTCAATAATTTTCTTAATTTTCGCGAAGCTTCTATCTCTTTTAGGTTTACTTATAAATCCTTCCATACAGAATTGGCAATACCATTTACATCCTCTAGTTGTTTCAACAATAACTCCGCGACCATATGCTGATTCAATACCTTCAGCTTGAATTTGAGCTATGGGATAAAATACTTCATCAAGGTTTTCAACATAGTTCTTAAAAACCCTATGTTTACCGTGCAAGGGAACATATATTCCCCTAATACTAGCTACTGCATCTAAAAACTCAGATTTATTTCCGGATGAAAAATAAGTATCAACTATTCTGCCGAGAATGTTTTCAACTTCACCTATAACTAGCACATCAGCTATTTCAGCTAAAGGTTCAGGATTAGCCGTAACTGTAGGGCCACCTATAATGACTATAGGATATTCTTCACCCCTATCTTTAGCATATAATGGTATTTTCGAGCTAACAAGCATATCAACAATATTAACATAGTCAGGTTCATAATGTACAGAGAAAAACAGAATATCAAAGTCCCGCATTTTCCTGCGAAACTCTATACTCCTATATCTTTCAAGACCGCTTTCCTCAGGATATTTTAAGAAAACGCGTTCAGCAATAACGGAATCCATACGGTTAAGCATAAAATACAATATATGGGTGGCTAAGCTAGAAATAGCAGCGACATATGTTGAAGGATAAACTACAGCAGCATGTAGATCAGAAGGCCTACCATGCTTCTTAACAACATTGTACTCTCTGAACAATAGTTTTACACCTACTCCTATTCTCACTCGTTCCTACATTCTTAAATATTTGACATATGACATTACTGTAGTAACATATTTATACCGTATGTACATTATAACGTCTTGTGATAAGCTATGACCACTATAACTGTTAGAATAAGTCCTGAAGTTAAAAAGCTTATGAAAAAATATAGGTATATTAATTGGAGTGAAGTTGTACGGGAAGCAATTTTAAATAAGATTCGCGAAGAAGAGAGAAAAAACCTTGCAGAGGCTCTTCTGATTAATGAAAAATTACGAAGAAGTGCTCCCAAAAACTGGGATTCAACAGAGGTTATTAAGAAATGGAGGAGACTAAGATAGTTTTAGATGCTAGTATCATTGTGAAATGGTTTCTTAAGGAATTGTATAGTGAAGAAGCCATAAGGGTGAGAAACGATTATGTTCAAAGAAAAGTAAGCATTGCAGTACCTTCTCTTCTAATATACGAAGTATTAAATGCTTTAAGGTACAGTGGCGTATATTCTGAAGAAGAATTGAAAGAAATATGTTCAGCACTAAATAAGTACGGTTTCGAAACATATGATCTCGAGGAGTATTTAAAAGATAAAACCATTGCAATAGCATACAGGTACAATGTTACAATATACGATGCAAGCTACATAGCATTAGCAATGAAACTTAAAACAGTACTCTACACAGCTGATAATGAATTATTAGAGAAGTTTCCGAAAATAACAAAACATGTAAAGGAATACAGCTGAAACATTAAGGCATATAGTTCATTACCGATAGAACCAGCAAAGAACATTAAAAAGTTCTCTCGATACAAAGATAATATTATTTACTAAAAGTTTTTATCACCCTTAAAGCTAAACTTATGAGAGGTTTTGAAAACCCCGTTTTCTCATATAGTAAGTTAACGTCTATTATGCCCTTCATAGTATATGATCCTACAGTATCAACGACTTCTCTAGGCACGGTTTTTACAACTATTTCTTTACTCCTGCAAATGAAAACATAAAACATATCACCGTAGAGGACAACTGTAGTGTTTCCTTTAACCCATTTATTCAAAACTATTTTGTTAAGAGCTCGTATAGCTTCTATAGTTATCTTAAACTTCTTAGGCTCAGTGCTAACGTTTTCCTTTACTGCCTTGAGTTTCTTAAGCCACCGCATACCCCTCTTAACAACGTATGTTCGGACACCAAGTTCTTTAGCTATATCTAAAGCTGTAGCTTCACCGCCCAAATCCTTAAGCTTAAAAAGTAAGACCAAAGTCCAGGGACATTTACTTAGAACCTTATCTAATAACATATACGTTCCCTGCTATTTGGTAGATCCTGGTTTATTATGTGTTACATAAGCTAAGGTTAAAAGCTGAACTATTATTATCTTACTATGAAGAAATAGTGAGAGCTAGTACTTATGGTGAAAGTTTGAAAAGGGAATATGTATTAGTATTCGTGTTAATTTTGCTGTTTCTCTCCATAATTCCATACATGGTCTTGTTTGAGAAAACAGAGTATTTCAAAGTACTTAGTGCGCGTTGCGAAGGGCCTCGCTTCCCTGAGCTACCTTCTACTCCTTTTATCGATGTTTATGTTACACGTAATCTTGAAGGGTTTAAGAAATATGTTTTCCGACATGATTACTTAGAACTTCCAAGATACATGTTTAAGGATAGTCATAGTTACTGGGTATATGATGCGTTAAGAGAAAAACCACGGGTTGTTATGAAAATATATCGTATAGTAGATGGTGTTAAGCGAAAAATTATTTTAACTACTACTTCAAGACTTGCTACAACATTAGAACTACATCCGCAAATGCTTGATAATGGAACGTATCTTGTAGAAGCTTTTATAGTTGTCCCTAAAGAGCTACCACTCGGTATAGGGCTTGAAGAGAAACCTGTATGTGAGATATTCATGTATAGTGTTAATGGTAAATGGGCTATTATCCCAGTAAATGCTTACCGCCTATGTAGCAGCTATGCTGATGTCATTGAAAAATACGTGCTAAGCATGGAATCCCCCTATATGGCGTTAGTTAAGGTTATATCTTGGATATTGTTCCCGCTACTCCTTACTATTGCGCTGTTCAAGGTGTGGAAAACGTTTAAGAATTTAGGTGTTTTAACTAGAATAATTCTGGTGACTATAATTGCTGCAAGTACATTACTTTATATTAATTCTATATTAAGCTACGATGTTGGTCTATACGCAAAATACGTTAATGCACTATTCTTTACAGCTTCAGGGGAAGAGATCGTTAAAGGCAATATAACCACGGTATATGGTATTACAAGTAGGGTTATGCTTAACAACACTGATATAGTTGAAGTAAAACTTACCGACCTGCTCGGCAATTACGAAATGAAAGCTTTGAAAACACTATTAGAGATGAAGAATTCAAGTAACATAGCCTTCGTAATAATGTCTAACGCACACTATGAGGTTCTAGGTGCCAGTAAGCTACCTCCTAAAGGATGCTACCCCGAAGTATACACCGTATCTGCTGAT
>Ga0190363_1002118_pt1 | contig 11507 bp, 13 predicted proteins | sample 48721867_MG_FD_161272 | JGI IMG/M metagenome (GOLD analysis project Ga0190363, IMG submission 161272) | Hydrothermal vent microbial mat bacterial communities from Southern Trench, Guaymas Basin, Mexico - 4872-18-6-7_MG | ecosystem: Environmental > Aquatic > Marine > Hydrothermal vents >...
TCCCTCGGAGCTCCGCTTGGGGAAGCTGACTTAGAGGCCTTGAAGGAGCTCGCTGAGAGGATCCTAAAGCTCTATGAGTATAGGAGGCATCTGGAGGATTATCTGTCAGCGCTGATGGAGGAGGTGACCCCAAACCTCTCAAGGGTGGCTGGACCAATCCTCGCGGCGAAGCTGGTGGAGAAGGCTGGAGGCCTGAAGAGGCTGGCGATGATGCCCAGCAGTAAGATACAGCTCCTCGGCGCCGAGAAGGCGATGTTCAGGGCTCTACGGAGGGGGGCGAAGATGCCTAAGCATGGCCTAATCTTCCAGCATCCCCTCATACATAGAAGCCCAAGGGCCCTGAGGGGGAAGGCTTCAAGGCTGTTGGCATCGAAGCTCGCCTTAGCTGCCAGAGCTGACGCCTTCACAGGGGCCATGATAGGCGATAGACTTCGAGATGAATTGGAGAGAGAATTAAGAGATTTGAGAAAAAATCGTTGAGGCCTCTACTTCTCCTTCGACAGCGTTATCGCTATGGTGGAGACGTTCCTCGCCTGATCGCCCTCGCCGACGGTCTCGGTTCCGATCTCGATGTTCTCGATCTTCAAGTCCTCTATGAAACTTCTCCTGGCGACCTCCACCACGTCGACGGCGCTGCTTATGGCTCTTCCCCTAGCCATCACCTTAACCTTGTCAGCCCTCTGGAAGGCGTTTATCACGGCGAGGACGTAGGTCAGGATCGGCTTGGAGCCGATGTAGACAGTTTCAGCCTCCTCAGACATCTCCGCACCCCAGAGCGATTACTCCGAGATGATTAAAATATTTTCCATCTTGCAGACTCCTATTCAGGATTCTTGAACCCTGAAAGATTTACATATCAGAGGGAGCATATCTTATCGGACTCTGAGAGATGGAGACGCTGATGGAAGCCCTGGAGCGGCGGTTTCGACGGAAGGACTGCCCCTTCATAAAGGATTGCACCGTTGAGGTGACGAGGGATTATTTCACCAGGGTTTGTAGCACCCCCGCCTATGTGAACTGCCACCACTATGCTAGGAGGGTTGGAGAGCTTAGAACTCCCCTCGGCTGGCTTCAGAAGATCGCCGTGGATCAGGCTAAGATGGTGGAGAAGGATATAGAGGCGAGATAGGAGTTCACGGCATGGAGTTATCACAGCCCTATCCAGGGGTTTATAAGCTGGGGATCGATGGCCGAGAGCATCTCGCAACCCTAAACCTCGCCCCCGGCGTAAGTGTCTACGGCGAGAGGCGTGTCACCATCGACGGATGCGAATATAGGATCTGGAACCCCTATCGGAACAAGCTGGCCGCAGCCCTCTTAAAGGGTTTAGGCGAGATGCCCATAAGACCGGGATGTAGGGTTCTATACCTCGGAACCGCGACGGGGACGAATTGCTCCCATGTCTCCGACATCGTAGGCGTTGAGGGGCATGTCTGGGGCGTCGACATCGCCCCAAGGCCCATGAGAGACTTCCTGGAGCGGGTTGCTAGGCATAGATCTAATGTCTCACCGATATTGGGGGATGCTCGGAGGCCGGAGGACTACTCCGCGCTTATACCCCTCGTCGATGTCATCTACGCCGATGTAGCTCAACCTGATCAGGCGTCGATAGTCATCAGGAATGCGAGGCTATTCTTAAAGCCAGGTGGATGGGCGTTGATGGCGATAAAGTCTAGAAGCATAGATGTGACGAAGCCGCCGGAGGAGGTATATGAGGAGCAGATCGGGGAGCTTAAGGCGTCGGGCTTCGAGGTCTTAGAGGTTGTGGAGCTTGAACCCTATGAGCGAGACCACGCCATGGCTCTCGCAAGATATCAGCCCTGAAAGAGGAGTTTACGCCTAATCCTCTTAACCGTCGACCAGCTGCCTCTGATGAAGGGGGGCACCTCACGGGGATGTCTGCGGAACCAATCCTCAAGAAATTTAACCGTCTTCGAATCGTGGGGGTATCCCGATCCGAAGTCGCCGTAGCGCCGTTGGAGCTCCTTTATGATGCTGTCCCTCCGCACCTTCGCCAATATGGAGGCCGCAGCCACCACGGGGTATCGGGCATCGGCCTCATGCTCCGAAACTATCTTGGGCTTCTCCCGTAGGGCGCTTAGGATATGCTCCTTGAATCTCTCAGCGTCGATGTCCGAGGCGTCGACGTAGACGAGGTCAGGCTTCAACCTCCTAATCACCTCGGCCATCGCCAGGGCCTCTAGATAGTTGAGCCTCTTAAGCTTCACACCCCTCTCCACAACCCTATCTATAGCCCTCGGGGGGATCTCGAAGTAGGTGTAGTCTAAGGCGATCTTCTTGATCTCCGCAGCCAACAGCTCCCTCCTATGAGGTGAAAGGGTCTTGGAGTCGTGGACGCCTAGAAGTCTAAGCCTCTCGACGGCCTCCTCATCGACGAGGACTCCCGCTATGACGAGGGGCCCTATGACGCAGCCCCTCCCCGCATCGTCGACGCCTGCGATCCTCATAGCAGCTCACTCACTATATAGGAGACCAATCGATCAACCCGCTCCCTGGTGACCAATAGGAGCTCCCCATAGCGTCGATAGGCCTCCGCATAGCGTCTATGGACCACGGCGATTACCGGCTTAACTCCGCTTAGTATACGCCTAACAATCTCCTCGAAGGCTCTGGAGTATAGCTCCATTCGACCTATCTCATCGATGCAGATGATGTCGCAGCTCTCCTCGGCGTACCTTAAGGCTGGGAGGGCTATAGCCTCGAAGCCCTCTACGTCGACGCCATATCTCCCAACCCTATAGGGAGAGTTGATTTCCACCGATGCCATTAGGCCTCTCCGGCCGGTTGCCAGGTCGACGACCTCGAAGGCGACTCTGCGGCTTCCCCTCCTCACCTCAGGGGTCGATATGCCCCCGACGGTTAGACCCCCAGCCCTGAGCCTCTCGACACATCTCCTGACAACCGTGGACTTCCCTGATCCAGGTATACCGGTTAACAGGAATCTCCTCCCCACCTCTCAGCCTCCACCCCTTAGATTACGCCCTCCCTCCGAAGCTCCTCAATCTCCTCTTCGGAGAGGCCTAGGATACGGCTGTAGACCTCCCTGTTATGCTGACCTAGAAGCGGGGCGGGCTTCGAGATGTCGCCTGGAGTCTCCGACATCTTTATGTGAAAGCCGGGGAGGAGGATCTCCCCAAGCTGGGGGTGGACGACTCTAACGAACATCGCCCTCGCCCTCGCCTGCTCGTTCTGCATCACGGCGTCGAGATCATTGACAGGAGCCACGGGGACTCCCACCTTGGCTAGGGTGTCCACCACCTCCTCCACGGTTCGCTCCGAGACCCAGTTGGCGACGGCTTCATAGGTGACGTCCTCGACTCCCATCAGCTCCCTCATGGCATCCTCCATCCTACCCGTCTGAACAGCTATGGCGACGTAGCCGTCTCTAGCCTTGAAGGCGTCGTAGACGCCGAAGCCTCTGACAGCCCTATCCATCGTCGTCTTTGCTAGATGCCAGAAGGAAAAGCTCTGACTCACTGCGATCATCGAGTCCATCTGGGCGACGTCGATCCGCTGACCACGGCCGGTCTTCTCCCTATAGATGAGCGCAGCCAGGATCCCTATAAGGAGGGAAAGCCCTGGTATGGTATCTGCTATGGCCTCCGGAGCTAGATGGGGAGGCCCTTCGGGGTCGATGCTATCCCTCATAAGCCACATATATCCGCTTGAGGCTTGAGCTATGAGATCGAAGCTTCGACGATCCCTCCAGGGACCCGTCTGCCCGAAACCTGAGATCGACGCCAATATGATGCGGGGATTCAGCTCCCTCAAGGTCTCCCACCCAATCCCCAATCGCTCCATGGTTCCAGGCCTGAAGTTCTCTACGACGACATCGGAGATCTTCACCAGCCTTTTGAAGAGCTCCACGCCCTTAGGGTGTTTGAGATTGAGGGTTACACCGAGTTTGCAACGGTTTATGAAGGCGAAGTAGGGGCTCACCCCCTTCACTAGGGGAGGGAACATCCTAGTTATCTCACCCCATGGAGGCTCGATCTTTATGACTTCAGCCCCCAGGGCTGCGAGGAACATGGTGCATATCGGCCCGGCATGGGCGTGGGTGAGATCTAGAACTCTTATGCCCTCCAGAGCCTTCATCTCAGATAGAGGGGTTTGGGGGTTGAAAAGGGTTTTTACATGGAAAAAGAGTTGTTGATTAGGGCCATAGATGGCCGAGGAGCTGCCTACGCTCCGACAGCTCCGAGCCGGCTTCGAGGATTCCCTCTATAGATAGGAGCCGCCTCTTCAACTCCACCCCCGAGCTGAATTCGCCTATATCGCCGTTGGCTCTCACAACCCTATGGCAGGGGATGACTATGACTATGGGATTTCTCGCCACGGCGTTTCCCACAGCCCTCGCCGCCCCTGGACGGCTAACCATCTCAGCTATCCTTCCATAGGTTGAGACCCTTCCATAGGGTATGCGCCTCATGGCCTCCCAGACAGCCCTCTGAAACTCTGTCCCCCGCAGGTCTAGTGGTATGTCGAAGTCGACGGGATGTCCATCGAAGTATTCCCGTAGCAGTATCGAGAGCTCCTCGAATCGTTCAGGCTCCTCCACCACCTCGAAGCCTTGGAGGGACTCGAGGAAGATCTCCCTCGGCCTTGGGAAGGTGAGTCTCAGAAGACCCTCATCCGTAGAGGCGGCCCATAAAACCCCTATAGGCGTCTCTATGCCTGTATAGTAGGCCCGTTCCATCCCTCAAGCTTAAAGCCTCACAGTATTTAACCCTGGAGGATGAAGGCTAGGCTGATCTTGGCATCTAGATCCGAGGCTAGGAGACGGCTTCTAAGGCGTCTAGGCATACCCTTCAAGGCCGTTGATCCAGGGGAGGTGGAGAGGGCTGTAGGAGAGCCTTGGGAGATAGCCCTCGGGAACGCCAGGAGAAAAGCCCTCAGGGTGGCCGAGACCCTTGGGGAGGGCCTAGTCATCGGCGCCGACACCCTCATCATTCACGATGGTCGCATAATAGGCAAGTCTAGAAGCCCGGGGGAGGTGGTGAAGACCTTAAGGCTGTTGAACGCCTCAAGCCATAGGGTTCTCACAGGCCTCGCCGTGGTGGACGCATCCTCCGGACGATTGGAGCAGGGAGTTGAGGAGACGGTGGTCTACATGAGGAGGCTTGGCGATGAGGAGATCGACCTCTACGCCTCCATCGGCGAGTCCATCGGCCGAGCTGGGGGATACGCGATTCAGGGTCTCGGAGCCCTCCTCGTTGAGCGCATCGAGGGATGCTTCTACAATGTCGTCGGCCTACCTCTCAGACTCCTGGAGGAGCTTCTGAGACGCTTTGATGTCAGCCTTTTGGAGCTCGCAGCAAGCTATAGGGAGCTCTAAAATCTATATAGATTAGATAAATTAACTTTTAATTCTAGAGTTTGAACCTCAATTAGATGGCTGAATCGAGGGCGGGAGCCTGGGTTCCGGGGGGTGGGAAGCCAACCCCCCTTAAGAGTAGGCTCCTCCTCATAGGGATGGTTATCCTCGGCGTCTTCCTCTTCATCACCTCCCTAGAGGGGGTGAAGACAAGTTTCAAGCTCATCTTCGCCGAGTGGCAGAGGGGCATACTAGCGATGGTTAACGCCCAGACGGCTCCGATAACGGGTTTGGCCATAGGGATATTAGGCACATCGCTAGTTCAGAGCAGCAGCGCCGTCGTCGCAGCCACCATGGTCTCCATGTCTGGAATGGTCGCCGGCGGCCTCCCCCTCATCTCAGCCATCAGATTCGGAGTTCCTATAGTCCTAGGAGCCAACCTTGGGACGACGATCACGAATACGATCGTCGTCTTCGGCCTCCGCCGAGGCATCACCGATGAGGAGTTCCGGTCTACGATACCGGGAGTCATCGTCGACGACGTCTATGAGGTCTTAACCATCACCATCTTCTTCACCCTCGAGGTCACCATGGGCCTCCTCAGCCGAGTCGTCCTAGCCCTCGGAGACTTCTACAATAGGGTTCTGGGATTTCAGGGCTTCTTCTCAGCCTTTGAGAGAACCATCATCGACATCCTCATAAAGGAGCCTATAACAAATCCCACAACTCACCTCGCCACCAGCCTCCTAGGTCAGAGGGGCGGCGGCGTCCTCCTCTTCATCATCTGGTTCCTCCTCATCGTCGCAGCCCTAAGCCTCATAGAGAAGGGGTTAGACAAGCTCATTGAGGCAGGATGGGAGGATAAGGTGACAGCCGCCTTCGAAAATCCCCTGAGAGGATTCCTCACGGGATTCACCATTACATGGCTGGTGGGCAGCAGCTCTATAGGAACCAGCCTCGTCGTCCCCTTCCTCGCAACCAGGATCGTCGACTTGGAGAAGGCGTATCCATACCTAGTTGGATGTAACGTGGCGACCACGCTAGACCTATCGCAGATATACGGATACTTCGCAGGAGGCCTCGTCGGCATGATGCTGGGATCGGCTCACGTCATCCTCAACCTCCTCGCCTTCCTAATCTTCTTTATCTCACCGTTGAGGATTCTCCCCATAAGAATAGCGGAGGAACTGGGCAGACGGATGATCAGGGGGCGGCACGCGGCGCTGGAGCTCCTCTTCTGGGTGATCCTCGTCTTCTTCATCGTCCCCATCCTCATCATCTACCTCTCCTAAAGGCTAAGAATAAAATAGGGGCTCCACACCCTATTGATGCGTGGTCTCTTTAGGCAGAAGGCGTCTATTACGATGGTTCGCGGATAAACGAATGGAGACCGTTCTAAATATGGTGGAGGAACATCTAGGGCTGACGAAGAGGGCTGTCGAGGAGCTTTATAGGATGGTGGAGGCGGCCTCCGAGGGGAGGCTGCCTGAGAAGGAGAGGCTCTACAGAGCGGTCTCGGAGATGGAGATGAAGGCCGATCGGCTGAGGAGGGAGATGGTGGAGGAGCTGACTAGGAGGGACATCTACCCCTCAGAGCGTGAAGACCTGATGGAGCTGGTTAGAGCCGTCGACTGGGTGGCCGACTGGGCCCGTGAGGCGGGGAGGATACTCTCCATAATACCCTTCGAAGAGGCCCCGGAGGAGATGAAGAAGGCCGTCCAGGATATGTGTAAAGCGGATATAAACGGCGTCTCGGTTCTCTCCAAATGCGTGAAGGCATTACTTAGGGAGCCTGATAGGGCCCTAGAGCTGGCGAATGAGGTGGAGATGATCGAGGAGGATATCGATGAGCTTTACTCCATAGCCCGGAGATATCTCGCAACACTCAGCTTCGAGGGCTTCACTCCAGGCGCCCTAATACTGCTGAACATGTTCCTAGATGCCCTTGAGACCATAGCAGACTGGTGTGAGAACACGGCTGACATCGTTAGAGCCATAGCGGTCAGACTTCACTAGACATATCCTTTCAGGTTCCTATAGATGAGTGATGACGATTTTTAAGGGTTTAAAGAGTAAATGGAAGTATTAGACACGAGAATGGTCTGCATCGGACTCGAAGACGAGACGATCTCCTTCTTAATCGCTGGAGAGGCTGGGCAGGGCATCATGAGGAGCGGCTCCCTCCTCGGCAGGGCGCTGATGCGAGGCGGCCTCCACATCTTCGGGGTTAACGACTATCCCTCCCTCATAAGGGGGGGACATAACTTCTATATCCTCAGAGCATCGGAGCGTGAGATCTATAGCCAGGGAGATGGCGTCGACCTCCTTATAGCCCTAAACGATGAAAGCATAGAGCTCCACATCGACGATCTATACCCAGGTGGAGGCGTAGTCTACGATGAGGAGTCCAAGCTTAACCCGGAGGAGCTGAGGGACGACATCAGACCCTACCCAACGCCGCTGACGGGCATCGTCGAGGAGCTTGGAGGGCCGAGGGTTGTGAGGAACACCGTCGCCCTGGGGGCGGCCCTCTTCCTCATAGGCTTCGACCCCGAGCCGATGAGGGGAGTCATCAGAGACGCCTTCAGGGAGAGGGAGAGCGTGATAGAGATGAACATCAAGGCCGTGGATAGAGGCTATGAATACGCTGAGGGACACTTCAAGGGTTTGAGATGCCGGGTGGAGGCCTCCGGGAGCTATGAAGAGAGGATCATGGTGACCGGAAACGAGGCCATAGCCCTGGGAGCCATAGGGGCTGGATGCCGATTCTACGCTGCCTATCCAATGACGCCGGCGACGCCCATACTCCACTACCTCGCAGCTCACGGTGAGGAGGCGGGTATGGTCATAGTGCAGCCGGAGAGCGAGATAGCGGCGATAAACATGGTCATCGGAGCCGCCTACGCGGGGGTTAGAGCCATGACAGCCACCTCCGGGGGAGGCTTCTGCCTCATGACGGAGGCCCTAGGCCTAGCGGCGATGACGGAGACCCCCATTGTCGTCGTCATCAACCAGCGGCCGGGGCCGAGCACGGGTATGGCAACCTACACCTCCCAGGGCGATCTACTGTTCACCATCCACGCCTCCCAAGGCGAATTCCCAAGGGTTGTGGTGGCGCCAGGAGATGTCGATGAATGCTTCTACCTAACCATGGAGGCCTTCAACCTCGCCGAGAGATTTCAGATACCCGTCATAATCCTAGCCGACAAGTATCTCGCCGAGAGTCATAGATCGACGAGGCCCTTCGACCCCTCTAGAGTCGGCATAGATAGGGGGGAGCTCCTCACCGAGTGGAGCGGCGATGAGGAGTATCGGAGATACAGGTTGACGGAGAGCGGCATCTCGCCGAGGATCATTCCAGGCATAGAGAGGGCGACGATGCTGGCCAACACCAATGAACACGACGAGTATGGCTTCGCGACGACAAACCCCGAGATGGTGAAGGCGATGATGGACAAGCGCTTCAGGAAGCTCGAAGCCCTACGGGGGGAGATCGAACGCCTCAACCCCGTGAGAGTCTACGGCTCCGAGGAGGCTGAGGCCACAATAGTCGGCTGGGGATCAACAAAGGGGCCAGCCCTCGAAGCCCTGAAGATACTGAAGAGTGAGGGTATAAAGGCGAGATTCATCCAGGTGGTCTACCTGGAACCCTTCCCAGCTGAGAGGGTTGAGGAGCTCCTAAGCGGCGATGAGCCGAAACTCCTAGTGGAGATGAATAAGACAGGTCAACTCGGCTCTCTCATCAAACTCCACACGGGCATCACACTGGGGCATAGGCTTCTACGATATGACGGGCGACCCGTAAATCCAGGTCAGATATGCGACGCCATACGGGGGGTGATGCGATGACGACGATGGAGGAGCTCTCAACGCCGGCCAAGATCACCTGGTGTCCAGGCTGTGGAAACTACGCCATATTGACGGCCGTTAAGAGGGCCATCGTTGAGCTGGGTCTCAGACGGGAGGAGGTGGTAGCCGTCACCGGCATAGGATGCCATGGACGCATGACGAATTATATCAGGGTGAATGGAATCCACGTCCTCCACGGCCGCGTGCTACCTGTAGCCACAGCCATCAAATTGGCGAATCATAGGTTGACCGTCTTAGGCTTCGCAGGCGACGGCGATGCGTATAGCATCGGCATGGGGCATCTAAGCCACACGGCGAGGAGGAACGTCGACGTGAAGTACATCGTCCACGACAACCTCGTCTACGCCCTAACAACGGGTCAGACATCGCCAACGAGTGAACTCGGCTTCAGAACGCGCTCAACGCCCAGGGGCTCCTATGAACATCCGATTAATCCATTGTTGCAGGCCTTAGCCAGTGAGGCGAGCTTCGTCGCCAGGGGCTTCGCCGGGGATATCCGGCATCTGACCATGCTGCTGAAGGAAGCCATAAGGCATAGGGGCTTCGCCCTCATCGACGTGCTTCAGCCCTGCATGGTGTGGAACAGGGTGAACACCTACGAGTGGTATAGGGAGCGGATCTACAAGCTGGAGGAGGAGGGCCACGACCCAGGCAGCCTGGAGGAAGCCTATCAGAGGGCCGTTGAATGGGGTGATAGAATACCTATAGGAATACTCTACAGGGAGGAGAGACCGGTCTACCGGGAATGCTTCCCACCGCTGAGGAAGGGGCCCTTAGCATTTCAGCCATTGAGAATCCCCGATCTCACGCCGCTCCTCAGGGAGCTCTCCTAACCAGCAAAATAATATCCTTAAGGAGCCCCCTTCTTTGAGATGTATCGCTTCGAGTGGTATCAATGCCTCTGGGAAAGGCGCTTCGAGATCCTCTCCGAGGCTAGAAAGGTGAGGGAGGAGCTCGTCGGCGACTTAAGGGGTAGGGTGGGCCTATATCCAGGGAGCTCCTCCTGTCCAGGGCCCCTACCAAGATACGTTTTAGAGGCCATAGAGGAGGCGAATAGGGTTCCGGTTCTCCCCATGCGGAGGATGGAGGATGAGCTTCGATGCGTCGTTAAGGATCTCTTCGGCGACGACTACGACGCAGCGGCCACCAATACCTGTGAGGCCGCCCTACGGGTCGTCTTCGAAGTTCTCTTCACGCCTCCGACGATGAGGAGGGGGATGCCTACAGGGCGAGGTTCATCGCCCCCTACGGCGAGGACTATGAATTCATGGCTGGATATGGCAGACCCTATCCGCCGAGGTATAAGGGGTTATTCGCCGATAGGAGCTGCACAGGAGGTGAATTAGCTGTAGAGGGGAAAAGCCTTTACAACCTCGACGCCGTCTTCGTCAGGCTCGCTGGGGCCAGATATGAATGCCACGGCATAAAGTATAGTGTGGTCCCCCTCCTCACCGACGTGGAGGCGTCAGCCTCCATAGAGCGTATAAGGCTGACAGCCGAGAGACATGCGCCATACCTCGTCGGCATAGAGAGCATAGGCTACGACACCCCAGGCTACGGCTACGGGGAGAAAGCCCCCGATGGAGCTCCAAAGCTGAAGAGACTGATGGGGGAGTTGGCTGAGGAGTATGACATACCCTACGTCATAGACTGCGCCAGCGGAGTCCCCAGCTTCGGCTATCATCCAAGAGACGTGGGGGCGCACGTGATGATGTGGAGCATGGATAAGGTGGTGAGGGCGCCGACGAGCGGCCTCATCGTCGGCCACGAGGAGGTGATGAACCCGATTAGAAAAAGCCTAGGCCTAGGAGGGGAACGCTACGGGGAGGTCTCATCGCATAGCAAGGTCCTCTTCTCCCTCTGCGACCCTGGGAGGGACGCCGTCGTAGGCATGACAGCCGTCCTAAAGGTCTTGAGGGATGAACCCGAGAAGGTGAGAAGGCCCATCGATGAGATGCATAGAGTCATAGAGGAGGAGTTTAGGCTGCTGGAGCCCGACTGGCTGAGGGAGGGCCTCATCATAACGAAGTCCTACACCATGGGCGGAACCGAGGTCAACTATGAGAAGACCTGGAGCGACGGTCGAAGGGGCATACCAATCTTCTCAGCTGAAGACCTCTTCGCAGGAACCAACCTCATCATGGAGGCTACAGCCATGATGGGAGTCCGCTCAGCCACCATATACAGTGGAAACATCTTCCTCGCCCCTGGCCTGGGAACCCTAGATGAGGAGGGAGAATTCATAGAGGAACACGCCCGAACAGTCGTCAAGGCGCTGGTCAGAGCCATAGAGATCGTCTAT
>Ga0190363_1002120_pt1 | contig 11501 bp, 13 predicted proteins | sample 48721867_MG_FD_161272 | JGI IMG/M metagenome (GOLD analysis project Ga0190363, IMG submission 161272) | Hydrothermal vent microbial mat bacterial communities from Southern Trench, Guaymas Basin, Mexico - 4872-18-6-7_MG | ecosystem: Environmental > Aquatic > Marine > Hydrothermal vents >...
CACCACTTGGTAAACTAAAACTAAGACGGTTGTGACTATCGCGAGGAGTGCGAGCTCGAACAGAGTTATCGCTCCTTTCATTTTACGTGCTCGTGTAGTAAATGGTTGTCTCGAGGACGCCCCTGTGGTCCTCGATTACGTTCCCCTCATCGTCAACGTATCTTATGATCACCGGGACGCTCGAAGTGTACTTGGACGCGCGTTCCTTGTAAAACTCGTGCAAATCTTCTTCTATCACTGAAGAGGAGATGACGTCACCGACTTTCAATACGGGAGAGACCTGGACAGGCCAGCCCCTTGTTGGGATGACAATCGCGTTTATCGCTACGTCCAAGGCAAAGGAGGTCACATCTAACCAAAAAGCCAGGTCCTTGAGCCACTTCGTCATGAGATCTAAGTACTCCTTTGACTCCCCTATATCCACTTGTGGCTCTGTGCTCAACGTGTCTCCCAGTCTTCTTATCATGTCTGGGTCATCCAAATCCTTTAGCTTGAACGTTATGACGTATTCCGAATAGGAGGGGACATTAGCGGTCAAGTAATCTATCTCGCTCCCCCAACTCGAATAATAATTCTGGACGCAGTCGAAGTACCTATCTTGAGTGAACTTCCTCACATCTATCACACCCGGATAAACCCTCTTTATCTGAACCAACTCTCCATTCCTCTCCAAGATCTTGACGTTCTCGTAGGCGAAGCAATCCGCAGAGGAATATGCCCTAGAGGCCATGGCATTGGCAAAACTGCTGGCGTCCGCCCATGTCAACAACACGTTTATGTCCCCGAACTTCATGCTCATTCCAACCACTAACAAGCTGAACATCATGACTGACAAGGCCGCGTTCGCTAATGCAGTTATCTCCATCTGTCCCCTCATTTTAGCTGCGCCTCCGTATATATCCCATCATAATCCATCCCCAACACCATCCCTTTATAAGAGACATTTATTTGGAGGGCCCAACTCCCTCCAAAGGGCTTCTTGCCTATCGTCAACTCGTACATGTCATACCTAGATTGGAAATAGGCCTCCTTTCTCGGGAGCTGCGTTCTCGGTGAGATCCATTTCGTGACCCCTTGGCCCACTTCATAAGGTATTTGGAATATGCTCTCCCGAACTCCAAGACCGAGTAAGCTCCCAAAGGTCAAGGCAGGGCTGTCAATTTTGAACCTCCCTTCTATTATCGGTGGGCTGGCAAACCAGTATTCGTTCCCCCCTTCTTTCTTTATCAACTCATCTGCCGTGCCGGTGGGAAGTATCTCCTCTTCTGGGTTGTCATAGTTAATCGTCAAGTTGAAATCCCTTCCTATCAATGAGGGGATTTGATAGCAGAAGATGACGAAGCTCCCGTTGAACCTCCCATCCTCGGTTCTCTTCACCCTCCTTTCACATAACTTAGTTCCCTCTTTGCTTATCATCTTCCCAGGGTTCACGAAAACGGTTATGGTCCTGGTTTGGCCGTCCTTTTCCACCTGCTTTATGGTCTCTATGATGTCAAACAAATCCCTGGGGTAATACCTGTTGTTTTCGTCGCACAAGGTATCGAACAACTTCCTTTCCTTGCTCAACTCTATCGCCCCATCCTTGACTGGGAAATTCGTGAACTCGTAGTCCGTCAGGTTGTAGGAGAGGAAGTGTCTTTGGAAACACATGTCTTCCCCGTTCAACACCATCAACTTATTTATCTCCCTCTCCCTCCCCGCCTGAACGTATTTCAAGCTCACTGCCCCAGTTTTTCCAACGTAAAAGTCGTAGAAGTGATGGATGATCTTATTATCTGTTTCCAAGATTATCTGCCCATTCATCAACAGGTCCACGAGATCCAACAATATGTTATCGGACCTGCAAGAGGCATACATGGTGAGCGTCCTCACAGTCCTGTCATATATTTTCTTGACCGTGCTCAGCTTAGATAAGACTTTTTTTGCCGTACCAAGCATTCTGTGTTTCCTTGGTATATATCCTTTCTCAAGAAAAGCTATCATGGCTTCCTTCCCAAATTTTTCCCTTATCGATCTGGCTTCAGCTATCTTCTCAACGACAGGAGCTAGTTGTTTCTCTATTTTCTTATAGAGGTAGCCCTTGCCACTCACACAGTCGGCATCTTTCATGCACGCTTCCAACACTTCGAAGAAGTCGTGTCTCCTTGGTTCCCCTCTCTCCAAAGTCCACCTCTTTTCCCTCCAATATTCTAAGAAAGTCTTCTCGCTTCCCTTCCCCTCCTCCACCGTGCGCCTCCTCAGATTATTCAACAACTCTATTTCCTCATCCGTTAATTCGTCACCCGCCTTAAGTTTTTTGAACACGTTCCTTAACCCCTCTTCCAAAGCCTCCTCTTCCGCTTCATCCAACCCTTCCAGGACAACAGCAACTTCCCTTGGAGAGTTTTCAAGCGTCATACTTTTCCTTACATTCTTCGAAGCCTTCGGTTGAATCAACTCTTCACCCTTTGCCTTTCTCCAAACAACGGGAAGCAAATCTATGTAAATGCAACCAGTAGCTGGAAAACCTAACGTCACGCTGTTGTGGGTGAAAGAGGCAGAAGCCCCTACAGATTTTATCCTTATGTCACCTTGACACCTCCATTCAGACAGATTGCCATCCCAATAACAAGTATTCGGTCCAGAATATCTTATAGTCATTTCCTCTGGAGCAGCATATATCCCATCAACCAATGCTTCCACTTGGGTGGCGAAGAACTGAGCAGGTAAACTAGACTTTATCTGAAACAATCCCACTGTATTAGCGTAGTTCAACGACAATAACAAGAAGGCACCAGAAGACAGAAGAACCCCAATACTAACTAACATGGACGCCCTCATTATGAAAGAAGAAAGAACTAAGGAAGGTTATAAAGTTTTTCACGCAACCTTCCTAGCAACCGGCAAGTAACCTGCCCTAGCTAGATGCTCCTCAATGTCCTTCTGAAGTTCCCTCCTGTACCCCCTTGTCAGAGCCCTTGCCACCAAGTTCTCTGGAACCAGATGCCAATCTTCTAACAAATCCTCCAGATTCCCCTCCTCCACCCTCTCCGCCAACATCCTGTAATAGGGCTCATTCAATCTCTTCAATTCCTCCCTGCTCAACTTTTCAGTCAACGGCTTAGCATCCTGAGGAATCCTCGTTCTCTTCAAGATCTTCGTCTCCTTGAACAACCAATCCGACCCGAGTATAAATGCAAGTTCACTATTTAGTCCCCTTTTTTCAAACTCATCGATTTTATCGTCCCTTTTTTCAACCTTTCTTGTAAGATAAGACAAAAGCCCCGAGATCTCTGAAGCAATACATGCTCTTACAAGGTATTCTTTCTCAGGGTTTAATAGGTTCCAGGTACACATACAGTTAACATTCTTTTTGAACCTACTTATATCCTCCTTGAAAGCACTGACCCCTGCAAGACCCACTTCCAGATAATAATACATCAACGTGGCCTTCAAATCATTCATGGGCTCATAAGGAGCCCCTGTTATGTTCAACATGTCCACTATGTGATACTTATGCAACATCCCATGCCATCCCCTATCCGGAGTAGGGACCACACTAGAAACCGTCTTTAATACCCTCTTCGCCTTCCTAAAGATCCCCATCTTTACATCCCTCCCCCTTTCCTGGTTAATTCTTGAAAACAGGGATTTAAAAACATTACTATCATTGGAGAGGGGTAAAAATCGAAAAGCTTATTAACGGAGAGAAACCATAAGAATTGGGAAATGCGAAGGTTAGTTCCCTTTCTTTTCTTCCTTTTCCTATCCACTTCCCTCGCATTAAGGGTAGATTATGAGTTGGGGGAAGAGGTACACTTGAAGATAACCGACATCCTACATAAAAAGACGAGCAGTTACTATGTGAGTTATACCGACACTTGCTATCAGACCGTGAGTTATTGTTCAGAATACGAGACCGTCACCTATGAATGTGGGACGGAAACATATACTGTAAGGAATTGTGGATGGTCATGGGAATGTAAGTACGAACCAAAGTGCGGTTATTTCGTGGATGGGGTCAAGTGCGATAGATGGTTCTTTTTCATCTGTCTGCATTGGTCCTTGAAATACAGTTACAAGTGTGTCTACGTTAAGAGCTGTGAGTGGGTCCTGAAATGTGAGGACGTCCAGAAGGAAAGGCCTAAGTATTGTTCTGAAGAAAGGTGTGTTTCCAAAGAGGAGAGGAAGGAACCTTACTCCTGTATCAAGAGGAAACTAGTGACCAGGGAAACTGATTATTACAAGGTCGAGGTGAACGGGAGAACTTATGAGGGGAATCAGGAACCTTTGGAGTTGAATGTCCCGAGGGGTTATGTCCACGTCAAGGACCTAGTGGACGGAGAAGAATGGGACGCCCACTTCATGCCCTTGATCCCGAGAAGGAGCGAGGGAGAGGAGAGGGTTTTTGATTATAGGTCTGGAGAGAGTCATGAGGGAGCAGGGTTTGACCTTAACTTCCTATTCAACGGTCTTGCCCAGGAGACCTTGAACGCCTTCATGATCTCCTTCGGAGGCGTTTTAGGCGTTGCTTTTTATCTTAGCAGGAGATATTATGGTCAGCCATTAAAGGGCTTGATAACGAGACACTTCGACAAGTTCAGGTCAGATCTCAATGAGGGACTCCAAGTGAACGTTTGGCACATCGTAACCGGGGAAGATATGACGACAGCAGAGATGGTGGTTGACATGGGTATGGACATGTTGCCTGCGGGTACCATTTGCGCGAATACACTTGAGCTTACGCCAGTTGGTACCTTCCTGTGCGGCGCTTCTATAGCAATTTCTGCTTACCCTGATGTGAGGGACAGCGTCAGATTCCTCCTTGGGAGAGAGGATGCCATTGTTGGAGGTTTGGCCATGGCGGGCTTAATTTCAGAAATCCCTGGTTTATCGGAAACGCTTGATCCCCACCTTGCCTTTGCTAAGAACTTTTTCAAGAGATGCAAAGGCAAGTGGTGGTACAAATATGTAGAAGAGCTGAGAAGGGTACTCAAGAAAGAGGAATTTAACAACCTCATGAGAAGGCTTGGAAAGAAACTCGATGACGTGTCTGATGCTTTAGAGAAAGAGAAGAGGATGGATGACTTCTTCGCTTACTTAGGTGGTTTAATGAAGAAAGTAAAAGGACTAGACGGCTGGGAGGATTTCATGAGAGAAGCTGTGAAATTGAATGCAAGAATTGAACTCCCCTCAAAAGTTGACGACTTAAGCGTGTTCACGAGAGCGTTGAGGGAAGCCTCAAGTGCTGAGGAAGTTTGTGAGAAGCTGAAGAAAATGGGTTTCAGGAGCAATGGTGTAGCCAAGATAATCTTCAAGAGATCAGATGACCTGTATGGCGAATATGACTCATTCAGAAAAACAGTAGTTCTAAATACAGAAGCATTGAAAAGGCTTGACTGCGCAGAAGTATTTGAGCTTGTTCACCACGAATACCTCCATTCTTTTACTTTTGTGATGAAGAAAGAAATTAACAGAATCTTAGCAGAATTCTCTTGGGACGAGATCGCTGTGAACGAAGCCCACGACTTGCTTACTTTGGCTCTTATTAGAAAAGCGGATCTGAAAAAATATGAAACCTACAGAAAAGCTTTTGAAAAATTCGTCGAAGAAAGAGAACTCATTACTAAGTTTAAGAAATACGCTAACACAATAGAGAAGAGGCAAATTTCTTCAAAGCTTTATGATCTTTTAAAAAAAGAAGGGGATGTTGCCCTTTTTGCAGAATGGCTGGCAGTGAAAGGTGGAGATTCGAAAAAGCTTTTTAAGCACTTTATGGACGAAGCTATCACAAAAAGCGTTAACCTTAAACATAGAAATTTCTTGATTAAGTTTAAGCAAAATGTCCTCATCCTGCGAGACAAGTACGAGGATGTTATGAAATTGGCAAAATGACAATAAAGAACTTGGAACTAATGAGTGTTAGTGAATACGAAGAAATAAAGAGAAAAGAGCTTGAATCATTGAAAAAGACATTTCTGAAACACCCCAAAGACCCGAAGAACATAAGGAGGCTCGCCTTGGCCTTTTTAAGTATTTGGTTGCCGAAATCTGTAAGCAAGAAACCAGAAAAGCGAGAGGCGATAGCAAAGTGGGCCAGGGAATACCTTAAACTTCTTTTGAGTAGATGTTCTCTAAGTGAAATACTAGCGACACTAAATGAAGACGAGAAAATATTGTTTTTGGAGAGATATAGAAGGTATAAAAGAGGTGAACCCTGTTACGGTGTCTTATAGTCTTTGGGTCTTAAAGTACTTAAGTTTTTGAGTTTTTGTACAATGTACAAAAATAGAAAAAGAAAAACAAGGACCTTAAACTCACTTCCTCTTCTTTTTCTTCTTGGTGGCTTTCTTCTTAGTAGCCTTTTTCTTTTTCTTCTTCTTGGCCATTTCGTTTCACCGCTTTTTGACCTCCGATAATAATTGATTGTCTCTTGTTTATTAATTTTTTTATAAAGCCCGGGAAAAATCGCCGAAACTTATATAAAGAGGGAAGAGTTAGTAGTGGCTCACCCTCCCCCTTTCCTTACCATTTCCAACAACTTTCTCTTCAGCTTTTTCACCTCTTTCGGGTTCCTCGCTCCGAGGTATTCGTATTCTTTCCTCGAATTCCTGATGATCTCTAACAACCTCTTCTTGAAACCAGCTATGCCGTATCTCTTCAACAACTTTTCGTACTTTCCCATATCCACTTTCCCACTCGCTAACAAGGCCAAGATGTCAGTTCTATCCTTCTGGCCCTTTACGGAGTCCCTCCTGCTCTTCTCGGCTTCCTGTTTCAAGATGAGGAGGACCTCAGGGGCAGGGAGCACGAATCCTTTAACTCTCATCGTGTTCTCGATGATTTCTTCCGTCGGGATGATGAACCTAGAGTAATGAATGACATAGATGTCCACATCAACCCCTTCAACTCTGGCCTGGTATTTTCTCAAGAAGTCCGTCTTGCTTAAGCTCATGAGGTCTCTTAGCCTAGCTAGGTTCTCAAAATCAACTATCAAATCGATATCCTTTGACTTCAGGGCTCCTGTCAAAAAGTAAACAGCCCAACCCCCTATCAGGATGAAGTCTATCTTCCTCCTCAATTCTTTAAGTAAACTGAAGCTCTTATCGATAACCCATTCGCTCCAAAATTCCATCTATCCTCACCTCGAGTCTCTTTAGGAAATCATTCGCGTACCAGCTCCTCAAGTTCCATAGGTCAACGAATATTTGAGCCACCGGGATCTCCTTGAACTTTAAGAGGTGCTCATCGAGTTTCAGCACTATCAAGTTGGGTTCGAACTTCAAGTTCTCTTTCCCGAATCTCTCGAGAAAATCCTCCCTTCTTCCATAAACTACCACCTCCCCGTACTCCGAAGGGACTTCCCTGAACCTCAACTTGAAGGCCGAATAAGCGGTTAAAATGGATCCAGGAGGTAGCATGGTTTCTATCCTTTCCACGTCCTCCCTCAAGAATGTCTTGTAAACTATGTCCCCTTCTAACCTCCTGATGCACGCCCAGTAATAGAGGATCTTCTTGGGTTGAGTCACCCTCAAGCCGAATTTGCTCACCTCAACCGCGTTCATCCTCACTAAGGGTTTGATGGCATGGTTGACTGTGCTGAGAGAAACCTCGCAACGCTGGCTTAGCCCCCTCTGAGTGAGCTTTTTAACCCCTCTCTCCAAGACCTCAAACAAGATCTCCCTATAAACCCTTTCTATCTTCATGTTCGATTTTTCTTAAAGATTTTTTATAAAATTTTCGAAAAAAATCGAAAACAATCTTTATAATAACCGTACATGTTTAATGAACATGAAAGAATTGAAAAGGATCGACACGGTCTCCTTCGCCATGGTTCTGACCATGATGCAAGCGATCTTCTTCGTCATCCTAGCTGGGCTCAGTGTTCTTACCTATGACACGACCTCCGCATTGGCTTACCTAATGATGATTCCCATCATGTTCATCGCGAACCTCTTTTCAGCGATACTCTACAACTTCGTGGCGAAGAGGATCGGTGGGATCAAGGTAGAGTTAGGCTGAGGAAAGAGAAAATTGGAATGTTCGTGAGAAAGGATTAATATTTAAAGAACTTTTCTTCCTCATGAAGCTTTACCTTGACGCGAACATATACTACAACTTGTGGAAGGACGAGTTTATTGGGATCGTCCCAGCTGGTTTTTATGCGGAGAAGCTCCTTGAGGAGATATTGTATGGAGAACACCTTTTAGTTGTTTCCGATTTCTTGATTAAGCTCATAAGGCACAATTCCGAGGTTTTCGGGAGATTGCTCGACGAATTGCTGGCCAAGTTCAAAGAGTTGGGGAAACTTGAGTTTATCAGATTTGATGAAGAAATCGGCAAGCGAGCAAGCAACCTGCTCAAGAAGTACAGAGGGAGATACGAGGTCGATTGGGAGGATCTAGTGAACCTCTCGCTCGCTGAAAAAGCAGGAGCTTCTTTTGCTTCAAGAGACGAGGAACTGATTCTCCTAGCAAAAGAGGAGGGAATAAGTGCTGGTCATCCCGAACAGTTGATCAAACTTTGATGCGCTTCAAATCCTTAAGCAACCTCTTCTTTCCCGACTTAGCGTATAATTCCCTCATCTTCTTGTTCCCTTCTTTTTGAAGTTTCAGTCCAGTCTTTTTCGTCCTTATAACTCCCCTCTGCATTCTTATTAAGATTCTGGCAGCATCTCTCAATGCATCAGACCTCGAAGAGTACAACCCCTGCTTGACTAATTTATCAATTTCCTTCAAAAGCCCTTTTGGATAACGCGTGAGAACCTGGACAGTTTCTGCCATGTAAGGATATATCAATTTGATATATAAAAGACTTTCGAAATTAAAAAAGCCACATGGATGCCCTCATTATGAAAGAAGAAAGAACTAAGGAAGGTTATAAAGTTTTTTACCTAGCTTTTACCTTAGCCACTTTTGCAAACCCTAACTCTTCTAATCTCTCAAGGATCCCATCCCAATAAACCCATGTTTGCTTTAAGTTTCTCTGACTCTTTGCATTGAAATTGTGAAACCTATCCTTATCCATGTAATAAACCATTGCTGTGCCAGTGAGCTCATCATCACTAGCGGCAGAAAACGGCTCCTTTATATCCCAACGTACACCATCTATAACTTCGTTTAAACGTAAGGGCTTCTCGTAATCTTTTGGTACCTTATAAAATGCCAATGAAACAAAAGGTTCACTATGTAGGTAGACATAGTGTAAAGCCACGTCCCCTTCAAGAGGTCTCTTAAAAGTAGGCCTCCAACTCTCAAGTGCTCTTTCAAGACCTCTCCTGGCATTTTCGTCCACAGATGCTATTGCATGAGCAAGGGCCATACACGTACTTTCTCTTACACGTTCTTCCATAGGACAATAAATTACTGGCAAACCTTCAATTTCAGCATACACCTCCTCCCCTACTGGTAGCCACTGAACATTGTTTACCTTGTTTACATACTTTTCTCCATTCTTTTTAATCCATTTCTTATACCCCTCCATAATCCATTCTATTCTGTTCCTCCAGAAATCCCCAGGCTTCTTGAAATGGGTCCACCACTCATCCTTTATATCATTCCAATAATCTAACATGATCTCCAACCCCTTCTCCACCTCCTGCTTGACCAACTTCCCATCTATGTATCCTACTCCAAGCAGTTCGTAGATCTTCCCCCCTTCCTTTACGAAAGGTTTCCACACCTCTTCCCACGCTTCTGGATTCTCATCCTTCAATCTAACAAGTTCTTCCAAGTTAGGCCCGAACAGGGGAGCATACGGCAAATCCTGTATGGCCTCACTCTGATAGAAGTACTCCAATGCCTTCCATGTCTTAGAAGCCTCGATCCCAACCTTCACCCTATACGCAGGGCTCAGGATCTTCTTCAAGGCCTCCACAGCCTTTTTCTTCCTGCCAAACAGACCCATTTTCACCTCCCCCTTTCCTGGTTAATTTTTGAGAGGGGAGTTTTTAAGAGTTGCGGGCTCAAGTTTATAAGCCCTTGGGGTTAAGATGGAGCATGAGGGTCCTGTGCCTGTGTTCTGAGGGAGCTAATAGGAGTAGGGTGTGTGCGAACTACCTGTCCTCCTTAGGATACGAAACCAGGTATAGAGGGGCCAGGGAAGGGGCGATGAATCCCTTGGAGGAAGGGGACGTGAAGTGGGCGGATGTTATCATCTGCACCAGGCCGAAACACGCGAGGATGTTGATGGAGAGGTTCGAGGTCAGAAAGCCAATCATCATCCTGGACATCTCCGACGTGCCCAAGGAGATCAGGGAATCCTTAAGTGAGGAGAACGTGAGGCTGGTGGAGGAGAAGATACTCCTTCCTCAGATTAAAAAGCAGATATCCCAGTGGCTCCCTCTGGAGGAATACGTGAAGAAGTGGAAAAAGAAGTGATCACAAGCCATTCAGTACCGTTTCGAACAACTGGACGTCATCCTTTTTCAGCAAGTCAGAGTAGCGGACCCTCAGGTCTCGGAGTTCATCATCACCCAAGAGTTTGAGGGGAAGATGCGCCAATTCTCCGTAAATCCTCGAGTTCCTGAACTTCACAACCTCTGGAAAGTCCCTTAAGAAGGAATCGGGGAAGTGAACCAAGTAAACCTCTATGTTGGATATCTCTTTTGGCATGATCTTCCTTAACTTCTTCGAGGCCTTGCGTATGGCGTCCACTATCTCGCGAGAAGAGAACTCACCTGGTCTCAAGTTGAAGTAAAGTAGGTTTTCTATCTCCCCAATCCTCCTGGACAACACGTAGAGCTCGTCGACCCTCCCTTCGATCACTTTTTCTAAGCATTTCTCGCACTTCTTGCTCCCCTGAGGGAAACATATGGAATCCGGGACGTACAGCTTGACCTCAACCTCTACATCCCCTGAGAAGAGCAGTTGGCAGAGGGACTTCGCGTTCTCCGCGTAGGCAATCCCGTAATGAGGAATCAGCCTGTCAAAGAAGTCACCCCACAGATAGTAGTGAAGGTAGAAGTTCATGAGGTGATGAGGGACGATGCTGATCCTCATCTAGAGCCCCGGGAGGGATTTGAACCCTCGACTTCCTGCTTACGAGGCAGGCGCTCTACCGCTGAGCTACCGGGGCACGTTTTTAAAAAGGGAGAAAGTTAATTAAAAGTTATGGAGCTGAAACCGAGCCCGAAAGCCCTCTTGGTCTGGTTCTTCGAGAAAGGACCATTCTTCGTGTTCCTTTCCGCTTACTTCCTCTATCAGATGCTCGGGACCTTGGAGAGCCTGCCCTACGTCTACAACTCCCATGGCTTCACCACCTTCTTCATAACCATGTTAGTCAGCTTCCCTCTGATATCCATGCTGCACGAGTACAGGAACAAGAAATATTACTTTTTGGACGAGTACGTCCACATAAGGACTCCTTTGGGGATCAAGAGGGTGAAGATAAGCAGCATAAAGGACGTGAAGGAGTACAAGACACCCTTGCACAAGTTCTTAGGGGTGAGCGACCTGATCATCATAACGAAGAGGGGAAAGGTGATCATGGAGGGGATAGAGCATCCCAAGAAGGTGGAGAGG
>Ga0190363_1002121_pt1 | contig 11497 bp, 5 predicted proteins | sample 48721867_MG_FD_161272 | JGI IMG/M metagenome (GOLD analysis project Ga0190363, IMG submission 161272) | Hydrothermal vent microbial mat bacterial communities from Southern Trench, Guaymas Basin, Mexico - 4872-18-6-7_MG | ecosystem: Environmental > Aquatic > Marine > Hydrothermal vents > Microbial...
ATAGGATACTCAGAGATAACTGAGAAATTATGATATTTTAAGAGAGTTTCTGTAGTTCCACTCATTGAGACTTCTGTGTCATCTCCTTGAATGTGCATTGGAAGAGTAGCTGAATGAGTGTCATTCCACTCTGTAGCATAGAGTTTGTCTCCTCCACTTTTGACTGCTCTATGAGTGATAGGCATTTCAATCCCTCTTAAACTTCTTCAACATTTAAATTCATCTCCTCTCTAATAAATATTTCAACCAGTCTTAAACTTGAGAGTGTAAGGTGAAGATGAACCAGTTCTCCATACAAATACAGCTCCTTCAGTTCTAGGAGAGTTAATTCCATAAGCAGTTGAATCAGACTTTAGATTTGAAGGAGAGCTCCAAGAGTGAGTAGAGTAATTCATCTCTCTCTTCCTTATCTGATTATTTGAACCATCAATGTAATAACAAATCAACTTGTCAGATAAAGCAGTTAATCTCACTTCTTTATTACTTGAACTGTCAATTGTCACTTCTGAAGACCAAGAAGAACCATTAAAATAAGTGTATTTAATAGAACCTCCATCATTGTTAGGAAGGTGAACTAGATGAACTTGATTGTTCTTACAAATTGCTTCAAAATAATAGAGGTAACCAGTTGATTTTGAACCAAAAGTTGAAGAAGAACCCCAACTTGAACCATTGTAGGTTCTATATTTAAAGTTAGAAGAATTATAATTAGCTGTTATTAAGACTAATCCATCACCATAACTTGGATGTTTAGTAATAGCAATCCCAGCTCTATTTCCACTTTCAATAATCTCTGTTTCATCTCTTATTTCACTCCAACTACTGCCATTTGAGCTTCTCCAAACAAGTAAATGATATCTTCTACTTCTACCATTTGGATAGTAGGTGATACCTGCTAGATTGAAATAATTATTTGTTTTACAAATTCTAGTTAACCAATATCCTGTTGATTGAATTAGAGAGACAGGTGAATTCCAAGTAATAGTTCCATTTGAAGCAGTACCTTTCCTAACATAAAGAGTAGTTGCTGTTGGATTACTTGAATTACTACTTCCTATAGGATAGACAAGAATTATTGTATTTCCATCTGCAATTACACATGCACTTCCAATTGAAGCATTATTTGTATGAGATGCATTGGCTTCACTACTCCAACTGCTTCCATTAGAAGAAGATTTGTAAACAATGTAAGTTGTAGATTTATTTTTATAGAAAACATACCAATAGCCTCCAACTTTTACAATGAGCTTACCTGATTTATTGTTCCAACCAACATTAGTAGTGATGGTACTTTCTACTTCTGCAGGAGTATGAACTGTTGAAATAGAATCAGAAAGAGAGAGTGAAGGTGAAATAGATTTCTGAGTATATCTCAGGACAATGTCTTGAAGAATTTGTGATTCAATGTAAGTTCTAGAGAGAGTAGCAGTCCTTGAGAATGAATCTAGAAGAGTAAGAGATTCAGTCAAGTTCTTATTCTGGAGATAACTTAAGGCTTCTTGAAGAGTGATTGAATCTGTTTGTCCAGTAGAGATTTGCCTTATGACTGAGTCTAGTATTTGAATTGTTTCTTGTTTAATCAATGAATAGTTGATGAAATACTCAACACTGTCTCTTATAGTTGGAGCTAACTTACTCACATCTAATCTTCCTGTATCCAGAATCATGATGGTATCATCAAGATACTCCTTGGTTGTTAAGAGTCCTACAGAAAGAGAGTCAATTAAATTAAGAGTTAATGAGACAATTCTAGTCAAGTTGAATGTGAATTCACTAGTTATACTCAGAGTTTCAATTGCTTCTTTCAGAGGAGATTTGGAGAAGACTTCAAAGAGTGAAACTGTCTCTTCTCTTGAGGTTGAAATACTTCTTGATATCAAAGCAATGAGAGAGATTTCTCCTACAAGACTCCTAGTAATGTCTCTCACAAGTATTTCTGAGAGTGAGAGACTCTCTTCTAAGACACTTGAGACTGATTTTAAAATTGAATCAACTAGACTTAAAGTTTTAATATAAGGAGAGAGTATCACTCCTCTTATCAGTCTTTCTTGGAGAGAAATTGATTCAGAATAAACTCTACTTAAGACTCTGAAGATTATTTCTGAAAGATTGATTGTCTCTTGTTTTGACATTGAGAGAACTGTTTTTAAGACATCACTTACACTAATACTCTCTATTTTGTCTGGATAACTGAGAATAATTTCAGTAAAGTCTTTTATCAATGGAGCTAATCTACCTTCATCTAATTCAGAAATGTCCAATTGAAAGAGTTCAGGTTCAAAAATCTCTACAAGAGCATGAAGAGATTCTGTTGTAGAAGAGATGTCTTGAAAACCTAATGAAGGGCTCTTTAGCATAGAATCAAACAATGAGAGAGAGACAAGTAAATCCCTACTCATTCCTTTCAAGACTCTGTCTGTTAGAGAAAGAGTATCAGTCAAAGTTCTAATTAAAACTTGGATGAGATTTAAATAGTCAGATAAATTGATTGTCTCAATGAGTTCTCTCTCTGTTAGAAAATTGAGAATCTCACTCAATGTAATGGAATCTTGATAGGAGAAAATACCTAGGTAGTGGAATGAATCTAGAATAGAGATAGATTCTAAATATTCTCTCTTCAGACTGATGATTCTCTCCATGATATCACTCAGAGAAATTGAGCCTTCTAATTCTCTTAAGTAGCCTCCCAGAATCTCAAGGACATCACTTAGATTGATGCTCTCTTCTCTTATCATGAAGAGGAGAGAGACAATCAAATCTGAAGTTAGGATTGAGTCAGTTAGTTGAGGAATCACTTCAACACTGTCTCTTACTAGAGGAGCTAGTCTGTGTAGGTCTAATTGAGAGATATCTAGCTGAAAGAGTTCTGGTTCTTTCACTTCTACTATTGCATGTAGACTCTCTAAGGATGAGACATAATCTTCCTTTATCAGAGTAGCTAGTTTCTCTATGGAATCTAACAATTGAAGAATATCTTCCATTTCTCTTGAGATGAACTTTAAGAGAGAGTCTAGGAGAGATAGAGTGTCTTGGTAGACTCTATGAAGACCTTGAATGAAGGAGAGAGCATCTGAAAGACTTAGAGTCTCTAATACTCTCTTGAGAGATAAGTAGGTTAGAAGTTCTGAGAGAAAGAGACTTTCTACCTTCTCATAGAATCCCTTTCTTTCAATCAGGTCTACAAGTGAGAGTGAATCTGGAATCTGTTTTGAAGTTGCTCTGACTATCAAATCTGAGAGAACTAGAGATTCTTGGAGAACTCTTACAAATACTAAAAGAAGATTCAGAACATCTGAGAGAGAAGTTGAATCAGTGAGTGTGAAATAGACTCCTCTCTCTATCTTCTCAAGTAAAGTTATTTCTTCCTGATAAGTTCTTATTGCATTCCAAATTCTTGAGTATGTATCTAATAAACTGAGAGAATCTTGAAGTGACTTCCCTGTTATCAAAGTTCTGAGAACTTCAGAGAGAGTTAAAGACTCAGTCAGAGTTCTAATTCCAATTAGACTGACAAAATCACTCAGATTTAATGAATGTAGGAATTGAAAACCAAATCCAATTCTCTCAAATAGATTGACAAACTCCTTCTTTACAATAGGGAATTCCCATCCAATCAGAACTATCTCCACAAGGAATTGGTCAGCTACTCTCTCCCTTGTTCTTATCTCATCTATGTGAACATAATATGTATTACCAAAATTATCCTCTAGAATTCCAACTTTACCTTTCTCTCTTATGAGAGATTCTAATTCATTTGCATCTAAGAGAAGGGTTACTCTAAAATTCCAGTTGGTAAGAGAGATAGGATGAAGAAAGACTCCTCTTCTTTTAGGAACAGATACTTCAACATGTTTGAGATTTAGACTCTTGAAGAGATTGATGAAAGGCTTCTCTATTGTGAATAATTTCATAGTTTAATCAGCTCACATAAATCTCTCAATTCAATCTCTTCTCTTCCCAGTCTTCTCAATTCAAATCCATTACCTGAAAGTTCAACTATGAAAAGACTTGCTACTCTCTCTACTACTCTAAAATTACTCAAAAGCATTTTGTAGGTATTATTAAATCTATCTGTTATCTTGATGTACTTCCCTCTTTCCTTCTCTATTTCAGCTAATCCTAAAGAATCACACAAGATGGTCAATCTTATCTCTAAAAGACTGGGAGAAATAACTTGGAGAAAGGATGCCTCTCTTCTAGCTATTGGAACATCACTGCTCTTGACTTGTTGAGAGATGAAGAGTGAGAGAGGTTTGAATGTTAGATTTCCTATAACTACTGACATTCATATCACTCTCCCTCTCTTCCACTCTAAAGTCACTCTCCACAATGTAGTTAGATGTTCTAACTCCATAGAGACTATCAGACCTACAAATGCTGATTGTTTAGTGACTAAGAAGAGAACTTCTTGATTTTCCATGAAGTCTCTGAAGAGAACTCTTTCATCATCTGAGATTAGACCAGATAATCTAAGGACATCTGACATAGAACCAAAATCTCTCATATAGTCTGACATAACTCTTGGTTTCACTATTAGAATTCTACTTCTAGACCTCTCAAGTTCAGTTAGGTGAGGACTGAGAGAAGTTGGATAAGTGACTACTACAAAATCATACTCTACTTTCTCTCCTCCCCCTACTGGAAGTCTTATTCCATAAATATCAGTTGTAGGAACAGCTTTGTAAACATTTCCAGTCACCTTAGTTAAAGTTAATTCTAACCAACTACTACCAGAATAGACATAAATGTGAGTTAAATCTTCACTTACTCCTATCCTCTTTCCTTTGACCCAGATTAGAGAATTGCTAGTTAAATCTAAGCCAGTCTTCTCAATATATTCTTCTACACAGCTAATGTTAGTTATAACTGCAAATTCTCCATCTGATGAGTAATCCACATTACTACTAGGAGCCCAATCATCCAACCAATCATCATACCATTTAACTCTGTAAAGCATTAAATCATCACCTCATCACTTACTCCTATTTGTTTAGGTTCTGGATAAACTTTCTTCTTCATCAATAGACAGTTAGGATAGTTTGGAGTAGCATATCCATAATATTTCCATAACAAATTGATTTCTTCATCAGTTAAAGCTCTTAGAGCTATTCCAGTTTCCCCTATGTATCCCTTAAGACCTGCATCCAACCAGCCCATCCAATCTCTATTAGGAAAGATATAATATTGTCCATTTGACCTCTGTGTAGTTCCTAAATCATTTCTTTCTCCTGTACTAAGTAAGTCTGAAGTATTGAAAAGCCATGCTTTATTTTGTCCATCATACTTTCCAGAAGTTGATTCTTGCTTAATTCTCTGTACAGCTAGATACCAGTCTTCATCATCTGGAATATTTAATACTACAGTTTTTCCTGCTCCATCATAAGCTGAATATCTCAATCTTGAATTATCAGGATATAAAGCAAGTAAAGGATTCCATTTATATCTAATCATCCTATATGCTTTTATTTTTTCTCTTTTAAACCAAATCCAGATAGTACAGTCATTCCCATCCAAGTCTGGTGAAGTAGTGGTAGCTCTTGCATAGTTAAATCCATCTGTCTTCAGAGCTTTACTCCTGTATCCATCTGTTAATTCAGGCTTCTCATTCAGCTTTAGATAATCCAAAAGAATACAGAATGTACCATTAAAATCAGGTTTTAGTTCAAGTTTAAATTTCTTGATTTCTCTCATGTCAATATCATCCATTCTTATCCAATCCAAGTAGAAATAGAAGTGTGTAGTTTCAGAAATCTGATATTCCCATCTTAGTTCTGTTATATCAGATAAATCTAAATTTCCACTACTTGAATCAGGTGAATCCAAATCATGTCTATTGTATCTATAAAACCAATTAGCAAGTGGCACATTCCATGAATAGAAATTTCCAGATGAATCTAAAATCTTGAACTGGAAAAGTGAGATTAGAGAAACTGGTTTACTAGTTAAAAGTTGATAATTTACTCTGGAATTACTTGAAAAATCTAAAGGGGTTGTAGGAAAATAGGAGAGAGTGTAAAGTTCATCAGCATTCTTTGTACCACTAAAGCTTATTGCATAGTCAGTTCTTGCATTTGTAGTAGTTCCACTTGCTCCTGTCCAGTTCTCAGTTGAATCACATTCACAGATTGTAGAATAGCTTCCTCCATCAGATTTAAATTTCTCTTGAACATCAATTGACTGAAAGGCAATTGGAATCTTTATTTTATTCCACTCATTAACTGTAAAGGAAATGTTCCAATATCTGTAAAATCCATGTTTATCCTCAAGGTAAACTCTAGCAGTTTGAAAATCATCACTAGACTTGTTTGATTTGAGATAGAAAATGAAATAACCATTATTACTCCAATCTTCCTCAGCAGAGAGAGTGTAAGTTATCCAATAGGTTTGTCCTTGAACAGCATTAATTAAATCTTTTACACTTGAACTTCCTTGAATGCATTCATAGAAAAGACTTAAATTATTTCCAGACCAACCATCAAGACTCTCACACAGATTGACATCCCTTTCAGCAAATCTAGTGCATAAAATTGCATGATTGTCATTTCCAGACCTGTCTATGACTGAGTCATCCTCATCCCAAAAAATGTAAGCTAGTTGAACATCTGTTATGACACCTTCAAAAACCTCATCTAAGTTACTTTTGGGAGATGCATCTGAATTTCCATAGTAGAGAAAGAAGTGGTTGACTCCCTCCCTCAAATATTTAGTCTTTATCCATATTCTAGTCTCAGTTGTATTTACTGTGTTAGGTTCAATCCAATATGACAATTCACTTCCAAACTCATCATAGACTCTGATGTCACTACCATCTGGATTCATCTTTCCCTGTGAGATTATTGATTGAGTGTCCAACTTGAGTAGAACTTGATAGTCTGTCTGAGGAGTACTTTCATTATAGACTTTTAAGATTCTCATATATTTCCAATCTCTTGGATGAGGAAAGTTCCTGAGCATTCTTATTTCCATCAGTCTTCCTCCACTCTGATGCCCAAGTAGAGATAGACATAGATGTTAGCTTCTATCCTTCCTAGAGAATCAGACATGAAGTAGATGTCATAATATCCTCTCTCATCAAAGACTGAGGTTAAGTCCCAATCCTCTTTCTGAAACTCTCCTGAACCCAAATCCAAAATTACTTGATGTCCACTAGGTTTGACTATCTTTAATTTTGCATTGGAAGGTGGAGTATCCTCATAAATACCAAAATCAATAGAGTGAGTATGGTCAGGAATTGATACTTGGTGAGAGTGAGGACTTCCTTCTTCACTTGTAGTAGCAGGAATATTAATGTTATGAGAATGAGAACTGCCTCCTGCATCAGTAGTTGAAACCCAAAAACCACTTGAGAGATTTATCCAGAACACATAATTACCTAGTAAGTCTCTTACCAAGTGTATTTGATAAGGTCCCCAGTCATAGGGCAAATCTTGACTATAAATTGAGATGTCATGTTTATGACTGTCAATAAAGGTATCACTTGTAGCACCAGTAATTAAGACTTCATGTTTATGAGATGCTTCCTCTGTAGTAGTTCTTGTGGTTCCTCCTCCACCAAGAATAGCCTTACTGTATGCTCTGAATGGTTGTCCATACACATCCATTTTTACATATTGAATGATTCTTGCTTCTAGAGGAATCTTTATCCTAGTATGAATTGGATGAGTGGAGTCAAGATTGTCTCTAATATGGAACTGGAAGAGAGTAGGATAACCTCCATAGTATCTCACTAATCTTTCTATACTTGCCTCAATATTTGAGATGAGAGATTCTAGTCTCTCTCTTCTGTTTCCTAACTCAACTTCTATTTCCTCTCCCTCTGTAGCTGAGTATCTGTATCTAATAGTGTGAACAGTCAGACTCTTGTCAATATTTCTTTCTGGATAGAGAACTCTCACTTTATCTCCTACATCAAAGTCCAATCCTAAATCAAGAACTTCACATCTCAACTTCTCCTTTGGATTCTTCATTTCATCTAGGAGAACCTCTGCTCTCTTTATGAGAGTATACAGGTCTACTATGTCACTCTCTACTATTACTATCTCTCTTGGGTCAGATGGAAGAGGAGAGACTTTAACTGTGTATGCTAGCTGATTCCATCCATCTCCACTCCCTAAGAGAGTCAATTGGTCACATCTATCATAGACATCTATTTGATAGTCTAGGACTCTAATGTTCTTACCAGTCTTAAACACTACTGTTGAAGTCTTGTCTGTTCCTCTACTTGATTTGAAGTAGACCTTGTCAAGTCCAGTTGTAGATGGCTCTATCCAACAATACCATCCAATTAACTCAGCTATTCTATAGAGTTTCATCAATCTATTCTCATAATTACCCCATGAAGCAAGTAACATCATTCCTAACTCATCTATCTGTCCCTCATCTAATAGTCTGTCTTGATATTGATAGTAGACATAGATTTCCCTTACTTTCCAATCTCTAGAAGAATTGGCAGTACACTCTACTCTTATGTATCTGACATTATCTATCCCATCCCATGTCTTGTCTATGTGTTGGAGTGAATTGGTGCCAGATGCAACTGTAGTCCAAGTAGTTCCATTGGTTGACACTTTGATTTGGTAGTTCTCAATATAGTATTCTGCTTCATGCTCAATTACTACTCTACAGACTTTATGAGGTATCTGTAAGTCTATCTGAATGTAGTCTCCTGCTTTCTGAGTGTCACCTGTCCACCAAGATGTGAAGAGATTTCTGTCTCTCACTGCTTCTTTTGGATTACTGGAAATCTCTCCACTTGCAGTAATCTTCCAGAAGAAGGAGTAGTCAGCAGTGATTACACTTCCACTTGAAGGAGGAGAAGTGAATGTAATCTCTCCAGTTGAATAGTTAATTGTGTAGTCTGTCTCCTTTGTCTGGAGGTTTCCATCTAAGTATATTTTCTCACTTCCTTCTTTGACTGGTGAATAGTCCAGATAGAAGGTTACTTGGATTCCATCTCCTGTTCCCACATTCTCATCTGTTATGGTGTATGGTTGATGGATTCCTAGATTTGGAACTAGAATTGCTCTCACTAAATCTGCTGGTTCACTTCCTATTGCTTCATCTCTTCCTATAGTCTTTCTCAGATACCTCCATGTGTGGTCCTTACCAGTTATTCTGTAGCCTTCTCCACTAGCTGAGAGTTCTTTACTCTCTAGGAGAACATAGCCTTTGAAGTCTAATTGTCCATTCCTGTAGATTTCTACAACAGACTCATATCCTATTGACTCATCAATCTCAGCTAATTCTACTGAGAATGATTGAGGAGAATACTCTAGACTTTTAGAATACTCCAAAGAGATGAAGTCCTTCTTGTTTCCATCTATATATAATTCATACTTTGTCATAGAAGCCTTCTCTCCAGTCTAATTTTCTTAGCTAACTCCTCATTTATATAAGTAGCTAGAATTCTAGCTAACTCTCTCATTCCTATTCTATCTCCTCTAATATCTCTTATACTTACTGTCACATTCAGATTCTGAATGACTACTCTATTTGAAGTGGTAGTAGGAGTAGCAAGAGTTGGTGTAGAAGGAACTTTCTCTCCAAATCCAGTTTCTCTCAGACTCTGAAACTCTTCAGAAGTATCTCTAATTGCCTTAGCAAGGTCATGATATCCTTTCACCAGACCAGTTGACTCTGCTCCTTCACCTAATTCATTTGAATAAGTATTAAGTGCTGGATAGAATTGAGAGACTGAATTTGCAAACTTATCTTGTGCTTTCTTTGCATCATCAATTGCATTCTTCAAGTCATTGTAACTCATCTTCAGCTTCTCTACTTCTTTATTGAGACTCTCTATCTTTGTTTTCTGTTTTGCAATCAAGTCTTGATAGTTGTAAATATCAGTAAGAGCTATTGCTATCTGAACATCAAGTGACCTTGTCTCTCCTAAGACTTCATTCAGTTTCTTCTGAGCATCTTCTAGGACAGGAATGATGTTCTCTCCTAACTGCCTATTAATCTCTGCTAGTCTCTCTTGTGTAGTCAATAGGTCTTGCCTTGCTTCTTCCTCCTCTTCCAGTATCTCTTGGACATTGATGAGTGTCTGGATGTAGTCAAGAGTAGATTGGTCTAATTCATCTAGCCCTTTCACTCCATACTTAGCAAGAATGTTCTGTATCTTAGATAAATCAAAGACTCCACTTGAGAGAATCTGATTCCATAGAGCTTGCTCTTTCTGAATCTTGACTATCTCTTCCTCTTCCTTTCTTATGTCTCTTAGAATCTTAGCTCTATCTTCTTGAATCTTCTTTAACTCTCTCTGTAACTCAGTTCCTTCTCTCAGAACTTCTTGATACTTCAGCTCTGTTTCTTGAACTTTGAGGACTGCATCTTCATGGTCAAGTCTTGCCTCTCTGACATCCAATTCTGCTTTCTGATACTTCATGTTGAGTTCTTCTTGTTTCTCTCTTAGAATTCTGAGATTCTCTTCTGCCTCATAGACTGCCCATGAGTCTTCTCCCTCAAGTCTTCTAGCCAGAGTAAGTCTATTCTCTGCTATCTCTAGGTCTCTCTGAAGTCTATTCAATTCTCTTCTGACTAGAAGTAGATTGTATTCTGCTTCTAGGACATCTAGAGTGGTCTTCTCTACTTCTAGTCTAGCATCTCTTAAGTCAAGTTCTGCTCTTGCTATTTCTACATCTCTATTCTTCAGTCTTCTCTTAACTTCAAGTTCCTTTTCACTTAGGCTTAATAACTTCTCTCTTAGACTACCTATCCTTTCTTGTGTACTTGCTAGTCTCTCTTCTGCTTTCTCTCTCTTCTCAATAACTTTCATATACTCACTAACATATCTCAATTCAATGTCTCTGATTCTCTTCTGTAAATCCTGAGTTCTCTTCATTAAATCTTCTCTTTCTTTCATCAAATCCTTAGCTTTCTCTACTAATTCCTTCAGTCTATTGATTGATTCTCCATAAGCATCTTTCAGACTTTGAAGAGCCTTCTTTGCATTATCTAGAGCTTCTTGTTGTTTTCTCCATGCTTCTTCAGTTTCCTGTAGTTTGTCTTTCATCTCAGCTAACTTTGGATTCAACCATCTCCAGATAGCTTCTCCTACTCCTTTTAGAAGATTTATGAGAGTGGGAAGAAAAGCAATGATAATAGGAATGATAACCAAAATTCCCATCACTACTGCTTTGAAAGAAATGACCTTAGCTTTGAGAGCATCCAATACACTACCTAGAATTGGAATAGTCACATTCATCTCTTTTAGTTTCTTAATAGTGAATCCTAAAGTGATTGTCCAACCAGACACAGATGAGATAATGAAATTGAGAGGGACAAGAACTTTGGTCAGACCATCTGTGAACAGAGCAAGAGAACCTATACCTGCTAGAATGGGTTCAGGTAGAGTTTGCATTTGATTGTAGAATTGAGCTAGGAGTTTATTGAAGTCCTTCTGCATAGGAAGAACTAAACTACCCATTCTAGCATAGAGTTCTGTCTCAGCTACCTCTAGTCTCCTATATGTTCCTTCAAGAGTATCCAACATCTT
>Ga0190363_1002122_pt1 | contig 11495 bp, 12 predicted proteins | sample 48721867_MG_FD_161272 | JGI IMG/M metagenome (GOLD analysis project Ga0190363, IMG submission 161272) | Hydrothermal vent microbial mat bacterial communities from Southern Trench, Guaymas Basin, Mexico - 4872-18-6-7_MG | ecosystem: Environmental > Aquatic > Marine > Hydrothermal vents >...
TAATCCGGGGATATAAGGACCGGGCTCTCCCCCACTTTAAGCCTGGAGACGTAAGCCCGGAGGCAAGAGGCTTCGTCAGCTCCTGCTACCGGAACGGCCTCAACCCCTGGGAGTTCTTCTTCCACGCCATGGGCGGGAGAGAAGGCCTGGTGGACACAGCTGTCAGAACCCAGCAGAGCGGCTACATGCAGCGGAGGCTTATCAACGCCCTCCAGGACGTGAGGGTGGAATACGATGAAACCGTTAGGACGGCCACCGGCCAGATAGTGCAGTTCCGCTATGGTGAGGACGGGGTTGACCCTGCGAAAAGCGACCATGGGAAGGCTGTGAACGTGGAAAGGCTTGTGGAGAGGCTTAAAATAGCCTACGCCGACAGCCGGGAGAAGGCTGCCCCCAAAGAGTACATACTTAACCTGTTAAGCGAGGTTAAAGAAGAGCTTACCCCGCTTCTGGTAAGCGAGCTTAGGAAGGCTCTGCTCAAGTCCGGCCTCCCGAGAAGGGCGGTGAAAGAGGCTGTGGAAACCACGCTTAGAGACTACAAGATGGCGAAGGTTGAGCCAGGTGAATCCTGCGGGATAGTTACCGCCCAGTCCATAGGGGAGCCTGGCACCCAGATGACGCTTAGAACCTTCCACTTCGCAGGGGTTAAAGAGCGGAATGTCACGCTGGGTCTTCCAAGAATAATCGAGATAGTGGACGCCAGGAAGACTCCTTCAACCCCGATAATGAACATTTACCTTAAGCCGGAAGTAAGGAAGAACAGGGAGAAAGCCGCTAAAATCGCTCAAAACATCGTTTACACAACCCTGAGCGACGTAGCCTCAGTCATGTACATAGACTATGCCAGAGCCTCCGTGATAGTGGAGCTTTCACCCCAGCTTCTAACCGAGCGAGGCCTCACGCCTGCTGAGGTCCGAGACCTGATAAAGATTTCAGCCTGCAAGGTTGCCTTGGAAAACAGGAGGAAGATAATTTTAACCCCTGAAAAGCCTGCAGACCTGCCTAAGATTCTCGGCAGGATCACGTATATCCCCATTAAGGGTATACCAGGCATAAGGAGGGCGATGGTTGTCTGGGATAAAGGCGAGTGGGTGATTCAGACAGACGGCTCAAACCTCTCCAAGGTTTTAAAGGTTCCCGAAGTTGACCCTTCAAGAACCACCACCAACAACATCCATGAGATTGCTTCAACCCTAGGCGTGGAGGCAGCTAGAAACGCCATAATAAACGAGATTGTAGGCGTCTTGGAGGAGCAAGGCTTAGATGTGGACATAAGACATATAATGCTTGTAGCCGACATTATGATGTTTAACGGGGCTGTCATGCAGATAGGCCGTCACGGCGTAACAGGAGGCAAAGCCAGCGTGCTGGCCAGAGCTGCCTTCGAAATAACCGTTCCCACCCTCATAGACGCCTCAATTAAAGGCTTGGAAGACGACCTTAAAGGTGTGACTGAAAACGTAATATGCGGCCAGCTTATCCCTGTTGGAACCGGGATAATCGAGCTGTACATGACTCCTGGAAGGCTTGGAGGGAACAGTGGGTGAGCAGCAGCCTTGCCAAATCTCTTTCCATAGCCGTCAGAACCGGGAAGGTGACAGTAGGCTTCAAAGAAACCCTTGAAACCCTGAGAAGCGGAAAGGCTAAACTGGTTATAGTGTCAGGAAATCTCCCAGCAGACTTCAGGGCTAAACTTGAAAGCATGGCGAAGCTGAGCGGAACACCAATCCTGGATTTCAAGGTTTCCAGCTTAGACCTGGGGGCTGCATGCGGTAAGCCCTACACAGTTGCAGCCCTGGCAATCCGTGATCCTGGAGACTCGGACATTCTAAGTCTCACCTCGGCTTCAAAACGTAAGAGAAGGATGGGTTAACCTGTGTCAGGGAAAATCAAGCTGACAGCTGAGGAGATGCGGTATATCGCCTTATTCGAGAGTATAACAGGGGCCACAGCCAAGGACTGCATCGTGGATGACAAGCAGAACAAGCTTATTTTTATAACTAAGGAGAAGGAGGGCGGCCTAGCCGTAGGCAAATACGGCGGGAAAGTTAAAGTTTTGAAGCGTATGACCGGGCGTGACATAGACATAATCGAGTTTTCCAGCGACCCTGCAGAGTTCATCAAGAACGCCTTTATACCCGTTAAAGTTCAGGATGTAAGGCTTACTGAGAAGCTTGACGGCAGGAAAATCGTTGTCGTGAAAATAGATGAAAAGGAGAAAGGGCTTGCCATAGGACGTAAAGGGGAGAGGGCCAACCGGATAAGGCAGCTGGCCCGCAAATACTTCAACATCGACAACGTGATCATCGTGTAGCCTGCAACAGGTAGCTGTGGATGGCTTTCGCCGCGTTTTTCCCGTCTTCCACCGCTTGGATCACCGTTGCGTTCCCTCTTATGGCGTCTCCTCCTGCGAAGATTCCTTTAACGTTGGTCATCAGCTTCTCATCGGTTTTGATGGCTCCCCACCTGTCTTTTTCGATTTCAGGTATTCTGTCCAGGAAAAGCCTGTTCGGCACGGTTCCTATGGCCTCCACAACCGTGTCCACCTCGCTGACTTCGCTTTCCTCTGTGGGTATAGGTTGAGGTCTTCCGCTGCTGTCAGGAGGCCCCAGCCTGGCTTTAAGCAGCTCTATGCCTGCCACCCACCCGTCCTTGCCCATGATCCTCTTGGGGATAGCTAGCTCCATGAATTTCACTCCTTCCTCGCGGGCATGTTCCACTTCTTCAACTCTCGCGGGGCTGTGCTCCATGGTTCTCCTGTAAATTATGTAGACGTCTCTGGCTCCCATCCTCAGGGCGCATCGGGCAGCATCCATGGCGACGTTTCCAGCGCCGATAACCGCAACCCTGCTTCCACGGGTAACCGGAGTGTCGTACTCAGGGAATCTGTAGGCTTTCATCAGAACGGTCCTAATGAGGAACTCGTTAGCCGAATACACTCCGTTGAGCTCTTCTCCTTCTATTCCAACGAATCTGGGGGCGCCTGCTCCCGTTGCAATGAAAATCGCGTCGTAGCTGTCTTGCAGCTCCCTGAAAGAAATGTTCTGTCCTATGACGGTGTTAAGCACGATTTTCACCCCTATTTTTTGAAGGCTGGAAATCTCGTAGTCTACCACGTCCTTCGGCAGCCTGAAGCTTGGAATACCGTACTGGAGAACTCCTCCCGCCTTGTGGAGCGCTTCAAAAATGGTTACCTGGTAACCCGTCTTACGTAGCTCATACGCGCATGTGATTCCGGCAGGCCCAGAGCCTATAATGGCGATTCTCTCCGGTCTATCCTTTATGTTAAGCTTTACTTCCACGCCTTTGCTTCTAGCCCAGTCTGCGATGAACATTTCAAGCTTGCCTATGCTCACCGGCTCGCAGGCCTTGCCTAATGCGCAGACATGCTCGCATAAGAGCTCCTGCGGGCAAACTCTCCCTGTTATGCCTGGGATGGGGTTGTCCTCCTTAACGATGTAGAATGCTTTTTCAAAGTCTTCCTCAGCAATAGCCTTTATCATCTCCTTAATCCTGATGTGGATGGGGCATTCTTTGGTGCAGAAGGGTTCCTTGCATTCAAGGCATCTGCGTGCCTCCGACACAGCGTCCTCCTCGCTGTATCCTATCACAACGGGGTCGAAGTCCTTAATCCGCTCGGCAGGAGGCCTTTTCCTCACCGGAACTCTTTCCTTTCTAACCTTCGACATCCCTTCACTTCCTCCTGTAAAATTCCATGGCTTCCTTTTCCTCCTTCTGAAACCTCGCAAGCCTGCGGAGTACTTCGTCAAAGCTGACTTTGTGAGCGTTAAAAATCGGACCGTCGATGCAGGTGAGCTTCATCTCCCCGTCAACCAGAACCCGGCATGAGCCGCACATGCCTGTGCCGTCCACCATTATCTGCCTCACGGTAACGTAGGTAGGTATCCCGTAGGGTTTGGTCAGGTTGGCGAGGTCCCGAAGTTTGGCGATGTCTCCCCCGGCAAAAACAATGTCAACTCTTCCCTTATCCAGCAGCTTCCTCAACACGTCTAGGTAGTGTCCTTCCAGCCCGTAGGAGCCATCTAGGGTCGTCAGGTAGTATTCGTGGCAAACAGATTCGGCAAGCACGTCTCTCGGGTAAACCTCGTTTTTGTTGGGGAAGCTTTGGATGGAGATAACGTGGTTTCCGTCGATAGTACTTAAACTTTTAGCCATTCCATAGTTTTCAGCATGCCCGCAAACTAGGTCTGAAGCGAGAACTATGTTTCCATACCTTTTAAGCTCTACAGGGTTTCCAAGAGGACCTATTACATGGTCGATGCAGTCTCCTACCTGGTATTTCTCGTAAAGCTCAATTGAGGTTTTGCCCAGCTTCTTGATGAACATTGAAATTCTTCCGTCCTCTGCCTTTTGCACTGACATGGGCACTCTTTCGCCGTTGGGGTGGAGAAGCAGAATTACGAAGTTTCCAGGTTTCCATCTCTCAGCTATATGGCGTGTTTCCACTTCGATTAGGTAGTCCTCAGAGTTCAGGTCTCTCTTATCTGTGATTTTAAATTCCACGCTCATCCACCTATTTTTGTGCTTAAGCACAGAAATTGTCATCTAACGTATAAGTTTTTACTCAGAAAAGCTTTCCAAAAAGTGCGGATTCCAACGGTTATTCCGCCATTAACCTGTAAGCTCCCCAAGGTAGACGGAAGGCATATCATGGGGTTCACCCCTTTAACATTCCGGTAAGAGTGCAAGGGCTTAAAGACCTTGAATGGTTCAGCTGGAAGCTCTCAAAGCTAGCTGAAACCATAAAAGTTAAGGTTCCAAGCTACGGCTCCCTATGCCTGTCCTGCAAAGCCGGAAAAATGCTCTGCGGTAAGCCGAAGTGCCCGCTGCTTCTAAAAGCTGAAATGATGCTTAGAAGCCCTGTTTTTAAGGCCTCTGAAAGGCTTGAAGGCTCTTCTCCGCCAGGAGTCTTCGTGGGAAGGCTAGGCTACCCGAAAGTGTACCTTGGCCCCCTTATACCCCCCTTCCACGGCGACACCGCCATTCTCGACTTCCCAGAGAAATGGCTGGGTAAAAGCCTTGAGGAGATAGTAAGCCTCAGATACTCGCTTGTCAGAGGTCTGGCAAAGGTTAGAGTTGACATGCCTACGAAGGGCGGCAGGCTTCTGGAGCGGCTCCACGAGATGATGCTTTCCAGCAGGCCTGTTGACGCTGAAGCCGAGTTCGCAAGGAAGCCCAGGGGCTCCCTCCTGCTCAGCGATGAAAGCCAGCCCTTCGGTCCCTCAGCACCCTTAAGGGAGCTCAGGGTTTCCCCAAGAACAGCGGACAGGCACCTGGAAAAATGCTACTGCGACTGGGACCTGAAGGCTTGGGACGCTGTTTTAAGCCTTTACAGGCTTGGTCTCCCCCTTTCACGTCTTCAAAAGGCTTTCAGCCTTGGAATGTTCGGGGAGAAAAGGTTTAGGAGGTTTGTTCCAACCCGCTGGAGCATTACAGCCGTAGACAGCATGGTCAGCCTGAACCTCATAGGCGAAATCAAAAGGTTTCCTCCGATAAACGAGTACCGGGTTTACAGTTTCAGGCATCTTGACAACCTTTTCGCTGCACTCTTCTCTCCGGAGGCTTGGTGCTTCGAGTGGATTGAAGCCTGGTTTTCAGGGACGGTTTGGAATCCCGCTGGAGAGCAGGCTGAGTTCATGGGCGACTATGAAGGTTATAAGGGCAGAAGCACCTACCCGGAGGTTGGAGGCTGCTATTTCTCAGCCAGGCTGGCTGCCGCTGAAGCCTTAAAGGCTGAACGCAGGCAGGCTGGAGTTTTAATTTTAAGGGAAATCCACGGAGGCTACCTGCTTCCAGTAGGCGTGTGGAACGTTAGAGAAAGCGTCCGCCAAATGTTAAAGCAGCCTCCCGAGAAACACTCCAACCTTAAGGAGGCCTTGGAGGGCTTAGCGGGAAAGCTGACCATCCCGCTGAAGAAATGGCTTGAGAAAAGCGTTCTCATGAAGCTGCTTCTCTACCAGAGGAAGCTTGCCTAAATCGTTAGGTGTGCTCCCCTTTACGGAAGTGTCCGAAGGCAGCCTGGCACTTAACATTTCTCTCCCGGCATAATTTCTCCACCGTTTCAGAGATTCTCTTCCAGTAAGAGAAGGAAGGCTGAAGGACATGTGGCAAATCCTCCAAGAGTTCAGGCTTCTCCCTCCGGAAGAGCTCTTCAAGAGGCCTGAGGATTTCTCTTCTAAGGTTGAGTTTATCGTAGAGAAGCAGGCTTCCAGTTTTCTCTGCAACTCTGACTATCCGCTCAAAGTTTTCTATCCCGTCGTTGACTCCAGGTATGATGGGCCCCAGAAAAATCCAGGTTTCCACCTTCCGGCTGGAAAACTCCTCCACGATTTGAACCCTAGCTTCAGGAGGGGAAGCCCTAGGTTCAAGTCTCCCAGCTAACTCTCTGTCCAGCGTCGTTATGGTTACGCCCACATCGAAGTTTTCAGGCTTTATCAGGTCTGCATCCCTCAAAATAAGTGCAGACTTGGTTTGAAGGGAAACCGGGAAACCGTGGGAAACTAGGATTTCAAGGCATCTGCGTGTGAGGTGAAGTTTACCTTCAAAGGGCTGGTAGGAGTCCGTGAGAACTCCTACCCCTACAACCCCCCTCTTTTTACGTGGCAGCTCTACGCGAAGCCTTTCCAAGAGGTTACGTTTAGCCCAAACAAAGCTTCCCCACCTCTCAGCCAGCCTCCTATCCCTGAGAAAACTCCGCGAATAACAGTAAACACAGCCATGCTCGCATCCAACGTAGGGGTTAATAGAGTAGTCCAAGCCGGGAAGCCTGCTCACCGAAAGAGCCGACCTGCAAACGACAAATCTATGCTTCACATCAGCCAGAGGGGGTCCCTCCAAATTAAACCTGGAAGACTAAACTTGAAAACAGGGCAGACGATGCAGGGAAGCCCGCAGACACCAATTAACGCTGGAGGAAATGGGGCGGCTCAAATCTTCCATCACCCGATAAATTAACAGGCTTGCCCTAAATAAAACTCTTTAAAGAATCCTCTTTCATGTTTCTGGCCTGCCGGGAGAAAGGTCTTCCCCGGGGAAAAACTCAAATAACTCCTAGCCGTTTATTCTGAAACGCTGAGAAACCTTAACCCAAGGGGAAAGCAGCCTATGCCCGGAGAGTTTGCAGCAAGAAACCTGCTTAAGAGGAGGCAGCGGTTCAGGTGGAGCGACCGCTACTATAAACGTAGAATGCTTGGTTTAGACGTTAAGGCTGACCCTCTTGAAGGCGCCCCCATGGGTAAGGGTATAGTGCTGGAGAAGGTTGGCATCGAAAGCAGGCAGCCTAACAGTGCAGTTCGTAAATGCGTTAGAGTTCAGCTGATAAAGAACGGGAAGGTTGTCTCAGCCTTCTGCCCCAGGGACGGCGCCCTAAACTTCATAGACGAGCATGACGAGGTTCTAATCGCGGGGATAGGCGGACCTATGGGTAAAGCCTACGGGGACCTGCCAGGCGTACGCTACCAAGTCCTAGCCGTAAACGGGGTCTCACTGAGGGAGCTTTTGAAAGGTAAAAAGCAGAAGCCAACCAGGTAAGCCTAAATCCATCCTGTTTAAACCTTAAAGGCTTTGAAGGGTTTAATTTGAGTTTGAAAACTGCTCTGTCGCTTATAGCTGTCATGCTGGTGGCAGGCTTAGGAGGCTTATTTTACGGGGTCAGCCAAGCTCAAACCGTCACAGAGTTCAAAGTTGAAACGGTATCCCTCACCGAGGTGGCCACTCTAACCGAAACTGTCACCCTAACAGAAACATATACTAAGACCGAGGTCCCCCCGCCTGAAACCAGAACCCTAACGGAAACAGTAACCTTCACGCCTCCAGCCCAAACCGTAACAGTAACAAAAACCCTGATACCGGCTTCAACCCGGCAGGAACTCGTAGACTTCGCTCTTGAACTCATAAACGAGGACAGGGCTAACCACGGGCTTCCCCCCGTCAAGCTTGGAAGCAACCCTGCAGCTCAAAAGCACGCGGAGGAAATGCTTGAAAATGACTACCTCTCCCACTGGAATCTCGCCGGAATGAAACCCTACATGCGGTATACACTGGAAGGCGGAGAGGGGGCTGTCTTCGAAAATGTAGCCTACTCAGGCCACTGGTCTGAAAAGTTTTCCGCCAAGGAGATAATAGCAAGGCTGGAATACGGGATGATGTACGAGGATGAAGAGTTCAACTGGGGCCACAGAAACAATATTCTGAGTAAATGGCATAACAAGGTGAACATCGGCCTAGCCTACAACGATTACACGCTCACCATAGTCCAAGACTTTGAACGCGACTACATAGAGTGGGAAGAACCGGTTAAATACGACGGCGGAACGCTTTCCATGAAAGGTAAAACAGCCCTTGGAGAACCCTACATGATATCGCTCTACTACGACTCTCCGCCGGCACCTCTCACAAGGGAGCAGCTGCTGAATCCCCCCTACGACAAGTCTTACTCCATGGGTGAAGAGGTAGGCTGCATAATCCCGGAAGGCTACGCGGCTGAGTCCAGTTACGTTAACGCTTCAATCTGGAAGACATCTCCCTCCGGAGAATTCGAGATAACCGCCGACATAACGCCTCTGCTAAGCCGTGGAGACGGCGTTTACACGCTGGTTTTATGGGCTGAAGTGAACGGAGAATACGTGGAACTTACCACCCACTCCCTTTTCATAAAGGAATAAAAGGCAGGCTTGGAGGTCTTTACCTGGAAGACAGGGCTATCCGCTCCTGCTCGTCCCGCTTGGAAACGGCGTAGCTTCTGTTGTCCCTGCTCGCCGCCATGATGATCTCGTCGGCTAGGCACTCGTCTATGGTTTTAAAGTTGTTGAAGGTTGCCTTTCTCGCGCCTTCAGCTATCCATCTTAGGGCTAGGTCGACACGTCGTTGAGGAGCCATGTCTACGGCTACGTGGTAAACGATTCCACCGTAGCTTATCCGTGTCGTATCTTCGCAGGGGGCTGCGTTTTCAATAGCCTTAACCAAGACCTGTATAGGGTTCTGGCCGGTTTTCAGGTGGACGATTTCCAAGGCGTTCCTTAGGATTTGAAGTGCCCTCGCCTTTTTTCCAGCGTTTTTACCTGGCTTCATCAGCTGGTTTACAAGTCTTTCAACGATGTTCACTTCAGACTTTTTGAAGCGTTGGTGTTCGTGGCGTCCTCCTGAGTGGGGTATGAAAACGGGTTTAAGGCTGATATACTTGGCAAGTCCAGGGTCCTCTACTTTAACCTCTTTGAAATCCCATTTTCCAAACAGTTTTATTTCCTGCTCCTTCAGCTTCTCGCTCAAGCCTTGCACCTGAGCCTTCCCGGGCTTCCTAAAAAGAATTGGAGAGGGTAAATTTAAGTATTTGGGGTTTAGGCTTCTCCGAAAACTTTTATATGGTGTAGTAATATCTATGAGAATGCTCTCAAAAAGTAAAATTGAAAGTCTAGAAGGTTGCATGTTGGAGGAGTGAAAGGTAATGCCTGAGAAAGCACACCTGAACCTGGTGGTAGTCGGACATGTAGACCACGGCAAGTCCACGTGCATGGGCCACATCCTATACCTCACAGGCGCCGTAACCGACAGGGAAATCCAGTCCTACGCCCAGGAGTCAGAGAAGCTTGGCAGAGGAGACACCTTCAAGTTCGCCTGGATCATGGACAAGCTTAAGGAGGAAAGAGAGCGAGGCCTAACCATAGACCTAGCCTACTGGAAATTCGAAACCGACAAGTACTTCTTCACCATCATCGACGCTCCAGGCCACAGAGACTTCATCAAAAACATGATTACAGGGGCCAGCCAAGCTGACTGCGCTCTCCTCGTGGTTTCAGCCAAGAAGGGAGAATTCGAAGTTGGAATATCTCCCGGAGGCCAGACCAGGGAGCATGCTTTCCTGCTTAGGACGTTGGGTGTAGGGCAGATGGTTGCAGCGGTAAACAAGATGGACGATCCCTCCGTGAACTGGAGCCAGGAAAGGTTTGAGGAGTGCAGGAAGGAGGTTGAAAACCTTCTCAAGGTCATAGGCTTCAAGGTTGGCAAGGTTCCCATTGTCCCTGTGTCCGCTTGGACCGGTGACAACCTGCTTAAGCCCAGCGAGAAGATGAGCTGGTGGAAGGGTCCTACCCTGCTTCAAGCCTTGGACACCTTCGAGGTTCCGCCTAAGCCCATAGACAAGCCTCTGAGGGTTCCCGTCCAAGACGTGTACACGATTACCGGTGTTGGCACTGTCCCTGTTGGAAGGGTTGAAACAGGAGTTCTCAAGGAGGGCGACACCATCGTCTTCATGCCTCCAGGAGTCACCGGCGAAGTTAAAAGTATCGAAACCCACCATCAAAGGATTCCTAAGGCTGAGCCCGGCGACAACATCGGATTCAACGTCAGAGGAGTGTCTAAAACGGATATTCGCAGGGGAGATGTTGCCGGCCATCCAGACAGCCCGCCAACCGTGGTGAAAGAGTTCATCGGGCAGATAATCGTGATATTCCATCCAACCTCCATAGCTCAAGGCTACATGCCCGTGCTTCACGCCCACACAGCCCAGATAGCGGTGAAATTCTCCGAGCTTATGCAGAAGATTAACCCGCGGACCGGTGAAGTTATCGAGCAGAATCCAAGCTTCCTCAAAACTGGGGACAGCGCCGTGGTCAAGTTTGAGCCTGCAAGACCCATAGTGCTTGAGCATTACGCCGAGCTTCCGCAGCTCGGAAGGTTCGCCATCCGAGACATGGGCACAACCATCGCCGCTGGCGTGGTTAAAGAGATAACCCAGAAAGGCTGAGGAAGCCTAGGCGGGTAAGGGGAAGCCATGGTTCAAAAGGCAAGAATCCGGCTTACAAGCATAAACCATGAAAAGCTTGACAGGGTATGCCGTGAGATAAAGGAAATCTCAGACAAGGTTGGAGTCAAGGTTTCAGGCCCTATACCGCTTCCCACCCGCCGCATAATGATTCCCACCAGAAAAAGCCCCTGCGGTGAAGGAACCAACACGTGGGACCGATGGGAGCTTCGAATCCACAAGCGGCTGATAGAGATTGAAGCCAACGAAAGGCTTATGAAGCGTATAATGCGGATTCACGTGCCTGACGATGTTTATATAGAGATAAGTCTTGTGTAGTCTTTTAAGGCCGGCTAGATTACCTCTTTTATTTCCTCTTCATCCGTCTTGTAGGTTGTGGCGTGGAGGTACCTGTAGAGGAACTCCAAGTTCTCGTAGGCTGTAGCGTCAAGCATCTGCCTAAGCCACTGTTTGCCCTGAGAAGTTAAACTGTAGACTTCCTTCCTTTCATACTTCTCTCTTTTCACCAAACCTTTTCTCTCCATGTTGTGGAGAAGCGGGTAGACTACTCTGGGGCTTAGGAGAATTTGAAGTTTACCATAGATCTTCGCGATTATTTCGTAGCCCCAGGAAGGTTTCTCTGCAAGCTGATAGGCGATTATAAGGTCTAGGAAGGACTTTATACATCTCTCCCTAACGTTCCTAACATAAATGTTCGTTTAAACATCCCCCTAAA
>Ga0190363_1002123_pt1 | contig 11493 bp, 14 predicted proteins | sample 48721867_MG_FD_161272 | JGI IMG/M metagenome (GOLD analysis project Ga0190363, IMG submission 161272) | Hydrothermal vent microbial mat bacterial communities from Southern Trench, Guaymas Basin, Mexico - 4872-18-6-7_MG | ecosystem: Environmental > Aquatic > Marine > Hydrothermal vents >...
CAGCAGTTCTGAGAATCTTGGAGGCTCTCGGGTATAGTGAAGACGAGTTGAAGGGTCTTGGAAAACAAACAACACTCGATCTTTTTTGAGGATGAAAATGGACTCAAACAAAGAAACTGCAATAATATATCACGAGAATTATTTAAAACATTTTTCTGGTGAATCCCACCCGGAGAGAATGGAAAGATTGATCGAGACGATGAATTTCTTAAGGGAGATGGGAATCCTAAGTAAGACATGGCTGGTAACACCAGAGCCGGCAGATGAGAAAGAAATATTACTCGCACATACAAGAGAGCATTTAAATTTTATAAGATCCATATGCGAAAATGGAGGTGGTCCAATAGACATGGATACATATGCACAACCGAATACATACGAAATCGCTAAACTCTCCGCCGGAGGGGCAATATGTGCTGGCAGATTGGTTATGGAGAATAAGGCAAGGAATTCATTCGCATTGATAAGACCTCCGGGACATCATGCGACAAGAGATAGAGCAATGGGCTTTTGCTATTTCAACAATGTTGCGATAATGATCCGTTATCTACAAAAAAGATTTAATCTGAAAAGAATTTTTTTATTGGATTGGGACGCACATGCATTCAATGGAACGATGGATATCTTTTATAGCGATAACTCTGTTTTAGACATCTCAATTCATCAAGACCCGAGATCCTTCTATCCGGGAACTGGCTTTATCGACCAGATTGGAATTGGTGAAGGGGAGGGCTATACAGTGAATATACCAGTTCCATCCGGAACTGGAAACTCTGATTATCTCTATATAATGAAGAAATTTATAATTCCATTGGCAATTGCCTTCAAACCAGAGATTATTGTGATTTCTGCCGGTCAGGATTCTCATAGAGACGATTTTATCTCTGGTCTCTGTCTCACAGAGAAGGGATATCATGAGATGACGAGGTTATTGAATGAATTATCCAAGGATATTTGTAATGGTAGGCTTGTTATCGAATTGGAAGGCGGCTATAATCTCAATGCATTGGCGAGATCAAATTATGCGATAATAAAGGCACTGCTGTCTGATTACTGGGATTTGGAGATAAAGGAAACCCCAAGACGGGAGATCGAGGATATTGTAAAGAAATTGATTGAAAGATTTAGAGAGTTTCATTCCCTCTAAGTCTCGTTATATTTTCAAGCACTACCTCAAAATATAGGGTCTCGCCAGCAAGTTCATGATTAAAATCAAGCCTTATTTTTTTCCTTCCTATACCAATAACCCTGGCATTTCCGTACTCTGTTTTAATCTTCTCTCCAAGTTTCGGATTTATCTCTATCAGAATATAATCTTCTGTCAGATTAACAGTTCCTATGCCGTATGGGGTTATAACACCACTCCCAACTGGCGGGGTCTGTCTTATCTCCACGGTGTCATTTCTTATCTTAATGACTGTCACATTCCATCCAGATTTATTTACGAGATATGTCTTATTTATAATTGGCTCTTGTTTCAAATTTCTAACGAATTCATCGATTGATACATTTATAATCCTCGGACTCCTTTGAATCTTGTCTATCTCGATGACCTTCTTTGGATCCCAGTAGCCGTAACCAAGTTCTGGCGGAACCCTAAATGTCTTGTTTTCATGAATCCTCATTCCAATTATATTCATCTCAAATCCGCGAATGACCTTACCCTCTCCAATCCTGAATCTTAATGGCTTATATATCCTTGTTGGATTATAAATACCACTACTCTCTGCCACATCCTCGTACGTTGTGTCGAAGATCGTTCCATTCTCGAGTCGAGCAATGTAATTTACCTCAATGATATCACCGTACCTTGCAACAATCTCAGGCTTCTCAATCGCTACCGTAGTTTCTTCGGATTTATCCGAGTTATTGATACACCCCAGTACAGAAATTATCATGAAAATAATTAGTATCGAATTTGTCCTCATCATTTTATTTTTCTATTCTATATCCAATACCCTATCACAAATACCGAATTCGTTACCGCCTATATGCATCAATACCCTTGCCTTCCCTACATCCAAATTTCCGTTATCTCGAATTAGTTTGTCTCTTATCTCTGAGCATAATACATCACCAACAACTATGACATGGTCTCCCATCTCCCTTTCAAATTTCAATTTACATTCAAACCACGCAATACATTCCCTAATCCTAGGTGGCTTTACAACCCTGGATTTCTCTTCATGTAGACCGGACCTCTCTATCTCATTAACTCCCCTTGGAACATTTATCGCGCATAACCACAACCCCTTCAGGATATTCTCGGATGGAACATTAACAACGAATTCCTTAGTCTCTCTTATATTTAGCAGCGTATCCCTGCTGGGTGCAGACGCAAACGCAATAATCCCCGGATCTATTGATACTGGCATAACAAAACTGAATGGTGCGGCATTGGGTCTTCCCTTTTTATCAATGGTCGATATCAGAACGACCGGTCTGGGCGCCAATGCCTTGTAAAATTGTATATCCATTTTAATTCTATAAGATTTTTAATTCTATAAGTGGTATAAAAATTATTCAATAAAATTATTCAGAATGGGGATTAAAAAAGAAATCAAAAGACCACGAGGAACACGAGACTTCACCCCAGAGGAGATGGAGAGAAGGGAGCATGTTGAAAATTTAATAAAATCGGTGATCGAGAGTTATAACTATAGAAGAATCCTAACGCCGACATTTGAGCATTCCGAATTGTTCGAACTTAAATCTGGTGAGGAGATAAGGGAACATATGTATGTTTTTGAGGATAAATCTGGCAGAAAACTTTGCCTAAGGCCAGAGGCAACCGCTTCTATCTGCAGAATGTTCGCACAAACTCTAAGGAAAGAAAGATTGCCATTAAGGCTTTATTACTCTTATCCGATGTTCAGATACGAGAGACCACAGAAAGGCAGGTATAGAGAATTCTGGCAGATCGGAATAGAGTTGATAGGCTCAGAGAGACCGGAGGCAGATGCGGAGGTAATAGACATTGCAGTCAATTCATTGAAAAGAATTGATCTGAATTTTATCCTTGAAATTGGTCATATGGGCATATTAAGAGAATTTATGAAGGAATTGGGTATTAGGGATGATATTCAACCTCATTTAATAACATTGATAGATAAGGGGGACCTCGATAAGGTAGGTAGGATCGTGGATAATAAAAAATTTCTTGAGTTGATACAGCTTAATGGACATATGGATGTTCTGGATGATGCGGAAGCGCTCTTAGATGAATACAAAAGGGCACTAGAGTCGTTAGAAAATTTGAGGTCCATACTCTATTGGCTCAAGATTCTCGATATTGATTACAGGATCAATCTCGGAATTGGAAGGGGAATTGAATACTATACCGGAATGGTATTTGAGATAAAAATTCCTGAACTCGGGGCGCAGAGTCAGGTGTGTGGCGGTGGGAGGTATGATAATTTAATTGAATTATTCTCCGGCATTAGGGTTCCAGCGTCTGGTTTTGCGTTCGGATTTGACAGGATCATGGATGCCGTTGAGTTGCAGGGAATCAATATACCAGAAAAAAGGGTTGATGTTGTGATCGCTCCCACAAACCAGAATATGAGGGAAGATGCGTTAAAGATAGCCTCGCATTTAAGGGAATATCTCTCTGTCGATATTGATGTGATGAACAGAAAATTGGGGAAGATTCTGGAGTATGCCGACGAGATCAACGCGAGATTTGTTATAATCGTGGGTCCAGAGGATATAAGAGAGGAGAGTGTGACGATAAGAAATATGGATACTGGGGAGCAGAGAAGAATTGAAATTAAAGAAATCATGAATTTTATTCAATAGTTCCCCAACAGACTCCAGAGCTGGTGTGTGTTATTCCAGATGCCTTATTTGTATAGGTTATGTTGATATATGCTCTATAGTAATCCCCACTCGCATATGTTGCAGCCAGGTTATTGCATGTTAGTGTTGTTCTTAGGGTTTGCCCCGGTCTAAACGGATCCGCTGAACAACCGGAATAGCAACTACAATCTATATCAAATATACTGGCATCTATTCCACCGGATTGAATTTTCATAGTTGCTCCACCATCATTGCTGAGAACTAATGTCAATATTCCGTTCGAAGCAGATATATTGAGTTTCTGATCCAGCACCGTTATCTGCGAAAATCCATGACACCCGGGGGTTGGATTCGGAGGATTGAAGAGCCCCATCTGCCATAGTGCCAATCCAACTATCATAATTACTAAGATCGCCCATCCATATGTGAGCATATACTCTAATGCCGCCTGTCCTTTTACATTCATCTTAATTAAATTATGGGGGTTAAAAGTAATAAATTGCAGATTTGATATTTATATTGGGATTAAAAATAAAATTACAAAATTCATATAGAGGTGATGGATATGGTTGATTTTTCAAATGCAATTAAGAGACCGTTTACCGATGTAAAGAAGCTTTGTATTGGTACCCTGCTCGAGTTGATTCCGATAGTGAATTTTATTGTAACGGGATATCAGTTGAGGTGTGCCAAATCTGCAATGAACAAGGATTTTAAATTGCCCGAATGGGAAAACTGGACGGATTTGTTCGTTAAGGGACTCACGGCAATAATTATAGGATTCATCTATTCGATGCCAATAATTTTGATATTGGTATTATCGATGGGTGGGGCAATGATGTCGTTTATAGGTCTCAGTGGTAGAGAAGCCGCTGCCGGTGGTTTTCTGAGTTTGGGTATCGGAACATTCCTCGGACTTCTGATTTTGATCCTGACGATCTATGTAATTCCGTTGGCGGTTCTGGCATATATAGAGAAGGACTCCTTTTACGAGGCATTTGATTTTGACAAAATAGCGAGGAAGGCTCGCAAAAAAGACTACTTTGTTGCGTGGATAGTTATGTTAGTATATTCCTTCGTCATTTCAGCGGTTCTTAGTATTGTTCCAATAGTGGGTCTCGCAATTGCATCCTTCGCTTCCGGAGTCTCTATGATGACGGCACTGGGTGAAATATACCCAGATCTCTAATTTCTCTTTTTAATTTCTTTCAGCACCTTAAGGATATCCCTAAGGTTTGAGATTATGTAGTCTGGTTCCTCATCGGGATTTTTTGGAATCTCATCCATGTGTTTTCCGTGCATGAGTTGGACTGTTAGCATCCCAACTTTATTTGCCCCCACGATGTCCTTGTCAATTCTATCCCCGACCATTATTGCTTCCTCTGGTTTGCATTTAATTTTCCTTGCCGCAATTTTAAACATCTCTGGATTTGGTTTCTCTATTCCAATCTCCTCAGAAATTATAACGGAATCAAAGAAGTGCTGTAAACCGAGCCTTATAAGTTTTTCCCATTGTTTAACCGCTATACCATCGGTAATAACCCCCAAACCGTATCCCAAATCCCTCAATTTCAGCAATGTAGGAATTGTGTCCGGAAATGGAACGAGATAAGCAATCTTTGTTGAGTGATAAGCAACAATTCCCGCGGCAATTATCCTCGGGTTCTCTTCATATCCAAACTCCCTTAACAATTCATTTAGGTGATAACCATAATTTGAGCCAAATTTCTCAACTATCTCATTTAACGCTTTTATCCCTTCATCCTCCTCTATCTCTAATCCCGCTTCTATCATCGCCCTTATCGTGTTCCTCCTTGCCATGTCTGTTTGAAGTGTGCTATCATAGAGCGTATCATCAATATCAAAGAATATCGCCTTAATTTTCATTCTCATAATTATTATTCTTTTGTTAAAAATTATATTACAATATGGAACTGAAACTGAGATGTATTGATTGTGGCAGAGAGACCGGGCCTGTAGTGACTTATAGATGCGAGTGTGGTGGTCTCCTTGAGGTTTCACTTGACCTCAAAGAATTAAAAGAGGTAGTATCGAGGGAATTATTTGATACGAGATTAAATATGGGGAAATTTCCATACCAGAGCGGCGTTTGGCGTTTTCGCGAGTTGGTTCATCCACTTCTCAATGATTTCGAGATCGTTTCGAGACCGGAGGGAAACACCAACTTGTATCATCATAAAGCCTTGGCAAATTTTACTGGAATAGAGAAGATTCTTTTGAAGCACGAGGGCGAAAATCCAACCGGTTCGTTCAAGGACAGGGGGATGACCGTTGGGATAAGCGAGGCAAACAGATTGGGCATGAGGGTTGTTGGTTGCGCATCAACCGGAAACACATCCGCATCACTTGCCTCGTATGCGGGTCTCTCTAATATGAAATCCATCGTCTTTATTCCAGAAGGTAAAATAGCATTCGGAAAACTCTCACAGGCACTTGCATATGGTGCGAGGGTTTTACAAATAAATGGAAACTTCGATGATGCTATGTCGCTTGTGCAGGAGGCATCAGAAAGACTCGGGATATATCTTTTAAATTCAATAAATCCATTTAGAATCCAAGGACAAAAGACCATAATCTTTGAATTAATACAGCAACTTAATTGGAAACCACCAGATTGGATTGTCGTTCCAGCGGGTAATTTGGGGAACACATCGGCATTTGGAAAGGCGATTTATGAATTAAAAAAATTGAGATTAATAGAAAAGACTCCGAGAATTGCAGCAATTCAGGCGGAGGGAGCGAATCCGTTCTATAGACTATGGAAGAATAAATTAAAGGAATTGAAGCCATTAAAAAAGCCAGAGACGATAGCAACCGCGATAAGAATCGGGAATCCCGTAAGTTGGAAAAGGGCATTGAGGGCAATAGAATTAACTGATGGCGTTGTCGAACAAGTCACAGACCAGGAGATAATGGATGCAAAGGCAATAGTCGATTCATCTGGAATAGGTTGCGAACCGGCATCTGCGGCATCTGTTGCTGGGGCGAGGAAATTATTGGAGAATGGGATTATAGAGAAGGATGATGTGGTTGTTTGTATTATAACTGGACACATACTAAAGGACCCTGACTCGACAATAAATTACCATCTATCAAGATTAGATAATGTAAAACCAAGATTTGCGAATATGCCAGTTAAGATAGAACCAAATATAAACCTTGTGAAAAGGTATCTATAAATAAAAATGCTGGTTGAGATCGCGCAGATTGATATTAGGAATGGGGATAAAGAAAAGAATCTGGAAAAAATTTGCAATATAATAAAGAATTCAAAATCAGATCTGATATTGTTTCCGGAGTTATTTACAACAGGATTTGTTGGAGAAAAAATCTATGAATTTGCTGAGAATTTGAATGATAGCAAAACTGTTGAGAGATTGTCTGAAATTGCCAATGGAAAAATAATCGCGGGTTCAATAGTGGAGGAAGATAACTATCATATATACAACACATTTATCCTCGTTGATGATACTGGAATTATAGGAAAGTATAGGAAGATTCATCTATTTCAAGAAGAAAAGGATTATTTTTGTCCGGGGAGTGAGATTTCTGTTATAAATACGGAATTCGGAAGAATAGCATTGGCTATATGTTATGATATAAGATTTCCAGAATTATTCAGGGAATTCATGAAGAATAACGCCGAACTCGTCCTCGTGTGTGCAAATTTTCCATCCATAAGGAGAGAACACTGGAATGTTTTGATTAGAGCGAGAGCCATTGAAAATCAATTCTTTGTTGTCGCGTGTAATCGTGTTGGGGAAGATATGAGGAATAAATACCCTGGATGCTCAATTGCCGTTGACCCCTGGGGCAGTGTTTTAACGGTAGCAGATGCCAATGAAGAACTATTAATCTGTCCAATTAATAGAAATAGGATTGCCGAGGTTAGAAAAGGATTACCCGTTCTTGAGGATATAAGACTGAGGTATTGATTTATGATAAAAATTTTAGAACATCCTTAACCAACATTCCCTCTCTTATACCAAGTCTTCTGGCATTTTTACTTATCTTTTCAATTCTTGCATTAATCGCATCATCGATCTCACTCACACCGGAGATTATACATGCTACATCCCCCAATTTCTCTGCGGTTTTTATATTGAGGTAGGAACACATAACATAGCCCCTCTCTCCAAATATCACTATGAGATTTGCATTTCTTAATCCAATCTTTATTCCAATACACGAGTCAATCCTTCTTATTTCGATCGATTTTGTATTCATCCCTGAGTGTTATAAATTTTATATATTCATCCTCACTCAAAAATACAATTGGCAATCCGCGATAATTACACTCCTCACAATACCAATCCATAATTAACGGAAAGTATTCAAAATTTACATCATCTCTAATCAATCTCTTTATCTTCCTACTGAAGCATTTCATACATGCAAGTATTGTCATCTTATCTTCTCAATTATCAATTCTGCAACCCTCTTACCAGATAGTAGCATCCCGCCAAATATTGGACCCATTCTTGGAGCGCCAAATACTGTGTTTGCGGCCATTCCCGCAACATACAACCCTGGGTATGCTTCCCTCGTATTCTCTACTACAAGACTCTCAGACTTCTCCGCCCACATAGAACATTCGCCCTCAATTTTACCGGATGGTGTGTTTAATTCTCCAACCTTTCCCTGAACAATTCTGCAGATTTCTGCATCATGACCGGTTGCATCAATACAGGATTTCGCCTTTATGCTGACTGGATCGACATGCAGGTTTGCAATTAGCACAGAACTCCAGTTTATAACAAATCCGACAACCTTGTTCTTTCTTATCATAACATCCTCAACATGAATACCATTAAAGATTCTTGCACCGGCATCTATTGTACAAGATATCAACTTTGCTACACTCTCTATGGAGTTTGCAACATAAAAGTCCCCATACCTTCTCGTCTTTATTCCAAATTCTTTTAGAATTTCTAATGCCTCCTCCTGAACCACAATCCTTGGAAATTGCATTCCTCCCCCCCACATTCCACCACCCAATGACAATTTACTCTCGAAAACCACAACATCAAAATCATTATCAGCAAGATATTTCGCGGCAACCAATCCAGATGGACCTCCTCCGGCAATTGCAACATCAACATCCAAGCTATTCAAAAATTCATCAATGGAATTTCTCACGATCGCCTCTGTAATTTTTATCTCCCAAGACATCTTCATCAATATTTTTTTTAATTAATTTTTTTAATAAAATGATTTTTATATTTTTATGACTAATAGATTAGAGTTAAAAATTTTAATGAACTTTCATTATAATTAATTTATCTATATTTAATTAAAAGTAAGTAACGAAGACAAAAATGTACATAATCATCATCGGTGGTGGGACAACCGCAACCGCATTAGCAAAGCACTTGGCGAGTGAAGACCACGAGATCGTAATTGTGGAGAAGGATGATGAGAGGGCAAAGTTACTTGCAGAATCGATGGATGCGCTTGTGATACGTGGTGATGGTAGTGATACGGAAATTCTAAAGGATGCTGGAATTGAACGCGCTGATGCGGTTGTAATTCTAACGAGAGATGACAACACAAATCTAACGATATGTCAAATTGTGAAAAAATTTAATGTAAAGAGAATTGTTGCAAGAGTTAATGACCCGGGCAAACAGGACCTCTATCTTGGGTTAGAGATCACCGCCGCGATAAATCCCACCGCCGCAATTGTTTCCTATTTAAAAAATGCAATAACTCAAGGGAGTGAGCGAAGCATAATATCCATAGAAAAAGGAAAGGCGGAGATAATTCAGATGAAATTAACTAATGAGAAGTTATTTGGAAGAAAGATAAAGGACATTAATCTCCCGAATGATGCCATTATCGGTTTAATATCCCGTGGTGGTGAGGTTATCATTGGCTCCCCCGATGTGGTGTTGCTTGAGGGGGATTTACTAACGATAATAACAAAAACAGAGGCATCCAAGGATGTTATTACGCTCTTGAAAGGATAGCCACTTAACCTGGTTGAGGTATTGCAAAGTCCCTCAATAGATTTCTCTTTTTAAATTCTCTGAGTAACTCATTGTATCTATTCTTTATCGCCGACTCTGGAATATCCTGAAACCCCACAAACCTCTGTGTATTCTTGTCTGAGGTGATCCTGCCGGCAAGATAAATTGCTGCAGCGGCCATACTTATCGGCACCTTGCCAGCAATTATACCTTCCTTTCTTGCAGTCTCAAGTATTTCAATAGCCTTAGCCTCCGTCTTACCTGAAACGCCAAGTGCTGATGCAAGTCTTGGCACATAGTCTGATGGCTTAACAACTGGCATTCTTAGGCCCAATCTCCTACAAATTGTTCTATAGCTCCTGCCTATATCCTTTTTCTTGACCCCCGAGACGCGCTCTAATTCATCCAAGGTCTTTGGTAGATGCCTCTGTCTCGTTACCATATAAATTATGGCTGCAATCACACTCTCTATTGACCTTCCCCTCACAATTCCACTATTTACACATTTTCTATACCATCTGGCGCACTCTTCCTTTATATTGGGCGTGATGTTGAGATATGCACACATCCTATCTAACTCTGGAAGGGCAATTGATAAATTCCTGTCTATTGATGTTCCCATTCTACTCCTTCTCTGCCACTTTCTCAGTCTGTAGAGCTGTGCCTTTCTCTCAGAAGGCACTGCGCTACCCTTAATATCTCTGTCATATCTATCAATTTCTGTGGTGAGTCCAATGTTCTGCTTTGCAAGCTTTATTGGACCTCCAGTTCTTGCTCTCTTATTCAATTGTTCATCATCAAATGCCCTCCATTCGGGTCCAAAATCAAACAACACATCATTCAGAACAAGACCACAATCCCTACATATAATCTCACCACGTCTATAGTCAACAATAGTCCTTGTACTTCCACACCCCCTACATGTTTCCATTTTTACTCAGCCAACCATTTAATTTAAATAATAAATTCTAAATTCTATCTTTTCACTCTTCCCATGGTAGAAGGCTACTCCCTCAGTAGCCAACCACCATCAGAATCTCGGATTACCCCCCATAAAACTATAATGTTAATTCTCCTATAAAAACTTTTCGGTTTTTTGCTTGCACATTCCCATTACTCACACTTGATTTTCGGTGGCTTAACAAAACGAATATCCTTACTCCAATCCTCACTCTAAATCTCAACCCAAAATTTAAACTCCTCCAATTGCTTCCTTAATTTGTATGGAATTCCTCTACCATATTCGGATAACCATCCACTATCCTCAAAATTTCTTATTATCGAATTATCCTCAATTTTTGCCCTCTGGATAAATTCAGCCAGACCGCGATTCCTTATTATCGAATCTCTCGGCTTAAATATTCCGCTCCATATCGCCCACACCTTAAAGACGGTGTCCGGGTACCTTCCACCACCCATATCAACTGCAAGAACATCACATTCCCTGCTTATCTTTAAAACATTTATGATCGTCTCAAAACTTCTAACATCTCCCAAAACAAATCTAATATTTTCCGAGTTTTTAAGGATATTGCTAAAATGCTCCTTAGATTCATTACTCTTATCAACAACAATTGTAAGTTTAGTCCTTGGAAGATACACAAGGGTACTCTTCCCCGTGTGTGGACCCAACTCTATAACAATATCGTTCCTTCTCACCCTATGACCCAGAATTTCTCGATATACACTCACATCGTAAGTTATG
>Ga0190363_1002126_pt1 | contig 11491 bp, 12 predicted proteins | sample 48721867_MG_FD_161272 | JGI IMG/M metagenome (GOLD analysis project Ga0190363, IMG submission 161272) | Hydrothermal vent microbial mat bacterial communities from Southern Trench, Guaymas Basin, Mexico - 4872-18-6-7_MG | ecosystem: Environmental > Aquatic > Marine > Hydrothermal vents >...
AACGCATCAGCATTAAATGCAGATTTTTATTGGTATCCATCAAATCCAACAGATATAGAATTGATAAATTTTTATGATAATTCAACTGGAGATATTATTGCATGGATTTGGTATTTTGGCGATGGAAATAGTAGTACAGAAAAAAATCCTGTTCATAAATATGCTGATGATGGAACATATACTGTTAGATTGGTTGTATGGGATTCAAATGGAAGCATAAGCCATATAGAAAAAAATATTACTGTTTTAAATGTTCCTCCATTTGCAATTGCAAAGAATATTTCATCAAATAATTATACTGTTGTTTTTAATGGAAGTTTATCATATGATTTAGATGGATATATAACAAATTATAAATGGAATTTTGGAGATGGAAAATATGCATATGGAAAAATAGTTACTCATAAATATGACGATGAAGGAATATATATGGCGAATTTAACAGTATATGATGATGATGGAGATTATGGAATAGCTAATATTAGCGTTTTAATAGATGTTACACCACCAAAAACAAATTACTCATTAAATAAAAAAATGGAATGGTATAATGAAAAAGTTGCTGTTGAATTGAAAGCTACAGACAATTTAGCAGGGATAAATGCTACTTTTTATAAAATTAATGAGGGAAAATGGCACTTATACAAAAGAATTTTTAATGTAAGTAATGAAGGAATAAATATTATAAGATTTTATAGCGTAGATAAAGTAGGAAATGTTGAAGAAGAAAAAAGTATCATAATAAAAATTGATTATTCTCCTCCAGAAACAAAATATTTAGTAAATGCTAAATATGGAAAAGATGGGTGGATAAAAGGAACTGCAAAAATTAAATTAATAGCAAATGATAGCCTTTCAGGTGTAAGCTATACAATGTATAAAATAGATGATGGTGAATGGAAATATTATGGTGGAGATTTTAGTCTTTCAACAAATGGAATTCATATTATAAGATTCTATAGCGTAGATAAAGTAGGAAATGTTGAAGAAGAAAAAAATTTTACAATAAAAATAGATAATAAAAAACCTTCATTAAACATAAAAACATTAATGGAGGGATATGTTTATATAGCTGGTAGAAAAATAATAGCAACTTTATTTGGAAAAACAATTATTATAGGAAAATTTACATTAGAAGTTGAAGCAAATGATAAATTATCTGGAATTGATTATGTTGAATTTAGATTAAATGATGAAATATTATGGAAAGATTATTTTTCCCCATACAATGTTGAGCTTCCGCAAGAATTGTTTGCATCAAATAAATTGAAAATAATTGCATATGATAGAGCTGGAAATTATGTAGAAAGCAATTTAATAAGATATATAAAAATTTTGTAAAAATAAAATTAAAAATAAATCATTTTCTGAATATGATTTTTCCTTCATATTCAATTTTTAATATCCTATGATATGGAATATATTTATTTGCTGTTTCTAAAAATTTTTTTCCTACTCTTTTTATTTCATTTCCTTTTATGTAATCTTTTCCTTCTGGTGCTCCCCTGCTTATGTACCATATTATTACTTTATTAAAGTCATATTCATTATGCCATTTCAATTTATTAATCAATTCATATAATATTAGGATAAACCAGAATATATTTTTCATATAAAAATTAATTCAAAGGTTATTTTATACTTTTCTTGCTTTTTAAGCACATTAAACAGATAATAAGGATAATTTGAGTTATTTGCATAAATAAGAATATATTTTTCTTTATGATGTATAACCAATTCAAAAGTTATTTTATATTCTCCTCCGCTTGCTATTATTAAACCTTCTTCCGGTTCTTTAATGAGCCAGTTATTATTTTCATATTTTCCAAGCCTAATTTTTATATTTTCTTCCAGCCAATAAATTTTTTTATTCCTCCCTTTTATCTTGAAAACAATTATCCTTCCATCTTCTACTAAACATCTTTCTATTTCTCCATCATTATTTGGATCGGGATCGGTTCCAATACCAAAATAGGCAAGAGAAGAAGGCAAACTAAATTTAAATACTCTTCTTTCTCCAGGACTTTCTTTGTAATTCTCCATAATATCTAAATTTCTAGCATCTCCTTTCACCATTTCTTGGAACATAGCTATTAGTTCTGTTATTTGCCTTTCTACTTTATTTTCAGCAATGATGGGCATCATATTTCTTATCCCTATATAAAAAATTGCGCTTATTGCTGCTATGATTACAATACTCATTAATAAACGTATTGGAAGGAAAGTTTGTCCTTTATTATCTTTAAGGAACTTCATTTCTTCTTATAATCCACATTATAAGAAAAGCTAGTGTTAGCAAACTAAATGCAAAGCCAGGTATCTCTTTATGCGATTCCTTCCCCCTCCCTTCATTTCCCTTCCATTTTTCAGAAGAAATGTAAGCATATATGATGGTTTTATGTATACTCCTATCATATTGCTGGAAATTCATTATTTTTGTGAATTGAGCTCTAGCATTAAGAGGTGCGTAACCACCACTCCAATTTTTTGTCGGTCTAATTGTCCATTCATAAATTTTAGACCATCCAGACGGAACCTTGCCCAGATCCATTATTTCCCATATTTCTGACGGACCTTCAATAACTTCAAAAGCTGGGGTACTCCCAGGTTCACTAAGTTTTAAAGTAACATAACACTCTGTTTTAGTTTTTATTTCAATCTTTACATAAAATGGTTCATGAGTTTTTAAAGTAATATTTTTAATCAAAGCATTTCTCCATTCGTTCTCACCATAAAACTTTACCCATGCATTCATTTCGCCCCATTCGCATTCCCACGCTGAAAATGTTGGCAACAGAAACAAACCCAATATTATTACCGCTAATTTATTTTTCATTTTTATCTCTCCAATTTTTATTCTCCTCTTCAGGATAACTTGTTGGATTTATATCTCCAACGAATCCTGGAGGTGTAATGGCAACATTTATTGTTGATAAAGAAAAATTTAATGGTTGAGAATATCCAATTGTATCTTCACTTACTGGGTCAATTATACGGTCGATTTCACGCAATACATATTTTGTTTCTACGTTGCCAAATAACGCATTAGGTATCATTTCACCAATTGTATCTGCTACTTCAAATTTGCTGAAAGAGCCCTCGATTTCAATATACCATGTATTTATTGTTATAACCCATGGAGTTATAGGTGTAGGTAAGATTGGCAAACCAGTTGGTCCAAATAGGCACACATTTTTTACTTTAAAACGATATAAATCATCTGCAGACAACTCCCTATAATCAAAATATTTTGGCTCTTGATTTATTGAAAAACCAATCCACTCCTTTTTTCCATCAATAGTTATAGGCATACTCAGCCCAAATTGCAGCGATAAGCTACCTAAATCAAAGCTTATTTCTTTTGCTTCATTTTTTATTTCATTTCTTTTATTTAACAAATTACTTGAACCTTTTTTATTCAAAGCATCCTTTACATTTTGCTCCAACTCATCTTTCAATTCTGATGATACGTTATTTAAAATATTCCATATAGTTTCAACATACCATTTTCTCATTTTTGCCACAACCTTAGCTCCACAACTTATGTATTTATTACCATCTCTATACCTACTATCATTTATGTATTCTTCCATTTTTTCAGCAAATTTTTGCTTAAGTTGGGAAATGCAATCATTTATAGTTTCGTCATAATTCCTTTCCTTGTATTTTTCACCTGGAAAAGCAGTTATATTATCTTTCTTTATTTCCTTAAAAATTTCTTTTAAAGCTTCTGCTACCTCTCCATTTATGCCATACAGCCATTTCATTGCATATGGATGGGGTTTCTTGTATTCTTTGGAAATGTTAATGGAGATGTTAGTAGATGAATTAAAGTGATAGAAACTATCACCTTCCTCATTAACATTATTAAATATTTTCTCTCTTATTCCAACAAAATAAATCACAAAATCTTTTGTTGCATTGAAAAGATTGTAATCTGTCCTGAGTTGTTTTAAATTCACATTGGTAATGTTAAAAATATCATTTACATCTGAGGGATAATTCTTAGCATTTAATTCTATTTTTAGCGTTACTTCCTTTCGTTCAACAGCTGTTGCTCTTATAATATCAATTATGGTTCCATTTTCTCCATATATAATCTTAATATATTTGTGCTCTCTTTCCCACAATATCTTCCATTTTTCTACATGTGGAAATTGATGAATAACATCTCCAACTTCTAAATTTGCTGTAACCGGCGCATCATCAATTCTTTTCCAATCAGTGACTTTTTCTTCTATCCATCCTCCTCCTTCTGGAGGTGCTTCTTTCCAGTAAATTTTTATTTCCTCTGGCTCAGCAGTTATCTCATATTGAACTAAGTATGTTTCATTTATAATTTTACCCAAAGCTTCATTTACTTCATTGCCGAGCTTATATATATTTACAATCCTATTATATGCTCTCTTATTTTTATCTGGTGAATACACATATTTTTTACCATTTTTATAAATCCATTCTCCATTATATTTCTGCTCTTCAATTTCTTCATGAGTAGAAAGATTCTCATATATATAGGGGGGAGCTGTTATGTATTTCCACCTTTTCCCATTATCATCTTCAAAATAATATCCCTTAAATTTATGGAGAGGATCTAACATTTTCCACTCTCCATTACTTTCATTAGCATAATAATAGCTGTATGTTGTATTGTATAGCAAATCTTCAGCAATCCTAGTTATATTTATATCTATCTTAGGCTTGGGTTGATTGATCTTTTCCTCTGCATTTCTTTGTATGCTTTCATCTTTGCTTATTGTTTTGGGAATGATATTTTCAATATCTAGTAAATTTTCAAGTATACTACTTCCTTTTTCATAAATTCCCTCTACATTTTCTATATCTCCCTCAGGAAATCCCTTTGCAAACAAATCCTTATAATTCCATATCAAATAAACAGCTGATATGGCATCAATGCTATTGAATACAGCAAACTGCTCGATTAAAATGGCAAGATTTGTTAAATACTTTAGCCACCTATTATCAACAATATTTGGAACTTCTGTTTTCATTCCTCCATATTGTGCTAAAGCTCTTGCCTCAGTATATGCTTCGCTCAGCAAAGTCATTAAAACAAATACATTTCCTGTGCCTAAACTGCCTTTCAAGCTTTCCTCATATGCGTTTGTTAGATATATAATGAGAGGAAGGCGCGATGTTGCAAGTGTAGAAACAGTTATGTTTCTCTTTACTACAACTTTATTTTCTCTTATATTAACTATTTCAACTGGAAGAGTAGTTTCGAATTGCCAATACACTGGAACTTTATCCTCAATTGGTTTAGATATAAAGCCTCTTATAGATTCTGGTAAGGATGGAATTGGTCTTGTCCTTTCTCTATCTATCTCTCCATAAAGTTTGTCCTCAATTCTAATATCTCTCCAATCTTCTATTGGCCCTTCTTTAGGATCATCTCCATATCCAATTACATTTATTGCATATTTTCCATTGTTAAAGGCATTATACATGTAATTTGCTATGATATATTTATTGAAATTCACTCTTGTAATATTCCTAATCCAATTCATATTAAATTGCAGCATTTCTTCAAAAGACCATTTTTTATCATCATTCCAATTGTCCCAATTTCCTCCATTATAATCTTTAGCTACATTGCTATCCAGCTTTGGGGAAGTAACGGGATTTTTCCCAACATAATCCATCGCCTTTATTGCAGCATAATTAAGTGCTATAGCTAAATCAGTTTGCATTAAAGAAAGTAAGCTATCAATTTCCTTGTTTTTCAATGGTTCGTATGTTGATTTAGACAACTCATTTTCTATATTAACAATGAAGGTGGAGGTAATTGTACTGCCCATTAAAAGAATGATGCCAATTACAGCAAATGGAACTCTTCCTCTTTTATCTTTTAAAAATTCCATTTTACACCTCCCATATACTCAATCTAACCTCTGCTTTTGTTATTCTAATTCTTCCAATTGTCCAATCTAAAATTTTTTCAACTATTTCATTTACTTTTTCCAATCCTCCTTTAATTATCTCTATGATGCAATGTACGAAATCTTTCACCATATTTTCAAACAGCTCTCTTACAGGAGATAAAGCTTCTACGAGCCCATATCTTATACCATTTTCAATATATCTCGAAATTCTATCTATTAATCCATCTATAATATCTTCATTTTCTTTAAGAGGTTCATCAGGAAAAATCTTCTCTATTAATTTTTCTGCGAGACTTTGGAGTATTATATGCGCAATATTTTGGACAATTCCTCCATAAATTTCCTCTAATTTTTTCTCAGCCCTCTCTATAAAACCTTTTAGTATATCCTCTATATTTTTAAATATCATATCTAAAGCCATTTTAATAACTCCATATGTTTTATTAAAGAGGAGTGAGAAAAATAAATTTGTAACATTCTCAACCAACTCATTTTCAAACTCGGTCCATTCCTCCTCTCTTTCTGGTAAAGCATCCAACAAATTACTTATATTTTTAAAATATGCACTTCTTTTCAATTTTTCTTTTAAATACTCTGGTGCAATAATCTGCCCATTTATTTCTGGAACATAGGGTATAGTAATGAAGGTTTTTGTAATATACGCATTTTCAGGAGGATGAGCCCCAACAAAAATTTCTCCCCCAAAAGGAAGACCAATCACTGGATACCATCTGGCTGTAAGATTAAAATCATATTCATCTCCTAAAATAATTTCGAGTTCTCGAGAAATATTTTCCTCTAATTTTTTACTGAAATCATAAGTAAGAAAATTGGCTTTAAATTTCCCATTCCAAGGAATCATGAGCTGACTCGTTAAACATTCTGCAATAAGCTCACCATAGCGTTTATGATATTGTGTTCTTCCTACTAACCAATCTAAAATATCTTTTCCCCAATCCCCTTTAAATATAGAAGCTACAGACTCATCATTTAGGATAGTATTTATAGCTTCATCTCCCAAAGTGTAATTAAACTCATCTTTTGTCATTGATAATAAAACTATCAGCGCCTCTGTTGCCACCTCATCCTTTTCTCTCTCAATGTAACTTTTTTTAATAACATCATGAGTAAAAGCTGGCAATAAAATTGCGCTGGATATAGAAACCATTAAAACAAAAAGGATAGCGTCTTGCATTGCAGATAAGCCCTTATTGTTCATTTACTTCTCCACACAATTACAACTATTTCTCCATATTTTACACCAATTCCATCTTTTATAGCAACTTTCCTTGACGCAGATACTTTGTTCCTATTTGGTATTATATTCTCTGTATCTTTAATAGGTTTTTTAGACCCATCTTCATCATATTCATATACTATTACATAATAATCATATCCTATGGGGTTGCAATATTTTTTCAATTCATCAACTTTTATATGCAATTTATTTTTGTCTATGTATAATGGAGTATTATCTCCTGCTGCAAGGGGGCTATCAGCACTTGTCAACTTTAAAGCAACATAATGGGCAACTTCAAATAGTTCCTTATCTTCAATTCTTTCATTATGCAAATTATATACTGTTGCTATCATAGCAAAAAATATTGCAAATCCTATCATTACTACCATTATTGCAGGCAGTGAAGTAAATTCTTCAGCAACTCCTCTTTTATCTTTAATAAATTTCATCCCTCCTCCTGATAAATTATCACCAATCCAATTGATGAACTATCATCAAAATAAATAATGCATTTTTCTATAATCAAGGGCTTATTTATATTAACTTGTAAAGGTTGCAATGCTAACTCCTTTGCTAATTCATCTAATATATTCTTCAAATAATTTTTAGTATCATCTTTTCTATATGATAAAATTGGATCATTTATTGTTCCTCTGTTTTCAATTAATTCTAAATTACTTAATTTTTCGTGCAATTCCTCACCATTTTTCCAATCTATATCCAAGTTTTCTTTTATTACAAAAGGCTTTATAAATAGAGGATATGCAATTCTTATTTTATCTTTAAATCTTCCATCATATCTTTCAATTATAATGTAATCTGTTGAAATACTTACATTATAATAAAAATCTTTTGTTGGGAAGAAAAACTTCGTTATATTTTCTTCTATCTTTAAATCTATTCTATAAATCCATGAAGCTAATTCAGCAGCTATTGCTTTAATTTCAGCTTCTTTTTTCCAATCGCTATAAAAAGTTATGCTCGCAATAGAAGCTAATAATATTCCAGTAGCTAATATTAAAGCTAATTGGCTTAAAAGCCATGAAATAACCCCTTTTTTATTATAAAGGAAAAATTTCAACATATCTTTCTCCCTCATCTTCTCTTAATTCCAAAGATATCCTTTTAGTACTACTATACAATATTGTTTTTTTGAATTTTACATTTTTTGCATAAAAGCTTTTATTTTCTCCCCACTTCATTAAGATATAGTAACGATTTGCTAAATACTTGCTAGAAGAACCAAAAACTATTTCTTTAATGCTGCTTGGAAAATTTACATCTAAAGCAACATTTGTTTCTTCGCTTCCAACTGTATAAATCAATTCAGCTTCATCAACTATTCTTTTTACTTCTTTTATTGCCTTTTTTAATTCATAATCCTTCCATAAATTGTATGCTGCTATACTCATTAATGAAATAGCTATTCCAGCAACTACAATAGCAATAATATACTGCATTGGCAGTTCTAGCACTCCTTTTTTATCCTTCATTTTTTGCTAATGTTTATTAAATACGTTTTTAAAGCAGCAGCACTCATTAGAAGAATGCCAATAAACATAACAAAAGGTGGAGAAATTACAAGCTCTTTGTATCCTCCAAATAATAATGCAGCAATAAACAAAGCAAGTAATCCCCCTACTATACCAGTTATTTCAATGGGCACATTAATTTTACCAACTTTTACTACAGGCATATTTTTTTTCTTTTCTAATTTTTCTAGCCTTCTTTCAATATTTGCAATATCTTTTAATATGCTATCTCCGCTTTCTTTTTTCTTTAAAGAAATAATTACTTCTCTTCCTGACTGACTCAACTTTTTAATTTCCTCTTTTAATGCTTGTAATTCTTCTTCCAATTTTTTCATTGCAGTACTTTCTTCTTTTACAATGCCACCAAATTTTACACCTTCAAAAGGTTCTCCAGATAATCTTCTTTCAACAGCATCTAATCTTCTCTCTAAACTTTCTATTCTTTGTTGTAATCTTTGGAGCCAATTATTTATATCTTTTCCTTCTTCTTTTTTGCTAACTTTAATCTTTTCTTTCTTAAATTTTATTTTTCCACCTCCTCAACTTTAATTACTTTTATTGCTTCTTCTTCCTTAAACTTTCTATAGCAATTTCCTGCATCTACTACTAGCTCTAAATAGCCTTCATTTCTATCTCCTAAAGCATCCTTCGAAATTTTTATATACAAAGTAACTCCTCCTTTTTTATCTGTTTTATCAACTGTTGCATTTCCAAAGCCTTTAATTAAAACAGTTGCTCCTTTTATAGGATTTCCTTTATCATTTAAAACAGTTACACTTATAGCTGCTTTTTCACCAGCATTTATTTTATATTTATCCCAACAAACTTGCAAATTTTTTTTAAATAGGCAAGGAGAAAACATATATGCTAAGACCGTAGCTAAAGCTATTCCTCCAATTATTAATGTTATAAGCAATCGCAAAGGAAGTTCAATTACTCCTTTACTACCAAGCATATTTTATATTCTTTTAATTATTATTCCTTCTTCATCTATATACTTATTATAACCAGCCGCTTTAACTTCTACTTTCATATATGCTGTTTCTTTATTTTCCAAAAGTTTTGCATTTTCTACCTGGATATCAACTTCCCCATTTGGCCCTGTTTTATCTGCTGCTGCTGTTCCTGCTCCAGAAAGTATAACGGTAGCTCCAGAAATAGGCTTGCCATTTGTATCACTTACTTTTACTTTTATTTTAAATGCTATATCATCAAGCTCTTGCATACCATCTACATCAACCATTATAACACTTCCACTTCCACTCACGCTGCCGCCAGATACGCTACCTTCCAAAAATTCATAGCTTACTTGTAATGTGCCAGGTGGCTTTACATATTTCATCATTGCTAGAACTGCTGCTAAAACGACGGCAGCAACAACAACAATTATAATTAAACGCATTGGTAAAGCTTCAACACCTCTTTTATCCATAAACCATCCTTTTTTAAACATTTTACCTCCCCAAAAAAAATCAAAAAAGAATATTTAATCATTTTTGTGAATTTTTTGCAGTTTCTGCTATCAATATCGAAAAAATAATTAAATAAATTTATTTATCATGTTTTAATGGAAAAACTTGGAAGAGACATTTTTATATTGGGCATGATAAGCTTTTTTGCTGATGTTAGCAGCGAAGCAATTATGCCCATATTACCTTTTTTTATTTATTCATTAGGTGGAGGAGTAGCAATTGGTTTAATTATGGGATTTGGAGATGCAGTTGCAAGCATATCAAAAATTTTTTCAGGGAAATTATCTGATAAAATAGGAAAAAGAAAATCATTTATGCTATCTGGATATGGATTATCTGCCATTTCGAAATTATTTTTCCCTTTATCATTTGAATGGTGGCATCTTTTTATTTTAAGAGGGATAGAGAGAATTGGTAAAGGAATAAGAGGTCCTCCGAGGGATGCATTAATAGGTGATTTATATATAAAGAAAAGAGGTGAAGCATATGGAATTCATAGAGCATTGGATACTGCTGGAGCTGTTTTAGGAAGCATTTTGGTAATATTTCTTTATTGGTTTTTTAAATTAGATATAAAAACCATTTTAATTATTGCAGCATTGATTGCCTTTCTTTCTTTACCCCCAATTTTATTAATAAAGGAAAGGAAAATAAAAAAAGTAGAAAAAAAAGAGATAGGAAAATTACCAAATAAATTAAAAAAATTTATAGCAATTTCAACAATTTTTTCTTTAGCAAATTTTAGCTATGCATTCTTTTTATTAAAAGTAGGAATTGAGAAAATTGAATATGCTTTACTTTATTATGCATTTTTTAATATAATTTATGCAGTTTCAGCTCCTTATACTGGAAAATTATCTGATATTATTGGTAGAAAAACAATTATTTTGTTAGGATATATTGCTTTTACGCTTGTTTGCTTAGGATTTATATTTATAAATTCATTTTCAGGAATTTTTTTAATATTTTTTCTAATATTGCTGTTTGTATTATATGGACTAGTATATGCTTTTATTGAGGGTAATCAAAAAGCCTTGATTTCAGACTTGTGTATATATAGAGGATATGCTCAAGGTATATTCCAAATGTTTAATGGATTCGGTGTTTTCTTTGCAAGTTTAATAGCTGGTATTTTATGGGAAATATTCCCAGATTTGATATTCATTTATGGAGGTGCTCTTTCTTTAATTGCTTCCATATTTTTAGCTATTTCAGATATTTAAAAAAGTAAAATGGAAATGGAAATAGAAAAAAGTTAAAAATAGCAATTTGTTTTGTAATAGGGCGGGTCACCTAGAGGTTGGGTGGCGGACTGCAGATCCGCATACGCGGGTTCAAATCCCG
>Ga0190363_1002127_pt1 | contig 11485 bp, 10 predicted proteins | sample 48721867_MG_FD_161272 | JGI IMG/M metagenome (GOLD analysis project Ga0190363, IMG submission 161272) | Hydrothermal vent microbial mat bacterial communities from Southern Trench, Guaymas Basin, Mexico - 4872-18-6-7_MG | ecosystem: Environmental > Aquatic > Marine > Hydrothermal vents >...
GTATAGGGCATGGATTATCTCCTCCTGGACCTTTTCGTAGTCCTCGGGATCGACTATGCCCTGCGGATCACGCCCCTTCAGATTGACGTAGATATAGCAGGATCGCTGTTGGATCGCCTTCGTACGCGACCAGTCCACCACACGGCCTCCCTCTTCAGTTTGGCGAAAGGCCAGCAGTCCTGCCTCCTCCAGCACCCTTGCCACCTGGAAGCGGTGTGTCGTGGCTTTGGCGCCGTGATCGGAAACGAGGATGACGAGCGTCTCCTCCGGATCGGAACATCCGACGATCCGGCCTATCATCCTGTCCAGACTTTGATAGAACTTAAGCTCGATATCCTGATAGAACTTAGCCTGTTCCTCGCTCTGGGCCGTGAGTGGATCCATCTTCGTGGCGAAGGAGTGATATGCGTGATCCGGACAGTGGGCATGCATGAAGTAGAGATCCCAATCCTTATTCTTAAGCAGATATTCCGCGGCATCGGCCAGCCAGACGTGTGCCAGCTCCAGTATCTCAAGGAAGGTCTCACCGTCCACCCACTCCAGGTTGAAGGCTTGAAATCCGGCGTGTGGCATCGGCAGACCTCCCTCCGATTTTATCTCGCCGCAGATCTCCTCCGGATATCCCCATCCCTCCAGGGCACACAGCGGTGTCAGGTAGAGCTTCACTCCCGACCCATCCGGTTCCAGCTCTAACAGTTTAAACCTGAAGACCGCCTCCTTCTGGCCCTCTGAGGTTTTAAATCTCCTCGTTATATTGGGCGTCCACTCCCCGACCTTCAGCTCGGCCAGAGCTGATTTGGCGTCCTTCTCCTCCGATATGATCGCCCTTTTGAATCCCTCTCCTTCATCCAACAGCAACAGATACCATGTCACCGGTTCGACCTCGAAGACGGCCAGCCTGTATTTAAGCGGGAGATCAGCCTCAAGCGAGCGGCTGGCGTCGGGCATGTTCCTCCATCCTTCAGCCGCGCGAAGTTTTATCGTGGTGCCCTGTGGGTATTCCTCAGTTGAGAAGAGCTGCTCTCCAGCCAGCGTACATTTGACGCCCGCCTGTTTATATCGCCACTCGTTAACCCACAACCCGGCACCTCCTATTTGGATCCCCTCCTTAAGCGTCGGCGGCCAGGTTGATGGGTAGTTTATTATGATGCTTCTCTTGCCTACCCTCTCAGCGGCGTTCCAGATATACTCCGCCTGACAATCGGCGGTGTCGAACCCCTGATGGGTCACATTGAGCGGATCACCGGGATTATGCACGTTAAAACAGGTTATCCCGTGAGTTCCCAGTGAGGCTCCCGTCACTATGGTCGTCCAATTCGGCGGCGTGATCGTTGGGAAAGGGACGAGGCAGTTTTCGGCGTAGACGCCGTTTTCGATAATCCTCCATATGGCGGGCAGATACCCCTCCTTAGCATAGTTATACAGCCGCGGAGCTATCGGGGCATCCAGCCCTATGACCATGACTTTCATTTTTGACCTCCTTGACGGGATGGATCGATATGCCATTATATACCTAAATCTGATCCTGTGTCAATCCTTGTTGGCCAGTTGGATGTCACGATGTTATCGACGACCCGCGTGACCCTTTCCCTCGTGGAAAGCGCTATATCGACCGAACTTTTAACCACCTTTTTTCGTTCTCTATTGGAACACCACCCTGGAGAGGAAAGCCCACCAAGTCCGGCTAAAGGAAATGGCACGTTTATTGCTTACCCTAACAACACAACAACACGGCTGCGCCATCACAGCTTTAACTCTTGACCAATTCAGGGCCATAATGTATCATCATAACGCCCTGAGCTTAATCTTGAGATATCAAGGATAGTGATCGAAAATGGCGACCCTAAAAATCAGAAAATACGGCGATCCGGTTTTAAGGGACAAGGCCGGGAGGATAGAGGAGATCAACGGGGAGATCATAGAACTCTCACGCGATATGCTGGAGACCATGTATGCATATGACGGTGTAGGGTTGGCGGCGAACCAGGTAGGTGTTCTAAAAAGGATCATCGTGGTCGATATCAACCCTAAGGACCCGGCTTACAAACCGCTTATATTGATCAACCCCGTCATAATCGAAGCAGAGGGTGAAGAGGTGTTTGAAGAGGGTTGCTTGAGCATACCGGAGATCACCGCCGATGTCATCAGACCGGATCACATCCTGGTAAGAGCCCTGTCAACTGATGAGAGGGAGATCGAGATCGAGGCGGAAGGGATCCTCGCCAGAGCGCTGCAGCATGAGATAGATCACCTCGATGGGGTGTTGTTTATAGATAGGGTTTCCTTCATGAGAAGACAGCTCCTCAAAGGTCAATTGAGAAAACTCGAACGGGAGACCCTTAGGGAGATAGGCCTGAAAGGGGATGAAACGTAATGGCCTTGATGATACTCGATAGATGTGTCGGATGCGGAACCTGCGCTATGGAATGTCCCACCGACGCGATATATGAGCTGGATGATATATTTGCCATCGATCCCGAAAGATGCACCGAATGCATCGGATTTTACGATGAACCCCAATGTGTCATCCTATGTGCCGAAAGGGCGATAGTCCCTGATCTGGAGTACAGGGAGTCGAAAGAGGAGCTGATTGAAAAAGGTAGAAGGCTTTTGGCGATCCTCTAGGCTCTGCGGCTTAAGGAGGTGTGGGATGAGGGACAGACCTGAAAGAAGGAAAAAGGATGGCGTGGCCGTGGATGCCTTGAGGATGTGGATCAGGCAGATAGCTAAAAGCAAGATCCTCTCACATGAGGAGGAGATAGAGCTGGCCAAAAGGATGGAGCAGGGGGATCAGGAGGCAAGGGAGAAACTGATAAACTCCAATTTGAGGCTCGTCGTCAGCGTCGCCCTCAAGTATAAAAACTACGGCGTGCCTCTGGCAGATCTGATACAGGAGGGAAACATCGGCCTTATAAAAGCGGTGGAGAAGTTCGATTACAGGAAAGGATACAAGTTCAGCACGTATGCCATCTGGTGGATACGACAGGCCATTCTCAGAGCGCTGGACAATCACGCCCGACTGGTGAGGGTCCCCTCCTATGTGATAGCCAAGGTCTCCAGGGTGGATGAGACCATCGCCAAATTGGGGCAGAAATACGGGAGGGAACCCTCCGTTAAGGAGATCGCCGACGAGATCGGAATGAGGGAGGCGGAGGTCAGAGACCTGCTCTCCATTCCCTCCGAACCGATCTCCATAGATACCCCGATGTTCGGCGATGAGATGTCGACGGTCGGGGATTTCATAGAGGATAAAGGGCCCTCTCCCGAACAGCAGGCGCTCGGAAGCATCATCAGACGGGAAAGAATCGATGAGCTGTTGAGCGTGCTGACGCCGAAGGAGAAGGAAGTCATAAAGCTTCGCTTCGGCCTTGCCGAAGAAGAGGGTGAGGGCAAAACGCTGAGGGAGATAGGAGAGAGGTTTAACGTCACGCGCGAGAGGATAAGACAGATAGAGGCTGAAGCCCTCCAAAAGCTGAAAAAATGGTCGGAGACGGGCGAATTCCAGTGGCTTAAGGATGAGGTTTAATCATGAGCTTAAGAATCAGATTCTACGGTGTCAGAGGCAGCCATCCCGTTCCCGGACCGACCACGCTGAGGTTCGGGGGAAATACATCCTGTGTCGAAGTGCGAGCTGATGGGAAGATCATCATCCTCGACGCCGGAACGGGGATAATCCCGCTGGGCAAAAAAATCGTCCGTGAAAATGGGAATCAGAAAGAGATGTTGATCACTCTGATTTTCAGCCATACTCATCACGATCACACTCAGGGGTTCCCCTTCTTTCAGCCCGCTTACATGCCGAAATGTAAACTCTTTATGTTCGGTCCGCGAACCTTCCTCGAGGATCTGGAATCGACGCTCGAACATGCTATGATCTCCCCGTTCTTTCCCGTCCAACTCAGGGAGATGCCGGCCTTGAAGACCATACGGTCGATCGACTCCTCACAGGTGATTATCGTTCCACCCGGAGGTAGGGCTCCCGAACTCCATAACCTGCATCACGATGAATTCGATATACCCCGGGGAGCCGTCGTTATCAGATGTCTGCAGAGCAAGGCTCATCCCAACGGCGTGATGATATACAGGATAGAGCAAGACGGCAAAAGCTTGGTCTATGCAACCGATGTGGAGGGGTATGTCGGAGGCGATACCAGGTTGATCGAGTTCGCTAGAGAGGCGGATCTGCTTATCCATGACGCTCAGTATGAAATCGATGAATACGTAGGCATAAACGGAATTCCACATCAAAGCTGGGGGCACAGCACGCCTCAAATGGCGGTCGAGGTCGCCCGGAAGGCCAACGTCGGCAGGCTGGTGCTGTTCCATCATGACCCCGACCATGATGATGAAAAGATCCTTCAAATGGAGAAAGAGGCGAGGAGGGAGTTCCCTAAAACCATCGCAGCATATGAAGGTCTGGAGATAACCCTCTGAAAGATGGCACTGGATAGGTGGGGGAGAATCATAAATTATATGAGGATATCCATAACGGATAGATGTAACCTTAAATGTGTGTACTGCACACCTGCCGGAGGGGCGAGGAAGCTTCCCAAAGAGGAACTGCTGAGTTTCGAGGAGATAGAACGGATCGTCAGGGCGGGGGCGATGATCGGCGTGGAGAAAGTGAGAATCACCGGCGGAGAACCGCTTATGAGACGAGATATCGACGAGTTGATCCGCATGATAGGGGCGATTGACGGCATTCATGAGATAACCTTGACCACCAACGGTACCAAATTGGCCGAATGGGCCGAGCGGCTGGCGAAGGCCGGGCTAGATAGGGTTAACGTCAGCCTTGATTCCCTAAGGGAGGACAGATACAGAGCCATAACGGGGGGAGATTTCCATCCTAAGGAGATCCTGAGAGGGATCGAGATAGCTGAGGAGGTGGGGCTTACCCCTGTGAAGCTAAACGTGGTTCTCATGAAGGGGATGAATGAGGACGAGGTGGAGGACCTCGCACGCCTGACCATTGAGAGGCCATTGCATGTCAGGTTCATAGAGCTTATGCCCTTTGCCATCGCCGGCAGTGATCATACGATCAGGTTTCTCTCGGAGAAGGAGGTTATGGGGAAGCTCTCTCATATGGATCTCGAACCCGTCGCGAGCAGATCTTCCACCAGCGGCCCGGCCAGATATTACAGGGCAAGGGGCGCCTTAGGGCTGATAGGGTTTATAAGTCCCATCTCACACCCTTTCTGTTCACGCTGCAACAGGATCAGGCTCTCTTCCGACGGAAAGCTGAGGCTTTGCCTGGCGTCGGATGAGGTGGTGGATCTGAAATCGGCCGTCAGGGAGGGGATGGGGTTAGCTGATCTGGCGATGATAATGCTTGAGGCCATTAAGAGCAAGCCGATCGGATATAAGATCAAATCGGGTGACGCCCATATCAGGGCGATGACTCACATAGGAGGTTGAGGATAATGAAGGAGAAAGTCAAACAGGCGCTTGAGAGGATAAGAAAGATGCTCCAGGCGGATGGTGGCGACATAGAACTTGTTGACGTCACCGATGACGGCATCGTCAAGGTCAAGCTTAAGGGAGCCTGCGCGGGATGTCCCTTCTCGCAGATGACCATCCAAATGGGGGTCGAACGGGAGCTGAAGAGGAACATCCCCGGCGTTAAAAGGGTTGTCGCCGTGTAAGGTAGGGGCATACCAAGCCCCTACTATCCCGTGCTTCCAAACCCTCCCCTCGTCTTTCTGCCTGTGGATTCCACCTCCTGCCAGGAGACCTTTTCAATCTTAACGAAGGTTCCTTGGGCGATCCTCGCTCCGCGAGGTACAGTGACGGGCTTATCGGTGAAGTTAAACACCTGTATCCTTATCTCGTCCTCATCGCCGCAGTAATCGTTGTCGATGATTCCAACCCCATGCGGTATCAACAGGCCGAATTTCGCCGGTGTGCTACTTCGGAGGGAGATCATCAGCATGTATCCTTCGGGGACTTCCACGATCACGTTGGCCGGTATCCTGGCGATCTGGCCGGGCTGAATGATGGTCTCCTGCCGGCATATGAGATCGAAGGCGACAGCACCATCCGTCTCATATGCCGGAAGTGGAAGGGATTTATCGACTCTCCTTATCCTAACCTTCATCTTTTCGATTCGTTCATATTATCGCGGAGTGTAGCGGAGATTTTTAAAGCTACCGTCCGCCTCTCGGCTGTCCGCCGCTGAAAACGTCCGCAGTCGGCAGTCTGCCGTCCGCCGCTATTCTAGGGACAAGGGACGAGAGTCGAGAGATGAAAAGAAAAAAGACTCTTGACTCTAGACTCTCGACCCTCGACTAATCCGACGCTGTGGACGGCGGACAATTGGCCATAGATATTACGGGCGAAAAATCTTTCGCCCGTACTCAAGGGGAATATAAGCGTTTCGATTTAATTGCTCCCCATTCGGTGGCGAGTTTTCTGGAAGGATCGACGCCCACCTTCTCCCCTATCACGTATCTGAAGTAGACGTCGTCCGCCTGATCGTTCGGTCCGGCCCATATCCAGTGCGCCAGACAGTCCGGATCGTGCAGCGTCTGTCTCATCGTGGCGGCTCCGAAGCCCCATATACCGCCGCCGAACTGCTCATATTCCATGGGTTCTTCCCAGGAGCTGTCGTCGTAATCCGGCTTCTCCCAGCCGTCCTTCCGGCTCTGGATCGGCTTTCCGGCGTCCGCCTTCCATCCGGGCCATGTGTCCTTTTTATCCCCCTGCCAGTCGCTGGTGCCGATGTAGGTGCCGTCATCGAGTATGATGTCAGCCAGGAATCCTCCTCTACCTGACGCCCCTGGCTCGGCATCGTGGACGTAGACGGCTATGACGGCAAACCCTCTATCCAGCTTAAACTCGCTTACCGTAGGACGCTGCCAGTCTGCACCCTCAGCCACCTTCTCGCCGTTGACGAAGGCAACCCAGGAGTTATCCCCGCTGACACGGAGAACCCCCTTTTCGGCCGCCATCAACGCCGGTGAAAGAAGAAACATTAAACACAAAATAGCTAACGTCACGCGCATAGGTTAACCTCCTTACTTTAGTGCTAAGACGTAATTGAAATTCCCTGACCCTGCGATCGAGTTAATGTTATCACATCCTCAGGGTTTCGTCAATGATCAGGATGAGGGCAACCCTAACCTTTCAGGAAATGATATAGCGACCGATCTGCTAATCACCGTCATCTCCTCCTTTCATCCGACGATCTCTCCCTTTACCTCGATTATATCATTCCTCCAACCCAACCTCACATCCCCGAACCCGTGATAGATCCGAACCTTATCCGATCGATATAGGGGTTTCCCGTCGAGCGAACGAAGGGTGAAGAGGACAGGTCTCTCATACTCCACCGAGCCCCAGCTCAGAGCGTGAAAGGCCACAAACAGAGGGGATTCCACCGTAAATCCGAACGGAGGCAGCACCACCACGCCGCCCAGCTCCGATGTGACGACGTAGTTCCCCTCTCCTCCGTTAACCACGACCTTCGTCTCCTCTCCGAATCTCGTCTCCCTTACCCGTCTATCCTCCGAGAGGAACCTCAGGTGAGTCAGCCGTATGCGGCTCGTAAGCTCGTTAAGCGGGGAGAGGATCTCGTAGGTGTTTTTAATGAACCTGTCAGTCAGACACATTCCCTCGGCCCATCCATTGTGAGCCCTCGTGAAACAGGCCCTATCCGGCTCACCCTCTGGGGGGAAAGGCAGCTCATCCGTCCGGTCGCTCTCCCAGTATAGATGTGGACCGATGCTGTGATAGTTCAGGGTCCTGCCTATGCTGACGTGATGCAGCACATATTCGGCCGCCTCCTCGAACCTATAGCCGTATTTGCCGTGCATGACTATCCCGTCCCTATAGACCATCTCGAAGATCGGCACCACCGTCCCGCCGAAGGATTTGGGATCGAGACTGTGATAGTATCTCCCGCTTACGCCCGTAAGCCCTTCGAACCAGTCCGCATGTGGTATCGCCCATTCCCTACCACATTCGGAGCCGAAAAGGCCGAAGAGATCCCTGGCGTAATCCGATATGACCTGTTTCCAGTACATATCGTCCCACTTGGTCAGCGGATGGTTCGGGTCGAAACATTCGTACAGCCCCGCGGCGTAGGTGGTATCGATGAAGTAGACGTCGGGGTTGAAGAGCTCCTTCACCTTGGGCAGGTTCTGTGGCCGACTGGCGAGCTCCACCGCCTTCTTGGAACAGGTCAGGAAAGCCCTTCCCCCCAACCACAGTCCCCCCTTGTGGAGGCTGCCGTCGGGGTGTTTCATGATGTAATCCTCATCCCAGGAGGGCGCATCACGGTACATATCCTGGTAGTTATCGTGGAGGGCGAAGAGATATCCGCATCTCTGCACCCGTTTGGCACAGTCCCGCAACCCCTCGTTCCCCCCGCATTCGGGAGCGGCGGGGAGGATATCGGGATGCTGGCAGTCATATCCCTTGCGTATCCACCCGCCCAGGATGAAGAGCACCTTCCCCAGCTTCAGATCCTCCTTCAGGTGTTCGGCTATCCGGGCCACCTCGTCGAAGGTCCATTTGACCTCGACGGAGACCTCCTTCAAATCCTCGTCGATTCGCCTTGCCAGGGCGGTCCAGAGCTTGAAGTTCACCGCCCCGAACAGCTTTTCGGCCTGAGGATGTTCTTTCAACTTCTCATCCCATGTTACCAGCCATCCTTTCTCCCTGGCGACCTTCCGATACTCCTGAGCGATCAGATTGAAATCCCCAACGCCGAGGGCGTAAATCCTGATCGAACGTGCCGTCTTGCGCATGATGAGCGAAGCCGAAAGACGCTGTCCTCCCTCCTCAAGGACGCTTTTCACCTCAGCGATCACGTAGGGATCATGCCAGGTTACCAGGATCGCTCCTCCGTTTTTCACTGCCCCCAGCATCTCCATGTGGCATCCCTCATAGTCGAAAGTGCCGAATCGGCGTGTGAACTCCAGGCCGCTGTCGGAGGGTATCATGAGCCCTAATCTGACGGGCACTAGGAGATAGGCCGAGTCCCTATCGCTCATCCTGAGCCCTTCGTCAAGCAGGGTTAAACTCTCGATCCCAACCTCTCCCGTCCCGTCATAGGAGAGCTCCAAGGAGTTGCCCATAAGTTTCAGCGTGACGCTCAGGGCAAGCCTCCCAAACCGATCATCGTGAAATGAAAATCTGAGCGAACAACCTTCCCTAATGATATAGTCGGGGATAAGCGGGATGGTTTTAACCCCTTCCTGAGTCCTGATCGAGACTTCACCGAACCTGTCAGGCCGTGACTCCCATATAACTCCCGCCCGCTTGTCCAAAAATTTCCAACTTCCCCTCTCATCCGAGACCATAAGGGCGATATATTCGTTTTCAAGCTTCATGGCTGACCTCCTCGCCGTCCACGTAGAGGGCTATCTTCTTGCCGTCATACACCCCAGCGATATGGTGCCATTCCTTATCATCCCTTCAACCTCGCGGATCAGCTCATCGACCAATTGATCCTCGGGAACGGTTTTTACAGGACAGCCCTTTTTAAATATAACCCCTTTTCCCCTTCCACCCGCCAGACCTATATCCGCCTCCTTCGCCTCCCCGGGTCCGTTTACCACGCATCCCATGATGGCGATCGTTATCGGCTCTTCGATGTGGCTGAGTCTCCGTTGTACCTCCTCGGCGATAGATATCAGATCTATCTCACATCTCCCGCAGGTCGGACAGGATATGAAGTTCGGGCCTCGCGATCTTAAGCCGAGCGACTTGAGGATCTCATATCCCACCCGAATCTCCTCGACGGGATCAGCGGTCAGAGAGACCCTGATCGTATCCCCTATCCCCTCCAGCAGCAGAGCACCGATGCCTATCGCCGATTTCACCGTCCCTGAAAAGAAAGTGCCCGCCTCCGTAACGCCGAGATGGAGGGGATAATCGCACCTCTCGGCGATCAGTTTGTAGGCCTCAACGGTGGTTCGGACGTCCGAGGCTTTGAGCGAGATAACGATATCATGAAAATCCGATTCCTCCAGGATCCGGACGTGCCTCATAGCGCTCTCCACCATGGCCTCAGGGGTGGGATGTCCATATCTCCTCAGGATATCCCTCTCAAGCGATCCGGAGTTGACGCCGATCCTGATGGGTATCCCCCTCTCCTTGGCAGCCTTGACCACCGCTTTGACCTTCCTTTCACTCCCTATGTTTCCCGGGTTTATTCGGAGCTTATCGACGTCCATCTCGATCGCCTTCAGGGCGAGGATGTAATCGAAGTGGATGTCGGCCACAAGTGGGATGGAGATGGATCTCCTGATCCGGCCCAGGGCCTGAGCTGCCTCCATATCCGGCACGGCGACGCGGACGATCTCACATCCCGCCCTCTCCAACCTGCGGATCTGCCCCACGGTTGCCTTAACATCCCGTGTGTCGGTGTTGGTCATGGATTGGACGGTGATGGGAGAACCTCCGCCTATCGGGACGTTTCCCACCATAACTTTTCTGGACTGTCTCCTATGTGGATGATTCAACCCCATCGCCATATTTGAAATTGCCATTTGTTGTCATTGGGTCATTCGGCTTCGCCGTCATTCAAAAAATGACCATAAATGACTACAGTGACTATAAATGACGCTTTTCTCAGGTACGACGTCGGCAAACGACCGCCAGCGGGCGTTATCTATGAGGTAAAAAATAGATTTTCCCCTCGTGGTTCGTCTTTTGAATTATCTCCCGCCTGAGCATAGATCCCAAGCGATCGTCCACCTGTTCGATCGGTATGCCCAGTGAGTCGGAGATCTCCTCAGCGGTACATGGGCGGCGGCGAAGCATGCTCAGTATGTTCGCCTCAACGGCGCCGTAGATCTTGGGAGCCCTTCTGGAGTAATCGGCTATCACCTCGGCCTTTGGGCCGAAAAAGCGACGGATCTCCTCCATCCTCGCCTCCGGAACGGCCCTGGCCCATCTCTCCGCCGGTGGACGGACGACGGTGTTGAGCTGCACTTTATCGAGCTTAAGGGAGGAGATGATCTCCCTCAGCTTACCTAACTCCTCCATCGGTGTGTTGACACCGTCGATCAGCATGATCTCAAGCCAGATCTCACCGTCAAACCCCTCACAGAACCGCCTGAGTCCATCGACGATCGTCTCGATTCTCAGCCCGGATGCCGGTCGGTTGATTCTCCTGAAGGTCTCTTCGGAGGCCGCGTCCAGGGACGGCATGACTAAATCGGCTTCCGATAGGTCCTTCCTGACCTCCTCCATCCACAGAAGCGATCCGTTCGTTATGACCGCCACCGGTATCTCCGTGATCCCTTTGATCCTCCGTATCATCTCTCCCAGAGCTGAGTTCAAGGTCGGCTCTCCTGAGCCTGAAAAGGTCACGTAGTCCGGTTTCGGCCCTCTCTCCACCGCCTCCTTCACCGCTCGAACGATCGGTTCCGGTTCGACATAGACCTTTCGCTCGATCGTTGGATTCGGCGTTCGGCCTATCTGACAGTAGATGCAGCTATACGAACAGGTTTTAAGCGGTATAACGTCCACCCCG